>Ga0182024_10005638_pt1 | contig 27958 bp, 23 predicted proteins | sample P32metaG_FD_120480 | JGI IMG/M metagenome (GOLD analysis project Ga0182024, IMG submission 120480) | Permafrost microbial communities from Stordalen Mire, Sweden - P3-2 metaG (Illumina Assembly) | ecosystem: Environmental > Terrestrial > Soil > Wetlands > Permafrost | place: Sweden: Stordalen...
GGACCACGGCAAACTCCGATCCAGGAAATCCCAGGCGATCACGTTGCCCTGGGCGTCCACGCCGGCGCGGACCGTCGTGAGCTGCGCGGGGCCTTTGGGGACCCACGCGTGCTCGTCAGCGCGCATCCATTGCACGCGGACGGGCTTGCCGACGGCGCGGGACATCAGGGCCGCGTCTTCAGAGACGTCATCGCTTTCGAGACGCCCGTAGCTGCCCGAACCTTCCCGGTAGAGAAGGCGAACGTTTTTCGGTGGGATGTTCAGCAACTTGGCGATGGAGTCGCGGGTTCGGAACGGGCCTTGCGTTCCAGTCCAAATCGTGGCTTTGTCTCCTCGGACATCGGCGAGGGCGCACGGTGGGCCGATCATGCCGTGTAATTGGAACGGAAAGTAATAAGTGGCTTCGTATTTCTTTTGCGCCTGGGAGAAGCCGGCATCCAGATTGCCTTTGTTTGTTACAACGGTGTCCTTGAAGCTCTTTGTATTTTTCAGATAGTCGAAAACTTCGCTGGGGCCGGACATCATTTTCAAGGTGGGCTCGGACCAGGTGACCTTCAGCGCCTTGGCAGCTGAAATCGCCGCCCACTCCGTCTCCGCGACGACGCCGACGAAGGTTCCCTCGCGCACGACTTTCACCACGCCCGGAATATTCTTGATCGAGCTTTCATCGACGCTGGATGGCGCGGAAAGCGACGTCGCCGGACGCACCACGCGCCCGTGAAGCATTCCCGGCATGCTGACATCCTGCGAGTAGACGAATTCGCCCGTGAATTTCCCCGGAAGGTCGACGCGCGGAATCGATTTTCCGACGATCTTGTAATCCTTCGGATTCTTGGCCGGCACTTCCGGCGCCACTTTCATGTCCCAGCCGATTCCAGCTGCCGTAATTTTTATGTTGAAGCGCTTGCCGCCGAGAAGATCACCATAGGCGATTTTCTTGGAGGGGTTCCCGATCACGCTGACCACACCGTCCGTAACGGTGAGCTTGTCCACCGGCGTGTCGAGGTTAGCGGAAGCAAGCTTGAGCAACTCCTGCCGCGCCGCCGCGGATGCCTGGCGCAATTGCACGCCGCCCCGCTCGATAGTTCTCGCGGCCGCCGTAATTCCCTGGTCGACGGCCGTATCGGTGTCGCCCGAATCCATGTAGACCTTGTTGAAGGACACATCGAGTTCCTCGGCCACAATCTGAGCGAGGGCAGTCACGACGCCCGTGCCAAGTTCGACCTTGCCAGTGAAAACGGTGACGGTCCCGTCCTTTGAGATGGCCAGCCAGGAATCGAGTACCGTTGGGTCCATGCCGTCCACGGAGAGGCCGTCGCCTTGGGCGAGGACTTTCGCGGCTGCGCCAAAGAAGCTGAAGCCCACGACGAGTACGCCCGTACTCTTAAGAAGATCTCTGCGGGAGATGGATTTGGTTTCCATGTTCGGCGCTCCTTCGTTAGGCTTTCACGCTTGCATTTGCGACGCGCTGGATCGCGCGGATGATCCGCAGGTGAGTGCCGCAGCGGCAGATATAATTATTCATCGATTTCTTGATGTCGGCGACCGTCGGGTGGGGATTCCTGTCAAGCAGGGATTTTGCGCCCATTACCATGCCGTTCATGCAGTAGCCGCACTGGGCCGCCTGCTCTTCGACGAATGCCGCCTGGATCGCATGAGGCTGAGCCACGCTCCCCAATCCCTCGAGAGTCGTGATGCTCTTATTTTGCATTTCTGACACCGGATGCTGGCAGGAACGCAAGCTGCCGCCATCCACGATTACCGTGCACGACCCGCATTGTCCCAGGCCGCAGCCGAAACGGGGTCCATGAAGCTCCAAGTTGTCGCGCAGGACGTATAAGAGTGGTGTGGTCGGGTCAACGTCAACGACTCTCGACTTGCCATTCACTTTCAGCGAGATTCGCGCCATGGTGAAGTTCCTTTCTCGACGGGTCGGTCAAAATCTATTGAAGGCCTCATTGGCAATTCAAGATTGCATTATCAACATAGCTGATTTGCCTTTCCAATATACACCCACTCGCTTTGGGAAGGAAATGCCGCGCCAGTTTTGGGTAACCGGCCTGGTTCGGACGAAAATTGAAATAATTCTCAGGCCGTGAAAGAAAGAAGATTTGAATCGACCGGCGATATTTGTTTCACCCGCTTGATGTAGCTGCCGCCTTCAGGGGGGGCAATTTTGTGTCAAGCGTTGCCCGCCTGAAGGCGGGCGCTACATGACACAAAACCAACCACTCTCGAAGACTTCGTCAACTACGGCTCGAGTGAGGCGATGTAGGCCGTGATGACCAGGATGTCATCCTGGGTCAGCTTCTCGACGACCGGCCGCATCAGCTGCGTTCCCGGGCCGTTGCGCGTGAACTGTTGGATGTCATAGAGCTGGCGCGCGAGATAGCTGGGGGATCGTCCCGCCAGCGGAGGGAAATTGCCATTGCCCTTCAAACCCTCACCATGGCACGCGGCGCACGCGACCGTCTTGCCCGCGCCGCCTCGAACGACGAGTTCCTCGCCTCGTTTAACGCTGCCCATGGGCACGTACGCAATCCATCCAGACCTTGGGTTGCGATACTTCTCGGTTTGTTCGGAATTCACCGGCATTTCCAGGATCCGCTGTCCAATGGGTTCCGTCTCCGATCCTTCCACTGGGACGAAAAAGCCTCCCACGTTGCGGACCTTGGGCACGGTTTCTACTTCCATCACTTTGATCCACGGAGTCATTTTGATCGATGAAAAGTAGTCAGCAGCGGCCTTTGCCTCTTCAGGGGTTAAGCCCGAGGCATTTCCGGTCATGGTTATCGTATTTCTTTTGCCAGGATCGGCGGTTCTGCGCGCGCCATTCTTGAAGTCGTCAAGTTGCTCTAGAATATACCCGGCAGGCAGACCAGCGACGCCGGCGTTCTCCGGACGGCCTTTGCCGTTTATCAAATGGCACAAACCGCAGCTGCCAATCCACGGGTTCGCGGTTGGAGAGCGGCGGTGCGCCACGATTGTCGGCACAGGAGGATGGTCGCCCGGAAACCAATCGACAGGGTTGGCCGTGTCCCGAATTTGTTTCATGGTAAAGGACAGAGTGCTGCCTGGCACCGACCGCACATCCGCGTCATCCGTGGGAGGGGGAGCCGGCGGTGGCGGAGGATCTTGAACCGCGTACGCCCAGGCCAGTGGGTGTGCAGCGGCTTTTTGATCTTGGCCTTGTTGCTGAGGCGGGGCGGCCATCGCCGCCGCGGAAAAAAGAGCCATCACAGCAAACGAAGCGAGGACTTGCGGACGAAAACATTTCGCCATAAACGCCTCCCCAATCACTCTGCGGTCCTGCCATTAACAGCAAATTCAATCACGATTGCCTGCAAACTTCAAGCGATGGAACCGGTCCGGCGGTTACTTTCCCGCGGGTCCTTTCGACACCGTTGCGGCCTGTTTCACGAATTTTGCCGCGGGAACCGCGGCGTTCGCCTGCACATCGCTCAATTCCGTGGTCGATTGCCCGTCTGTCCATGTCATCTGCCACTTGAAGGGCACCTTGACTCCGGAGACGACGCGATAATCGGAATAATCGATATGCAGAGGGGTAACCCCCACGGCAGTGTTGATAAACCGGGTCTGCCGCACCAGCAGGCCAGTCGTCTTGTCAAAATACAGCTTCACAAGAGTCCCCCCGGGAGCGGTCCCCGAAATGACTTGAACGGCGTGATCGTCGATCGTAGAGGGCGGAAAGCCGGAGTGCCAATCGGTCAAGTCTTGCTTGATCATCGCCGGAAAAGACAATTGGGCGTCCAGCCGGGCGCCGTCCAGCTCTCCGCCGGTCAGCATGATGAGCGGAACGGGCCGGTCCACTGACGCGACCCAGGCCTCATGCCCGTCGTAAGTCGTTGTGCTGTCTCCGCTCGGCGAATGAGTGATCATGGTTCTCTGGTCCGGAGCTTTGGCAAAAAGCTCTTCCGGAATCTTCTGAAAATCCGTGTCGAACCCGGCGTATGTCCCCTTGGCGGAGAAGCTGCTCAGCTTGGCCAGCGCCTGTGCTCCGCCGACGGCCTGGATATACTTGTCCAGGATTTGTCCGGCGAGCGCAGGATTTTCGGGAGCTCCCTGAATCACATCCACCCGATCCGGATCGTCCGGAGGAAGAGCGCCGTACTGCTCGGCCAGGCTCGGGGTGACCTCGGGTTTCTGGACCCCGCGATGGCAGGTGTAACAGGTCACGAGGCGCGTATTGCCAAAGTCGGCGCGATTGATGAGGTTCTCCATCAAGACCATTCTGCGAGCAGTCTGCTTCAGCGGAGTGTCGTCGGCATACTTATCCCAGTTGCCGGCGCTGTCCTTCACATGGCAGTCCGTGCAGTTCAGGCTAAGGGAAGCGGCGAAGAATCCCATCGTCCCCATGAATTCGTTCACGGGAATCCCGCGCAGCACCTGAATATTTTTGAAGGCTTCTTCGGACATTTGCGGCTTATCGCCGGCGGGCTTGGCGGACTGGCTGAGCGCCCAAGTGGTCCCGAGGAGGCACAAGATTATCGTTCCCATTGCACAGAGGATTGCTCGCCTCGACTGATACTTCATCTTGCCTCCTTCTTTCGCCGTGCGTGAACAGCGCGGACCATCTGGCGATCCAAGCGAATCGCCGATCACGCAGTCTCGTCCGGCGTTTACCTCAGCCGCATCTATTGATTTGATGGGTCACTCCGGTTGGTCCGGCCCGTCGGACACTATACGCTGGCCCGATTCCGCACGCAATGGGAGTGTGCCAGCGATTTGTAGTTGAAATGTCGGCCCCCTGTCAATCGCTTTTTGAAGGGCGCTGCCTATCATTCGGGACACGCCGATGGCATCGGCGAATGGAATCGAAACGTGTCAAACCCGATTCCTTCCCTCGGTACCGAGTGGCCTATCCCGCTGCTTGGGGCCCACCCCTGCAAATGTCAACAATTTGTCACCGCGTTGCCTGTGCAAGGGGTTCCCGAAGTATACTTTCATGTCTAGGATCACCCATGGAAACGGTACTGATCATTGAAGACAGCCGTCCGATGCAACGGACGCTCAAGCGCCTCTTCGAGTCCGACTCGCTGGAAGTTCGGATGGCCTCGGATGGAGTGGAGGGGCTCGAGAGTTTCCGCAGTGAGCCGCCCAATGTGGTCGTCCTCGATTTGAAGCTGCCCGGCTTATCCGGCAAGGAGCTTTGCCGGTCTTTCAAAACGGAGATGCCCTCGGTTCCCATCGTAGTCCTGAGCGCCAATGCCGACGTCGACGACAAAGTAGTGCTTCTTGAATTGGGAGCGGATGACTACGTCACAAAGCCGTTCAGCCCGAAAGAACTGCTCGCGCGCGTGCGCCGCGCGATGCGGCGCAACGTGCAGAGGCAGCAAGCCACGGCAACCGCCGAAGCGGCGTCCCCGCACGATCTGCTGATCTTTGGCGATGTGGAAATCGACTTTACCAGCATGGAAACGAAGCGCACAGGCAAGCCCGTCAGCATGACCGCGCAGGAATTCAAATTATTGAGATTTCTATCGCGGTTTACCGACCGCGTGATTTCGCGTGAGGAATTGCTCAACGAGGTTTGGGGGTATCAGAACTATCCTTCCACCCGCACCGTGGACAACCATATCCTTCGGCTTCGCCAGAAGCTTGAGCCCGATCCCGCGCATCCACGCTTTTTTGTGACAGTGCACAGCGCAGGCTACAAATTCGTGCCCGGCAACACTGCCGTGAATAGGAAAAGTTAGCACGTTTCGCGGAGAGGTCGATGGCTCGCTGGCGGCTGCAATCGCAACTTCTATTTTCCACCCTGCTGATCATCTGCGCCCTGACGGGCGCCATCCTTCTTATCATTCGCCAAACGGTGCGGACGCAGATTGACGACCAGGTGAAGTACAGCACGGACGCTTCCATCCAGGAATTCGGGACGGTTCAGAGACAATTACAGCTCCAGTTGTCCCGGACGGCGTCGCTGCTGGCCGAAATTCCCACCTTGAAAGCTCTGATGACCACGAACGACGCGCCGACCATCCAGGATGGATCCACCCCGTTCTGGAGGCTTGCGGGCAGCGATCTATTCCTGCTCGCGGATCCGGAAGGGCGCGTAGTCGCATTGGACGTCACGCAGAGGGGCCTCAGTCTAGAGGCGGCGGAAGGCTACCTGCGAAACTCGTTGCATGACGGGCAGGATTCCGCCTGGTGGTACTCGGGCGGCCGGCTCTATTGGATCTTTCTCCGCCCGATTCTCGCGGGGACTGGAAGCAACGCAAAGGTTCTGGGCCTCGTCGCCATCGGATACGAGACCAATTCGAGGATTGCCGAGCAGCTTGGGTTCGTCGCGGAAAGTAAGATCGTGCTCCTGGCGGACAACCGGATTATCGCGTCCACCTTTTCGCCTGAAGAAGAGGCCGTGATCCAGGGGCGGATTCTCAGCAGGGAAGTCCTCCCCGGTTCAAGTACGGCCGAGGTTTCTTTGGGCAATGACACATACCAGGTGGCGAGGGTGACTCTCCAAGCCACCCCGCCATCTCCCGTGGAGTGCTATGTGTTTATTTCCCTGACGCGCCCCATGGCCTTTCTCCGCCAGCTCAATCGCACGATTCTGGTCGTGGGTCTGACGGCGATCCTTCTCGCGTCCTTGACACTCCGGTTTGTCTCGGGGACAATCACCCATCCGCTCGACAATCTGGTGGCCGGCGTGCGGGCACTGGCCGCCGGAGATTACGCGTATTCGATCACGCCGCGTGGAAGCAGCGAAGCCGTGGAACTTGCGGAATCTTTCTCGAAAATGCGCGGGGAATTGCTGGCGTTTCAAAAAAAGCAGATTGAGACGGAGCGGGTCGCGGCCGTGGGGCGGGCCGCGAATTCCATCTCGCACGATCTTCGCCACCACCTGGCCGCCCTGGTGGCGAACGCCGAATTTCTGTACGAAGCGGACAAACTCAGGCTCGATCGAAACGAAGTGTACAGGGAAATTCAGACCGCCTCAGAACAGATGACCGAATTGCTCGATTCCCTGCGCGATTTGGCGCGCGAACAGCGCAACATCTCCCCCGTAAACGCTTCCATCGACCAATGCGTGCGCCGCGCCATCGAAGCCGCGCGCTCGCGTCCCGAACTGCGCGACCGGAATTTTTCCGTCCATGCGACGGGCGATATGGCCGGAGTCTTCGATCCCCAAAAAATGGAGCGCGCCTTGCTCAATCTTGCAGTGAATGCATGCGAGGCCGTCCCGAACCGCCAGGGGAAAATCGCTTTCGATATCGTATCCACGCCGGAGGCTTTCGAAATCCGCGTCTCGGACAACGGACCGGGAATCCCGGCTGCCATTCGAAACAACTTGTTCGACCCATTCGTCAGCGCGGGAAAGCCAAACGGCACGGGGTTGGGACTTGCCATCGTCAGCAAAATCATTGCCGACCATGGGGGAACTGTCTGCGTTGAATCCACCTCGGCGAGGGGGACGACATTCCTAGTCAAAATGCCGAGAGTCCAACTCTCGCCGAATGAGATTCCCGAGAATGTAGCGACGTAGCGCGCCCCTGCATGAATCCGCCTGTCTGGCCCCTTTGTAGCGCCCGCCTTCACGCGGGCACACTGTCAATCAAAACCAATGCTCACCTGAAGGTGAGCGCTACATGATCTCCGGCCGGTTCCTGGCTGCGGGAAATTTGCGGAGGGTAACCCGGGCGCGCCCACAGCCCCCGCCGGGAAGAGTAGAGAGACTTGAGCCGGCCTCCCTCTGTGCAGTGAAGGAACCCAGCGGTCTCTGGAACTCTCTAGCGCGCCCAGGTCGCTCCGAGATTAGCTCAGCGATTGCTGGAAAATGTCCGTCCAGTGTCGAAAATATGTCAAAAACTTGTAACGACGCTTCAGGTCCGGAAAATCCCGAATCCGACTCGCTCGAGGCAAGCGCCGGCCGAATTCGCCAAGAAAAGAATCTTTGCAGCGGGATTGTGTGGGGCTGGTTTCGACTCCCACTTGTGAAAACCGCCGCGGTTTTTGAGCTATGATGGTGCCGTTTGTCTCGCAAGAAGCTCTCGGGAAAAAAGGACGGTCTGATGGAAATTAGAAAAGTTGGCGTGCTCGGTTGCGGCTTGATGGGTTCCGGAATCGCTCAGGTGTCTGCGGCGGCCGGATTCGATGTGACCGTCCTCGAAGTCGACCAGAAATTTATTGCGAAGGGATTTGCGGCCATCCGGAAATCCCTCGATAAGCTCGCGGCGAAAGGCGCGTTCACGGAATCGGCGGACGCGATCTTCTCCCGGCTGAAGGGCACGACCAACAAGCAGGACCTCGCCGATTGCGATTTCGTCGTTGAAGCCGTCATCGAAAATCTCGAGGAAAAACGAAAAATGTTCGCTTCGATCGATCCCATCGTCAAACCCGCGGCCATTTTTGCGAGCAATACCTCCTCGATCTCGATCACGGAGATCATGACGGCGACCGGGCGGCCCGGCCAGTTCGTGGGCCTGCACTTTTTCAATCCGGTGCCGCTCATGAAGCTGGTGGAAGTCGCGCGCACCATCGTCACGACGGACGATGCGTTTGAAACGGCGGTCGAATTCGGCAAGAAACTGGGAAAAGTTCCGGTGCGCACAAGCGACAAAACCGGCTTCATCGTGAACCGCCTGCTGGTGCCGTACCTGATGGATGCGATCCGCGCGTTTGAAGAGGGCGTGGGTTCCGTGGCCGATATCGACGCGTCGATGAAGCTGGGCTGCGGATACCCCATGGGACCACTCACGTTACTCGATTTCGTCGGCCTCGATACGACGTACTACATCACACACGTCATGTTTGACGAATTCAAGGAAAAGCGCTTCTCCTCTCCCTCCCTGCTGAAACGAATGGTGATGGCCGGCTGGTACGGCAAGAAAACCGGCAAGGGCTTCTACGATTGGTCAAACCCGGAAAAACCCGTCCCGCAAGATGCCGCTCTTCGAGGTTTTCCTAAGGATTAACCTAAAATCGTGGTTCTCGATGCCGCATCCTCTGTGAACTCCGTGCTCCTCCGTGTCCTCTGTGCCAAGGCTTTTTCCTTCACTTCAGCGCGAATTGCTGGAAAAGGCTTGGCACAGAGGAAGCAGAGAAGCACGAAGAATGCGAGATAATAGGCAGGATTCGTAATATCATAGGTATGAGGAATAGTATGAAGCGTGCAAGGCGAATTTCACGCAACAGGGAAAGCAGAAGGGCCCCCAAGGAGAGAAGGACATTCACACTCTCTGCGGAGTCTGTCGCACTGCTCAATGATTTGCGTGCGGCGCGCCGGGGTTCGCAACGCAGGTCTGCTTCCGGCGTCCTGGATGACCTTCTTCGGGCGCTCGACAAACAGAGGAAGCGGGACGCCGTGGACCGGGCGATTACCAATTTCTATGATGGCCTGCCCGAGTCGGCGGAAGCCGAAGAGCGGCAGTGGGGAGAATTCTCTTTGGCCCAATTCATGGACGGTCCTGCCTAGATGGCGCCCGCCGTCAAACCGCCCCTCCACGGAGAAATCTGGTTTGTCCAATTGCCTGTGGATCCGCCGGAGAAAGGAAGGCGCCCGGTCATAATCGTTTCACTCAACGCCCGCAATCGGCATGAACGGGCGGACACAGTCCTGGTGATTCCGCTTTCGACGAGCATTCACAAGGCGGACCACCCTACACACCTCTTTCTCGCCGCGGGCGAGACTGGACTCTCCGAGGATTCCATCGCGCGTGCGGAAGATATAACTGTCGTCCGAAAGACGAACCTTGTTGGAGCCCGCTCCAGCCTGCGCAACATGAGCCACCGGCGCATCTGCGAGCTAGCCGAAATGGTCAAGATCGCCATGGGCTGTCTCTAAAAAGGCCTCGTGGTAGTTGAATCGAGTAAACCAACTCTATTGCATCGCAATAACAATGCGCAAATGCCATCGTCGGGCAATGGAATCCTTTCTGCTAGGATGAGCATATGCCTGTCGAGCGTGAGCGGCTGGACGCGGATGTACTGATCGTGGGCGCGGGCCCGGCGGGGCTTGCCTGCGCGCTGCATCTTTCCAAATTGATTGCGCAGCACAATGCCGCAGGCTCCAAGCCTGAACTTTCCGCCGAAAATATATACGTCCTCGAAAAGGCGCGCGAAATCGGGGCGCACCAGCTTTCGGGCGCGGTGATGGACCCGCGAGGACTCGCTGAACTCGTACCCGATTGGGAGAAGACCGCGCCGCTCGAGTCGCCGGTCACAGATGACGCCGCGTTCGTCCTGACTTCCGCAAGCGCATGGAAATTGCCGATCACGCCTCCTCCGCTGAGAAATCATGGCAGCTACATCGTCTCCTTGAACAAGCTGGTCAAATGGCTCGGCGGCCTAGTGGAAAAGTCGGGCGTGAATTTGTTCACTCAATTTGCCGGCAGGAATCTGATTTACGAGGGCGACGGAATCGCCGGCGTGATTACTGAGGACAAGGGCGTCGACAAGGAAGGCAAGCCGAAGGACAACTACACGCCGGGCTACGAACTGCGCGCCAAGGTGACGGTGCTTGCCGAAGGCCCGCGCGGGTCGCTCACCAAGGAAATGGTGAACCGGCTGAAACTCGACGGCCTGAATCCGCAAGTGTACGGCATCGGGATCAAAGAGCTGTGGGAAGTCCCGCCGGGGCGGATCAAGCCGGGATACGTGGCCCACACACTTGGCTGGCCGCTCGATTCCAGCATGTATGGCGGAGGGTGGCTCTACGGCCTGCCGGACAATCGCGTTTCGACGGGTATGGTGATGGGCCTCGACTATCACGATCCGCGCTTCGATCCGCACGAAGCATTTCAGAAATACAAGACGCATCCGTTTCTCAAGCGCATTCTCGAAGGCGGCAAACTGGTGCGCTATGGCGCGAAGACCGTTCCTTACGGCGGCTGGTATTCCATGCCGCGCCAATATGTGGACGGCGGATTGATCATCGGCGATTCGGCCAGCCTTCTTAATTCGCAGCGGCTCAAGGGGATACACACTGCGATCAAGAGCGGGATGCTTGCCGCCGAAACCGTATTCGAGGCACTGAAAACGGGCGATGCCTCCTCCAAAATTCTTTCGGCGTATCCGCAAAAGATCGAGCAAAGCTGGATCAAAAAAGAGCTGTGGGCCGTGCGGAATTTCCATCAGGGTTTTCACCATGGGCTCTACGCAGGTTTGTTTCATGCCGGACTTCAATTTGTCACGGGCGGGCGCGGGCTCATCGATCCCATGCGAGCGCGCCCCGGCCACGAGGAATATCACAAGCTGGACGGGTCAGGTCCGGCCCCCGAACGGTTCAAGGGCGATGGAGTGCTGACGTTCGATCGTTTGACCGACGTCTATCATTCCGGAACGCGGCACGAAGAGGACCAGCCCTGCCACCTCATCGTCGCCGATCTGAACGTGTGCACAACGAAATGCGTGACCGAGTACGGAAATCCCTGTCAGTATTTTTGTCCAGCCGCCGTCTATGAAATGGTGCAGGAAAAGGGCCAGCCGCGTCTGAAGATTAACGCCTCGAACTGCGTGCATTGCAAAACCTGCGACATCGCCGACCCCTACGAAATTATCACTTGGGTGCCTCCCGAGGGAGGCGGCGGGCCGAACTACGAGGGGATGTAGGTAGCACAGGCACTCTTGCCCGTGTGGGTTTGTGCGCCGCAGCGCCTGCGAATACGTAAGTAATTCTCTATACAGCGATTGCGAAAACCGCACAGGCAAGAGTGCCTGTGCTACCTAAATCACTGCAACAGCCCATACACATCCAGCTCCGTTTGTGTCCCGACATACACCTTGCCATTAGCCACAGTAGGAACCGTGAATTTCACCGCTGGGCCCGCCTGATCGCGCGAGGAGTCCATCGTGCTGTTGTAGATCTCGTTCGAAAGGTTATTCGGATCGAATGCCCGAAGGATGGCGCTGGTATTTGGCGTGGACAAGGCTCCACTCGAATCAATCAGCCACAGAATGGCATTGGTCGTTCCGTTCGAAGAAATGACAGGAGTGGCCCCTTGCGGACCCAGTGCTTCAGGTGATTGGGAAGCGGATGGCGTGGAAGCAAGAATTCCTTGGGACATGGGGAAAGATTGTAGGTTCCCATTCCCGGGCGCGACGTAGACGGCACTATTCCAGAATAACGGAGTGCTGAGAATCGCTCCGCCAACGGAAATGGTCTCCGCGCGTGATGTTGAATCAGGACAAGGGCTGACAAATTCCCCCATGCTGTCACGGTTTACAATGTAAAGAGAGCCGCCCTTCGAGCCGCCCATCAGCAAATGTGGCTGCGAGGAGGACCCTGCGGAATCCGGCAAAAGAACTGGCGCACTGGCACCGACATCGAGTCCCGCGGTTTGGAGTACCGCCTGATTGCAAGGAGTGAAATAATCAGAAACCGGCAGCCCTCCGGAAGTTCCGAACCGGAGGAAACTGTCGCTGTAGCTCATCCCGCCGCGATTCACATCAAACGGCCCGTCTCCCGTGGCCGCGAAAACATTGTGATTTGAATCCGCGGACGGGCCGCCTCCGCTCTGCCAAATCCCACCCTGAATGGCACTCGGGGTGGCGTTGAAAGCTCCGGTTTGTTGCAGCGAGGTCGAGTCGTATCCGAACAGCCAACCGTGATAGTCGCCTTGCCCGCCGTAAGAGCCAAAGGCGACGTACACAGTTCCGTTGTCAAGGAGCAAGGCGGCTCGTTGATTTTCCAACAACGAACTGAATACGGAAACCTGCGAAGCCGGCGAGGAGATTTCGATTCCGGCAGGCTGGATTTCCGGCTGTCCCGTTGGTATATCCAGCGCGTAGAGCCGCTGATTGTAGGTTGGATTGATTGCGATGGTTTGTGTTGCGGCAACGACATACAGAGTGGATGTGCTCGAACCGATCACAGGTGTGCCGGTAATCCCTACGAAGGGGACGATGTCGGTACTGGTGATCTGCAAGTTGGGAGTTTCAATGGGCTGCGATCCAGACGGAATGAGGCTTGTCTTCCAAAGCTGAACGCAGGGTTTGGCGCCCGCGTCAAACGCGAATACGGAATCCATTTCGGTGGCTACAAAGATGACGTTGTGAATCCCATTTCCAGGAATCGCCAGATTTGGCATATAGAGCGGCTGCGAGTAGGCGTAGCCGTCGATCGGGCAGGAAAATAGTTTTCCGAATGTGGAGGAGCTAACGGTACCCGGAGCTAGCGCCAGCTCCTGGCTATTCACGCCGGAACGCACATTGTCGTTGCGCCAGGTGAGCGTGCCTGGAAAATTCGTAACATCCACTTGAGCCGTACCGATCGTATTGGGATTTGCGATCAGTGACGCCTTCACCGTGTAAGCGCCCTGCGTACTCGGTGGCGTATAAATCCCGCTGGGTGTAATCGTTCCACCGCTGACCGCCCAGCTCACTTCGCTGTTACTCACGCCCGGCGTCAAGACCTGGAATTGCGATGTCTGCGACGTCGTGAGACTCGAAAGAGCCGGCGACACCACAAGAGTGCCTGTGATCGAGCTGAGAGAGAGGATGGTGACGCTTGAAGATCCAGTCTTGGCCGAGTCCGATTGCAACGCGGCGGTGACCGTGACGGTCGGCGGGTTTGGAACCAGTGCAGGAGCCGCGTAGAGACCTGCAGGACTGATCGTGCCAACAATCGGATTCCCGCCGGACGTCCCGTTCACTTGCCAGGTGACGTCACTGCCTGGTGCATTTTGCACAGACGCGCTGAATTGCACGCTTTCGCCCTGATAGGGCTGCGCCGATCCAGGTGTGACGGTGACAGTCACCTGCGGAAGCGGACCAGGGCCCACGGCGCCGCATGAAGTACAAATCAAACAGAGCAGGAGTGAAGAGAAGACGAGCGAGCGGTGGGATTCACGCAATTGGCAATCGCGAGGTGCCGAAAACACGCCGCGCGGCAGACGCTCGACGTAATGCAGATCCAATGGGCTGGGCATGGCTCCGCCTGATCGCGTGAATTCCTGGAGAGAGGTGAACGGAACGTATCACAACACAAAAGAGGCGTCAATGATTTATGTCACGAATAATGACAAAGCTTCAGCTGCTGCAGCCCGCGCCGGCACAGGGGGTACGGCTCGTGCTCGTAAGCCTGCGGAAAAATGTCCGCACGCGGTCCAGAAGACCCGGCGGCGATTTTGGGGGCGAGTCATCGGAGGGCGCAGAAGCCTCCGCCCCCGCTGGAGGAGCAGGGTGCGCTACGGCCGGCGTCGGCGCGGGATTTACATGTCCGCGAAATTCGACGGACGGGCGCAGCCGCACTTCGCGCACAAGCAGAATGGTCGCGGGAGCAGGCGCAGGCGGAGGTTCGGGAGAATTGGCGTCAAAACTGAGCGGCGGCATGAGAACGGTATACACCGGTTCCGCCGCGGAAGTGGAGGGGGGCGGCGAATTTTCGGTTCTCTTGGGTTGTGGCGGCAGCGGAGGGGCGAGTGCGCCGATATCCACGGGAGCCTGGGTTTGCCGAGGTGGAGCGGCCTTGGGAGACTCCAAGTGGGCGCGCGGGTATTCGCATGAACAGGCCGAGGGATCAACTTTTAGCGACTCAATTTGGCCTCCGGAGAGGCTCACCGTGCCGCCTTGCGGAACGATCATGCTCTGGTCGGAAAACTGAGTCTCGAAACGCATCGCGCCGCGAGAGGTGAGCATGCACATTTCGCCATTTTCTTCCAGGCCCAGCGTCAGATCTCGCGCCCCTCCCGAAATTGCAATCGGCGTCGCGACAATCGCCGGCGTATAAATCGTGAACTCGTCTGAGGATTCCAGAGATGGATGCACGCGGCCATAATCAAGCGCCAGCGTCACCGCTCCCGAGGATTTGATCAGTTTGAAATGCGCGGGGCCGCAGATGCTGATTTCGCCGCCGGCGTTCAGCAAAAGAAGAGCGTGTCCCGAACGCAGCGTGACGTCGCTGCCGCTGGCGACCACAGTTGGCGCGTTGTCCCTTTCGATTCCGGACGGAGTTGTTGTCGCGACTTCGAGGTCATCCCCTTCGATTCGTCCGATGACCGCGGGAAAATCCTGCGCGGAAATGTGGGCGTCCCGAATCGAGAGCGTCGCCACCATCGCCAGCGATGCAACCGCGAAAATCTTTGCTCCTGTCGCCAAATGCTTTCTCGGAATCATTAAGGAAAACACATTTACCCGCAGCTTCCTGAAGGGCGTGGTGAGACTATCCTAACACCATCTTCGACTTATACAATAACCGCATGCCGGAACAAGTAAAAACGCCACCGGGAGAGAGAGAACCGCGCCTGGTGGTTCACTATGACACACGGCTGCCAAAGCTCACTTTTCTTCAACGCGCTCTGATCCCGATTATCGGCTGGGTTGTTTGGGCCGTGATTCGTTTACTTGGGCCGACGATTCGTTTCGAGGTTGTGGGAGGGCAAAACGCAGGGCGCGATTACCGGCCCGACCTGCCGCCGAGTATCTTCGCCTTCTGGCATCGCTGCATCATTGCGGCAGTTTGGTACTTCCGAAACCGCAACGGCGTGCTGATGAACACGACGAATTTCGACGGGCAGTGGACCCGCCGCGTGATCGAGCGATTAGGGTATGGCACGGCACAGGGAAGTTCTACTCGCGGAGGATTGCGCGGGCTCGCGGTCATGGCGAAGCGGCTTGAAGAAGGATTTGACTCGGGCTTCACGATCGACGGACCGCGCGGTCCGCGGTATGTAGCAAAGCCAGGTCCGGTGATGCTGGCTCGCCGCTCGGGCAGGCCGATTATTTTGTTTCACATCGGACTCGAGCGAGCGTGGACGCTCAAGAAGTCCTGGGACCTGATGCAGATACCGAAGCCTTTCACGCGCGCTGTTCTCGTAATCGCACCGACGATTGAGGTATCCAAGGATACGAATCATGAAGGGCTTGAGAAGAAGCATCAGGAAGTGCAGAAAATACTCGAACGCCTGCGAGACGTGGCGGAGAGTTGGTTTTCGCTCACGGAAGAAGAGAAGGAACGCGAGCGCGCGGTTTGGAATGAGCAATAAGTGGCGCACGCTTTAGCTTGTGGGTTTTGTGCCAGCAAGGACCAAACCCCACAGGCTGAAGCATGCGCTACCATGCACGTCAAATACAGTCCTCGGTTTTACCGGCTTGCGTCGTTGAGCGTCACCTGCGCTTCCATCTTTTGCCCGCCGCGGTAGTACTCCACTTTCACTGTGTCTCCCGGCCTCTTACGGTTTAGAGCGAGGTTAAGATCCATTTGTCCTGTGATCGGGCGCCCATCGATCCCCGTCACGACGTCGCCGCCCAGCAGGATTCTGCGCAGGCCGAGGATGGCCTGGCGATCTCCGCCTTTCAGTCCCGCATTCGCGGCAGGGCCTCCGGGCGTCACGCGTTCAATCAGCAGGCCCTCGCTCACAGGCAAATGCAACGCCTCCGCGACGGGCGGGGTCAGCACGCGAGCTTCGACGCCCATCGAGGCGCGGTGCACGCGGCCCTCGGTAATCAAGTCCTGCGCGATTTGCCGCGCCGTGCTGATGGGAATGGCGAACCCGATGCCGGCAGTCGTGCCCGAGGGCGTGTAAATCGCCGAGTTGATTCCGATCACTTCTCCGTGGGAATTCAAAAGCGGCCCGCCAGAATTTCCCTGATTGATTGCAGCGTCGGTTTGAATCGCGCCGTCAATAACCGTGGTCTGGCCGGTCTGCACCGTGCGGCCGAGCGCGCTGACGACCCCTGTGGTGAGCGTGCTCTGAAAGCCGAAAGGATTTCCGATGGCCAGAACGCGCTGGCCGACTTGCAGGCTGTCGGAGTCGCCCATGGTCAGCGCGGGAAGTTTTCTATCCTTCGGGTCGATCTTGACGAGCGCTATGTCGTTGCGTTCGTCGGCGCCGATAAATTTCGCGTCGTAATGCGAGCGGTCGCCCAGCGTGACCGAAATATTCTGCGCATTCTGCACGACGTGGAAATTCGTCAGGATGTATCCGCGCGGATCGATGACGAATCCAGAACCCGCTCCTTCCACCGGCACGGGTTCCATGAAGACGTCATATTCAAGCGTGCGCGTCACGATGTTGGCCACGGCCGGGGCAGCCTGGCTGTAAATCTTGACGTAGATCGCTTCGTCGCCCAGAAGCTCTCCGGGTTTCGGTTCGGGGAATGATACCGGCACGGCCCCGACGCTTTGCGGCTGTCGTTCCCCCCAGCGGCTGCCCGCCCAGTACGCTCCGAGAACGAGCACCAAGCCCAGGGCCAGCAATCGAATGACGCCCCGGCTGTCTTTTCCGTTAGTCATGAAGACGTTCCTCCTGCTATCAATTCCTCGTAGTGACAGAAAAACCAACGTGTTGGTGTAAATGCTTCGTAGGGTACGGCTTCAGCCGTACCCTACAAAGATTTTCAAGTTTAATGCCGAGTCCTTGCCTTGGCTCTAACTCCTGCCCGACGGATTCATGGACTTCGCCCCTTCCATTCCCTTGAGCTTGGCGAAGAGAGCGATTACCTGCGCGCGCGTATGTTCGAGAGTGCCCGAGCAATCGATCACCTCATCGGCTCTGCGGCGTTTTTCTTCGATGGGCATTTGAGCCGCGATGCGCTGGCGCGCTTGCTCGATCGTCAGCCCGCGGCCCTTGCCGGATTCCGTCAAGCGGTCAAGCTGTTGTTCCGGCGTGCACCAGGTGACCACCAGACATTCCAGTTTCTTATCGAATCCCGCTTCGATGAGCAAGGCGGCCTCCACCACGGCGATGGCATGCGGGTCGGCCTTCTCGATCGCGGAAAGCTGGCGGCTCTGCTCCTCGAGAACCGGCGGGTGCACGATGGCGTTCAGGTGCGCGAGGCGTTTCGGGTCGGCAAACACGATGGCGCCGAGTTTTTTCCGGTCCACAAGACCCTCTTCCGTAAGAATGCCGCGGCCAAATTCGCACACCACTTCGTCGTACGCGGCGCCACCGGGGAGGATCATCTGGTGCGCGATCTTGTCGGCTTCGAGCACGCGGCAGCCGAGTTCGTGAAGCATCGCGACCACCGTGGTTTTCCCGGTGGCGATTCCTCCGGTCAGGCCGACGCGCAGCATCAGGGTTTGGCCGCTGCGGCGCCGGTCATGCCCTTTGATCCGGATGAGCCGCGCCGCAGGCGGGCTGCTTTCACCGTGTTGCTCATCAACATGGCGATCGTTAGCGGGCCCACGCCGCCGGGCACGGGCGTAATCGCGCCGGCCACTTCGACGACGCTTGGATGAACGTCGCCTACCAGGACAGAGCCTTTCTCATGGAATTGCGCGAGTTTCGCGGGAAAATTCACAAAGAGGCGCTGCGCTTCCGCCGCATCGACGATGCGATTGATGCCCACATCGATCACCGTTGCGCCCGGCCGCACCCATTCCGGTTCGATCATCGCGGCGCGCCCGATCGCGGCGATCACAATGTCGGCGTGCCGCACGGCGTCCCGCAAATCGCGCGTCTTCGAGTGGCAAATCGTCACTGTCGCGTTCGCATGCATCAGCAAGAGCGCCATCGGTTTTCCGACAATGTCGCTGCGCCCCACCACGGCTGCGTTCATGCACTCAACCGGAATGCCGCTGCGCCGCAGAATTTCCATGCAGCCGGCAGGCGTGCACGCGACGAGTCCCGCGCGCCCCGAAACAAGCCGACCAAGGTTTACTGGATGAAATCCGTCCACGTCCTTCGTCGGGTCCACAGCTTCGAGCACGCGCTTCGTGTCCACCTGCGGAGGCAGGGGCAGTTGCACCAGGATTCCGTCGACTTCGTCGCGCGCGTTCAACTCCGCAACCAGTGCAAGCATTTCGTCGGTTGTAACCGTGGCAGGCGGAGAGTGCATCCAGCTTCCCAGTCCTAGTTGTTCGCATGCCGCGATCTTGCTTCGCACATAAATCTGCGACGCAGGGTTTTCTCCCACGAGCACAGCCGCGAGTCCGGGACGAATTCCCGCGGCGCTCAAGGCAGCAATTTCCTGCCTGAGCTCCGCATAGATTTGGTCGCGAATCGCGATTCCGTTGAGTGTGCGCGCTGGCAAACTGGCTCCTGGTGCGGTGATCGTAGTCTCTTTCATAATTATGGTAGCACAGCCGAAGCGACGAGCAGCTTTGTAACGCCACCATCTTGCTTGTCCCGATGCAAGAGGGGCCGGCAATTTTTGGGCGGGCAGAACCGGCGGGACGCCGGCCTTACCGGCCACGCGGAATTCCAGGGCATGAGTCAGATTCAGGTACAATAAATTTCTCACGACGAAGGGAGCGAAGATGCTTTTCGGCGAAGGCAGCGAACGGAAAAAACTTGAACAGCAAATGCGCACTGAGCATCGCTTGCCGCCGGGGCAATCGCTCACGCTAAAGTGGCCGGTGTTACACGAAGGAAACGTGCCGGGCACCGATCTGCGCACATGGGATTTTCGCATCGATGGCCTTGTCGAAAAGCCCGTGCGGCTCACGTGGGAAGAGTTCAACAAGTTGCCGCAGATAGAGATTCAGTGTGACATCCACTGCGTGACGCGCTGGAGCCGCTTCGACAATCGCTTCGAGGGCGTGCTGTTCACGGAAGTGATGAAACTCGTCACGACGAAGCCCGAGGCTCGTTTCGCACTGCTGCGCGGCGAAAACGGATACACCACGAATCTTCCTCTCGAAGATCTGATGAAGCCGACAACCATTTTCGCATTCCAGCATGATGGCGAGGAACTCTCCGCCGACCACGGCTATCCTCTGCGCCTTATCGTGCCGCACCTGTATTTATGGAAGAGCGTGAAATGGTGCCGCGGCTTTGCGCTCATGGCCGAAGACGAGCCCGGCTTCTGGGAGCAGAACGGCTACCACATGTACGGCGATCCGTGGAAAGAACAGAGGTTTGATACGGATTAGTGGAACAGGCTTCAGCCTGTTTGCTTTTGATTCTCTTGAAATCGCAAGCAAGGTCAAAAGCAGGCAGGCTGAAGCCCGTCCTACTTGTTCTTTCCATGCGCTGCCGGTTCGCCGATCAGCTTCTGATACTCTTCTTCTTCCGACGGCACGCAGAATTGCTCCTCGAAATCCTGTTGCGGGATCCACTTAAAACTGGCCTTGGTGATCACGAATGGCTTGGTATATGCCTTCGGATCGTCGATCGTGATAGTCACTTCCAGGAGGTTGTGACTTACGCGCGTGAAGCGTTCCTCGACATGCAGGCCAAGGCTGTGCGGGTGCCCGGCGTTGTCCAGCCAGGTCCTCTCATCACTCCCAACGGTATTCACAACGAATGTGTAATCACCTTCCCAATGTCCGACGGAATATCCGTACCACCTCGGATCCGGCGAATCAGTGGAATTCCCGCCCACGTTCTTGGGGAGCTCGCGCCCGTCCGTCCAGATTTCGCGCCATACTCTGTTGAACTGAAACATTTCGATCACTTTGCCCGGCATCTGCGTGAAGGCGATTCCTCTGGTCATGAACAGCATGCTCCGCGGAAATCCGAGCGGGTCGCAACTCTTTTGCGGGTCGTTTGATTCCGCGACGGGATACTCCCCGTTGGTCTTATGCTCATGAAACTGCTCCAGCCCCCAGGGCGTCATGGCGGGCACTTCGTTCAGTTTTTGGGCAACCATCCCGGCCCAAAATCCGGTGAGTTCCCTGCGCGGCGCTGCGCCACCCTCTCCCACGTCTCCTAACTTCTGATACAAATCTTCGGGGCCGCCGTAATTTGGTTTGGGAGAATTCTGACTTTGGGCGAACGAATTCGACGAGATAAGCAACGCACCAGCCAAACAAACGATGCTGCCTTTGAGAAGATTTCGCATTTCTGCACCCCTCATTGCTCCAAAATAAATTGGAGCCGCTTTCACTCGGACCGCTCAAGAATGAATACCAGCCTGCAATTTGGGCCAACCTTCAGTATCGGGATAATACTCCCAGGTCCGTCCGCGGACTATCTTTAAGCGTCGTGCTGTCGGCAAGCACGATCCTGTCAATGCGCCCGACATTGCTTCCGAATTTCGATGGATAGAGATAAACAGTGATCACGTCCCCGGGCTGTAGTGATTTTTTATTCCACCCGAGAGCGTGAACCGCCGACGGGCTGCCAGCTTCGCCCACCCAGTGTGAATCGTTGCCCTTGTCATCTTTCACGTCGAACAGCAGCATGGTGTGCGGATTGGCCCACACGAATTTCGTTACAGTAGCTTTCTTCAAAATGACAACTTTATCTGTTTTGTAAGATGCACTCCCGTGGTGCGCGAATGAGGGGCAACAAAATGTTAGAACGCCACCAAGCAAGACCAAAGATGTGACCAAATTATTTTTCAATCAAACGTCCAGATCCGCAATATTCTTTTTCAGCTGAAGAGCAAAAGATCCCCGCAGCCCACAATCACACAAACAATCGGCCTACATCACCTAATTTGTTAAGCCCTCACGTCGCCGCGCCAGAACAGCACCTCCAGCGGCGCCGCCAACCACCTTGAACGCGTTTGCGACAAGGTATTGCCACGGTTCCGGCCTGCCTCGGGTGAGGCCGACATACATGAGCGTTCCTACGACGCCGATGAGTACGCCATGCAGAACAAGCTTCGATGAAATCCCGCTGCCGAGCCAGACGGTAAAACCGAATGTTGCGATGAGCGCCGCTGGAGGCACAGCGTAGAGCGCGACGCGCGGGGCGCCGTTCAAAGTGAGCGGGACCGCAATAGCGAAAAGGACGAGTTCCATCAGGAAAGCGATAAGTAGGATACGCCCCCATTGGATCGACATACTTTTTCACCAAGGCTCAGAAGCCCATCTTCTTAAATTGACCCTTGTGCGCCAAGCCCCAGCGTTATGATCGCGGCGATTTCCCTAGTATTCCTTTTTTTCTCCGCCGAGCTGGCTATCCCTTAGCGTCGAACCATCGGCCAATACGACCTTGTTGAGGCGCCCCACAGGGTTGCCGGATTTGGCCGGGTAGAGGTACACGGTAATTACGTCTCCGGACTTCAGCGAGTTCCTGTTCCATCCGAGAAGGCCGATCGCCGAGGGACTGCCGGCTTCGGCGGCCCAATGCGATACGTTCCCTTTGTTATCTTTCACGTCGAACAGGATGATGGAGTGAGGATTGGCCCAAACGAACTTTTCCACCGTGGCGTCTTTCAAGACCTCTATCTTGTCCACATATGCCGCGGCTCCGTGATGCGCGAGCAAGGGGCCGCAAATCGAGAAGATGCCAACAAGCAAGGCAAAGAATTTCAGCCGCCTACTTTTCATTCGGCACCTCGCGAATGGCCAATTGAGGATTGACGATGTTGATACGGAGGATATGACGGCTAATCTGTAGTGTCAATCATTGGAGGAGGTCTAAGTAGCACAGGCATCCGCCGCGGCGGATGCCCGTGCTACATGAACTCAATTCGCCGGAAATATCTTCGCCGCCTCGTAGACCGATGCGACTTCGTGTGACGAAAGATAGTCCAAAAGCGCCCTTGCAGCCTTCGGATCTTTCACGCTCGTGGACAGATAACCCGTTATATCGACTGGGGTTGAAGCCTCGGGCGGCAGGGCACCTACAATGTCGAGACCTGGGTTGCGCATGTCGCTGAGATACGGACCCAGGGCGATTTCCGCCTCTCCTTTGGCGACCGAGTCCTGCACGAGGACGCCGGTTTGCAACCATTTAATCTTTGGCTTCACTTGCTCGGTGATGCCGAGCTTGTCAAGCGTCGCGAGAGCGATGCCTCCGACGCTTCCCTGAGCCGGGTCCACCGAAAGAATGGACTTCGCGTTGAGCAGCATGCGCCTGACCGCTTCCGGCGTCGAAATGTCAGGTTTGGGCGCTCCCTTTGGCACGGCAATCGCCAGTCGAAGTCTCGCTATAACGGTCGCGCTGCCGGGAACGATATTGCCCGTCTTGAGCGCTTCCGGAAACGGCGCGAACAGGAGCGACACATCCAACGCCTGCCCATTTGCAACCGTCTTCCGCGTGCTTACACCCGTACCGTAGGTCACCTTGACGTGAGTGCCCGTCTTCGCCTGGAAACTTTCCACCAGCGTATTAATGGTCGCCTTAATGGGGTCCGGCGAAAGCAGAGTGACCTCGCTCTGCGCAGAAGCGCGAATTGGGATGGCCAGCAAGAGGGCGACAGCAACCAGGAAGGAATGGGTGGATTTCAAAGCTCACACCTCCGAAGTGGGTACGTTCCTGCTGCGTCAGCCGACGCCGATTTCAAGCCGTCACCGGCAAGCTCATCGTGCGGCAGGCACGTTTTCATTTTTTCAGTCGGTCCGGATTCGTGTTGGGATGATACCACTACTGCCACAACGGCGAGGACAGCCCAACCGCAAATCCACTCATATTAACTCGGCATAGAATTTTAGTAATGGTATCATCCCGCCTTCAAGCGGAGCGGGAAGACCGGGCCACCCGCGGCGTAGCAATCGGGAAGATCATGGAAGCCTCAGCCATGGACGTCATTCGACCCATCGTGAGGATATACATCCTCTCGGCGATAGCGGCTGTTTTGCCCGCTTGTCTGGCCCTTAACCCTCCGCTGCATGCTCAGGACGCAAGACCTGCTGCCAGCAACCCAACTACAAAAAGCAAACGGCTGAAGCTGAGCAAGCGCCTAAGAGTGAAAATGCGCGGAGGCCAGAGCCGTAGCTACGCCATTCACGCCGAGGCCGGCCAATATTTTCATGTAGTTGTCGAACAAAAGGGCATCGACCTTACTCTGACACTTCTTGATCCTGACAACAAGCAAGTTGCGCAATCCAACATGCCTGGTCGCGAACCTATTTCCACTGTTGCAGAAAGCAGCGGTGAGTTCCATTTGCAAGTAACCTCGCTCGCGAATAATGCCCTTCCTGGCCGATATGAAGTGCAACTTATGGAAATGCGGCCGCCCATGGATGCGGATCGTAACCGCATAAGTGCTGAGCGCGCTTACTTGGACGCGCAGCAACTAAACGATCAGAAAAATTTTGAGGCGGCGGCACACAAGTGGGAAGAGAGCGCTGGCCTTTGGCACAGTTTAAATGATGGGTATGAAGAAGCCGTTTCACTCCATAGGTTGGGAGTACTTTACTCTCAGCTTCGAGACCTACAAAAAGCCCTGGATTATTACAGTAGGGCGGTGCCCCTCCGTCGTGCAGTGGAGGACCACGTGGGCGAGGCCGCGACGCTGAACAATATCGGAAACGTCTATCGCAATCTCGCGGACCAGCAAAAGTCGGCGGATTTCTACAATCAGGCCCTAACGGTCGAGCGTGTCGTAAGGGACAGTGCGGGTGAGGTTCGCACCCTAAACAACCTCGGGAACCTCTATTCGAGTTTTGGAGAGAACCAGAAGGCTATGGAGTCTTATAACCAAGTCCTGCCGCTGGAGCGCGCCTTGAGAGACCGCGCAAGCGAGGCCTCTACACGGATCAATATGGGTGGAGTCTTTTCGGACACTGCGGACCAGGAGAAGGCGCTCGTTAACTATAACAAGGCCCTCTCACCAGTGCGTGTCCTGGGAGACCGAAAGGGCGAGGCGCAAGCGCTGACAGACATAGCCTTGGCTTATACAGACATTGGAGAACAAGAGAAATCATTGAACTACTACAACCAAGCCTTGTCGATCGAGCGATCTGCGGGGGACCGCGCGGGCGAGGCCGGCACGCTGCACAATATTGCCAACGTCTACGCGGACATTGGCGAAAAGCAGAAGGCCCTAGATTTTTACGACCAAGCATTGGCATTCATGCACGAAAGTGGTGATCGCAGGAATGAGGCGCGAACCTTGATGGACATTGGCATCTTATTTCACAGCCTTGGGGAAATGCAGAAGTCGCTTGACTACTACAACCAGGCGTTGCCTCTCGAACGGGCCGTGGGGGATCGAGCGTTCGAGGGCGTTACGCTGCTCAACATTGCAAACGTCTACGGCGACATTGGCGAAAAACAAAAAGCACTGGATTATTTTAATCAGTCCCTACCGATTATGCACGCCGTAGGAGACCGCAGGGGCGAAGCGCGCGTGATCAGCGATATCGGCAACACATATTCCGGCCTTGGTGAGAAGCAAAAGGCGCTGGATTACTTTAACCAGGCCCTGCCGACTTTGCGCGCTGTGCAGGACCGCCCTGCTGAAGCTCGAACTCTGATTAACATTGGTCAAGTTTATGCGGACTTGGGGCAGAAGCAGAAGGGGTTGGTTTACTTCAATCAAGCCTTGCCGATCGAGCGTGCGGTCCAGGACCGTGCGACCGAGGCGATTACTTTGGGAGCCATCGGGGAGGTCTACTCCAGCCTTGGAGAAAAGCAGAGGGCGCTCGATTATTACAACCAAGCCCTGCCGATCGAGCGTGAAATCGGAGACCGAAGGAGCGAGGCGGGCACGCTAACCGACATGGGTGCCGCTTACTCGGACCTCGGGGACAAACCGAAGGCTCTGGATTCGTACAACCAATCCTTACCACTTTCCCGGGCGGTTCAAGATCCGATGGAGGAAGGCTTCACACTGGCAATCCTGATGGAATATTGGAAGGGTCTTCAAAACCCAAGTCTGGCCGTGCTGTTCGGTAAACAGGCCATTGACCGTTTTCAGCAATTGAGACGCAACATCGGTGGATTGGACCGAGGAACTCAACAAAGCTTTCTGAAATCGAAGGAAGACTACTATCGCGAATTGGCAGAACTGCTCGTTACCCAGGGACGCGTCTCTGAGGCCTTGCAGATTTTGGATTTGTTGAAGGCCGAAGAATACTCTGATTTTACTCAGCGACGCGGCAACGCCGCCTCCGACACCGGTCCTGTCGCCCTTACGCCCATGGAAGAGAAATCCAACCAGGATTACGAGCAGATCACTAGCAATATCACCGCAATTGGTTCGGAATGGACGCAGCTTCATGCCAAGTCATCCAGGTCTCCAGACGAGGAAAAGCGATACAGCGAGCTCTCCAATAACCTGACCGCGGCCACTCAACGACTGCAAACTTTCATGAAAGGCCTGTACGAAAGTTTCGGTAAGGGGGACCAGGCAAACGCCAAGGTAGAAAATGTCAGAGAAGAAACGGCCGGCCTTCAGAATCTGGTTGCAGAACTCGGCGGTGGGACCACGGCCGTCTACACGCTGGTGACGGACCAGAAGCTCGCAGAGATGGTAATTACGCCGGGCGTCCAAGTGGCACGTGAAGTGACGATCAGCAAGACCGAGCTGCGCGCCAAAGTATTTGCTTTCACACACTCGCTTGCCGAACACGATTCAGAAGACAATATTCGCGCGAAGGCGCAAGACCTTTACAACATTCTGATCGCGCCAATCGAAAAGGATCTTCAGGGCGCTCAGACCAGGACGCTGGTCTGGTCGCTCGACGACGTGCTGCGCTACGTCCCGTTTGCGGCGCTTTACGACGGTAAGCAGTATCTGGTGGAGCGCTTTCAGAACGTGGTGATTACCACAGCCAGCGCGGGGAATCTGAAGGATCAGCCGCAAGTGAGCAGCTGGCGCGGTGCGGCCATGGGCGTCTCCAAGGACTATGACGGGTTGGGGCAGCTCAAGGCCGTGCCCGGAGAATTAGATGCCGTGGTGCACAGCGACGCGGCGGCCGGTTCACATGGTCCGGTCCCCGGAGATATCCTCTTGGATGATCTTTTCACGGAAACACACATGGAAAGCGAACTGGAGCGCCACCCTCCTTTGGTTCACATCGCGAGCCACTAAGTGTTCCAGCCGGGGGATGATACGAAATCCTATTTGCTACTGGGCGGCAAGGAGACGGGCGGCCAGGGTTTCCACCTGACCTTGGCGGAACTGCGCGATGAACAGAAAATGGACTTCAAGGGCATCGAGCTGCTGACATTGTCCGGGTGCCAGACCGCCATCGGATCGAACGATTCGGATGGGCGCGAGGTCGACGGTCTGGGCATTACGGCGCAACGAAAGGGAGCGAAAGCCGTAGTGGCCACGCTGTGGCCCGTGGACGATGCCAGTGTCGGGTTATTGATGGCGACGTTTTATAAGCTGTGGATTACGACGCCTGGAATGACGAAAGGCGAAGCCCTGCGGCAGGCGCAACTGGAAGTGATGCGTGGCACCGCTGACTCGTCTGGAACATCTCGGGGCATAAACAAAGCGGAATCGTCAGCGAGCACCACGATGCCGAGCTCTTCTTCGCCGTACGCAAATCCATTCTACTGGGCCCCGTTCATCCTCATTGGAAACTGGAAATAACCGCGGCGGAAGAGGCTACGGAAAAAATCGCTTTGCCATTTGTCATTCCGAGCGAAGCGAGGGATCTCTCTTTCTTTTTCTTGTGCTCAAGACGGAGAGGGATTCTTCGCTTCGCTCGGAATGACAAAATAAACTAAGACTTTTACACTTCATGAACACGCTACCGCGAAGGCTTGAAATGCCCGTCGGAGAACCCTCCTTCGAGTAGAGTGGAGAGCCCGGTTCACTTCACGTTCTTGCGAAGCCAGTCGTCGATGAACTTGATGACTACGTCGCTGTTCTTGTCGAGGAACATTTCGTGCATATTGCCGTGGATACCCACGTCTTCGAGGCGCACAAATTCGTCTTTCACTCCCGCTTGGTTGAGCCACTTGGGAATGCAGACGTCGAACACGCGATGATATGTGCCCTCGGCCGAGATGGACAAGATGCGCATGTTGGCCAGGCTCACCAGCTTGTGCACCGGTTCCTTCTGCATGTAGCAGGGAACCTCATCTGACCGTTCGGACTTCTCCTCGAGGTACGTTTTCAAATCGTCGGGGCTATTGACCGGCGGATCGTAATGCATGGGCATGTTGGTGATCCCCCACGCGTTTCCGATTTTTCCTGTGTACTTCACCTTGGCGGTGTCCACGATGCCAATCTGCGGCCCGCCGGGCTCGATCGCCACCATGCCTGCCACCAGCTTGGGTCGCGCATCCGCAACGTTAAAGCCGATGCCGCCGCCCTGCGAATGTGTGATCAGAATAACCGGACTTCCAATTTGGTCGAGCAGCGCGACGCCGGCCGGCACAGCGAGCTCGGCCTGGGCGGAGACGAATTGCATCTGGCCTTTGATGAAGTTATCGAAGACAGGATCGCCCATCGTGCCTTTCTTCGGCGAGTCGCTCGGCCA
>Ga0182024_10005639_pt1 | contig 27955 bp, 23 predicted proteins | sample P32metaG_FD_120480 | JGI IMG/M metagenome (GOLD analysis project Ga0182024, IMG submission 120480) | Permafrost microbial communities from Stordalen Mire, Sweden - P3-2 metaG (Illumina Assembly) | ecosystem: Environmental > Terrestrial > Soil > Wetlands > Permafrost | place: Sweden: Stordalen...
ACCATCGCCTATCTGGGTCTGAGCCGGACCGACAAGGGCGACTTCCTTTCGAGCGACGACGTCGAGCTGCTGATCACGCTCTCCGGATACGTCAGCATCGCCATCGAGAACGCCCGCCTGTACCGCTCCTTGCAGCGCAAAGTAGAAGAGTACGAGCGGCTGAAGGAGTTTAGCGAAAATATCGTCGAATCCATCAACGTCGGCATTCTAGCGGCCGACCTGGACGACCGCGTGGAAAGCTGGAATACGCAGATCGAGCGCCTCACCGGCATCCCCAGGCAGGCTGCGCTGGGCTGCCGCCTGTCCGAGCTTTTCCCCCCGGAACTGTGCGAGCGATTCGATCACTTGCGCGGCGAGTCCGGCGTCCAGAATATCTACAAATTCGTCCTGCGCGCCGGTTCCAATGGCGCCCATGGGTCCAACGGGAACGGAAACGGAACTGGTACGGGACGCTCGCATGCCGCCGCCCATATTTTGAACCTCGCCATCGCTCCCTTGGTCTCTAAGGATATGCAGCAGATCGGGCGGCTCATCATTTTCGACGACATCACGGATCGCGACGAACTCGAGCGCCGCCTGATTCAGGCCGACAAGCTGAGCTCCATCGGTCTGCTGGCCGCCGGCGTGGCGCACGAGGTAAACACCCCGCTGGCGGTGATCTCCACCTACGCCCAACTGCTGGCCAAGCAGATTTCGAGCGACGATCAAAAATCCAAGCTGCTCGATAAAATCGCCAAACAGACTTTCCGCGCCAGCGAAATCGTCAACTCGCTGCTGAACTTCTCCCGGACCTCCTCCACCGAATTCGTCGAACTTGACCTCAACCGTGTGATTCAAGAGACCTTAACGCTCATCGAGCATCAACTTGAAACCGCCGACGTCCAGGTGAAGCTGAATCTCGATCCCGGCTTGTCGTCGGTCAGAGGCAATTCCGGCAAGCTCCAGCAAGTCTTTTTGAATCTTTTCCTGAACGCTCGCGATGCCATGGAATCCGGCGGCAGTTTGAAGATCCGCACCTGGAGCGAAGATGGCTTCGTTCGCGTGGAAGTGGCCGACGACGGGCCCGGCATAAGTCCCGAGAACCTCTCGCGCATCTATGACCCCTTCTTCACCACCAAGGGCGCGCGCAAGGGAACGGGCCTGGGTCTCTCGGTCAGTTATGGCATCGTCCACGAACATGGCGGTAATATCGAAGTGGCTAGCCGTCCCGGGGCCGGCGCTCGATTCCGGATTGAGCTCCCGCAGGCGCGAAAGCCCGTGCATGCCTGACCGACTCGCACCCGACGAACCCCTCCCTTCCATTCCCAAAGGACGTATCTTAGTCGTGGATGATGAAGGGGATATCCGCGAAAGCCTCGAGACTTTGTTGAGCATTGAAGGCTACCACGTCGACCTGGCAAAAAACGGCGCCGAGGGCATCCATAAAGCCGAAAACGGCAAGTACGACCTGGTTCTCCTGGACCTCATGATGCCGGACCGCTCCGGCATGGAAGTGCTCCGCGAGATCCGCGAGCGCGATTCGGAAACCCCCATTTTCATGATCACCGCCTACGGTTCGGTTGAGGTAGCCGTGAACGCCCTCAAGACCGGAGCCAACGATTATTTCTCCAAGCCGTGGGATAACGAAAAGCTGCTGATCGAAATCGGCCGCATGATCGCGCACACGCGCCTGGAAGACGAAAACCGGCAGCTCAAGCGCGCCTTCAAGCAGCAGTATAGTTTCCCCAACATCATCGGCAAGAACGATCGGATGCTGCGCGTGCTCGATCTGGTGACTCAGGTCGCGCCCAGCCGCGCAACCATCCTGATTACGGGCGAGACCGGCACCGGCAAAGAGCTCATCGCCAAGGCCATCCACGCTCATTCGGCGCGCTCGGACCACGCCTTCGTGCCTGTCAACAGCGGCTCGGTTCCCGCCGACTTGCTCGAATCCGCGTTGTTCGGCCACGTGAAGGGCGCCTTCACCGGCGCTGTGACCTCACGCAAAGGCTATTTCGAAACCGCCAACAAAGGGACCATCTTCTTCGACGAAATTGGGGCCATCAGCCCGGAGACGCAGGCCAAGCTGCTGCGCGTGATCCAGGAACGCGAGTTCATGCCGGTAGGTTCCACCGACACCCTCAAGGTGGATGTGCGGATCATCGCGGCCACCAATGCCGAGTTAAAGAAATTAGTCGAGGAGGGCAAATTCCGCGAAGATCTCTACTATCGCTTGAACGTGATCAACCTCGGCCTCCCGCCCCTGCGCGAGCGTAAGGAGGATATTCCGCCGTTAGTGGACCACTTCTTCACCAAATACAGCCGGGAGAATGAGAAATTCCTGGATGCGGAAGGTAGAAGCATTCTGCGCTTCGAGCCGGATGCGATGCAGCTCCTCATGGATTACAACTGGCCGGGCAACGTCCGCGAGCTGGAGAACGCCGTCGAGCGCGCCGTCGTTTTGGCTTCGCAGTCCACTGTTCCCGTCGACGTGCTGCCCGATTCCATTCTCGAATCGGGCGGTGTCCGCATCCGCCAGGATGAAAGCGGCTCGCTACCGGCCGACGCATCGCTGTTCGAGATCGTCGCTGACTTTCAACGGCGCAAAATTATGGAAGCGCTGGAGGCCGCCAGCTGGAGCCAAACCGACGCCGCTGAAAAATTGAGAATTCCGCTCTCCACTCTGAACCAGAAGATCAAGCGCCTTAATATCGACGTGCGCAAACGCGGCGGGGCCGGCGCCCAATAGACTGTTTCTGTAACATAGATAACTTTCTGCGAACTTGACACTCCTTTGAAACATGAAGTATTCTTAGCCTTTATCTTGTTACTAGAGCTCTTAGCCTAGCTAGTACTCACCGGCCTACAGTTTATCCGGGTCGTGCCGAATCAAGCTAAGGAGATCATGCCACACCAGCCATACTTCGTAATCGTCCTCGCACACTCGCTGCATGGGCGCTTGCGCCGCATCCACATTCCGCACAAGGCCGTCTACGCCGCTTTCGTCTGGAGCGTGCTCGGATGTTTATTCATGTTCGCTTTTCTGTCCAGCTATTTGCGGATGAGTTGGAAAGTGGCGCATTACAATTCGCTCCGGCAGGAAGTGGAATCCCTGCGCACCAAATACCAGGAGCTCGAAAACGTCACCAATCAGAAGAACGAGCAGCTTGCAACGCTTGAAACTTTCGCCGGCGAAGTTTCCGTGGCGTACGGGTTAAAGCGCCGGCCGGGAACATCCACCGACATCGCGAACTCGGATGCTCTGACGCCGTCGTTCCCCGAGTCACTCAGCGACTACAATTTTTTGAAGGCCGCCTCCATCTCCAACCTGTATCGCAATTACCCCAAGCAGTGGCAGACCAATGTTCGTCCAAGTCTGTGGCCCGTGGAAGGCCGGCTACTGAGCTCCTTTGGGAGCCGCACCGATCCATTTTCGGGAGAAGGCGCGATTCACACCGGCGTGGATCTCTCGGCGCCGATCGGCACCGAGGTCCGGACGGCAGCCGACGGCATTGTCGTGCATGCCGCGTGGATGAGCGGATACGGCCGGCTGGTGATTGTCGATCACGGCAACGGCCTGCAGACTTACTACGGCCACCTGTCGCGATTCCTGGTGGTTCCCGGCCAAGAGGTGCGTCGCGGCGATACCATCGCGCGGTCGGGCGCGAGCGGTCGCGTTACCTCTCCGCACCTGCATTACGAAGTCCGGATGGGGGGAACACCGGTGAACCCGTACCCGTTCCTGGCGAAATCGGCTGTCGAGCTGTCCACCCCTGCCAAGTATCTGCCGTTCTAGCCTTTCGGAAGTCCTGATAATCTAGTAGCCAACGGTACGCCGCTTGGTTTTGAATCGCAGGGTCTTTCTCGCAGCTCTGGCCGGCGCAAACTTTTGCCGAGCCGCCGATACCGCGCCACTGCTGGCTTCTGAAATTCACCGCTACGCCGACTCCGCCACGGAATTCCCGGTCTTCCGGTTGACCGACCCCGCGCACCAGAGCTGGCTCCCGGCCCCCTACTCGCGGCCCATATCGCGGAAAGGCACCTTTCTTCTTTATGCGAGCGACCGCTCCGGCGCCGTCCAGGCCTATCGCATGGATCTCAAAACCGGCGAATCCCGCCTGCTCACCGACGCCGAGGACCTGGCGGCTGACTCCATCACATTGGCCCCTGACGAGCGGTCTTTTTGTTACACCGCCGGCAATTCCGTTCGCGCCGGCAGCCTCGCCGGAGCGCGGGAGCGGGAAGTCTACCGGACGCCCTCGGGTTTCGATCTCGATAGCGGCTTCAGCCTTTCTGACGACGGCCTGCACGCTGCCTTCATCGAGAAGAAGGCCGGCGCCCACAGGATTCGATTAGTGGCGATGCGCACCGGAGCCGCCACCACGCTGGCTGAATCGAGCGAACCAATCAGCGATCCCATGCTGCGCCCGCGCCGCGCCAGCGTCGCTTATCGTCGCGGATCGAACGAACTGTGGATGGTGAATTTAGACGGAACCGGGAATCGCAGCCTGCGCCTGGCGCCGGGTGGTTTGGGATCGGCGCTGTGGTCCACCGACGGCAAGACCGGCCTGTACTTGAACTTTCCGCCCGATCCCAAGCAACTGCACGCCGTGCGCGAATTCACGCCCGATACCAATGAAGACCGGTTCGTTTCCTCCACCAGTCAATTCGTCACCTTCAACCGCAACGGCGATTCCAGTGTTTTGGCCGGAGCCAGCGGCAGCAAGGCGTCTCCCTATGTTCTTCTTCTGGTTCGCTCCGTGAAGCGGGAGCTCACGCTCTGCGAGCATCGCTCGAGCGATCCCCGGCAGGTGACCACGATCTTTTCACCCAACAGCCAGCGCGTTTTTTTTCAGAGTGACCGGGATGGCAAAATGGCCATCTACGCCATTATGGTGGACCGTTTGGTGGAGGCGACCGAGACCGAATCGGCCACGCCTGAACCGTGAAGGTCCCCGGCCATTTCTGTCGCCGCAATGGAATTTTTGAGCACGGCTTCGAGCAGCGCGCGGGTATCGTCGGCGCATGGATGGCGGAACACCTGCGCGGTAGCGCCACACTCGATGATCTGGCCGCGCTGCAGAATGGCGATGCGCGAGCACAGCGACGCGACCGAAAGCAAATCGTGCGAGATGAATAGCATCGCCATGTTGAATTCGCGGTTCAGCCGCCGGAAAAGCTCCAGGATCTCGGACTGCGTGACGGCATCGAGCGCGCTGGTGGGTTCGTCGGCGATCAGAAGCCGCGGCTTGTGAAGCGTCGCCATGGCGATTAATACGCGCTGGGCTTGCCCTACGCTGAGCTGCCTCGGATAACGTTCCAGAAAGCTTTCCTCGGCTGGCAGGCTGACCCGTTCGAACAACTCCAGCGCCGGCCGCTTCCACTGCTTTGCCGCGCCGGGATTGTGCGCGCGCCAGGCTTCGGCGATTTGGGTTCCGATGCGAAGGGCCGGGTTGAGCGACGCTAGTGGGCTTTGCAACACCAGGGCGATCTGGCGACCGCGGATCGAGCGCATCTGGCGCGAATTTAGGGCGAGCAGATTGCGGCCTCCGAACAGGATCTCGCCGCGAACGGCGGCTCCTTTGTGATCCAGCAGCCCGAGCAGCGCCAGGGCGATGGTGCTTTTTCCCGACCCGCTTTCGCCAACCAAACCCAAGATCTCGTCCTCGCCGATCTCAAATTCGATATCCCGAAGCGCGCCCGGCTTGTTCGGATAGTCGACCGAGATGCGCGCGTGGAGCAGCGGATTCATCGTTGGCTCACCAGCGAGCCGCTGATGTACAGCCGCTCGGCGTTCCAATAAATTTGCGGGCGCAGCGTGGCGGGCGCGACGTTCTTCACGTTGGGCGAAACGGCCGAAAGCACGTTGGGATTCACCAGGAACAACATGGGCGCTTTATCGGCCACGATCGCCTGTACCTTATCGAAGTATGCTTTGCGCTTACCGGGTTCTTGCGCGGCCGCTTGCGCTCGCATCAGCCGGTCGATTTCAGCCTCCCAGGGCGTGTCCGGCGTTTTCTGATTCGGGTTCCACTGGTGATTGGCGGCCGAGCTCAACCAGACGTTCATCTGATCGCTGGGATCGAGCCCGATATTCGTAAAGGCCATCAGAACCGATTCGTAATCGAAGCTGCGGCTGATGCGCTCGATCAGCGAAGGAAAATCGAGAGTCACAACATTGAGCTGGATTCCCAGTTGGCCGAGATCCTGCTGGATCAAAGCCAGCATCCGCTCGTGCAGTTTGTTGCCGGCATTGGTGATCATCGAGAACTCGACTTTGTGGCCGTCGCGATCGAACAGGCTGTTCCCGGAACGGTGGAAGCCTTGGCGCTCGAGCAGATCCAAGGCGCTGGCGGCCGAATAAACCGGAGGCTTCAGCCCCGCGTTCAGCCAGAAGCGATTGGCGATCGAAACCGGACCCACGGCCGCCCGCGCGTGCCCGCGATAGACCACTCGGACCAGATCGTCGCGATGAATCGCGTCGGAGATTGCGCGCCGGAATTCTTCTGAGCGGAACCAGCGGCGCTTATAATCGGCCAGAGGCGAACTGGCGAGCTCATTTAAAAACACCACTTCCCAATCGAGCGATGGTCCGGCATCCACCACCGAGTGCGGCATCTCGGAAGACAGGCGCTCGTACATTTCCGGGTCCAGTTTATTGACAATGTCGAGTTCGCCGCGCCGGAAACGCAGCAGCTCGAGCTCGCGGTTCTGCTGGATTTCAAGCCGGATCGAGTCGAGATAGGGCAGGCTTTTCCCCGCGGCATCCCGTTTCCAGTAGTTGGGATTGCGCCGCAGCAGGACGTAGCTTCCGGGTTTGTAGTCAGCCACCTCGAATGGACCGAGCACGGCCGCTTCCTTGCGTGGCGAGTGCGCCGACAGCATCGCGACGCTATCAAATTGCGCCGCCAGCGCCGCCACCGGTCCCGGAAAGCGCGCCATCACCGCAGACGGCCCGGTGCACTTCGCATCGAGCGGCCCGGGCGTGGAACGAAACCCGTCGCCCACGGGCGAATGCAAGGCCGGGTCCATCAGCTGAGTCAGCGTGTACACCACGTCTTCACAGGTGAACGGCGTGCCATCGGAAAAAGCGATTTTCGGGCGAAGCTCGAAATCGATCCGGCGGCCGTTTTCTGAAACCTTCCATTTGGACGCGAGCTCGCCCTCGATCTGCTGCGTGGACCGGTTCAGCCGGATCAAGACCCCGCCGGTCAGATAACGAATGGTCTCAGAAGCTTCGTCTTCGACTTCCAGTGGATGGAACGTTTTCGGATCGGCGCGCAACGAGAAGCGCAGTTCGCTGGCTGATTGGGCCAGGAAGACACTAGCAAACAGCAGAACAACCGAATGTTTCAACATGGCGTGCGGTCCTCAGTACGAAGCAGAAGCTGGAGGCAGCTCACCACGGCGACCAGCAGCACCGCGGGCGCGAGCATCCATGGATTCTGTAGCACCGCGCTGTAATTTTCCAGCTCCCGCAGCAGCGCTCCCCAGGATGGCAGGGGTTCCGAGATGCCCAAGCCGAGCAGCCCCAGATTGGCCTCGCTCAAAATAAACACCGGGATGGACAGCCAGAATTGGGCCGCGAGCATGGGGCGCAAATTGGGAAGCAGATGGCGCCAGATCAACCGGGCCGAGGGTGTACCGGCGGCGCGAGCCTGAAGCAGGAAATCCGAGTTCGCCAAGCTTCGGGTGCCGGCGCGAATGATGCGCGCGGGGCTGGCCCATCCCAGGCATCCGAGCAGTAAAAACGTGATGGTCACCGACGCCACCGGTGAGGTGTTCAAGGGAAGCAAGGCTCGAATCGCCAGCAGCAGAAATAGCCACGGCAGCGATAAAAAAAGATCGATGGCGGCGGTCACGATGCGTTCCCAGCGTCCACCCAGGTAACCGGCCGTGCCTCCGATCAAGCCCGCTAGCAGTGTCGAAAGCAAAGCGGCGGCAGGCGCGAGCAGCACCGAGACACGGGTTCCATAAAGCAGGCGGGCCAGCCGGTCCCGGCCTAGATCGTCGGTCCCCAGCGGAAAGCGCGAGGAAGGAGGAGCGCTGATGGAATCGCGAAACTGCTGGGAATAGGAGGGCGCGAGCAACCCCGCCGCCAGCGCGGCCAGTGCCACCATCGCGAGCACAATCAGAGCTGCCTTTTGCGTGCGGTTCATCGTCAAAAGGCGTCGCTGGCCGGAGCCCAGGCGGCCAAGGCGAGATCCGCCAAACTGTTGGCAACCAGCGTCATCAGAGCGATCAGCATGGTAATGATCACCAGCAATGGCAGGTCGCGGTCGAGCGCGGCGCGCCACGCCAACTGACCGACCCCGGGCGTATCGCAAATCACTTCAATCGGGATCGAGGCGCCGAATGCCAGGCTCACCGCCAAGCCGGCGATAGCGGCCAGTTGAGGCGCGGCGGGAGTAAACACATGCGCCCAGAACACTCTAGCCGGGCTCAACCCTCTGGCCTCGGCGGCCGGCACGTGTGGGGATTGGCGCATGGCGGCGAGTACATTCTTCGAATACCGATAAACATGCGGGAAAACGATCAGCGCGATGGCCCAACGGCCCGACGCGCCGATCCACAAAAAGACTAAAGCGAGCACCGCCGCCGGTACCGCCAGGCAGAGGCCACTCAACACGGCAGGCGCTAAGTCGGCACCCGGCACGCGCCACCAGACCGTGAGCAAGGCTAGTCCCAGGCCGAGCGCAACTCCTCCCAATACACCGTAGGCCAGCGATTCCAGGCTGACCGGCAGGCGTTCGGCGAGCAGCTTCGAGATGGGCCGGTTGAGCGATCGAGAAAAGCCCAAGTCGCCGCGGGCCAGCCCGGCCAGGTAGTGCGCATAGAAGATCACAATGTTATTTTCCGTGGCGTGCTCGGCATGGATGGCCGCGCGGGTATCGGGGCTCAAGCGCGGGTCGAGTTCCCGCTCATCGACTCCAAAGCCGGATCCCAACCGCACCAGCGTGGCTCCGAGCAGGCCGCCCAGCAACAAGACGATCAGCAGGCGTCGCGCTTGGCGGAGCAACACGCGCGTGAGCATGCCGGATTACCAGGTTCCGGTGGGTTCGAATTCGAAGCCGCGCTTTTCCACCACACTCAGTTTTTCCTTCTGCTTGACGACGTACATGCGCCGGTCGGCTTCGCTCAACAACTGGTCGGCGTCGGTACCGTCGTCGGGGAACATGGCGTGGCCAATGCTAAGCCCGATGGTCTCGTTGGCGAAAATTTCGCGCCCGGCATCGGCCGTGATAGTCTTAAGGCGCTGGATCTTTTGCGGCAATTCTTCCATTCGCAGACCGGGCAGAACCAGCACGAATTCGTCGCCGCCCATGCGAGCCACGTAGTCGTATTCGCGGCATGACTCCTTCAGTTTGCTGGACACCGCGGCCAGGATGCGGTTGCCTTCCAAGTGGCCGTACTTGTCGTTGATCAGCTTGAAGCCGTTCATATCGCAGACCAGCACGATCAAAGGCGAATTGAGACGGCGGCAGCGGGCCAGTTCGCTATCCAGGTGCAGGAACAGTGAGCGGGCGTTCGGCAGCCCCGTCATGTAATCCGTGGATGCGGAGCTTTGCGCCTGCTGGAACCGGAGCGCGTTCTCAATCGACAGCGACAGCTTCGGAACGATGGCGAGCAGGATACGCAAGTGGTCCTGGGTGAAAGCGTCGCGTTCGTTGTGATACAGCGTCAGCACACTGATGGTGCCGTTCAGTCCGATCAGCGGCACCGCCAGTGCGCTGCGCATGGTGGTGTACTTGGTTTCGTCATTCAGGTAACCGGGCTCCACCGACGGGTTGCCGTTGATGATCGGTTTTCGATTCTCGGCCACCCAGCCCGACAGGCCCTGTCCGAGCGGAATCTCGAGCGAGGAAAACAGCCGGAAGTTTTCGCCGTTGACATATTCGGCGCGCAGTTTGTCGCCGCGCAGAACATAGATCGCCAGCGAATCATAGTGGATCATGCGTTTGAGCCGCATCGCCAGCAGCGACAGCGTTTCATTCAGGCTGAGCGAATTGCCCAGATCTTGCGCCAGTTCGAACAACGTTTGTACTTCCTGACGGGCCGCGGCGATGGAACTCAAAAAGTCAGACGGCTTATCGGTGCTGCTGGCTGTCCGCTTGGCATTTTCGAATCCGGCCGCCGGCTCCAGGCCGCGCTCCACTTTGACATCGGTGGAAAGTCTGGCTGTTTCGCCTTCGAGCGCCTGCGCCATGGCCTCCAGCTCCACATATCGTCTTTGCAGCACCTCGACGACTTTGGGATCGAAGCTGACGCCGGATTCGACGGACACCTTGCGCATGGCTTCGTCGAGCGGCAGGGCGCGCCGGTATTGACGATCCGAGGCCAGCGCATCCAGAAAATCCACGGTGGCCAGAATCCGCGCGCCGATGGGGATTTCTTCGCCCTTCAGGCCATCCGGATATCCCGAACCATTCCATTTCTCGTGGTGCGAGCGGACGATGGGCGTCACCGGGTAGGGGAAGCGGACGCGCTCTAAAATTTCGGCGCCCACCACCGGGTGAATCTTCATCTTCTCGAATTCTTCCTGGGTCAGCTTGCCGGGCTTGGAGATGATATGCTCGGGAACCGCCAGTTTACCGATATCGTGCAGCAGGGCGGCCGCGCGCAAGGCTTCCAGCTGCGGTTCGTCCAGACCGAGATCCTTACCGATTTCGATCGCGTAGACTCGCACCCTCTGCAAGTGCTCGTGCGTGATGTGATCCTTGGCTTCGATCGCCAGCGCCAGCGCTTCGATGGTTCGCAAATGCAGCGCGGCCATCTCCTCGGCGTGTTTCCGGCCGTCTTCCTTGCGGACTAAATACAAGTAATAGGACCGGTACAACAAATAGATGACCGGAATGGCTAGGAGCGCGCTCTGCCAGCCAAAGTGTTTGTTGATGGCGCTGGCCGCTCCGGCAATGGCCGCGCCCAACAGATAGTAGGGGAACGACCAGAAGTAGCATTCCCGCCAAACCGTCCGCAGCGACTTTTCCTCGGAGAAGGCGATTGCGGCGGCGACCGGAAACGTGTTCATCACAAAGAACACCATGGCGGTGATCAACAGCCGCAAGGCGGGCTCGAAATGCCCTTTGATCAGCAACGTGGAATGATAGCAGTAGCTGGCCATCGTGATAGCGATCGCCACGCTCGACACGTTGAATAAGACTTGATACCACTTCTGCTGCCGCCGCCCTTGCCACCAGCACTGCAGCAGCGTGGCCAGGCAACCCATGAGCAAAGCTTCGGGCAGGCTCAGCTCGACAATTCCAAATAAGATGAAGATGAACAGCACCGAGAGCGCGCCCGAGATGGCCGGCAGCGCGACTTTTAAACGCGAAGCCGCAATCGATAAAGCCAGATAGCAAACAAAGCGGACCAGGTCCTGCGATTCCCAGCGGGACACTTCGCTGATGGTCACAACGGTCCCGATCAGTACGACTGTAGTGAGGTAGGTTTTTGCAGCTATCGACATTCGTTTGTTATCGCCCGCTAAACTTGCGAGTGTACCTATGTGCAGATGCTCTGCCAAAAGCTGACATTTGTATCCAACTGATTCATCGGCGAGCGTTGACGAAAACGATAGGATGAGTACGACAAAGTGTCAGGATTGGGGCGCGACTTTTCGGGACATTCTGTCTTCCCAGTACGTTTTACGTAGCTGGACGCTTACTGATTTAGGACCCCTGTACTATGGTCGTGTTCCCCCGAATGGTCGAAGAGCAGAGTAAGTGCTGATGTGTCCGCAGGCGAAGACTTATTTAGGAATGCAGGCCATCTTTTCTAGTCCCGCGATGCAGGAACTGCTGGGGCTGGTGGAGCGCATCGCGCAAACCAACGCGGCGGTTCTTATAACGGGCGAAAGCGGGTCTGGGAAAGAACTGATCGCCCGCGCCGTGCATCATTATTCACTGCGCTGCTCGCGGCCATGGGTGGACGTCAGTTGCGCCGCGCTGCCTGAGCATCTGGTGGAAAGCGAGCTGTTCGGCTACGAGAAGGGCGCCTTCAGCGGGGCCGATTCGCCCAAACCCGGCCTGTTCGAGCTGGCCAATCACGGGACGCTCTTTTTGGATGAAGTAGGGGAACTGGAGCCGCGCATGCAGGTCAAGCTGCTGCGCGTGCTGGACGGCGTGGCTTATTATCGTCTGGGAGGCACCCGGAAGGTGACCGTGGATGTCCGGGTGGTAGCGGCCACCAATCAGGATCTGGAAAGAATGGTGGAGGCCGGGCAGTTTCGAGGCGATCTTTACCACCGCCTGGGGCAGATCTCGCTGCGCGTGCCGCCGCTGCGGGAAAGGCGCGAGGATATTGTCCCCATCGCCAAGCATTTCCTGACACAGGCCAATCCGCGGATGAGTTTTTCCGATGACGCACTGGCGGCGCTCGAACAATACAGCTGGCCCGGCAATGTGCGGGAACTGCGCAATGTAATCACCAAGGCCGCGGTACTGGCTCGGGAATTGGAAATAGGCGGCGACGACCTGATCCTCAAGCGGCCGCGGCTGGCAACTGACACGGGAGCCAGGCTGACCATGCCCACGGCGAACCTGGACGGCATGGAGAAGACCACCATCTTGCGGGTGCTGGCCGAAACCAATGGGCATCAGCAGAAGGCGGCGGAGCTGCTCGGCATATCGCGGCGAACACTCAGCAGAAAGTTGAAGCTATACGGAAGGGAGGCGGTGCGCCAGTCCTGCGCCTCTTGAGCCACGGACCTGTCGCTGCCATTTGCTTATGTCAGCCGCCGATCGACGCTCTGAACCTCGCCATCGCGGTGATGGGCCTCTGAAGCTCTCTTTCGAAGATCCTGCGCGCCAGGAAATTACCGGCCGTCTGCTGGACTACAGCAACAACGGATTTCGCGCGGTGCACGCCTATGCCGCCCTGCACGCCGGTCAGGTGGTCCATTTCGAGCACGCCGTCGCCGGGGGCAAAGCGCGCGTGATGTGGAACCGCATCACCGATAAACGAGTGGAAACCGGTTTCCTGGTGCTGAAGTAGAGGCGGGTCTGCTTTTGCGCTAGTCTTCGAACAGCCGGTCCAGCGGAACGCTGATGCTTGGATCCTTGGTCTCAAGTAAACGCTCTTTTGCTTCGACCATCCCGGCTGACGTAACGATATAACCTTTGCGATTTTTTGGATTGATGATCCAGATGTAGGGAACACCAAAGCGCAGATAATCGTCGATTTTCTCCTGCATGTATTCCATGGTGTCATCTTTAGAAAGGATCTCGATCGAAAGGTGCGGGGGCAGCCGGAAGATTTCCTCTTGTGGTTGCGAGGCTTTTACTACCGTTACGTCCGGAATCCGGAAGCGCGTAGGGCTCACCTGGAGTCGCTGTTCGGGGTAGACGCGAATGCCGAGATCCTTCGAGCGGGCGGCAATCAGAAGGATGAGATTACGCTGAATGCTGCTGTGTGTTTTTTCTCCCAAGTTACGCTCCACAATCAGACCGTCGACGTACTCGCGGTCGGGAGAATAACTGGTGTTCAAATACTCAGCCACCGAAATCAGGGTAGTCGCTCCGACAGCTCTAGGTTACTATTAGAGGCCAGCAGAGCGTTGTCGAGGAGGAGAGCGCATGACGGGAAGCAGTCCGGCCAACCTTCTAAAAAAAGTACCCAAGATCGCCCTCAGGCAGGACGTGACGTTAGGCACGATCGAGGCTATGGCCAAGCGGCTCAGCAACTGGGGAAAGTGGGGGCCGGACGATCAGATCGGGACGCTGAATTACGTGACTCCGGCCGACATCGTGAAGGCTGGGGCGCTGGTGCGCAGGGGGAAGGCTTTTTCCCTCGGACTTGATTTTAATGAACGCGGTCCGCAGCGGGCGGGCTGGGGCCGGCGCTTCAATCCCATCCATACCATGCTCGCCACGGGCACCGACGCCGTTTGTGGAAATCAGGATCGGGGGAAGCTGCGCTACGCCGACGACATGATCTCGATGCCGGTGCAGTGCGGGACGCAGTGGGATGCGCTCGGCCACATCTTTTACGGAGACAAGATGTGGAATGGTTACGACGCCCGGTTGGTGGACTCGACGGGCGCGAAGAAGAACGGCATCCATAAGACGCGCGACCGGATGATCGGCCGGGGCGTGCTCTTAGACATTCCGCGCTTCCGCGGCGGCGACTATCTAGAGGATGGCTACGGGATCTCAAGCGAGGAGCTGGAGGCGTGCGCCAAAGCACAGGGAGTGGAGGTGCGGCGCGGCGATTTCGTGATCGTCCGCACCGGCCAGATGGAGCATCGCCTGGCAATAGGCGAGTGGGGCGAATATGCGGCTGGCCCGGCGCCCGGCCTGCGCTTCGAAACTTGCGAGTGGATTTATAAGAAGGAGATCGCCGCCATCTGCGCCGATACATGGGGCTGCGAAGTGCGTCCCAATGAGAGCGCCGACGCGTTTCAGCCGTGGCACTGGGTCGTGATTCCGATGATCGGGATCACTATGGGCGAGATCTTCTACCTCAAGGATCTGGCCGCCGATTGCGCTCAAGACAAAGTGTATGAATTCCTGTTTTGCGCGCCGCCGCTAGGCATTACTGGCGCGGTGGGATCGCCCATCAACCCCATGGCTGTAAAATAACCGGTGTAGCGCGCGCGCCCATGAACCGATCCACCGAGATCGATGTTTCAGACGTCATCGAAGGGCAAAAGCTGGGCCTGTATCAGGTTTCGATCATGGTGCTGCTCGGCGCCCTGATGTTCTTCGACGGTTACGACATGCAGGTGCTGGGCTACGCGGCGCCGGCGTTGCTCAAGGCCTGGCACATCGAAAAAGCGGTGTTCGGACTGGCTTTCGGCGCCGGAATGACCGGGTTCATGCTGGGCGCCACTCTCATCGGCCAACTGGGCGACAGCCTGGGGCGCAAGAAAATGATTCTGGGCGGCGCGCTGTTGTTCGGCGCCTCTACGGCGGCATCGGGGCTGGCCGGGACTCTGAACACGCTGTTCCTTCTCCGGTTTGTGGCAGGCATCGGCATGGGCGGCACGGTTCCCAATGCGATCGCACTCAGTGCGGAGTTCGCTCCGGTCAGAAAGCGCGCTACGAAAGTCAGCACGATGTATGTTGGGTACACGCTCGGCAGCGCGCTGAGTGGCGTTATCGCGGCCAAGTATATTCCACTGTATGGCTGGCCCAGCGTCTTTTATATTGGCGGGGTAGCGCCGTTGCTGCTACTTCCGGTGCTGGCGTTCGGACTGCCGGAGTCGATCCGGTTCCTGGCGCTGAAACGGCGCGCGCCTGAAACGATCGCCAATATCGCAAGCCGCCTCAGACCGGAGCTTCATTTCGAGCCTAGCGCCCGGTTCGTGAGTCAAGACAAGCGACAGGCCGGCCTTCCGGTCCGCTACCTTTTTGCCGAGGGGCGCACACCGAACACGTTGCTCATGTGGGCAGCGAACATAGCCGCATTGATGGCCATTCATTTCTTCACGAGCTGGCTGCCGACCGTGATGTCGAGCGGCAGCGTGCCGGTGACCCATGCGATTATCGCGACCGCACTGTTTCAATTGGGTGGCATGACGGGGTGCCTCTTGATCGGACGCTTCCTGGATCAATACGGAGTGGTGGCAATAGCGGCCAGCCTGCTGGTAGCAGTGCTCTCGATCGCGTCGATTGGGTGGGCGGGAAGTTCGGAAAGCCTTTTGTTCGGACTGGTCTTCATCGCCGGCTTTTTTCTGATCGGCGGGCAAGTGGGACAACTCGCGCTGCCCGGAATGATCTACCCGACCTATATTCGCTCGACGGGCGCGGGCTGGCTTTACGGCATGGGCCGCTTCGGTTCGATTCTGGGACCGGTGATTGGAGGCGTGCTGATCAGTTTGGGATTGTCGCTGCCGGCGCTGTTTCTGTTTGCCGCGACTCCGGCGCTGTGCTCGGCGATAGCATCGTATCTGCTAAAGTTCCGCCCCTGCGCCGCAGAGACAGGCACTCCCCGAGCGGAATGGATAACGGCAACACAAGAGCAGAGCTAGACCGCGTGCGATCTTCGCATCACACGCGCCTGGCCGGCCGTTTGGAAACTTTCCGCGACCGTTTCGAACTGTGGCTGCAAGATATCCAATGCAGCCATGGCCGCTAACATGGCTCCGAGCAAGTCGCGGCCGACGATAGCGCCGCGGCCCTCTTCGACATGGCGGTGAACCATGGTTGCGACAATTTCCGGCTCACCGCCCCGCGCCACAGTGCTTTCCAGGAGGTCCAATACCCTAATTACGTTGCCTTCAGCCGGCTGGATGTCGCCGGCCGCTGCACGCCGCCAGGCCTCATCCAAGTACCCTAAAGCTTCCCGTCGATTGTTGGTGTTCATTCGATCCTCCATCCATCTATGGGACGTAGCTTCTAAATATTCGGTCGCTAGCGTAAAACGCATTTAGTCCCAGCCCTCACAGCAGTACGTAATGGCACCATAGTACGAGCTTCGCGGGATGTTCTCATGCCAGCGCCGGAAAGAACTTTTCCATTCGCGGAGTGGCGCCGTGCTTCTTGAGATCTTCGAGCCACATCGCGTGAATGCGGGGATCCTGATCCTCGTACTCGATCTGATCGCCGCCGTCTTTGATGCTGGTTGAGACGGCGCCTTTTTCGCCCGAAGCCGCGCCGAGAATGGAGCGCCGCTGCGCCAGAGTAAACGGATAGCGCGAACCGCCGACGGCCGTCGCCAAGTAGCGCGCCGGAGAACTGCAGGTGGTGAAGTGCTGATGAAACTGCCGATCGGACGGGGTGAATACCACGCCATGCTTCCAATCGATACGCAGGAAGTCCTGCTGGTCCTCGAACCAAAGCAGCGAAAAGCCGTGACCCAGGACGCACATCACATGGAAGCTCGGCCCATGCCGGTGAGCCTTTTTGTACGTGCCCGGCGGCATCTCGGAAATGTGGGCATGCATGGCGCCATCGGCCAGCACGAACATGATGTTGCTGCCACCGGCGCCGCGGTCGCTCCAGGTTTTCAATTCGATCTTCGCCAGATCGGGAACGAAGTTGGTCTCCCACATGTGATTACCGGGCCGCACGGTGATCAGGTCGCCTTGCCCGGAGAAATATTCGCTTTTTCCGAGGCGGTCGGAGAAATCAAACGGGTTTTCAAACACGAATTTTTCGTTGTGAAAGATATTCATCACCAGCGGCAGATCGGTGGTGCTGACCAGCAATGCGCGCTCTTTTCCGCTGGCGTTGAAGAGCCGGTAGGTGGCATTCAAGGGGATTGCGAACAAGCTGCGCGGCCCCCATTCGAAGCTGTGCATCTGGCCGCCGGCGGATTCGATCTGCGTGCTGCCCCGGCCTTCCAAAACATAAATCACTTCTTCATAAAGATGCCGCTGGGGCGAACTGGAGGCGGCGGGCGGGATTTCATACAAAAACATGTTGCAGAAATCGCCGCGGCCCTTTAGGTGTACGGCAGCGCCTTGCATGCCGACGCGGGGCCAATCCGCGGTCGCCACTTGAAACAGATCGACGCCGTAGTCTTCCACTACGGGAATCCGCTCCTTGGCCAGCCAGTCCAGATACGGGTCGACGCCGTAACGTTGATCCATTGATTATGAAACGCGCTTATGAAAATAGTAACGACTTAATTACCACCGGAACCACTCCGGGCGGATCGTATAACGCTCCCACGTCCACGAAGTCCAAGTCATCGAGGTGCACGCCATCGATCGAAACGAGCTTACCAGAAAAGCCCAGCTCCTCGTCGAGCAAATGACCGAACGTCTTGCCGACGTCGCCATCGATCATGAGCAGCAGGAGCTGGTCGCGATGACTATTGCACTCGAGGGCGCCGACGATGCCCTGGCCGGCTGCGAAGAGCCGAGCATGTTCGGGGTTGCCCTTCCAGGAAAACGCGATGGCCATGCGCGAGCCGCGAGTAAGATCCATTCGCTCTATGGACTTTGTGATGGCGGCGGCGAGAGCCAGGGGATTGATGTCGCCGGATAGATCGTAGGCCACGCGCACCACCGGGACGCCGTGCACCGGCAACACGCCGGGATCCGGCAAATAGATGGTTTTCCCGCTGACTTGGACCGTGTATTGCGAAGCGCCGATGACGGTGGCGCGAATTCCCTGCCCCGGATCGATGACTGGGATGGATAATTTTTGGGCGAATTGCTGGCGTAATTCATCGGCCAGCAGTTTGGCGATGTCTCCGAACTCGCGTTCTTCGCGGCCGAACAGGTATTCGGAAACTCCACCCGAAAAACTCACCGCTGTTGGCTGCGCGGTTCTCGGCAGCGGCTCGGTCAGTTGCAGCGCGGCGGCTAATCCATCGGCGGGAGCGCCCACAATGCAATCGATAGCGATCTCGGCCAATCGACGGGCGATGCTTCGCCGGGCGTCTAAGCTCGCGAGAACCGAGGGGTCGGCTGAAATACCCAGATCTTGCGCGACCAGGCGGGCCGAATCGTCGATGCGCGTCCATGCGCCGCTCGCATCCTGGGCGAGCAGACGGCCTCCCACGGCGATCGCGCAGACGCCGATGATCTTTCCGTTGTCGATGAGCGCGAGCTTGGTGGTGCCGCCGCCCATGTCGACATGCAAGATGCACTGGCTTCGTTTTTTCGAAAGCCTCACCGCGCCCGAGCCATGCGCGGCCAGCGTCGATTCGAGTTTATGGCCCGCCGTGGCGCAGACAAATTTTCCCGCCTCGCCAGCAAACAATTCGTCAATGGCACGGGAATTGGTGCGCTTAATGGCCTCGCCAGTAAGAATGACGGCGCCGGTATCGATGCTGGCGCGCGTGAAGCCGGCCTGGCGGTAAGCATCCTCGATAAACCCGGCGAGCTCGGGTGCGTCGATTGTGCCGTCAGCTCGAAAAGGCGTCAGCAGAATGGGCGAACGCCAAAGGACTTCGCGGCTGGTGACCACGAAGCGGCTCGAAAGGACTTGCGTTTCCCGCTGCAATCGGATTCGCGCGAACAGCAAATGCGAAGTGGAGCTGCCGATATCGATGCCGACCGTGTTCATCTCGACGGTCTCCTGCCGCCAGATGGACTGCGCTACTTCCTCCCGCTCGGCATCGGTGATGTGGCTGTGCTCGAAGAGGTCGTCATGCAGGCTCAATCCGCGGGGCGCACGGCGATCCAGCGGCACGCTCAGCATGAACTGTAATCATAACCCGGTTAGCGCCGAGAACGCGCTAGAATGGCAGGTGTTCTGAACACATTTGGAACCAAGAAACGAAGGAGTTATTCGAATGGAACGGAAAAAAGCGAGCGAGTTTCCGCAGGAGTTGCTGAACCTGTTTGACCGTTATGTTCACGGCGACATCGACCGCCGCGCATTCTTAGATGGCGCGAAGAAGTTTGCCACCGGCGGCGTCACGGCGGCCATGCTGTGGGAGGCGCTTCGTCCGAATTACGCTCTGGCCCAACAGGTGGCGAAAGACGATAAGCGCATCAAGACGGGATTTGAGACGGTGCCCTCGCCGCAAGGCAATGGGAACATCAAGGGCTACTTTGCCCGGCCAGCCAAGGGCGGGAAAGCGCCCGGGGTCCTGGTAATTCACGAGAACCGCGGATTGAATCCTTACATCGAAGACGTGGCACGGCGCTTGGCGGTCGCGGATTTCGTGGCTTTTGCGCCAGATGGGCTAACGTCGCTGGGCGGATATCCGGGCGATGAAGAAAAAGCCGCCGCGGAGTTTAGGAACGTCGACGGCAAGAAAATGTTTGAAGACTTTGTGGCGTCGGCGGAGTGGCTGAAAGCGCGTCCCGAGTGCACCGGCAAGATCGGCGCGGTTGGATTCTGCTTTGGCGGCGGCATCGTCAACCAACTCGCCGTACGGTTGGGGCCGGATTTGAGCGCGGCCGTTCCGTTCTACGGCGCGCAACCGAAGGCCGAGGACGCCGCGAAGATCAAAGCGCCCATGCTGCTGCACTACGCGTCGGAAGATCAGCGCATCACCGGCAATTGGCCCGCGTGGGAAGAGGCATTGAAAGCCAATCACGTGAGCTATGAGGGGTTCGTGTACCAAGGAGCCCAGCACGGTTTCCACAACGACACGACGCCGCGTTACGATGAACCTGCCGCCAAGCTGGCCTGGCAACGCACCATCGACTTCTTCAACAAGAACCTGCGGGGATCGTAAGGAACACTGGACGCGGGCGTTAGAGCGGCAGCGCCCGTGTCACGATTCTGTCCAACGAAGTGGCGTTTCTGCAAGCCAGGTGAGGCGGCGGCTGGGATAAAATGAGGGCGCAGCATCATGCGTAACCTCTGTGTTCCGATTTCAGTTCTCGCGGCCAGCGTTGTTCTCTTCGCGGCGCCGAGCATCACTCTGGCTCAGGGGCGCGGCCGGGGCCAAGCCGGTCCACCGCCATCCCCGGAGGCGGGCGAGCCGGAAGACATCACCGGTTATTGGGTATCCATCGTGACCGAAGATTGGCGCTTCCGCATGGTGACGCCGCCCAAGGGCGATTACTCGAGCCTGCCTCTGAATGCCGAGGGCCGCAAGCTGGCCGACGCCTGGGATCCGGCCAAGGACGCGGCCAGTGGCGAACAATGCAAGGCGTACGGTGCTCCGGCTGTGATGCGCGAGCCGGGCCGCCTCCACATCACCTGGCAAGACGACAACACGCTGCGAATCGACACCGATGCCGGCACGCAAACGCGGCTCTTCCATTTTGGCGCGTCGCAGCCGCCCGCCGGTGAAGCTACCTGGCAAGGTTATTCCGTCGCGCAGTGGGAAATTCCCGAAGCGGGGCGAGGTGGAGCGCCGGGACCGGGCGCAATGCGGGACCCCAAGGAATCGGGCGGATCATTGAAGGTGGTCACGACGCATCTGCGTCCGGGATACCTGCGCAAGAACGGCGTGCCGTACGGCGCGAATACCAAGCTCACCGAATACTACAGCCGCACGCACGAGCCGAACGGCGATTCCTGGCTGATCGTGACCACGATCGTGGAAGATCCGCAATACTTGAATCAGCCGTTCATCACCAGCACGCATTTCAAGAAGCAAGCGGATGCGACGGGGTGGAATCCGACGCCGTGTTCGGCGCGATAATAAGGGTCTCCAGCCGATCTGAAATGCTCGCTAGACTGAGTTCATGAACACGAGTGTGATGCACGAAGTCCTGGCGCTTTCACAGGAAGGCCAGCTGGTTTTTCCCGAGGTGGTGCGCCAGCTCTCGGCAGCCGGTGTTGAATCCTATTTCGCCGATTTTGCGAAGGGAGAAGAGACGTTCTATACTTGCGATGGCAACACGCACGTGGAGAAGATGACTCTTCCGTCGGCGGCCATCGCGGAGGAGTTCTCAACGTCCGGGATCGTTTCAGCCATTCGCGCGGCTCAGACGGACACGATCCGTTATCCGGAATTCATGAGACGCGCGGCGGCAGCCGGTGTGATCGGCTACTGGGTGTTTCTAACCGGCAAGAAGGTGATCTACTTTAGCCGGAAAGGCGAGTTTCACATTGAGGAGTTTCCACGCCCCAAGGCATAAAGTGTCCCGGGAATGCACTGGCTGCGGCTACTTCTTTTCGGCTAGGCTTTTGTAGACCGCTTCGACGAACATATCCGTGGTCCAGAAGCCGGTGTTTGAACCGTAGAGCGGATCGTAGTCGAGCGTGGGCTGAGCGGCCTTCACCTGGGCGAGCGTCATACCCCTCTTGAGCATGTCTTGGACGCGGTCCCGCACGATGGTGACCATATCGCGATAGACCACCACGTCGGCTTGATCGCAAAGGCGTCCATGGCCGGGAATGACGTACGTGCCGCCCTCCTGTTTATCCGCGGGGATGGATATACGGATGATGTCATTCAATGCGGCGATGATGCCTTGGACGTTGCCACCGCGCTGCAGGTCGATGATCGGATAGGTTCCTGGAGTGAAGATGTCGCCCGCGACAATGACGTCGGAGCGGCGGAAGAACACCATGCTGTCGCCGTCGGTGTGGGCGTCGGGCTCATGGATAATCTCTATCCCTTCGCCATTGAAGAACATGTTCTTCTGCTTGACGAAGAACGTGTCGGTGGGCCAGGCGCCTTGCGGCGTGGGAGCCTGTTTGCCGGTGGGCGCGCTCATGCGATTCATCACGTTTTCGTGGGCGATGACCGCTGCGCCTTCAGCGGCGCTCTCGCCGATGGCACCCACCACGTTGCCGCCCGCAATGGTCCGGCCGGCTTTGGCGATCTTTTCGTTTCCACCGGTGTGATCGGGATGAACGTGCGTATTGATAATGTAGCGAATGGTGCCCTTCGACAGGCCGCGAATCGTTTCCAGCACCTTGTCGGCGTTCTGTTCGAGACCCGTATCCACGAGCAACACGCCGTCCTTGCCGGTTTGCACCGCAATGTTTCCGCCCGCGCCCACCAGCATGTAGACGTTGCCCTGCACGGGCAGCACATGAATTTCGGCATTACCGGCGCCTTGCTGCGCTGAGGCGAGGCCCGCGAAAACGGCGGTTCCCAAAATCAGTGCAGTACGGCGTTTCAGCATCTTACTTTTGAGCCTGCGCGTCGGCGACCGGCATATTCTTCAGCTTCTGCATGTACTCGGGATACATGGTCTCGGCGCCGCCGCGAGTGGCCTGGTAGGGCAGCTTGAATCTGTTCGCGAACTCGGTGAGGAACGGATTTTTCTGCGGCAAGTGATGCGGCACTGATCCGAACGCGTGTTGCACCTCAATGACTGCTTCGCAAGGGTAGGGGGCGATTTGCTGATCAGCGTCCATCGTGAAATCGGTGGTGCGAATGAACGGCTCGGTCAGATAGGTGGGATCATTGATGATTACCGCGACCGTCAGATAATTCTCGTGCCGGATGATGTGCTCGGTAACCACGGCCTTTTCGCTGCGTGGAATCCCGTTGCGGCGGATCCAGCCCTCCTTGAGGTGATCGGTGGTGACGGTTAGCATGTCGCCTTCCCACTTGCCGGTGGAAAAGCCTTGCCAGGTATGAGCGGCGTAATCGGGCGGATGCGGACGGCCGTCCATCCAAATAGTTCGCTCGGGAGCCTGCCAGGAGATGTGCGTGTGGTACGCGACGGTCTCTTGAGTCGCGGTATCGATATCTTTCCAGATGCGCAGATTGGCGGGACCGCGCCAGGCATAATCGGAAGGATGGGGACGGCACTGGTTTTCAGGCAGTTCGAGAAGAGAAGCGTCCCAACTATCGGCGCGGAGGCGCGCGGCGGCGTTAATCGGAATGCCGAGGTAGTCGCCAATTTCAGGACCGGGGATGCGCTCCGGCTGATCTTCGTGAAAGCGAGGAGCCCATTCTCCGGAAGGATCGCGCTGGGCAAAGGCGGGAATGCTCAGTAGGCCCGCGGTCAGGAGCAGCAGGGCAGCGATCGACGGGGCGCAGTTGACGTTCTTCATTATCATAAACTCCTCGCAAAAACAGAGATCAATTTCAGAATATCACCGCCGCCTGCAGATCTCGCCTGGAAACCAGGATAGAGTAGGGGCGGTTCAGATCGCTTGCAGGAAATCCGCTTGGATGAACAGAAACATGACTTTTAGGGCGGCCATCGAGGCAGCCCAGCGGCCTCCCCTTGACTAGGCAACGCGGCCCGGCGCACACTGAGACGAGAGAGACTAACATGCTCGTTCGAGTCGTGCTCGCTACACTGTCGCTAGCGGCTGCGGCGCTGGCTGCCGATGTTTCCCCGGTCACGTTCAATAAAGATGTTCTTCCCATCTTGCAGAAGAATTGTCAAACGTGTCATCGGCCGGGCCAGATCGCGCCGATGTCGTTTCTCACCTATCAGAGCACGCGCCCATGGGCCAAGGCGATAAAGGCAGCGGTGGCCGCGAGGAAGATGCCGCCCTGGTTTGCCGACCCGAACTACGGCCATTTCGTGAATGACCGTTCGCTCAAGCCGAGCGAGATCGAGACCATCGGCAAGTGGGCCGATAGCGCCGCCGCGGAGGGCGATGTGAAAGATGCGCCGCCTGCAGTGATCTGGCCGGAAGGCTGGCAGATTCAGCCCGACATCATCGTCGAGGGACCCACCACCGATATTCCCGCACACCCCAAGAACAACGTAGTGGAATGGATGTCGGTGACGGTTCCGAGCGGATTCACGAAAGATACCTGGATCACGTCGGTGCAAATCAAGCCGGAATATCCCGCTGTGACGCATCATATCTGCCTCGGCTTTAATCCCCACACGCCGGACGTTAAGTATTTCACCGCGGAGTGGGAGGACAAGCAGCGGGATGAAGAAGGAGCCGCGATTCCCACGGCTGGATTGACGTTTGGGCGCCGGGGAACATTCGGCCGAAGCATGGCCGAGGATTGCTACTTACCCGGGAATGTCGCTGCCGATTATAGGCCTTTCCACGCGGCGAAGTTAATACCGGCCGGAAGCGATATTACATTAAACTTGCACTACACGCCCAACGGCACCGCGGTTACCGATCATGTCCAGATCGGTTTCACGGTGGCGAAGGAGCCGCCCGAGCGGCGTTACGTTTCTTTGAGCGCATCGGCCCCGATCGATCCCAAGCGATTCGCAATTCCGCCTAACGATCCCAATTGGCTGAGCCCGCCCGGTGAAGCCACGTTCAATCAAGATGTCGAACTGGTCTTCCTGATGCCGCACATGCATGTGCGAGGCAAGGACATGACCTACACGTTAGAGTACCCGGATGGGCGCAAGGAAATCGTTTTGAACGTGCCGCACTACGATTTCAACTGGCAGCTCGGGTATGACACTTCGATCAAAGTGCCCAAGGGCACCAAGCTGCACGTGGACGCGCACTACGACAACTCGGCGAACAACAAATTCAATCCCAATCCCAATCGCACTGTGTACTACGGCGAAATGACCTGGGAGGAGATGATGTTCCCCTTTTACGGCGTGGTGGTGGACAAGGACGCCGATCCGAAGAAGATCGTCACAGGCCGCACACCGACGCCCGGCGGGGCGTGAGCCTGTCATGGGACGGGGCTGAAGGTATTCCGAAAACGACCTTTGACCCTCGCGGGCCGGGATTGCGGGTGGTGCTTGCCGCGCATCCTGACGACGAAACGATAAGACTCGGCATTCGCCTTTCCGAATGGGGAGACCAGGCGCTGGTGGTTCACCTGACCGATGGATGCCCGCGCAAGCTCGCCGACGCGCGGTCGGCCGGATTTACGTGCGCACAAGAGTATGCGCTGGCCCGGCGAACGGAAGCACTGGCCGCGCTTCGCTAAGCGGGTATTGGGATTTGACCAAGGTGGGCGTGCGACGACCCGTACTGTGCGGCAAGAATCTGAAGGTTTGGCGCTGACATTCAAATCACACATTTGACACGGGGAGTCACTTGTGATATTTGTTGAAGCCGGTCTTTGGCCATTTTCGACGGGGGCATCCAGTATGAAGGTTGTTGTCGGTACTCTTTTACTCGCTCTATTCACCTGCGCTACGGTATGGGGGCAGGCTACAGCACAAATCCACGGCACGGTTCAGGACGCCAGCGGTTCGGCGGTCCCCGGCGCCCAGGTCAAAGCCACCCAAACCGAGACAGGCATCACTCGAGAAACCATGAGCGGGTCCGACGGCGGCTACGTTTTGACCAATTTGCCACTCGGGCCTTATCAGCTTGAAGTCGCGAAGGAAGGCTTTACCAAGTATTTGCAATCCGGCATCGTGCTGCAGGTAAATGCCGACGTCGAGGTTCCGGTTGCGTTGAAGGTTGGCACGGTGAATGAACAAGTGGTGGTCGAAGCCAATGCGACCCAGGTGGAAACGCGAAGCTCGGGCGTAGGCGAGGTCGTCCAGACGCAGCGGATCGTGGAGCTGCCGCTCAACGGCCGAGTGACCACGGACCTGATCGCGCTTACCGGCGCGGCCGTTCAAGTTGGAGTTACTCGAGGCAGTTGGTTCAATAATCTCCCGCAAATCGCCATCGCAGGGCAATCCTACTTCGGAACCGGCTATAGCTTAGACGGCGCCAACCACCTGGATTATCTGACCGGCACGACGCTTCCGGTAGCCTTCCCCGATGCCACCCAGGAGTTTAAAGTGGAGTCGAGTGGCCAATCCGCGCAGCGCGGCCAAGCTACTTCGGTCAGCATCGTCACCCGGTCCGGCAGCAACGAAATTCACGGCGATCTATTCGAATTTATGCGGAACGATGGTTTCGGCAGCGCGCGCGAATACTTCTCAACCACGACCAGCTCACTCAAACGGAACCAATTTGGAGGCACCGTCGGCGGTCCGATTAAGAAGAACAAGCTGTTCTATTTCGGCGGTTTTCAGGGCACCATCCTGCATTCCAACCCGGGCAACGCGACCACCGTCATTCCAACTCAGGCGATGCTAAATGGGGACTGGACCACTTTCGCCGCTTGCAATGGTCACGAGACGTTAAAAGCGCCCTTCGTCAACAACATGATCTCGCCCTCCTTATACTCCGCGCCGTCCGTGTACATTGTGAATCATCTTCTCCCCACCATCGGGGCCACGCCCGATCAATGCGGCAATATCACATATAGCGTGCCGAGTTTCGAGGACGACTATCAGTACGTCACCAAGATCGACTATCAATTGAACGACAAGCAGTCCTTGTTCTTCCGCGCGCTGGTTACGGCGGAGACCCTCCCCAGCACCCAGAGCATAAATCCGACCCAATTGTTAGGGGCGGCCGGAGAAACCGACGATTTGGCCCAGTCGTATTCAATTGGGCATACCTATGTGATCGGCCCCACCTTAGTGAACTCGTTTCGCATCGGCGTAGACCGGACGGCTACTACTGGCTATCCTATAAACGCTTTTTCTTTTTGCGACGCAGGCGTTAACATCTGGTGCGGATCCAGTCCTCATTCGATCGGTTCGAATGGCCTCAGCATTAGCCAGGGGTTCAGCTATGCAAGCTCGAATTCAGTCACTTATTGGAGGATGACCTCTTACGGCGTGAATGACGACATCAATTGGATCAAAGGAGCGCACCAGATGACCTTCGGTGCGGGCGGCCTGGTCGGCAGGTACGGTGAGCTGAATAATTTTGCGGGATCAGGGCAGTTTACGTTCAGCGGCACCGCGACTGGCTCGGGAATGGCTGATTTCTTCCTGGGGACTCCGACCACATTCTTCCAGGGCCTTCCCAACACCGCTGCGACGAGCCAGAATTTCGTGAACATTTACTTCACTGACAGTTGGAAGATCAACTCGCATTTAATATTCAATTATGGGGTTCGCTGGGAGCCCTTCCTTCCGCAGACTGTTGCCAATGGCCAGATCACCGATTTCGATATGGGCCGCTTTCTTGCCGGGATCAAGAGCACCGTTTTCGCGAACGCGCCCCCCCGGCTTCTATTTCCCGGGCGACCCTGGTTTTCCGGATAAATCCGCTACTTACAGTCACTGGGACCATTTTGATCCGCGCGGAGGAATCGCTTGGGATCCGAAGGGCGATGGTAAGACGTCGCTGCGGGCTTCGTACGCCTTTGGCTACGCATACATACCGGGCATAACGCGCGAGGATCAGGCCGGCTCGAATCCATGGGGAGGCCGGGCCAACTACACTCCGGGACCCTTCGCGAATCCATATGCAAACACTCCAGGCGGAAATCCATATCCTTACACCGTGACCCCCAATGTGATTTTCACACCCGGCGGCCAATTCCTCGCCAGTCCCTATAATCTCCCGACACCAACCGTTTACTCCTGGAACGTGTCGTTACAGCATCAATTTGGTACGAGCTGGGTGGCGTCGGCGACCTATATCGGAAGCCGAGTCCAGCATCTCTATGTCAACGTGCCGATCAATTATGCGCCGATCGCAGGATCTATTGTTTCTTCGGCCGCCCAGTGCGCTCCGACTGCGTCGAACTGCACGCTAAGTGCTGCGCCGGGGAACGTTCAGGCGCGCCGGGTTCTCAGCGTGCTTAATCCCGCTGCCGGTGCCCTGGTAGGCAATATGGATGCGTGGAGTCCTGCCGGCTACCAGAACTACGAGGCCGGCCTGTTCTCGGTGCAGAAGCGGTTTAGCAAGGGCGTCAGCATGACCGCCAATTGGACCTGGTCGCACTGCATCGGAATTTTCCA
>Ga0182024_10005640_pt1 | contig 27948 bp, 24 predicted proteins | sample P32metaG_FD_120480 | JGI IMG/M metagenome (GOLD analysis project Ga0182024, IMG submission 120480) | Permafrost microbial communities from Stordalen Mire, Sweden - P3-2 metaG (Illumina Assembly) | ecosystem: Environmental > Terrestrial > Soil > Wetlands > Permafrost | place: Sweden: Stordalen...
GGTGGCCGTGGAGATGACCGGCAACACCCGGTTGTTCCACGATCAAGTTGCGCCGCTGGTCGACCGGGTCGTGGCAGTGAATCCAACGCAATTCAAGGTGATCACGCATTCGGTGAAGAAAACCGATCCGAACGATGCCCGGCTGCTGGCGCTGTACCTGGCCAAGGATTTGCTGCCGGAGGTGCGGATGAAAGATAAAACACAGGCGCAGATCGCCTCGCTGACGCAGACGCGCGACACCATGGTGAAGCTGCGCACGGCGCTCAAGAACAAGGTGAACAACATCTGCTCGGCCTACGGAGTGAATCTGAACCGGGAGTCGCTAGCCAGCGAGAAGGGCCTGCGGGCAGTAGGACAGATGCCCTTCGACGCGCTGGTGCATGTGGAACTGAAGATCATCGTCGATCAGATTCGCAGCTTGAATCAGAGCATTGCGGAGCTGGAAAAAGTCATTGGGGAGGAAGGCCAGAAGCTGGACGGCCACAAGAATCTGACCAGCATCAAGGGCATCGGCAAACTTAGCGGCGGCATTCTGTTGTCGATCATCGGCGATATCGGCGACTTTGCCGACGAGGGCAAGCTGGCGGCCTACTTCGGGATCGTTCCGCGCGTGTCGAACTCGAATGAAACCGAACGCAGCGGCCGGATCACCAAACGCGGCACCAAGCTGGGGCGAACGACGCTGATCCAGTGTGCGCTGATCGCGCAACGCTACAGCCCGTATCTGAAAACTTATTTCGAAAAGATGAAGGCACGGCGCGGCTCCGGCAAGGCGATCGTCGCGTTGGCGCGCAAGTTCCTGGGGATCATCTACCGAACGCTGAAGAACAACTGGGTGTTCGAAGACTTCCCCAACTTTGTACTGGCGGAGGAAGCGACGGCATGAACACCGCCGCCTACGCCTCCGCTCCGCTCAGCATGGCTTCGCTCCGTCTCCGGCGGCTCATCGGTCGCCGGAAGCGTGGCAAGCCCAAACCCGAGGCTTAGAACCTCGGAGTAGACAAAACATCATAGGAGATAGCATCGTGATGTTCACGAAACTGTCGATCCGACTGCCGACTGAATCATTGGAGCAGATTGACGACGCCATCGAGCGGTTTCACACGGCGCTCACAAATCGTCAAGAGTTCGTGGAACTGGCGGTCGAGTACGCGATTGCCAATTTGAAAGAAGAAGCCGAATCGTTGGGGCTTGGATCGCGGACGAGCGACGAATACACGCATTGACCGGCACCCAGGCCGTCCGCGATAATTTCCTGGATGTCCAAACAGAAGAGGCCGAGCCAGCCGAAACATCCGATGAAGGCCGTGGAGCCGAACATGGCCTACGAGAATACACTGACTGACGCCCAAGTCGAGGAATGGCAAACAACCTACCGGAATGCAGTCGTGACCGTCATGGGCGATGACTCCGACCAATCACGACAGAACGCACAGTGTCTTGAATGGGCCTTCGAGTCGCTTATGTTCGCAGTCTCTGAAGCTGGGGGTGCCCTCACGGAAGATATTATCCGTGAAATTCTTCCCGACGAGGTATTGCAGCTTGCAATACATGTGGACTGGATACCGTACCTCGATGAAGATGGTGAACCCGACCCTGACAAACAAGGCGACGTGTGCGTTCTTGGCTACCTGGTCACACAAGAATTCTATGATGCATTTCTACGCCTTCTTCCTATCGATGACCTCATCGAGTATGGGAAGAAGCCGTGGGTGCATCCGACACCAGCCGAAATCTTTCAGGAGGTCCTGGAGGAACTCGACTGGACGAAACCGCAATTCATCGAGCAAATGCAGATTGTAAACGGAACTCAAAGTAAACCGGGTCACTACGAGTTGCACGGCGAGAGGATTTCAGATCCAATCTTCACCCCCTGGCAGAATGCCACTGAACGCATTGGCCTAGACAAGCTCCTACTTCCGCCGCTTCCGAATGCACGCCGGAATACGGCACAAGCAGGCCACCGAAACACTGCACTTGAAGTGATCCGCAAACATTCTAGGAAGTACGCCGCGCTCGAAGAAAAACAACTGAAGTGGCGTCGCCCCCAAAGTAGCGTCACTTAGGTTCACCGGCCTGGGAGTGTTTCACTTTGGAAGGCTTCCAAATCGGAGTTCTTTCCACTAAGTTTCCATTTTGTTCTCTCGAGTTCTTTGCGAGACTCGAAGTATGAGTACCAGCCAAAACAATAGAGACGCAATGACAAGAGAAGTAGGGAACAACAGACATTGGAGATTTCGGCGAACCATTGCATACTTGCATCGGACACAAGGATCTTTCTTTCCACAAGGTTTCCATCGTGTTGATTCGGTGTTATTGAGAGACTCTAACTAATGGCCACCAACAAAAGAAAAGGGACGCGATGAGAAGAGGCGACAACACAACAGACATTGAGGACCCACCGAAGGGAGCGTTCAATTTGGGCGTTAAACAGGGCGTTGCCAATAGATATCCTCGTCTTCTAATGAGGCGCTTGACAGATAGCCGGATCGTGCGACGATGGCTAACAGTTGACCGAGCAGGCTCCCCGTAGAGAAGCTCTCACAGCGCAACCCATATGGGAAATACATATGGCAAATTCAATTCGCTTCGAGAATGTTCTGCTTGGCGCGCCTAATCCGTTCGAGGACGCACGAGCGTTAGTTCGCTCGCTCAGCCTGGAATCGGAAGTGAGTACAAGACTTGTTTCGGTGCGGGAGGGTACCATCCAACATTCCAAAATCGCCGGATGCGGTCTATAAGGACCACGGCTGGACTGAGTGGGCGGACTGGTTGGGATCGGCATGGCTGCCGTTGAGAAGGCCCGCGAGTCTGCTCGTAGCTTTGGTTCAAGTCAATGGACGAGTGGAAAGCGTTTTCCAAAGGCGGCGGCAGAACCGTAAGGAATCGGCCTTAGCAGAATACGGAACGCGCGGCGGAACGGATTTCAAACAACATTATCGACAGTGAGTACCTTTATGAGAATTAAGAAACCTAAGACACTAACAAAGAAAACGCTCGGACCCCCTCGGATTGAGTGGCGCCAGCCCTTCGATGACAAACGGAGTCCCTTCCGCATTTCATTCGGCGAAAATGACCCGAGCCGCGGCGGAATGAAGCTTGTCCGTGTTCAGAAAGTGGACGGAAGCTTGGCGGAGAGAATCGTCGTAGAAACGATGGCTGACGCCCTGGCTGGTAATCCGCCCGCGCAGATGGTAGCAGATTGCCGCAAGCATCTCGAGCGTTGTCAGCGGATGTCAGATTGTGAGATCGCCTCCGCTCTGAAAGACGTCGCCGAAACACTGGCCGGCGGCATATTGTATATCGATGCCAACCCTATCAACCGTGCTCTTGCAAATGATCCAGCCGCACATACCGTGTTCTGCTTGCGGTTGTCCTATGCGCTCACACTCACGTTACTGCTCTGGTTGTGCCACAATCCGGACGTTCCATGGCGCCTGGATGGAGCTGCTGACTGGAGCGTATCGGGGTATCAACTATTTCACGCGGGCATATTGGATGAGTGTTGCCAGTTTACGCCCGGTGCCTTAAACCCAACGCCTGAAGATATTGAGGACTTCCCCGAAATGTTCGGCGGCCGGGATCGGATGCCACAAGGTGCGTCGGTGGACAACATGGCAGTGAATGCCCGCCATATTGTCCTTTGCAGTTATCTCGATCTGCTGCAAGAGGCGGCCGATCACCCCGCGATAGACGCGCCCGCTTCGTTTGCTCCTTGTTTGGCGCACAGCATTCTGTTCACCGAACGTTGGTTCGCGAAACAGATGGCAGAAGCGATATCACATGAGACCGGTGAAATCGCGCACGTCGTGAAGATTAACACTGAAACTGGCGAGGTACAGCCCGTACTAGGTGATGAGGCAGCCGCGGATCACATTGTAGCGATGGGGTTTGAGTACTTTGGAGCGTTAACAGACGGCCTCGTGCAGCAGCGTCCAGAAGGAATTCAATAATGACGAACCAGTTTTGTGCTGTATGGGCGAAAGACCAGGAACAACTTGCGAAAGAGGTTCGTGTCGTCGCCAAACCGTTCCATGCCACACGGCTGACTGATGGACTGGTAGTGGAGTTCGTCCCCGGCGACGTTTTGACCGACTTATCGAATCGTTACGAGGAGCCAGCGCGCTTCGAATTTGACAGCGCGTGCGGCCGCTGCACAATCAGCTACGACGAAGTGTTCCGCCAGACAGGGTGGTGCCGTACCGGGTAGGAAGCCAACGTCGGGCTTTCAGTTTGAAATTGTACCCGTGGGCGCCTTAAAAGCACATCGCCCAGGTAGGTCCGTGGGCGCGCCGCCGGATCAGTTGTTAAACATCGGAAGCACATGAGCGCCTTGTATGAAAATTATTAAGCCAAAGAAACTAATAAAGAAAACGCTCGGGCCGCCTCGGATTGAGAGGCCACGGAAGTATACTCCGAAGAGATGACAGGGAACAGTAGATATATCTGTAGAATCAGATATTTGACAGATAGCGGAATTGTGCGACGATGGCTAGCAGTTTGACCGAGCAGCCTCCTCGCAGAGTAGCAAAATAACTTCTCCGAGAGTTTGAGCGCACAGCCGATGGCGCCGGAAGCTAGCCTTTCGAGTGTTGCCCCAGAGGTGCGCCTGGACGATGGAGAACTTTGAACAGGCGAAGCTCTGAAGGCAGAGGTAAGAGCCGCACTTCGTGATGTGGCCATGTTCGCTGCTGTTCAAATTTGAAAGAGGTATCAGTATGAAAATTGAAACGTTATACAAACAAGTGCGTGAATTGATGGAATCCTGCATTTCGGACGATGAGCATTTGGCAAAGTATCCAGCAGCGGATTTGCTGCTCTCAATTGTCAAAGACATTTCCGACGATGCTATCCTTCGTGCCATTCGGGAATTTGCAGAAGCACCCGACGCCAAGGATTACCAACTTGAAGAGATGATTCAACAGGCAGAAGATTTAGACGGCGCTCTCATGGAACTTTGTGATAAGTGTCCGATGTGTGACCCGGCTGACGTGCTCAAAGCCGAAGTCGAAGAGCTTCAGGCCAGCATTTCCTGGAACACTGCTGCGCTGGCAAAGCACAAATCGTTCTTGGAATCGTTGCTGAACGAAGGCGACGACAAGCAGGCGGTGGCGGCGTAGCTCCATTAGAAGTCAATTCCGCGCGCACGGCTCGGCGACTGCAGTAGCCGCCCCTAAAAAGACTGGCGAACGACGGTGGGACTCACCTCCCAATCGACTAGGTCCCAAGTACGGAGCCAACGTGGGGCTTTCAATTTGAAATTGTACCCGTGGGTGCCTCAACAGACATCGCCGAGGTAGGTCCGTGGGCGCGGCACTTCGTAAGAGAAATAGTAAACCGAAGAAACCAATAGAGAAGACGCTTGGGCCACCGGTGGGAATGAATAGATATATCTTCTTTCGAATGAAGCACTTGACAGATACCGGGATCGTGCGACGATAGCTAGCAGTTGAACCGAGCTGCCCTTGGCAAAGAAGCTCTCACGGTGGCAACCCAATAGGAAATACATATGGCAAATTCAATTCGCAACATTTTGACTGTTTATGGTCCGCTCGATGAAACGGATCGCTTTATTGGTCGTTTTACACGCGGCGGCATGGAGGGCTTTGTGCCAATCCCTACAGATTACGTCCCGACTGGCGAGGGCCTTCCTCTAGGTCCCGAGAATGGATGGGACACCAAGAACCGTTGGAGCGACACTTGGGGCGCGTGCCCTGAGTACGGCGACTTCGAAATTCTTACTGACACCTCCATCGTTGCTGGACAGCACGATGAGAATGGAAGCCGCCCTCACATCGAATCGATCAGAGCAAACTGGGTGAACTACAACAAGTTCACACTCGGAGACCATCATAAGAGAATTCAGGCGCTCGAGCTGCCAGGATTTCTTGGGCAAGACAAGATGGCATCGGCACTTATCGTTTTTCATACAAAGTGGAAGTTCCCGTTCCGTTGGATCGAATCCGTGATCAATGCCGAATATGCACGCGAAATTGTTATTCACATGCTGAGCTATGACATCATGGCTAACTATTTCGATCCCGAAGACCTCGTGAACTTTCCCGACACACCCCTCGGCTGGTGCAATCACTTTCACTCATTTACTTCCGGTGGTGCGGAACACATACAGTCTGGTCATTGCGCCATCCTAATCAAAGAAGAATCAGGGCCAGTGCCGACCTTCGAGGAAATAAACAACGGCGACCATGACCCAACCCTACCAAGCATTGATGATGAAGGCAACGAACTGGCAGATCTATGCATCACCGTTCCCGCAGACTGTCACTCGGTAGACACCGCACGGGAACTTAACCAACTATGAGTAAAGTATTCAAAACACCAAAGCGGTTGACAAAGACTTTGTCGCATCCACAGGAAACCACATGGGATTCCCAGTACTCGCCACTGATGCTGCTATTTCATTACAACGATCCGGCCCGCGCTGGACGGATCCTGCTCATCGAAGATGGAGACAGAAAAATTGTCACTGAAACTCCAGAGACGTTCACGTCGTTCATGGATTTCATCTCAGGCGGCTCCTCCCGTGATCAGAAGGGACACGAATCGCTCGGCCCAGCCATAAAACTCCGGCTCCCTTGGTCGGGCGCGTTAGCCTTCCTGCGCCGTGCAGATTGGAAGACTATACCTGTTGACAAGCGCGTGCCGATTGGATTTGGTGGACACGACAGAAAAGAATGGCTCATCTCAGGGTGGCAGGCCTTCGACGCGGGCTTAATGCGTGCCGACACCACTTACGATTCGTTATCCGAAGAGGAAGCACTTTCGTTCTTGCCCTGCCGCCATCCAACGCCTAGCGAGATCGCGGCCGTAGTGATGACACAGTATGGCGAGGACGTCGAGCGCCTTGGTGAGGCCGCCACGAGCCGCGATCTCCTCCGTTCCATCGATGCCTGGGCAGCGCCCGCCCTGGACACTATTCGGGTCCAACCAGGTCAAATGGTCAAGATAAACGACCTCAAACTTTATCAGCGGGCCTATGAACTGATGGCTTATGACTACTCCAGTGTGGATCCAACTGAAATCGAGTTCCTCGATGTGGCGGGTCAACAATGTGAGCTTGAGATTTATCACGATAAGGATGCGTTTGATCGTGCATGCGCCGAGGCAGATATCCAACAATGAATATGAGATCCGGCCAGAATTCGCAGAGGAACATGCGGCGCACGAAGCAACAGGATGGGTTGGGAAAACCATGCACAGCATGTGTCGAGCCAATGCAACGGTGGGTGCACCCTCCCGGATGGCTCCCGGCCGCGGGCAAAGGATGGCACACTCATTGGTTCACCTGCGGGACCTCTGGCTGCAATCGATACTCTAAGACCGTGTACGAGCAAGGATCTTTTCGGCACCAAAACCCCTATAAACAGGCGAACTTCGAGGCAGTCGTTTTGCAGCGTGCGCTTTTAAGAAAGGTTGACCAGCTTCAGGCACTCATTGACCGGGAAATGCTAACTGACGAAGAGTTCGCCGCGCGAGGTGAAGAGATAGAGGCGGCGATCGGCGAGAAGAACAGTGATAATCAAGGTTGTGTTAATCGCGACGAGGCCCACAATTTGCGATAGATGTATCTGTTGTGTTGTCATAGACTTAGAGCTTGACAGCGCCCGGAATTATGATAGGGTAGAGATGGAGTGAAACAGCGGCTCTGACATTCTTAGCCGCCGCAGAGAACGGCCGACAACGGACCGCTCCAACGATTCCGTATACCGACCCAAATACAAGGTAGACAAAAACCGCCGTCGCAGAGCGGCTTTAAGGCATAGGCGGCTTATCCCGTCTGCTCATCTGCTGGCCACCTGAGCCATCTAATCAGGCACAGCACTTGAGGTGTATCTGGCTGCGGCTGGAAGGAAAAAACAATGGCAAATGATATTAGAAATGACTTGATAATTTACGGTCCTCAGCAGCATGTGGATCAGTTCGTCGGTGGGTTCTTGCGGGATGGTTTGAATGCACACGTCCCGATTCCACCAGAGGCCGCTCCGGCCGAGGATCCCGCGACTAACGGTCGTAGCAGATGGGAACAGCTCGGAGTCGATTACTGGGGATGTTTTGGTATCCAATATCCGGACATCTGCTTCAAGACTGTGACTGCTTTCGGAATCGTTTACCTACTGAACCCAGCCGTGTATCCGGAGAAAAAACATTGGACCACCGACAGTGGAAGAACACTCGAACTGTACCTGGATAGCGGCAGATCTACCGTTGACGCGGCCGTCGCCCGGCTGCTCGACGAGGTGCGGCCCGGCTTCGTCATGCCACAGTCAGAAGATGGCATCGCGTGTTTGAAGTTCTACACGCCTTGGTCGCCGCCAGGTCGCTGGATCGAGAGAGTCATCAACGATCAATGTGGCACCGGGCTTCGCTTTCACCTGCACTGGCGGGACTTAGCCAACATGGGTGAAACCTATGAGACTTCAAGAGCCGGGGAGTTTTGGACTGCTGATGACGGCCCTTGGATTATCGCGGGCCACTGCGCCGGGTGGGAGAACGATGTGGGACGTGCGGACGACACCGACGGTATTGATATTGCTGAAATCGAGCGCGAAGGACACAGCGGCCTTGGCTCAGCTTGCCTGAGAGTGACGGCGCCTGAAGACGAAGAATCGTCTCTCGAAAACGTCGCCGCCTCGCATCAACGCGCAACTGGACAATTGCCGGAGGGGGACCCATGCCAAGAATGTTCGATTTGATCAAGCGCGGCAGGGTTTCAGCTACAGGAAACCGCCTTAACTTGTTGCAATCCGCTGTCCCAATTGTTGCGGACAACGTAGCAGAGTACCTGTGGGGCGACACATATAGTCTGGACGACGAACCCTCGTTTCAAACTGGACTGGAGTGGGCCGACTTTCCGAACCTGATGCCTCCGTTCCACAACTACTTCGTTGAGTGGCTTGCACAGACAGACGACTTGCGCAAAGTCTCAAAGTGGAACGGAGTGCACATCGTCAGGGTCAACGGCGAAACGTCTCTGGCTCCCGGGAATGTCGTTCTTCGGTGCGAACTATTCATCACGTCCACCGACCAGCATGACAGCTTCGTGTTTGGCCCGGCGATCACCTATGAGATTGACGTGGCCGAGGATGGAACATGCCGGGGCGCGCGCATAGCGGAGACATTCCTTGAGGGAGAGGGTGATTTACAGACCGCGGCCTTCCAGAGACTTTATGTATGTATGATGCAGCCGGCTTTCCTTACGACATCCTTCATGCATTGCCGGAACGTATGCGTTAGCGAAGTTATGCCTCCTTTCAAACTTGCCAAGGCGAGCTGCAGGCGTCACGGTGTTCCACTTGTCAGATTCCGCACAATCAATATTGAACCAATGCGGAAAGTGCCTCGCTCGAAGGGGCACGCACACGAGAACAGAATAAAGAAGGCTCTCCACATTTGTCGCGGTCATTTTAAGACCTACACGGCAGACAAACCCCTGTTCGGTAGAGTGACTGGTACGATCTTTGTCCCAATGCACGCCCGCGGAAGTTCCAGGGAGGGCATTGTCATTCAGAACTACAAAGTGCAAGCACCCACTCCGTGCGATGTTTCCAGCGAGGCCGCATAGTATGGTGCGCCATGAGCATCCCAAGGCGGAGGCGATGTCCCGCCACCGTGACGATTATTCGGTGGGACGGGATTGGCAGAATCGTGTGCGGCACGCCCTGAAACACTTCGGAGCTCGGGCTCCGGCGCGATCAGCTACTATGCCGCCCATTTCTGCTGCGACTTCGATCTCCCGCAAGTATGCTGCCAACCGGCCACGGCACGGGCGCCCCCATACGCTTGGTTGTGGACATAAGCTGGCTGTCCCCGGACCTGAACTTGGATCGCACACTTCGGAGCCCAGTCGCCGCCTTATTATCTGGCCGGAGCGCGAGTATGTCATCTAGTTGCATCTACTTGCACTTGACGGGTAGGGCCAAGTTCATGCACCTCTACACAGCTCTCCTAGCAATGTATTTCGGCGATCACAACGTGAATGCGCAAAGCACGCGTGCTCGCGGCAGATCACCTAAAGCATGCGACGGAATGGCTGATTGAAAACGGGCATTCCCTGACATTTGCGCCGGCCTCGGCCGCAATTAACTAACACTCAGACGGATGCCGCGCCGAACCGCGGCAGGAAGGAGCGGTGAAATCACGAAGGAAACCACAAGATAGAGATCGGGAAGACGGACTAAGAAAGATGTTTGAACTTGAACAAGCCAATCATAATCGCACAGGGCCCGATGCTGTTGACGGCAAGGGCCGTCTCTATGAGCTAAAGTCGACGACCCGTGATCGCGTTTCGAGCGCGCGCGATGTCGGCCTCGACCATCTGAGGAAGTGGCGCCAACTGAATTGGATCTTTGGACGCGGGAATTATGAAGGCCGCGCGTTCAAATTCGAGGAGATATATCTCTTGACTCCAGCCCAAATGGAACCGTGGTTCGAAATCATAGAAGAAAAGATCACTGAGGACGACGCGCTGTTTGCGCGGATTCTCAGAGTACTAAAAAAAGAAGGGTTTACCGTCGCGGAGCGTGAACGTGTTCAGCGCGCTTTCCGGCGCGGAGTGTTACTTAACGACCCTAAAATCCGTTGGACGTATGTTCAAACTCACGGCGTACGGATTGAACGCAATCATGCAAAAGAGTTACGCGAGTTATTGAGTCGGAACTAGAAGCGGCCGATCACCGGCGATAAGAGTAGAGCCACCCGAAAACTGGGACAACACATGGAAACCGTGAAAGATGAGTTTGAGAACTCGGATCGCTGGCGAGCGAATCGCTCCCGACAGCGCGTTGAGATTGGCAATAAGAGAGGAGAAAGATGATGAGAAAGAAAAGGGTTTTACCAGGGGAACCGAAACCTGAACGATTCGTGGACGTTCTGAAGCGAGTGTCTGAGAGAACGTATGATCCACAGGAAGTTACGAAGGAAAGCTTAGAGGAAGTCGCAGCCGAGACGGTTGAGCGCGCGAAAGACCATGCTGCAAGAGGAGGTGAGCGCGGCGTCTACGAAGGCGAAACTTTAGGATCGCCTGTTTTGCTGATGGTTGATCCGAGCATAGGGTATGTCGAGGGCAACGTCGAGGTGGTGCCTCTCGGGATATCGCTCTTGTATGAGCAGGGATTCAGTTTCGAGGACATCCCGGATTTTGTTTTGAGAAGGCCGCCACCAAGACCCATTCATCGAGCGACCAAGAGGCCGGCCAGAAACAGAATGAAAACGAGAAATAATCGAGTGGCGGAGAAGCCGCAACGCCGGGATGACGCAAGGAACATGGCGACAGAACAGAAGAGCTTTCACGAAAAACGGCTCAGAGAGCACGCCAAGGAACAGCCGGAAATACTGGAGCTCCAGAAGATACTCCTGTTAGTCGACGGCGAACAGTTGGTCGCTCCACCAACTGTGACGAGTGACGTTCCGTTCCTGGTCGAGAGTGGATTCGTGATGGACTACCCCGTGACGGAAAGAATCATGCAGCCACATATGTGCCACTTGAACAGCGTCGAATTATTTGCGATGGGCAAGGCAACGGGTTTTGGTACAGGCTTTGCCTTGACCGAGGATGGGCTGTGGTGGCAGCACTCGTGGGCGCTGGAACGCCAACAAGACGGCACAAATCGGATCATTGAAACAACTGGTAAAAGAGAACGCTACTTCGGGATTCTATATTGGGGAATGCTTGGAAAGTGCGTCGCCAAGCTCGAATTGCAATTCAACGGCGTCAAGCCACCAGCCTCGTTGGACTTTCTGCCCTTTTAGGATACGGGCAGTCCCACCCCGGCCAATCTCTGCCGAAATGCGGATCGCTTGAAGGCTGGAGTGTCCAGAACCGCCAACATCGGTGATCCAAAAGCCGTGGTCTACGCCGCGGCGCAATACACCTATTCAACTGACTGGAGGTGAACGGGACAAGAAGATGCGGTTTCTAGTGAGACCGCGTTGGCTAAGGCTAAGAAGAAAACACAACTATGAAGACAAATTACAATCAACAACCTGTGATGAGAATCGAGACGCCGGCGGGGGCGACAATGTCGACGGAGACAACGGATGGCTTTTATAAGCTCCGGAAATGGCAGCAAACATGTTTTGCCAAACTTAGATATTGTCGCAACTGGATCATTACAGCGCCCCCAGCGGCAGGAAAATCATTCGAAATCTGCGCGATCGCGGCGGACCGGCTTAAGCGGGATGACGACTTGAAGGTGATCATTGCCGTACCGCAGACCATCATCGCCGCGGGATTCCGTGCAAACAAAATAGTACTTTCTGATGGCTCGAAAATAGAGTGGGTCGTTCAACCGGGTCATGACCTCTGCAGGGAGGCGCCACAACAGAGCGCGGCGCATCTTCTTGGATTTCTCTGTGATTGGAAGTCGGGCGACATGATGAGCAGGGTGATCGTTTGCACTCACGCAACACTTGTCCGTGCATTCGCAAAGGACAAAACTGCCTTCACAAACATCCTCCTCGTAATTGATGAAGCTCATCATTCTAGGCACGGTGAGTACGAGGGACCAGACGTCGAGGTGGACAATCAATTGGGTGCACTGGTCAAACACTCTTTGCTAAATCCAGGGCAGATCCAGGTCGGCCTAAGCACGGCAACCTTTTTTCGCGGTGACCAAGCGACCATCGTTCCCGATATTTCGCAATTTGCTCGTTTCGAATTTGCATACGATGAGTATTTGGCTACCTGCAAGTACCTACGCAGCTTTTCATACGATTTCTTGACACGTTTCCACTCGTTCATCGATCCCTTGATGCACCTGTTCGCGAAGACGATCGGCAAGACAATCGTGTATATCCCTCCGGTTGGCGCCTCCTGTTCTTTAGGCACTAAGGCTGAGGATGTAAATGCCGTCCTAAAAGCGATCGCGGGCACAGAAGAGTATATCGTTGTTGACGAAGATCAGCCGATCATGCGTGTGAAGAAGAGGAACGAGTGGATAAAAGTCGTGAATTTGGTAGATGAGCGGTTTCGCGAAGAAAAGAAGGAAGCAATTATCGCCGCCCATGACAATTCCGATCCAGACGACATCGATGTCATCATCGCGCTTGGAATGTTCAAGGAAGGAGCGAATTGGCGGTGGGCAGACCGCGAGATCATAATCGGGCAGCGGAGTTCGCTGACTGAGCTCAGTCAGATGATCGGGCGCCTGTTCCGCGATGCTCCGGGCAAGCGTCACGTTGAGGTCTATCAGCTACTGCCGTTTGTTTTCGATCAGACGGATAGAGGCCAAATGCGGAGGGGTCTTAACGACTATTTCATCGCCATCATGCTTTCCCTGTTATTCGAGATCACGATGAGTCCACCCTCGCGTTCTATGGGAGGGGGGAAGCCGGCACCTGGCGAGGGCGAGGAACGTATCAATTACCTCAGAGAAACATGTGGCGACGATAACGCCGCAGCGATGATTCTCGAACAGATTAGAAAGCGTGTGTTTGACGCTTTTGCCGATGGAGGCTCTATAGTCGGGGGACATTCGCGCCGCGACACCTTTGGGGTTATCGTGGCAGATGTACTGACTTCACACGGCTTCCACAGCTATAAAGACGAATTAGCTGATCAGTTATATCATCTGTTCAAGCGCCGCACGGCTATGCTGAAAGGTCTGAACATCGGGAACGTTGACATCGATCTGGTTGAGGAAAATCCATTTGGCTTCTACCTTCAATACGCCTCTGAAGCCTGTGGAGTTAGTACGTTTCAGGAATTAAGAACGGCTTCTCAGGCCCGCGCGTTTATGCCGTTCGCAGATGCCAGAGCATTTGTGAGCGCTTTAAGATTGAAAACGGTCTTAGAGTGGTACGACTACTGCGCTTCAGGCCAAAAGCCTCATGATATTCCTTCGAACCCTCAAGTGGCGTACGAAGGCACCGGGTGGGCTGGACACACTGACTGGTTAGGAACGGGCCGGACGGTACCAATCTATCTTCCATTCCATGAGGCGCGGGAGTTCGCTCGTGGTCTTCGGCTGAAATCTCAGGCTCAATGGGGAGAGTTTTGTGGATCGGGTGACAAACCAGATGATATTCCGTCGAAGCCAGACTACACCTATAGAGACGACGGTTGGAAAGGACTAGGTGATTGGCTGGGGACGGAGGCAATCGCTACGTTTCACCGGGAGTACCGTCCCTTCGCAGAGGCGCGCGCATTCGTTCACGGCCTGCAGCTTACACGCCAAAAAGACTGGGAAAACTATCGTAAATCAAGCGAAAAGCCGGCCGACATCCCGACCAATCCTAATGTTGTTTATAAAGACGAAGGATGGAAGGATTTCGGAGATTGGCTGGGAACAGGTAGAGTCGCCAATCGTTACCGGCAATACCGGCCTTTCCAGGAAGCAAGAAGGTTCGTCCATTGTCTTAAGCTGAGCTCTCACGCAGAGTGGCTAGAATACTGTGCGTCGGGCCTCAAACCGGCTGACATTCCTCAGAAACCAGCCAGGGTATACAAGGGCTCGGGTTGGATAAGCTCTGGTGACTGGTTGGGAACCGGCAGGATCGCAAATCGGTATCGTGCCCACCGTCCATTTGCTGAGGCACGTCGCTTCGTTCATACTCTTAGACTTCCCAATTGTTCAGCATGGTTTTCGTACTGCAAGTCCGGAAAAAAGCCGGTTGACATCCCTTACGATGCCGCGACCTTCTACAAGGACAAGGGGTGGGCGGGATACGGGGATTGGCTGGGGACCGACCATGAAGCGATCTGTAAACCCGCTGACGGTCCTGAGGTACTACCTCAATTGGAGTGGGGAACCAACTGGGCAACACTTCATGAATGGGCGAACGTAAAATCGGTGACACCGCCACCTGACTCTGGAATGAACTAACGTGTTCATTTTGCCGCGCCGGGTCGTTTACGCGGGAGTCCACGCCGGCGCCGAGTCGCGGTACCGTCCAGTCGCTTTGCGGCCAATTTCGGCCAGGTCTGCACCCACTCCTGCGATATTTGGGATGCTGGTGACTCGTGCCATCGAGTTCGTAGTTCCTGCACTGCGGACTTGGCGCCGCTGGAGTCCTCAAGAGTTCCACGCGCCGTTGCCAATGGTGGGCGCCAACTCCCGGGCAACAGCACAGGTGGACATCGTGGGCGGGCGCTCAATCGTCAGTATGGGCGGTTAGCCCTTCGCTTTTGCTTTGTCAACGGCCTTCCGTCTCGTCGCCCATGCCGCCTTCATCCGCTCCGACATTTTCTTGCGGAACGCTGCGCTCTTCGCTGACAATGCCTTCTTCTTCACGGTCTTCGTCTTCGTGGGCGCCACTTTCGGGGTCGGCGCAACGGGAGCAGGAGCCGCAGCAGCCTTCGCCGCCTTGATCGCCGCCCATCGAGCTTTAGTCGAAGCGACAATTGCTCGTCGTCCCGCGGCACTGAGTTTGCGCTTCGCGGGAGGTTTGGGCGCTGGTGCCCCGGGTGCTTCCAGGATAGGCATTGGCACCGTCGGACCGTTGAGGGCCTCAATTGCTCTCGTTAATTTGTCTTTCTCGCTCACCAGCAAAGCGAGTATGTGGTCGATCGCCAAGAGTTTGAGGCTAACACAGAGGAGAGAGGTGGGATGGCGTGCGCGAGCAGCAAATGGAGCGGGCAGCGCCGTTGACGGACCGCCGCGGACGGTCAGGGTCGAGGAGATCGGTTCGGAGCATCCGGCAGGAGGAATGGGGAAAGAACATCTTCAAGAAACGGCAGGCTACATCTACAACCTGTCGGATCGTTGGCGAGACGCGCTAAGGTGGGTGTAATGGGGAACTCTCAGTGGCAGCATTATCTGCCGCAGGTATATCTTAGGGGATTCTCGACTGAGAGTGGCGAAGTATGGCGATACGACCGCGCAAGCGGTGCTCTGAAGTTGCTGCCTCCGCGCGTTATCGGAGCCGAGAAAGATCTATACGCCGTCGTGACCGGAGAGGAAGTGTCCCAGGAAATCGAGAGGAATTGGTTCAGCCCCCTTGACGGCCAATTTGGGCCGATTCTACGCAAGATTCGAGAACAAAAAACGTTTTCAGCCAACGATCTGATGCACCTTGCGAATTTCGTTGCATATCTCCGTGTGCGGACACCTGAGGCTATCAGAGAAACGGAGCTAACCATTCGACAGTTCGAGTCGCAGATCGGAGTTGCTCGCGAGAAAATAGACTACCGTTCGGGTCCACCAGATCACAGCAGCGACTCCTACGTCGTGAAGGAAGAACGATCTGATACGGTGTCTCAACGTCGTGGCCATGCTGTAGCCCGAAATGAAGTATTGGGCGTTCTTATCAGGACCGGGCTGAGCATTGCTGAAGCCCTTATCGATCTTACATGGACGGTGCTCGTAGCGTCGCACGGTAGGAGTTTTATCGTTGGAGACAACCCTTTTGTGATTGTCCCGCCAAAGTTCCACCGAGGGGATCTGGAGGGCGTCGGTCCACTAACTCCCGGAGCCGCAACTTTCGTGCCTCTCAGTTCAGAGCTTTGTCTACGGTTCACGAACACCGGCTCCGCCGCGAGCCGACGCCAAATTGACGGCGCGGCGATACGAGCGATTAACGGCTGCCAAGTGTTAAACTCTGAGCGCTATTTGTTCGGTCCTAGCAACGCTAGCCTAAACAGATTAACCGCTCACCTCACCGATTGCCTCGGTGTGAATATGGCGGAAGTGGTTATTCGTGAGGCACCTAGCGTTGCTGACTCGTCGCGGAGTCTACTCCACTCGTTCAAGAAATCGAAGGTCCTGCCGGACTGGGCAGACAAGGTTCCGCTGGACTAGCTTGGCCTAACGATAGAATTGAATTGCGGGATGACGAGTTGTTACATTGACGAAAGCGGCACGGACAGCAATTTGCCGATTGCCGTTCTAGCTGGTTTGGTCCTAGATGACCCCGGTTATTTTTGGCTGGATGTGGAATGGTCACAGATACTAAGACGACATCGGATTGTGCATCCGATTCACATGCGCGAGTTTACGCCGAACGGTTTATTCAAGGCTCTTACTCATGATGCGCGGCGCGCGTTATTCACCGAACTCGTATCCGCCATCAATCAACATAAGCTGATGAGCCTCGGAGCAACTATTACGGCCGCCCAGTATCGCCAACACTTCGATGGTCTAACGAAGTTCAGTATGTACGCAGCATGCTTTTCAAATTTCGTAATGTTGAGTGGTCAAGGCGTAGAAACGTACGGCACTCATCGTTGGCCGCTTTCTTACGTTCTCGACGATGGGAACGTGTACAAAACTCAAATCAAGGAAGGCGAGTCCGCGCTCTTAAAGGCTTTTCCGGGCATCGCTTCTATCGACTTTCTCTCGGATTCGGACGTTAACGCCCTTCAGGCAGCTGATGTTGTTTCGTGGGCGGTCCGAAGGCATTTAAGCGGCGATGGCTTTCGTCACGGACTTGAGCCCCTGGAAAGTCTATTTGGCGAATACCATTTGGTTCTTGATTACAAAGAAGAATGGATGCGAGACGTGGCGGCGAAAATTCGAGCGGCAGAATCTGGGAAATAACTCTATATTCGTCCGCATCGCCTGCGCCAGCACCGAGGCTGAGTGCGATCACGAGGTTTTCGAGGTCGTTTCGCGTCGAACGGACATACCTTCCGTTGGGGCACAGGAAAGCACCGTCACCTGCGAGACGCATCTCATACCGGCGTGGTCGCACTGCTCAGCGAGGTTGCGAGGAGGGCCGTCACGGGATTCGGGGACCTGAGCAAGGCGAACGCTGAATCCGATTCATAATAAATCTCATGACGCGACGAAATTCCTCCAGAAGTGAAGGCGGCTTGTATAGGATAGATCGCCCGTGGTTGAAATGGACTGCATGTGATCGTAATGTCACGCAGTCTTTAACGTTCCGGAATCCGAAAGCGAATATATGAAATACAGATTGGATTTCTCTCCGAGGATATCCCTCTATTCGGCGCCCGTGACCGGTGCGATGGTCGAGCCCGTTGTTCCGCTGCTTTTCAGAGCATGGCAGCCCAGTACCTGGCCAACGCATTCAGCTACTTTCGACGAAACGTTCATTGAGACCCTCAAGCAGATTTTCGAAGAATCGATCCTTGGTGAAATCAATAATGTCATCGAGGACGTTACTCGCGTTAACGGCGACTTGCAGCACCGGGGACACGTTATCGCCATTGCCCTCATGTGCGCACTTGACGCGATTGCATCATACGGCTACAGGAAACACCATGTGGCACGCTTTGTGGAAGCGCATTTCCCTGCTGAGTACAAGCCGTTTTCAGAAGAGATATATACGTTTTATCGCCTCAGCCTCGTACACAATTGGAATCTCTTCGAAGCGTCGATATACCCCGACACCACCGGAATCGCGCGCGAAGGCGCGACGATTGCTTTTGGGCTCGATTTTTTTGGGGCTTTGGTGTCAGCCACCGAACACTTTCTCGAACACCTGGCCAGCAATCCTGAGCTGCAAACAAAATCCTTGGAAAGATACCACGGGCTTCGAAATCTGGCCCGACCTTGACCCCGGCGCGCGAGTCCAATAGGTCTGTTCGACAGTCGATTCGCGTATTATCGTTGCAGCCGGACAAAGGTGCAGCGACATGAAGGCAACTACTGGAGCAATTCGACTGTCGGCCAGTGACGTGAGCAATCACCTGGCATGCCGTCATCTCACAACACTCGATCTCGAAGTCGCAACGGGAGGCCGGGCTGTACCTAAATGGCAATCGCCGGACGCCTGGGTACTCCAGCAGCGAGGTATGGAGCACGAGAAGGCCTATCTCTCCCATCTCGCCACAGAAAGTGTTTCCATCTGCGACTTGCGGGACATTGACAGCGATGAGAAAGCGCTTGCGGAAACCGTTGCCGCTATGGAACAGGGTGTCGATGCAATCGCACAGGCAACATTGGCAAACGGGCGCTGGTTTGGACGAGCGGATGTCTTGCGCAGAGTGGAACGCCCGAGCCGACTGGGCAACTGGTCTTACGAAGTCTATGACTGTAAGCTCGCTCGCGAGACGAAGGCCGCAACGATCCTTCAGCTCTCGCTTTATTCCGAACTGCTCGAAACGGTGCAGGGCCTGCTACCGGAGTCGATGTACGTGGTTCCGCCCGGCGAAACGTTTCATCCCGAGCAATACCGCGTGCTGGATTATGCGGCGTACTACCGCTATGTGAAGTCCCGCCTGGAGACCGCCGTGAACGAAGACGGCGGAGCCTTCGAAACATACCCTGAACCCGCACCACACTGCGAGGTATGCCGGTGGCGACTGGACTGTGACGCGGAGCGCCGAAAAGATGACCATTTGTCGCTGGTCGCGGGTATCAGCCGATTGCAGCGTAAACAACTCGGGATCTGGGAGACGACGACCGTCGTTGGTCTCGCACGATTTCCGCTGCCTATCCGCGAGCGGCCCGATCACGGGTCCCGCGACGGTTACGTTCGCGTCCGTGAGCAGGCGCGCGTCCAGGTGGCTGGGCGCGAACAGGGGCACCCAGTACACGAGATTCTCGAAATTACCGATGAGCACGGGCTTTCTCTCCTGCCTGAGCCTTCAGCGGGTGACATGTTCTTCGACCTGGAGGGCGATCCATTCGTCGGTCTGAGCGGGCGGGAATATTTGTTCGGAATTGTTCTGGCGGATGCCGAAGGACCGCCGGAGTACGAACACCGATGGGCGCTTGCGCCGGCAGATGAGAAGGCCGCATTCCAGTGGTTCGTGGCGACGGTCATGGAGCGATGGAGCCGTCATCCGTCAATGCACATTTATCATTTCGCGGCCTACGAGCCTTCAACGGTGAAGAGGCTGATGGGCCGGTATGCCGTATGCGAGGACGAAATCGATCGGATGCTTCGTGCAAAGCGATTCATCGATCTTCATACGGTGTTGAAGCGGTCGGTCCGCGCGAGCGTCGAGCATTACACGCTCAAAGCACTGGAGGTGTTTCACGGGTTCAAACGCATAGTGCCCCTTGACGACGCGGGGCACGCGATGCGCCAGATGCAGCACGGTTTGGAAATGGGGCGGGCTTCCGACGTAGCGGAATCGGTGAAAGAGGCAATCGTAACCTACAACGCCGACGATTGTTTTTCGACGTTGTCGCTGCGCGACTGGCTGGAGCGTGAACGGCTGCAACAGGAGATTGCAGGTCACCACTTCCCGCGTCCTGTTGCGCCGGACGGAGCGCCCGCTGAAACCGTGAGTGAACGGCAACAGCAATGCGCCGTGCTCGCGGAAGCGTTGCTGAGAAACATTCCTGCCGATCCCGAAGCACGAAACACCGAAGAGGCCGCACGCTGGCTGCTTGCAAATTTGCTGGACTGGCATCGGCGCGAGTCGAAGGCGGAATGGTGGGAGTATTTCCGGCTTAAGGATTTAACCGATGAGGACCTCCTCGATGAGCGATCAGCGCTCTCCGGCCTGGAGTTCCAGGGAACGGTTGCAATGCTGGGGAAGATACCAATCGATCGGTATCGCTTCGAGAAGCAGGAGACGAGTATTCGGGGAGGCGAGACCGTCTGCGAACGCGGCGAGAAAATCGGCTCAGTGGTCACTATCGACATAGGAGCGCGGACGGTCGACATCAGGAAGATGAAGAAAACCGCCAACATACACCCAACGTCGGTCTATGCAGACCCGACGGGCCCTAGCAGTAACGTATTGGCAGACGCGTTATTCCGCCTGGGCGCATGGGTTAATGTAAACGGCACCGGCTCCACAGGATCGTACAGAGCGGCGAGGGATCTTCTGATGGGCCAGTCCCCTCGCCTGCTCGATGGAACGGGACTAGCGATTCGCACGGGAGAATCGGTTGTGGACGCGGCGAAGCGGATTGTGGCGCAACTTGACGATTCCGTACTCGCTATTCAGGGGCCTCCCGGCACAGGCAAAACATTTACCGGCGCGCGGATGATTTGTGAGCTGATCCGACAGGGGAAGAAGGTCGGCATCACCGGAATGAGCCACAAGGTCATACGGAAACTGATCGACGATGTTATTGCAGCAGCGCCCGAGTTCAACCTCGGCGGCCTGCGGTGCGTACAGAAGGTCAGCGAGAAGCCCGAGGAGGAACCGCCCGGAATCGTTTTCGCAACGGATTACGCCGAACCGCTTGCTGCACTCCATGATGGTGCTCAGCTTGTCGCGGGCACCGCCTGGCTGTGGTCCCGCGAGGATTACTTCGAAGCAATAGACGTTCTGTTTGTCGATGAAGCCGGTCAGATGTCTCTGGCCAACGTGCTTGCCGTCTCGCAAGCGGCCAAAAGTCTCGTGCTCTTGGGTGATCCCCAACAGCTCGATCAGCCTTTGAAGGGTAGCCACCCCGCGGGCGCTGAGGCTTCAGCGCTGGAGCATCTCCTGGCCGGCGCAAGAACGATCCCGGCGGACAAAGGCTTATTTCTCGAGAATACCTGGCGTCTTCATCCAAAGCTATGTGCGTTCACGTCGGAGGTCTTTTATGAGGGACGCCTGAGCTCCCGCGCGGGACTCGAACGGCAGAGCATCGAAGGACACCCGTGGCTTGGCGACTCCGGCCTCTGGTTTGTTCCAGTCCGGCATGAGGGCAATCAGAATGCCGCTCCTGAGGAGGCTGAGCGCATCGCCGGTATTGTCGACACGCTGATTCAAGGTGACGTGAACTGGATAGATGATAAAGGACAAAAGCGCACTCTGCTGCTGGGCGACATCCTGATCGTCGCTCCGTATAATGCGCAAGTCTCCGATCTCAGTGCCCGGATGCCCGGTGCACGGATAGGAACGGTGGACAAGTTTCAGGGACAGCAGGCCCCGGTGGTCATCTACTCGCTCACCACCTCGTCTCCCGAGGATGCGCCGCGCGGAATGGAATTTCTATACAGCCTCAATCGCCTGAACGTCGCAAGCTCCCGCGCGCAAGCTCTCGTGATCGTGGTGGGGAGTCCGCGCCTGCTGGAACCGGAATGCGGAAGTCCCAGGCAAATGCAGCTTGCTAATGCGCTCTGCCGATATGTTGAGATGGCGTGCGTAACGGATGTTGGAGCGCAGATAACCGGCGCTGTCTGACGATGGGATGCGCGTTTTTTGTCCCGCAACCCGCGCGGCGTTACGCTGGATGTAGCATGGCTACCCTTACTGCATCTGAACGGGCGGCAGAAGACTGTTTTCTGGAGCGCGGCATTCGGTACGAAACGATTCCGCGGACGCATCAGAAGACCCCAGATTACCGGCTTTTCCTTGATTCTGAGACAGTGATTGCCGAGGTGAAGGAGTTCGGGCCTTCAGGAAAGCGTTTGGAGGGTGGGTTCTATCCCGTTCCTTTTGTTCAGGAAAAAATAAAGCAATGTTGGCCGCAACTCGACGCTTATCGCGATCACAGTTGTTGCGTAATCCTTTACAACCAAGGCAGCATGAAAGTATTTCTCGAGCCGCAGTTGATACTGTGCGCCGTGTTTGGCGACCTCTTTGAACCCATAGATAATGAGGCATACCGATTCTCGGGCGACGCCGCCACCGGTCCGGAGCGCAATACCGGAGTCAGCGCGGTGCTAGGCATCCTGCCGGTTCGATTGCACCGCAACTGCATCGAGGCAGGACGACTGGAATTCGAACTCACCGAGGGTTTTAGCCGCGAACTAACGGACGATGAGGTCCACTGGATTCATCAACAGACATCCGAGTCTATGGGCCAGGTTGAGAAGGCCATGCGGGTGGTCGTTGTCGAAAATCCTTGGGCCACGAAGCCACTCCCGGAAGACCTGTTTTGCGGTCCGCTTGACGAACGATGGGCACAGGGTGCCGACGGCATCGTTCGCCTGAAATCTTCCGGCTCACGAATCGCCGAAATGAAAGCTCTCCTGCCGGAATATGCACTGAAGATGATGGGAGTTTGGTAGACCGCCAGTCCTCGCGCGCAATTCACCGCCTCGCAAAACGATTCGTTTGACGTACAGGCCCTCCTCCCTTATCCTTGTGGGCGAATTGCGTTTTAGCGCAGAACGCAACACTATAGGAGTGAAGCAACGAAGGTTCAGGTGCGAGAAAACCAGTCCACAATTCGCGCGACCCGCGGCATGCAATTGCCGCTGATCGCCCCCCCGCGCCTTTTGCGGCCAGTGTCGTCCCTGGAGGCGAAGGGCGTTGTGTACACCAAGCGCTGGGTGGTGGAACTGCTGCTTGATCTGGCGGGCTACCGCTCGGAAAACAACCTCGTGGATTCCGTGGCGGTAGAGCCGGCTGCCGGTGATGGTGCCTTTCTAGTCCCTATGGTCGGGCGCCTCGTTGAGTCCTGCAACCGCCTGGGCCGACCGCTTGGCGAAACGGAAGGTTCACTGATCGCTTACGAGCTTGACGACGAGAGCGCCGAGCGGGCGCGTACGCTTGCGACCGGAGTCCTCCTGGCTTGTGGCGTGAAACGGCCCTTGGCCGAACGTTTGGCGGCAAGCTGGGTGCGTGCTGGGGACTATCTGTTTGAATCCACTGCCATTGAGGCAGATTTCGTGATCGGGAATCCGCCCTACATCCGGCTGGAGGACATCCCCGAAGAGACGGCGGCGCTTTACCGGAATGCGTACCGCACGATGCGCGGGAGAGCCGATCTTTATGTGGCGTTCTTTGAGGCCGCGCTCCACCAGCTCAAGGAAGGCGGCGTTTGCGCCTTCATTTGTGCGGATCGGTGGATGCGCAACCAATATGGCGCGGAACTGCGCGAGCTTGTGACATCGGGTTACGGCGTGGAAGTCGTGATTGAAATGCACAACGCGGACGCCTTCCATGATGAGGTGGATGCCTACCCTGCAATCACCGTCATTCGTCGCCAGGATCAGGGGCTGGCGGTGATCGCGAGTGCCGGACCGGAAGCAGAAAACATAGCACCGGAGACGCTCTTTGCGACGATTCGAGCGACAGCCCGAAATGAACCGGCGGTCACGTCTCAAGGTTTTCGTGCGGCGCGAGTGGAGACTTGGTTTAGAGGCGCGGACCCGTGGCCCTGTCATTCACCGGAGCAACTGACGCTGTTGCGCCGCCTGGAAGAGCGTTTCCCGGCACTCGAATCAAACGCAAGAGTCGGGATTGGCGTGGCAACCGGCAACGATGAGCTTTTCATCACGAAGGACGCGCATTTGGTGGAGCCGTCGCGGCTGCTGAAATTGGCGATTGCAAAAGACCTGTCGGACGGCACAATGAAATGGTCAGGCCATTATCTGGTGGACCCCTGGAATTGCGATGGCCTCGTTCAACTGGACAAATATCCGCGGATGCGCGCCTATTTTGAGAAACATGCCCCGGCGCTAAAGAAGCGTCACACGGCGGCCAAGAACGTAAATGGCTGGTACAAGACGATAGATCGGGTGACGCATTCCCTGGTCTCGACACCAAAGCTCTACATCGCCGACATCAAGAACGTACTCAATCCAGTTCTCGATCCCGGCGAAACCTATCCGCATCACAATCTGTATTTCATCCAGTCAGATGAGTGGGATTTGGAAGTCCTGGGCGGTTTGCTGATGTCGTCTGTCGGGCAATTCTTTGTCGAATCTTACGGCGTCCGCATGCGAGGCGGCTACTTGCGTTTCCAGGCGCAGTACCTGCGCCGGATTCGCGTGCCCAATCCCAAAGCTCTATCCGACGCTCAATCGATGGCCCTGACGGAAGCCTTTCGTAAGCGGGATCGGCAGCGTGCGACGCGGGTGGCCCTTGAGGTTTACGGAATCGACGAACACGAGATGGAGACCGCGCTTGGATATTGAAAAACGGTTACAGGAAGCGGTTCAGAGCTATTGGGACGCCCGCGCAAAGAACAAAGAGAAGCAGGTGCAGTCGGGTAAAATCGACGCCGGCACGCGCGGCGAGGTCACCGGCGGCACGCAGATGGGGGCGCTCGAGGTTTTGGTCGCCGACATCCTTTGCGATACCGGCCTCAAGAGGCTCGATGTGAGGACCAGGACCTCGCTGGAGCTGCCCGGATATTTCAGAGCCACGAAGAAGTGGGATCTCATTGTCGTCTCCGAGGGCCAGTTGGTGCTGGCGATGGAATTCAAATCCCAGGCAGGCAAATCGATTGGCAACAACGTGAACAATCGGTCGGAAGAGGCGGTTGGCAGTGCCAAGGACGTCTGGACGGCATTCCGCGAGGGCCGCTTCGGAAAATCTCCCACGCCGTTTCTAGGCTACTTTTTCCTGCTGGAGGATCGCGACAACGTTAAGACGCCCGTCGGCAACAAGGAGCCGTACTTCACCGTTGATCCGGTGTTCCGGGGCGAAGCCATCAAAGCCAAGAAAGGCATGGACCGGTACGCCGGAGTTTCATACGGACAGCGCTATGAACTGCTTTGCCGCAGGCTCGTTTTGGAGCGGCTTTACAATTCCGCCTGCTTCCTCATGGCGACAAATTCGAAATCGACTCAGATTACCCAGCCCGCTGAAGATTTGACATTCCAACGTCTGGCTGCGGCCTTGCGCGGGCACGCGGTCGCCTTTCTGGGCAGTAGAGGACGCTAGTTTTTTGCTCCGGCTACCGCGTAGAAGTTTATCGATGCAGGATTCGACTCGCTAGGTCCGATCAAAGGCCATCGTCCAATCCGCCCTTCCCGATCGCTGAGCGAACCTGATGGCTCGTGTCCTCCTCGAGTGCGGCGCGCACGCGGGCAAGAACTGGCCGTTGCTCTTTAGTTATCGATAGTTTGGTCAGTGCCACAGTGAGCTCAGCTGCAAGGGCACGAACGATCGGCTTCTCAGCACTGCTGGTTCTTGTGGCGATGGCGATAAGCAAAGGAATGTGCGGATAAAGCAATCCTCTGTCTAGGAGTCGGGTCGCGGCATGCAGCGCCGCACCTGCCACTTGCGAATCGCTATCCAGTGTGGCCGTCAGGAGCGGGAATTCGAGATCACCTGATGCGGACGGCAATTCGGCCGCGCAGACGCAGGCATACTGCCGGACGGCGGAATCTTGATGGAACAAACCATTGAGTATCATTTCAGGAAGTTCCGGGTCCACGTTTTCTGGGTGACTATTTGCCAAGAGCGTCATCGCCCGCAATGCGAATGCCTGCTCCTCGGTTGGCGAATCCGTATTCCATCGCATCCTGTCGGTGGTTGTAGTTTGCGGGGGCTCCGCCGGCGAAGCCTCGGCATGCCCTGTCGCGTATGGTCGCAGACACCGATAAGCTTCCTCCACATGTGCCCGGTCTACGTGTTCTCGAACCTCTACCAGGAAGTTAATCAACATGATGCGATTCTGGCGGCTGTTGAACGGATTCGCGATGAGACGAAGTACGACGGTGACGAGTGGGCCCAGCGTCGTGATGGGCACTTGAGATTTGTGCGCCGAAACGCAATCGAGTTCGGAAGCTCCGCCGAATACTTGAATTTGGATCGTTTCATTTGCAGACTTACTACTGTGTACGCCATACGAGCTTAGTTGAAAAGGGGGCGCAGGGGTTTCACCGGCGTGGACCTGAAACGGTAAACACCGCTCAATCCTGGTGATGACATCGAAAATTCTCTCATCGCTGAACACGTGTCCAAATGAGGTGGCGTATTTTGCGAGCCTTACATCGATTGCCGTTGCGCTTGGGTCAAACAGAGCTGTTCGTAACAATTCTCTCGCCTCGACGTTTCGCTGGGCAATCCTCGCTAAGACGCGCACAATTTCTTGGTAGTCGCCGTCCCAGCGCGCGGTTGTTGCGATTGGCAGCAGCTGATCTGCCAGTTCTCTGAGGGAGTCCCCGGCCCCGTGCGCGATCAGCGCATCGATGGCCTTGAGAACGGCTTGACGCCCAAAACGCGGTGTGGATAGAAACGGATGATTACGCGCAACCTGAAGGACGGCGGATGCTTGGCTAATCGGGAGGCGATGGGCGATGGCTCGCAGCGCATCCCAGGCGACGATAACGCACCGTTCGCCGTCATGGTTGCTGATGGGTTTCGTGGCCGCTCGGAGTAGCCAGTGTACGATCGCGGGCATTTGCTTTTCTGGCAAGATGTCGATCATCGCGACCAAGAGTGTACAGCCGGTGCTTGCATGGCGCGCAAGAGTACAGTTGGTGAGAACGTAGTCTACGACGGAAGCCGTCAAGTCACTGTTGCGCTCTCCGGCCAAAAATTCGGCAAGCCGTTGCAGGCAGGCCTCATTGTTGCCACGGATCGCGTGGTGAACGGCTACAGGTATCCATCCGGCGGCGAAGACTTCCCATGCGAGCCTGCTGTGCGCGATATTCCGGGCACTCCAGCTGAGTTCCGCATTTGCCCGGCAGAGCTCCCGCCATAGGGGAGGCAGAGAATCGTAGTGCTTTTGCTCCCGTGAGGCGCTTTCAGCGGACAGGAGCTGCTCCGTATGTGCAGTCTCCGCCCTGTTGCTGTTATGAAGATCGCGCCCTGCATGAAGCGTATTGTCGAGCGGCTGTTTTCCAAGAATGAACCCAGCGAAAACTTGATTGTGTTGTAGCTGGGCTCGCTGCTCCATCGGCAAGAATTGCTCACTCGGCTTGACACCTTGTTCAAATTCGTTCCAGGCATCTTCGTTGCGGCAGTCAGCGTAAAGGAGTTGAGCGCGCTTATTGCGGAGCTGGACGCACTCCTCAATATTTCCTTCAGCACAACGAATAGTGGCCGCAATGTCCAATTCCTTTAGAACGAGTTCAATGTCTCCCTGAATCGCACGAGCTTCGAGGTAGGCGATCAAGGCTTGGGTACTCTGGGTCGCTGACTCCGGCGCCTGACCTGCGTGGAGAAACTCGGCAATCATCAATCCCGACCTCATTTCTTCAAGCTGGGTGGTCGGCGCACCATGTGCCGCGGCTCGCGTGCAAACATCTCGTGCCTCGGCAAGGCAATATTCATCCAGGAAAGTCTGGAAACGAAGCATTTCGAATTGCAATCGAAGGTCGCCCGGTATGGCCGGATCGTCGAGGAGTTTGGCATATTCCTGAAGTATCCGTACGGCGAAGTCGAAGACTTGGTCTTCCCGCATCATCTGGGCGAGGCGCATGCTCGTTCGCAATCGTACTTCCACGGAC
>Ga0182024_10005641_pt1 | contig 27944 bp, 26 predicted proteins | sample P32metaG_FD_120480 | JGI IMG/M metagenome (GOLD analysis project Ga0182024, IMG submission 120480) | Permafrost microbial communities from Stordalen Mire, Sweden - P3-2 metaG (Illumina Assembly) | ecosystem: Environmental > Terrestrial > Soil > Wetlands > Permafrost | place: Sweden: Stordalen...
ACATCGATTATCGAGCGTTGAATGTCGCTCAGAAGGCACCTCCCCGCCCGACCTGTGGATCAAAGTGACGCTATAGCGGCATTCTCATCCACCGATCGGTTTCGGCTCGGGCGGGGCAACGGCTTGCAGAAGGGGCACTAGCCCGCAGCCAACCAGGGCGCGAATGGGACCACCAGCCCCAGGAGCGCAGCCGCCGCGCAGGCGGCCAGCGCCAGGGGCCGGCGCTGCTCGAGGCCGCCGAGCAGGAGCACCGCGAACATGGGCGCGCTCAGCCGGGTGTAGCTCCAGGGGTCGCCGAACACCAGCACGAGCAGGCCGAGCCCGAATAGCGTGGCGGCGATCGCCGGAGCGCTGCGTTTGCGGCGGAGCAGGTCAAGCGCGGCCACAATTCCGAGCATCATCACGGCCAGGTAGGCCAGGTCCCACAGGGTGTTCCTGAGCGATGGATCGCGCAGCGCGTGGTGCACTTCGTCGATCACCCCCACGAACGGAGGCAGGTAGGCTTTGCCGGGCGAGCTCAGAAGCGCGCCGTAGCGGGAGGCCGCATAGGCCTGCCAGATCACGAACACCGCGACGGGCACGAGCACCGCCGGCCAGGCCTCTTTGAGGATTCTTCGTCCCTCCCCGTCTTGATCCCGGGCCTGCCAGGCCCGCAGACCTGTATCGGCGGCGACTGCGACCACCGCCAGGATCATCGGCTCGCGAGCCAGGGCGGCCAGGGCGAGCAGCACGGCGGCCCACCATCGGTGCCGGCGTTGCCAGAGCATCAGGCCGCCCACGACCGCCGCGCAGGCCAGTGGGTCGCTGAGATCGCGCAGCGTCCCCACCAGGAGCCCAGGCAGCAAACCGATGGCCAGAGCCCACCAGCCGCCCCACCCTCGGCGAAGCGCATAGATGGCGAAGCCGAGCGTGACCAGCAGCACGACGGCCACATTCACGCCGAGCATCGCCCAGGGGATCGCGCTGCGTCGCCCGCCGGCGACCAGGTAGGACAGCGCCGGATAGGCCACCCGCTGCATCCGGAATGGCTGCCGTGAGCGGCGGAAGGCGGCGATGGTTGCCGCGTGCAGGAGCAGCGGATCCTTGGCCTGGAGGTAGAAGAACTGCCCGTCGTAGCCGTATTTGGAGTTGATCACGGCCCCGGGCGGCGGGTGCGTGACCCGCTCGAAGTGACTGCCGAACAGGACGAACCCGGTGGGATTGCCGTGGTAGGTGCTGAGGCGGTTGCCCACCACGACGCCGAACAGGAGCGCCACGATCAGCACGGGCAGGATGACCTGCCCCCATCCGCGGAGGCGCCGGATCGCTGGGACGGCCAGCGCGCCGCTTCGCGTGCCTTCCAGCATCGCGCCGAGGCTACAGCGCGAGCGGATGTGGCCGGCGCAGCACGCTGCCCAGTGCCACCGCGCCGGCGGCCAGTGCCACCGCGCCGGCGGCCAGGGCGATCGCGATGCCGACATGGTCGAGGCTGGGCAGAGCCAGCGCGACCAGCGGGACGCCGGCCAGCAGTGCCAGCTTGTGCCCACGGGCCAGGAACGTGCCGACCGTGGCCAGCGCCAGCATCATCACGACCAGGGTGATCACGCCCCAGCTGTCGTGGGCCACCACGTCGTGCTGGACGAGGACGGGACCGGCGGTCCGCAGCGCGTACCACCCCCCCACGGCAAACGCAGCCAGCGCCCCATCGGGCCAGGTGATCTTGGGCAGGCGGGTGGCCACAGCGACGGCGATCAGGCTGAGGGCCAGGAAGGCGAAGTACGTCTCGACGCTTATGCCGCGGGTGGTGAACACCCCGTTCTCGAGCATCCGGAACCAGACCCGCGTCGAGGCGGAGGTGGACAGGATCGGCAGCGTGATCGTCGCTGTGGCCATGATCGCGCCGGAGATCGCCGCCAGCGCCACCGTGGTCAGCGGCGCCCGGCGGTAGGCCGCGGCCAGCGGCACGGCAAAGAACGGCAGCATCGTGATCAGGAACCGGGGTCCGGGCACCGAGCCGCCGAACGGGAGGTAGTAGCCCGAGTTGTAGATGAAGTAGGCAGCGGCCACGAGCGTCGTGGCCAGGGCATCAAGGCGCCGCCCCTCCCGGTAGAGGACGACGATCCCCCCCACTCCCGCGGCCATGACTGGGGTGACCACGAACAGGCCGCGATCCGAGGCCAGGAGCTTCACGGCGCTGGCCAGCTTCGGCAGGCCGAGCCCGAGCACCCCACTGTCGTTGGCGGCCACGTACATGTAGGAGAGCCGGAAGGGCGACCCGAATGCCCACCAGTCGTAGGCCAGCAGGGGCAGCAGCCCGATGAGGAGTCCGGTCCCGAACCACAGGGCGGCGCGCACCGGCTGGCGGCGCCAGAGCGCGAACACGGCCAGACCCACCACCAGCAGCCCGAGCGGGTATTCGGTGCTGATCGAATACCCGCACAGCAACCCGGCGGCGCCCAGCATGAGCCCACCGCGTCGGTCCGCGGTGGGTCCTCGAGCTCGCTCGCGGCGCAGCAGCAAATAGGCGGCGAACCCCAGCGTCGCCGAGAACACGTGCGAGAACAGCGTCGTGGAGAACGGGAACAGGATCGTCCCCAGCCCGAGCATGATCGCCGTGATCGGCCCGGTCCCGGGATAGCGCGCCTCCACCTCCCGCCAGGCCAGCAGCATCAGGATCAGGAACGGCAACCCGCAGCCGACCAGCACCATCAGGTGCAGCTGGCCGTAGCTGTCGTTGTGGATCACCAAGTGCCGGGACACCCAGTAGACGGGGGTCAGCAGGAAGGCAAGCCCGGGTGCCTTGTCCCCGTAGTAGTGCCCCTGGTAGAACGCCCGGTCCCCCGTTGTGTGGGCCCACCGGTCGATCCGCGGGGTGCCGTTGGCGAACGCCCGGATCTGGGCGAAGTGAGACAGCTCGTTCCAACCGACCGCGTGCTGCTCGACCGAAGCCGAAGCGAGCACCAGCAAGCAGATTGCTATGAGGCCGATGGAGCCGCGTCGAAAGCTCCAATTTGCGCGCATTTTCCGCAGCGGAGCGTAAGGGCGCGGCTCAGCCGCTTCGCAAGGTTCGTTCACGCGCCGATAAGCCTTAGCTAAAGACTGGATCAAGAGAGTTGGGGTCCCGACTGAGGCTCAGCCGAACCGCTGACCCGACTGCACCGCCACCTCGGCGATCAGCGCCGAGAGCTGGCTCCCCCGCCAGGCTACAGGGGATTTACCGGGTGCGTCTGTGACGAGCCTCGCTCCCGGGATGGTGGCGGCGTACGCCTCGCCGACCGCCTGGGGATGTCCGGCGTCGGCCTCATCGCCCGAGGCCACGACCACGGTGGGCACGTCGATCGCCGCCAGGTCCTCGATCGACCCGAACGGCCGCGAGCGGGGCACCACCTCCAGGGCATCGGCCACCGCGTCCAGATGATCGTGCACGGCCAACCGTTGCCGGATCACCTTTTCCACCGTCTCGCGCCATCGCGGGTCGGTGGTCGGCTCTCCGTAGGCCTCCACGAAGCCCTCGATTCCCCCCTGGCGAAGGCCGGCGACCAGCGCGTCCCAGCGGGCCAGGCGGACCGGGTCATCGACCTCCCCCACGTCGTAGGCAGGCGTTATGACCACCAGCCCCCCCACCCTCTCCGGGGCCCGGAGCGCATAGGCCAGCGCCGTGTGGGCGCCCATCGAGGCGCCGGCCAGGACGGCCCGGTCGATCTCGAACGCATCCAACACGGCTTCGAGATCACCGGTCAGATCCGCATAGGTGTACGCCCCCGGGTTGGCTGCCGGCGATGACTGTCCATGGCCACGGGCGTCATAAGCGATCACCTGATGCCCCGAGCGTTCCAGCGAGCGGGACCCCATGACCACATAGCGACGCGATGCCGTCAAGCCGTGCAGGAGCACGACCGGCACGCCGTCGCCCGCCACCTCGCCCGCCAGCGAGGCTCCGTCGGAAGCGATCACCCGTTCGCCGTTCATTCCCACCTTTGTAGAGGATTCCGGCGATTCCCGGTGGCTACCATCAACTGTATGGACGTCACCGAAGCCAGCTTTCAGACCGACGTCATCGACCGATCCCGGGAACTGCCGGTGGTGGTCGATTTCTGGGCGGAGTGGTGCGGACCCTGCCGTCAGCTGGGTCCCGTCCTGGAGCGTGCGGTGGCGCAGCGCGCCGGCCAGGTGGAGCTCGTCAAGGTGGACACCGACGCCAATCCCGGCCTGGCCCAGGGCTTCGGCATCCAGGGGATCCCCGCTGTCAAGGCGTTCAAGGACGGCGCCGTGGTGGCCGAGTTTGTCGGCGCCCAGCCACCCGAGAATGTCGAGCGGTTCCTGGACTCGCTGCTCCCCTCAGAAGCCGACGAGCTGGTCAGCGCCGGTGACGAGGCTTCGCTGCGCCGGGCCGTGGAGCTGGAGCCGAGCCGGGCGGAGGCGGCGGTGCCGCTGGCCCGGATTCTCCAAGGCCGGGGCGAGGACGACGAGGCGCTGAGGATCCTCGAGGGCGTCCGCAACAGCTTCGCCGCCGACGGACTCAGCTCCCGGATCAAGCTGGAGCAGGCCCAGGCGGCCGGTGCGCCGCCCGTGGCAGGCCTCGATGAGGCGTTCTCCGCGCTCGACAGAGGTGACGCCGAGAGTGCGCTCGATGTGCTCCTGGGTGCGTTGGCTCAGGCCGACGGGGCCAAGGACGAGTTGCGGAAGATCGTGGTGGGGATCCTCGACGAGCTCGGCGTGGATGACCCCCTGGCTCGAGAGTCGCGCCGGCGGCTCGCCGCCGCCCTCTACTGACGGCTCTCACACCGCCAGCGCCAGCTGACCCTCTGCCTCTCGGGAGGGTTGCTCGAGGCCGGCCACCCGCACCCCCAGCAGCCTGACCGGCCGGGGCGCAGCGAACCGGCGCAGCAGCTCCAGCGCCACCGGCCCGATCTGGTCGGCTCGGTTGACCGGCACGCTCAGTGTCCGCGCCCGCGTATGGGTGGAGAAGTCGTCCAGGCGGATCTTGATCCCGATCGTGCGACCCCGCCGCTGCTGGCGCTCGAGCGTCTGGCAGAGCTCGCCGACCAGGCGCTCCAGAACCTCTTCCAGGCGGCCTGGGTCGGCGATGTCGTAGTCGAAGGTGGTCTCCCGCGATTCGGAGATCACCTTGCGCTCCTGGGTCACGGCGCCGTCGTGCTCGAAGCAGGCCAATCGCTGCAGGTGCTCTCCCCCACGCCGCCCGAACGCCTCGGCCAAGCGGCCGGGATCGGCGCGGGCCAGCTGAGCGATCGATCGCAGTCCCAGTGAGGTAAGGCGTTCGGCGCTTCGAGGACCGATCCCCGGGATCAACCCGCACGGCGATCCGGCAAATCGCGCACAGGCATCGGCGCGCGTGAGCACCACGAAGCCACGGGGCTTCTCGGCATCGGAGGCGACCTTGGCCACCAGCTTGTTGGGCCCGATGCCGACCGAGGCATGCAGGCCGGTGGCAGCGTCGATCTCAGCCACGACCTGCCGCATGACCGCCGCGGGATCCTCAGCGCCCGGAAGCCCGGTGAGCTCCAGGTAGGCCTCGTCGAGTCCGATCACCTCCACGCTCGGAACCTGGCGGCGAACGATCTCCATGACCTGACGAGACGCCGCCCGGTAGTAGGGGAAGTCAGGGGGCAGGAACACCCCGTCGGGGCACAGGCGCCGGGCGCGGGCTGCGGGGATCGCCGATCCGACCCCGTAGCGGCGTGCCTCGTAGGAAGCCGTGGTGACGACGGCCCGGGGGCCTTGACCGGCCACGACCACGGGCTGCCCGCGCAGCTCGGGGCGGCGCCGCAGCTCCACGGACACGTAGAACGCGTCCATGTCCAGGTGGGCCACGCAGCGCTCGGGCATACCGACTCAGATGCAAGCGCACCCGACGGACGGACCCGAGCCCGAGGCGAGGGACCGGGGCGGGCGTACCCAAAGTCGCCCGCCCCGGGGAAACGGTCCTACCTGGAGGCCAGCACGGTGGCCACCGCGTACATGCCCAGGGCGCCCGCCGTGTTCTGGTTGAGGTCGTAGTCGCGACCGGCCACGTAGGGCCCACGGTCGTCCACGGTCGCCACGACCGAGCGGCCGCCGTGGGAGAACGTCACCTTGGTGCCGCACGGCAGGCTCTTGTTGGCCACGCCGAAGTGGACGTGGAACCCGCACGCCGTGCTGCCGGCGTCGTTGTACCAGGAGGCCACGCGGGGCGCGAGACCGGTCACCGACCCGGCGCGCGTCCAGGCACCTCGGTTGCTGCGATCCCCGGCGAAGCTCACGCGGAGCTGCTTCGTGCCGGTGCTGGCGATCGCGTAGCGCAGGTCGAAGCCGCCCCGCCGGCCAGTACGGGTATGAGCCACGCCGTGCCACCGGCCGCCCGTGCGGTCCAGCAGGTGCACGAGGAGACCGCCCTGGGTGGGCTCAAGGCTTCCGCGCACCGAGATCCGGTGGCCGGCCCGCGCCATCCTCGAGGCCGGCTTGGCCTTGAGCGCCGCCGCGACGCCGACCCGCTGGCCATTGCTAGGGGTTGGCGATGAAGACGCCGTGGTCACCCCGGTACGGGCGATGCTCGGCTGGCTCTGAGAGCTCACGGCGCGCAGGTTGCCGGTGCGCTGCAGGCGAACCCGGAAAGCGAACCGATCGTCCGAATGGACCGTCGTCTTGGCCAGATAACGCCAGGTGCTGGCACCGGCCGGCTCGAACTGCAGGTCGACCGACTGGCCGGCATCTCCCGAGGGGGCGCTGCCGTGCACGGCCACGGAATTGTCATAGCGCAGCGAATGCTGAGACACGCTCGTATGCAGGGCCGGTCCGGGTGTCGCGCCCAGGGCCTGAGCGGCGCCTGACTCGAGGGCAACCGCCGTGCTGGGTACGGCCAAAACCAGGGCGCCGGCAACCACATGCTTGGCTCGCGGCGCGGGCAAATTCAATTTGGTCCCCATTGCTGAGGGCCTCCTTTGATTGTTAGCGACCGCGCGCCTACGGGGTTAGCTGACGGGCTCGTCGACGCGAACCCGGCGGCCTGATAGATCAGAGGGGGTTCGCGTCGCTACGGTCGCGGCACGGCATGCACCGGGCGACCGATTCGCCCCAGCCAGGAGTAGTCCCTGGCAATGGGTCCCCCGTTCGCCCACTGCACCGGCAGGGGACGACTCGGCAGGTCGAATACGACAGTGGTGTAGTGAAGCAGGCCAACGATCGCGAATGAGTGAGCAGCGTCACGCTTATCCCTTGACAGGGGGTAAATGATCTGGGACACTATGTGCTGTGCCTCCCGTAGATCGCAACAATCCGGTTAGAGCGAAGTCGTCGTGGTCCACGTACTCGCTGATGGAGTTCCAGCGGGAGTTCCCCGACGACCGCTCCTGCCTTGAGTGGCTCTGGCGCAACCGCTACTCCGAGGATGGCTCTCACGCGTTCTGCCCGTCTTGTGAGCAGGAACGGAAGTTCCACAAGGTCAATGACCGGCCCGCTTGGGATTGCGACCACTGCGGGCACCACCTGCATCCGCTGGCCGGGACGATCTTCCACAAGTCCTCTACGTCGTTGCAACTTTGGTTCACCGCCATCCACCTGATGACCAGCACTCGCTGCGGAGTGTCGTCCAAGCACCTTGAGCGGGAGCTTGGCGTGACCTACAAGACCGCTTGGCGGATGGCCAACCTGATCCGGAACAAGCTGATGGACGAATCCGACGACGAACCGCTAGGCGGGGTCGTGGAGATGGACGAAACCTCCGTGGACGGTCGGCCGCGAGTCCACATGAATCGCCGTGCTGCCGCCCGATACCGCGAGCGTAGTAGAGCCACCGTGTTCGCTGCTGTGGAGCGGGGCGGGCGGATCAAGGCGACCGTGCTGCCTTCCCGACGCGGACCGTACCTGTATGAGCAGGCGATCCAGTGGGTTCGTCCTGAGGCCATCGTTATGACCGACGAGTGGCCCGCGTACAACCAGCTCGGCTACTACTTCGCCGACCATAGTCGAGTGATCCACTCGGCCCGCGAGTACGCGAGGGGCGACACGAACACGAACACCGTTGAGGGGTTCTTCGGGAACCTCAAGACGGGCATCCGTGGGAACTACAAGAAGGTGTCCCACAAGTGGCTTCAGGGCTACCTGAACGAGTACTGCTGGCGCTACAACCACCGCAAGGGTGTTGGTCAGCGGGCGATGTTCTGGGAGTTAGTCCTCAGAGCGTCGAATCCAACACCAACGCCGTGAGAACGTTTACAGTTAGGCCCATGGTCAAGATCAGCGATCGCGCCGCGCAGGTGCTTGACGTGCTGGGAACGGGTGGCTTGAGCCTACTGGTTCACCCCAAGCCCACCGGGCGTGAAGAAGTCCAAGAAAAGCCGCCTCCTCAGCCCGCGCCGAGCGAAAAGATCCAAACGGGTACGGAGCGCCCAGTAGGCGCTTCGCGTCGTCACTAGGGGCCTACGCTGCACACCCCCGCGCTGCCCCAAGGCGAAGTGTTTGCCTTTGGTGCCTTGGGGGCGTTCATCTCGTTCGCCGTAGTCTTGGTGCTGCCCTACGGCTTGGCGCTCATGGGTGGTGCCGAACCGACCTTCTCAAGGGGTCGATTTCTCGGAGCGTTCATTGTGGTCGTCATATTCCTGAGCTTGGGCGGTACAACCGCGCTCATCCTCGGCGACGTAACTCACATTCGTCAAGCCATCGTGTACGGCATCGGATGGCAGAGCAGCGTTGGGGGACTAGTCCAGGGCGCAAGGACCATCCCCCACGGATAGGCAAGCGCGCCCCTACTGCTCCCGAGGCTCAGTGGCCGGAGACTTGGGCTTGTCTACCTTCGCAGCCTTCTTGAGGTTGGCGAAGAAGTCCTCGCGCTCCGGGATGGGAACTTCAAGTCCCTTAGGGGTCCGTTCGGTAGGCATTTCCTTCTCCTCGGCCATGCCATGAGGCTACACCGTGGGTTTCCTGCCAGCGAGTAGCGACCTCAAACTCACGCGAGCTAATGCCCACGCGGACGATTTGCTCGCCAAGGTCGGGCGCGTCGATGACAAACAGCATCCGTCCATCGGGTTTCGCCGGGAGTACGACCGCGAGAGCGAATCGGTGGTCTTCTATGCCAAGCGTGTGCCGGAACTCCGCGACGAGTGGGGGCTGCTCCTTGGCGAGACTATCCACAACTACCGATGCGCCCTTGACCATCTCTGGTGGGCCCTGGCCGCGAAGAAGCTGAACCGCGAGCCCGACAAAGAAGCGCGGGACATTCAGTTTCCGATCTTCGACAGACCCCAGACGTGGAAAGGCCACAAGTTCCTCAAACACGTCAACCCCCGGGCCGCAACCACAGTCAAGGCGTTCCAGCTGTTCAGCGGACGGGATGAACTCAGCAGGCTTGCCTTCCTCTCCAACCGCGACAAGCACCGGCTCGTACAACCCACCTTCTACATCCCGAGCGTTGCGGCCTTCGTCACCCCGCCGCCAAGCGCCTATATCGACTGCGCGCCCCACGCCGACCCGTTCGCCTTCATCCACAGCGTCACGCTCACTACGGTCAGCCCCAAGCTCGATGACGAAACACTTCGGATTAGCGTCACGCCGACCGGCCCAAACCCAGACCTCGATTACGAGCCCTACCTTGCCGGCTCGATAGTCGTCGGCGACAACCGATGGGAAATCAGAGAAACGCTCACCGGCATCCGTGAGACCGTCACTGAAATCCTGAGCGGTTGCCAGAAGTTCCTTTGATTCGGACGCCGCTCCGACGCCCGGCTGCCGCGCCGTCACGGCTTACCCCCTCTCATGGGATAAGCGTGAGCAGCGTCACACATCTGACGACAGGGGGAGCGGGTGTTTCCCTGCGCCTGCAAGAATCACAGCGTGGGGAATCCCGACCGCCTGACGGGCCTGGACAGCTCGTTTCTGCACCTGGAGCGAGACGCCACCCACATGCACGTCGGGGCCTGCTCGATCTTCGAGGGCGACGCGCCCCCGTACCTGGAGTTCGTGGACGAGATCGGCGCGCGCCTGCACCTGATTCCTCGCTATCGCCAGCGGCTGGCCTTCGTGCCGCTCGCACAAGGGCGTCCGGTGTGGGTTGATGATCCGCACTTCCAGATCACCTACCACGTGCGCCACACCGCTCTGCCGCTGCCCGGCGACGAGCGCCAGCTCAAGCGGCTGGCCGGACGCGTGTTCTCCCAGGCGCTTGACCGCGCCCGCCCGCTGTGGGAGCTGTGGCTGGTGGAGGGCCTGTCCGGCAACCGCTTCGCGCTGCTCTCAAAAACGCATCACGCGCTGGTCGATGGAGTCTCGGGCGTTGACATCGCCAGCATCATGTTCGACACCGCGCCCGATCCGGCGCCGGTGGGGCCACCCAGCTCCCCGTGGGTACCGCGCCCGCTACCGACCGACACGCAGCTGTTGGCCGACGCGCTGGTGGAGCGAGCCACGATGCCCACCGAGGTCGTCCGGGGCGTGCGGCGGACGCTGCGGGCGCCGCGGCAGGTGGCCGAAAAGCTCGGGGAGTCGCTGGTCGGCCTGGGAGCGATGACCTGGGCGGGACTCCAGCCGGCCCCGCGCAGCCCGTTCAACGTCCACATCGGGCCGCATCGCCGCTTCACCTGGGTGCAGGCTGACCTGGACGACTTCAAGGCGGTCAAGAACTCGCTGGGCGGCACGGTCAACGACGTGGTCCTGGCCACCGTGTCCGGGGCGCTGGGCCGGTACATGCGCCAGCACCACGAGCCGACCGACGACCTGGTGCTCAAGGCGATGGTCCCGGTTTCGGTGCGGGCTGATGCCGAACGCGGGGCGTTGGGCAACCGCGTGGCGGCGATGTGGGCACCGCTGCCCGTCGGCGTGGGCGACCCGGTGGAGCGCCTGAGGACGATCGGCGAGGCGATGGACGGGATCAAGGAATCCGGCCAGGCGGTCGGCGCCCAGGTGCTGACCGGGCTGTCGGGGTTCGCGCCGACCACGATCATGTCCCAGGCCGCCCGCCTGCAGGCCCGCCAGCGCCTGTTCAACCTGGTGGTGACCAACGTGCCCGGGCCACAGATGCCTCTATACGTGCTGGGGCGCGAACTGCAGGCGATCTACCCGATGGTGCCGCTGGCCCAGAACACCGCTCTGGGGATCGCGATCATGAGCTACAACGGGACGATGAACTTCGGCCTGAACGGCGACTACGACGCGCTGGCGGACATCGAGGTGCTGGCCGACGAGCTGCGCTCGGCGATCGAGGAACTGACGGCTGCGGCTCGAGGGACGGACAATCCTCCGCGGGATCCCGCCGCGGCCCGGCGCCGGCAGATTCGCGCCGTCAGCTGAAACCGGCCGCTCTACCAGGCTAGGAGCTCTGCGGCTCTCTGACGGCCACCGTCATCCGGGTCAGCACACACAGACGTCCCGCGTCATCGGTCATCTCCACCTCCCACACCCAGGTGGTCCGTCCCGCGTGCCGGCGCTGGGCGCGGCCGTGGATCGTCCCCTCCGTGATCGGGCGCAGGAAGCTCGTCTGGTTGGAGAGCCCCATGGCCAGCTTGCCCTCCCGGCCGACCGCCACGCCGGTGGCGATCGAGGCCAGTGACTCGGCGATCGCGGCGTACACCCCGCCATGGACCAGCCCGAACGGCTGCTTGAGCTCGTCGCGGACCGCCACCGAGCCGACCGCGAGCTGATCGGTCATCTCGGTGATCTCCAAGCCGTAGAAGGCGTCGAATCCCGAACTCGGCCGATAGGGCAGCTGCAGGTGCACGGCGGCCACCCTAGCGATCCGGCGTAGTTCTTCGTGGCCTGCTCTACCCTTGCCGAGCGATGGCCTCCTTAGGCAGCCTTCCGGCCGACCAGCGTGCGGTGGTCCAGCTCGTCCTGCAGCAGCGCCGCAGCTACGACGAGATAGCGGCGCTGCTCTCGATCGACCGCGCGGGTGTGCGCCAGCGAGCCCTGGATGCGTTCGACTCGCTCGGGCCCGGGAACTCGATTCCGGCGGAGCAGCGGGCGCTGCTGACCGATTACCTCCTGGGCCAGCTGCCCGAGCGCTTGGCCGATCGGGTGCACGACAGCATCGCCGACTCAGCGGCCGAGCGGGCTTGGCTGCGCGTCGTCGCCTCGGAGGTCACGCCCCTCACCCGTGACGCGCTGCCCGAGATCCCGGGGACGGGCGCCGGGCGCCGATCATCCCGGGCGGTGGCTCCACCCGCCGCGGCCGCGGTCGCCGGTGGCGACGCAGCTGCCGCCTCCCGGCGAGGCGGCGCGATCGTGCTCGGCCTCGCCGCGCTGGTCATCGTCGTCGTCGTGGTCGTGCTGCTGGTCGCCGGCGGCGGTGGCAAATCCAAGTCCCCCCGGCTCGCTTCGGCATCCACATCGACGTCCACCACCGCCGCGACCTCCACGTCCACCACGTCCACCACGTCCACCACGTCCACCACGAAGGCCAAGGTGCTCGGTCAGGTCAATCTCAATTCGCCCAACGGCAACAAGACCATCAAGGGGATCGCCCAGGTGATCAGCGAGGGCTCGACGCTGGGGGTCCTGGTCGTGGCCACGCACGTTCCGGCCAACACGACGCACAACGCCTATGCGGTGTGGCTGTACAACTCGAGCAGCGACGCCAAACTGGTCGGATTCGTGAGCACCCGGGTGGGCTCGAACGGGCACCTGACGACGGAGGGGCCGCTGCCGTCCGACGCTTCGCACTACAAGGAAATGCTGGTCACGCTGGAGACCCAGCAGAGCCCCAAGAGCCCGGGTCCGGTGCTGCTCGAGGGTCCGTTGAAGATCTCCTAGCCGGCTATCTCGGCCAGCCTCTCCAGCGCCCGATCCAGCTTGCGGCGAGTGGCTCTGCGCAGCATCCAGCCGCCGGTGCGCGAGTACCCGCGCAGCTGGTGACGCTGGCTGATCGTGACGTCGGAGCCCTCGTCGGCCGGCTCGATCATCACCTCGATCACCGATTCCCTCAGCACCCGCTCGAACGGGGTGCCGCCCAGCTCCTGCTCCCACACCTGACGGTGGGGAGGCTCAGACGCGGTGACCAGGAAGTCGACGCGGACGGGGCGTCCCTTCCGCGTGTAGAGCACCTGCGTGAACCGATTGGCTTCCACCCCCTCCACGCGCTGCACGTCGGGCCACCAGCGCGGCAGGTGGTGGGCGTCCTGCACGAGCTCCCAGAGGCGGTCGGGCGGGGCGGCGATCGTGAGCCTTCGGCTGACGCTGGCCATGCTCGGTGCCGCGTCAGGAGTCGTACTCGATCAGGGAGTGCACCGGATGCGGGCTGAGCCGCTCCCGTCCGCCCAGTAATTTCAGCTCCACCAGAAACGCACACGCGACGATCTCCCCGCCCAGCTTGGAGACCAGATCGGCCAGCGCGGCCGCCGTCCCCCCGGTGGCCAGCAGGTCATCGTGGATCAGGACCCTCGCCCCGCCGGCGATCGCGTCCGCATGCACCTCGAGCGCGTCCAGGCCGTACTCGAGCGTGAACTCGGCGCTGAGCGTTTCGTGCGGCAGCTTGCCCGGCTTGCGGGCGGGCACGAAGCCGGCGTGCAGAGCGTTGGCCAGGGCTCCACCCAGGATGAACCCGCGGGCCTCCGCGGCCACCACGAAGTCGATCTCCAATTCGCGCGCAAACCGGGCCAGCCGGGTCACCGCGACGTCGAGCGCACGGGGATCCAGCAGCAACGGCGTGATGTCCTTGAACACGATGCCCGGGCGCGGGAAGTCCGGAATGTCCCGGATGTAGGCGCGCAGGTTCACGCCATCGGTCGTGCGCGGCTCGGGCACTAATGTCCTCGCTCAGGTAGCGATCTTGCGCAGATCGCGGATCAGAAGCAGATGCTTCAGATGGGTGGTGACCGAGGCCAGATTCTCCAGCGCCTCGATCGCCTCCTTGCGCCGCTCGGGATTGCGCGAGCGCAGTGCAGGAGCCAGGATGCTCTGGAGCAGCTGCGCCTCCCGGTCCGCCGAGGTGCGGAACACCCTCAGGTTCCTGCCCCCCACTCCGTAGCGCGCCAGCTCGGAGACGGCCCGGATGATCTCGCGCTCGGTCTCGTCGAAATAGCGGTTGCCCCCTCGCACGTCGCCCTTGATCACCCCGAACTCCACCAGCTCGGAGATCAGCTTGGCCTCGGCGCCGGTCTCCTCGGTCACGTCCCCCAGCGAGTACATCGCGCCGGGGTCGCGGACGCTGACCGCGTTACGCCGCAGCGACAGGGCAGCTGCCCCGGCCCCCACCTCGCGCTCGGCGCGGCCTCCGGACAGCTCCTGGCGGATCACCCTCAGGGGCAGGAACTCATCGCGCTGGAGACGCAGGATCGTGCGCAGCCGCTGCACGTCTACCTGGGTGTACAGGCGGTAGCCGCCCTGGGTACGCCGCGGATTGAGCAGCTTCTGATCCTCCAGATAACGGATCTTGGAGATCGAGATATCCGGGAACTCCTGCTCGAGCGCCTTGCACACGGCGCCGATCGTCACCGCCTTCTGCGGGGGAGGGCCGCTGTCGTTGCCCGGCGCCGCCGGGATCTGCAGCGGCAGCTCGTGGGGATCGGAGGTGCTCATCAGCGGCTGAGGAAAGCTAGTTTGTATTTGCCGACCTGCAGCTCGTCGCCGTCGGACAGCCGGTGTGACTCGATCCGGCGCCGGTTGACGTACGTGCCGTTCAGCGAGCCGCAGTCGTCCAGGTAGTAGTCGCTGCCGCGGCGGACGATCACGGCGTGGTCCCGCGAGACGGTGACGTCATCGAGGAACACATTGCTATCCGGGCGCCGGCCAACCGACATCCGGTCGCCATCCAGCGGGAACGTCTCCCCCGCGCGCCCACCGCCGGAACGGATCACCAGTGAAGCTCCACCCTCGGTGGCCTCCTGGATTGAAAGCTCCTCGAACTCGCCGGTTTCGGTCACCCGGAAGGTCGCCGTCGTGGCGCCCGTACTGGACTCCGAGCGAGCCAGGAACGCCCCGCATCGCGCGCAGTAGTTGGCGCCGTCGTCGTTGGCGAAACCGCATTCGGGGCAGTGCTGAGCCACGCGCCCGCTGCTATCTCATTCGAGGCTGTCGCCCGCCTCGCCACCCTCGGGGGCCGGAACGCGGCCGGCGAGGATGTCGGTGAGCTGCTGGACATCGGCGCCCGAGATCACCAGCTCACCGCTTTCGTCCTTCTTGCGCAGGCGGTTGACCAGCTCGGCACGCAGGATGTCGATCTTGCCGTGCAGGATGCGACGCTGATAGGAGACCTCCATCTCCTCGTTGGTCAGCTCCTTGATCAGATCCTTCAGCTCTTGATCCGTCAAGGAGCCGAGATCCGGAAAGGTGTCCATGGGCATGCGCGGTGATACCCCCCGTCCTGCAGGTCGTGGTGAAGAGAGCGCGAGTATACCCGCGCAGGCCCCAGGGTCAATCTGAGCTTGAGACTTGCCTAACCTCTACCAGGCCACGCCGTAGATAGAGGACGCTGGCGGTCAGTGCCAGGGCGAGTCCCGCGTAGAGCATGATCAGCGCCAGCCAGTGGACGCCGGCCATGGCGAAGAACGGGGCGCCCATGATCGGCGCCACGCCGAGGCGTCCAGCCCAGTTGATCTCGATGTCGATGCCGCGGAGCAGCGCGTAGCGGCTGGCCAGGAGCATGAACAGCTCCCGGACCACAACCACGACGATGGCCCAGCGGGGCAGCAGCGAGAAGTCAAAGCAGACCGCCATTCCGGAGATGACCAGCAACCGGTCGATGATCGGGTCCAGCAGCGCCCCCAGGCGGCTGTACTGGCCGGTCAGCCGGGCGGCGAAGCCGTCCAGGTAGTCCGCCCAGCCGATCACCGCGAAGATCACCACAGCCAGGGCGTTCTGTCCGTGGCGGCTGCTGAGCGCGATGACCAGGAAGACCGGGATCAGCGCCAGCCGGATATAGCCGATTGCGTTGGGAATCGTCCACGGATGCAGCGGCTGGCCGGCACGAGTCGAGGAGGGAGGCGGCCCGGAGCGGTCGATCCCGAACAGCCGGCGCTTGCTCACGCTGCTGGGCGCCACGGTACCGCGGCCTCCGTCAGTGTTTCCCGCCGCGGGGCGCCCTCATGGCAGCCCCCGCCACATCTCGGCCACGGCCGCGGCTGCGCCATCGATCGGCACGCTGCGGGTTTCGCGACCCCGCCGGATCTGGATCTCAAGCTCTCCCGCGGCCAGCGAACGGCGGCCCACCGTGATCCGCACGGGGCAGCCGAGCAGCTCAGCGTCGGCGAACTTCTCCCCCGGTCCGGCGTCGCGGTCGTCGTAGATGATCTGCATACCGGCAGTCTGCAGTTCTGCATACAAGGAGTCTGTAAGCTCGCGCTCGTCGCTGCCGGTCTTGCCCAGTGTGACCAGGTGCACGTCGAAGGGGGCGATCGCCCGTGGCCAGGAGATCCCCTGCTCGTCGGCGTACTGCTCGACGGCCGCCGCGGCGGCCCGGGCCGGCCCGAATCCGTAAGAGCCCATCCAGAGCAGCTGCTGGTTGCCCGCCTCGTCCAGATACGTGGCGCCGAACGGGTCGGAGAAGCGGGTGCCGAGCTTGAAGATGTTGCCCACCTCGATGGCCGCCTCGATCCGGATCGGCGAGCCGTTGATCGTGTCTCCGGCCACGACGCTGCGCACATCGCCGCGCTCGAACTCGAAGTCGCGTCCCGGGCGTACACCGCGCAGGTGCAGGTCGGGGCGGTTGGCTCCGGTGACGTATGAGGCGCTGTCGTCGCTGAGCACCGCATCGTCGAGCAGGATCCGCATCTGCGCGCCCACCGGGCCAATGTATCCGGGAGGTCCGAGCCGCTTCTCGATCTCCTCCGGATGAGCCGGGCGGGACTCGGAGCCGAGCGCCAGTCCCAGCTTGATCTCGTTGACTCGATGGTCACCTCGGACCACCACCAGCACAAAGTCGTTATCCGGGAGCACGACCGGGAACGCCTTGAGTAGCGCCCCGGCGGGCAGCTCGAGCGCGCCCGCCACCGCCTCGATCGTGGTCATCCCCGGGGTTGAGACCTCCTCGGGGGCCGCCAAGGGCTCGGCCAGCTCCACCGGCTGGGCCTGTGCGGCTGCGACCTCGACGTTGGCCGCGTAGCCGGGCGCCAGCGCCACCTCGTTCTCGCCGGCCGGGCCGGGGGCCATGTACTCGTGGGCCCCGAAGCCGCCCATCATCCCCACGTCGGCCTCCACCCGGTACCACTCGAGGCCGCAGCGGTCCATGATCCGGTCGTAGGCGATCACGTGCTTGTCGTAGGAGCGATCCAGGCCCTCTCGGTCGCGGTCGAACGCGTAGGAGTCCTTCATCACGAACTCCCGTGTGCGCAGCACACCGGCCCGGGGACGCGGCTCGTCGCGCTCCTTGACCTGGAAGTGGTAGAGGATCTTCGGCAGGTCCCGGTAGGAGCGGACCAGGGAGGCCATGTGCCAGGTGACCACCTCCTCCCCCGTCATCGCCAACACGAGCTCGGCATCGCGGCGATCCTTGAGCTTGAACAGCGCGTCGACCGAGTAGCGCCCGCTGCGCCGCCACAGGTCCGCCGGCTGGAGGATCGGCATCAGCATCTCCTGGCCGCCGATCGCGTCCATCTCCTCGCGCACGATCTGGACGATGCGCTGGTGGGTTCGCCAGCCGGCCGGAAGCCACGTCCACAGGCCCGATCCGAGCTGCCGGATCAGGCCGGCCCGAACCATCAGCTTGTGGCTGAGCGCCTCGGCGTCGGCGGGAGGTTCGCGCTCAGTGGGTAGAAGATATTCAGACAGGCGTGTCATGTCGGACGCTGAAGCGTATCCGGGACCTCTCGATCGACCCCCGGAAACGCGTAGCCTCTGATAGAACGCCTGCGCATATTTCCGACAGTCAAGGAGCCCCCATGGCCTATTCCGTACCGCCGCTCCCGTACGACTACAACGCGCTGGAGCCGCACATCGACGAGCTGACGATGCAGATCCACCACGACAAGCATCATCAGGCCTACGTAGACAAGGCAAACGGTGCCCTGGAAGGCACCGAGTGGGAGGACAAGCCGGTCGAGGAGGTTCTGCGTAACCTCGGCTCGCTTCCCTCCGACAAGCAGACCGTGGTCCGCAACAACGGCGGCGGCCACTACAACCACTCGCTGTTCTGGGAGAGCATGTCCCCCGACGGTGGCGGCGAGCCGACCGGCGCCCTGGCGGAGGCGATCAATTCGGCTTTTGGGTCCTTCTCGGACTTCCAGGCCAAGCTCAAGGACGCCGGCGTGAACCGGTTCGGCTCCGGCTGGTCCTGGCTCGTCCACGACGGCTCCGGCCTGGCCGTGGTCTCGACCCCCAACCAGGACAACCCCGTGTCCGACGGCAAGGCGCCGCTGGTCGGCGTCGACGTGTGGGAGCACGCCTACTACCTGAAGTACCAGAACCGCCGGCCTGACTACCTGGACGCCTGGTGGAACACGGTCAACTGGGCCAAGGTGGCCGAGCGCTTCGCCGCGGCCAGCTGAACCGGTTTGGCCAGCGGGGTGATGCGTTCGGCGCGTGGAGTGCACGCGCCGGGCGCATACTCCGGTCTCGATGGTCGTCCGCCTGGGCGTTCCTCCTCGCGTTGGGGGGAGTCGCGGTCCTAGCCGCTCCGGCCACGGGATCAGGCGCCCAGGTCACGGCTTCGGATTCCGCGTCGTCCACGCCGGTCACCCGCGCCCCGCGCCCGCTCCTCAATCCGGTCCAGACCGAGAACGCACGCCCCGGAAACTCGGGTTGGCGGATCCCCGCCGGCGCGGGCAAGGTGATCACGGGCTTTGCCTCCGAGCTCAGTCTGCTGCCCGGACAGACCGCCCAGTTGCACATTTCGGCGCCCGTGGGTGACCGCTACCGAGTGCTCCTCTACCGACTCGGCTGGTATCACGGCCTGGGCGGCCGGCTGATCCGGTGCCTCCCGGGGTGTCACGCGAGCCGGCCGGCCGTCAGCCAACCCGCCATCACCCAGCCCGACCCCACGAGTGGTCTGTTCCGAGCGCCCTGGCGGGTGACGGCGAAGCTTCCGATCCCGTCCGATGCCGTGTCGGGCTATTACGAGGCCAAGCTGAAGGTCGTCAGCGGTCCCGACACGGGCGCGGTGGGCAGCATCCCCCTGATCGTGCGCCCAAGCCCGAGCGCCCGACCGTCGGCGATCCTGGTCCAGGTGCCCGTCAATACCTGGGAGGCCTACAACCCATGGGGCGGCAAGAGCCTGTATGGCTCGGGATCCACGCACGCCACCGAGGTGTCCTTTGACCGCCCCTTCGACCAGACCGAGTTCCACAACATGCAGACGGACCTAGAGCTTCCCTGGGTCCAGTTCCTGGAGCGCAACGGATACGACGTGGCCTACCAGACCGACCTCGACACCGACCGAGCCCCGCGTTCGCTCCTGCATCACCGGCTCATCTTCGCGATCGGGCACGACGAGTACTGGACCCAGCGCATGCGCAACGCCTTCGACCGCGCTCTAGCTGACTCCACGAACTTGATGTTCGGCTCCAACAGCGGCCTGTGGCGGATGCGCTACGCATCACGTGACCGGACCGAAGTCGAATGGCGCAATCCGGCCGCCGACCCGCTCCACAATTGGCGCCGTGACACAGGGTACTTTCGGACCTTCGGGGAACCCGAATGCCAGCTGATGGCGGTCGAGTACGAGGACTACGGTCAGCGCGCGCTGACCGCCCCGCCCACGTCCTACGCCGTGGTCGGTGCGGCCAACGACCCGTGGCTCAAGCCGGCTGGCCTCAAGCCGGGAGACGTCGTCCCCGGGGTCATGGGCTATGAGTGGGACTCGCTACAGCCTGGGTGCTTCAAGGGCCAGGTGGTCCCGCTCATGCACGCGCTCGAGCCAGGGGTCAATGGTGTCCCGGTGAGCGCCGACATGATGCGCGCCACGGCTCCGAGCGGCGCTCGGGTGTTTGCCATGGGAACGATGGAGCTGCCCTTCGTCCTGAACGGCCCCGACGCCAACCCCGCGGTCGTCCGGTTCGTGAAGACGGCCCTGGCCGACCTCACGCGACCTGCGCCCCCGGCCGCGCTGCGCTTCCGCCGTGTAGGCAGGAAGCTCTTCGTGAGAGCCCGGCTGGCCGCCCCGGATCCGCGAATCCAGCGCGTGGCAGTCACTCCGCTGGGCGGGGGTCGCGGGTGCGCCAACGCCTTAGCCCCCGGGTGCCGGCTACCCGCGCTCCGCCGCAGCGTCCGCTACGCCGCGGTGGCCTTCGACGCCTGGGGCAGATCGGCGCCGCTGGTCGTCAGCCGCGCTTGAAGCGCCGGCCGGCCACCGGCGAGGCGGTTTCGTCGAGCTTCGCCCGCTCGATCGTGGGTAGCGCCACCACCTCGGCATCGGTGGCGCCGGAGCTCTCGGTTGCGGCGGCCTGAGCCTCTAGCCGGGCCAAGCGCTCCGGGGTCATCGCGGTCTCGTCCTCGTTCTCGGCGAGCCATTCGCGTGCCTCGGCGGCGGCCGCGTCGTCACGGATGACCTGCTGGCCGGCGGCGTAGTACTTGTCGATCTCGGCGAACAACTCGTCAACCAGCTCACCGGTCTTGACCTTCCGGATGGGCTCGCCCTTGGAGTAGATCATTCCCGCATCCTTGGCCCCGGTGATCCCGAAGTCGGCGTGGCGAGCCTCGCCGATCCCGTTGACGGCACACCCGAGGATCGACACCTCGATCGCGTCCTCGTAGGCCTCCAGGCGCTCCTCGACCTCGACCACAACGCTGTCCATGTCGAACTGCAGGCGCCCGCACGTGGGGCAGGCGATCAGGACAGGCCCGCGCTCGCGCAGCTTCAACGCCTTGAGGATCTCCCAGGCCACTTTGACCTCCTCCTCGGCGTGGAAGGTCGACAGCGAGATGCGGATCGTGTCCCCGATCCCATCGGCGAGCAGGGTGCCGAGTCCGACCGCAGACTTCAGCGAGCCTGACCACTTGGTGCCCGCCTCGGTCACGCCCAGGTGGATTGGATAGGGAATCTTCTCGGCCAGCATCCGGTTCGAGGCGATCGTGTTGGGGACGCTGGTCGACTTCATCGACACCTTGAAGTTGGTGAAGTCAAGGCTCTCCATCAACTCCACGAAGCCAGCCGCGGCGGCTACCAGCGCCTCCACGGGATTGGTGAACTCGAGCTCCCGCAGATGCTCGGGCAGCGACCCTGAGTTGACGCCGATGCGCAGCGGCGTGCCGGTCTCCTTGGCCCGGGCCACCACCTGCGCGACCTTGTCGGGACCCCCGATGTTGCCCGGGTTCAGCCGCACGCAGTGAGCCCCGGCGTCCAGCGCCTTGAGCGCCAGGGTGTGGTTGAAGTGAATGTCGGCAATCACCGGGATCGGCGAATCCCGGACGATCGTCCGCAGCGCCTCGACGTCCTTCTCCCGAGGCACGGCGACACGCACCAGGTCCGCCCCAGCCTCGGCGACGCGGCGGATCTGGGCCATCGTGGCGGTCAGGTCCGCCGTCTCTGTCTTGGTCATCGTCTGCACGAGGACGGGAGCGCCGCCACCGATGGGCACCCCGCCGACCTTGATCTGGCGCTCGGAAGCCATGTCCCCAGTGTAGAGGCCGTGCTCGACCCCCCTCGGCGTTCCGGGCGGGGTTCACAAACCCGCAACTTCCCGGCGCACGCGTGGTTCCCACCTGACGTGAGAAGAGGCAGTGTTCGGGTGCTGGGGGTGGTGCTGTTCGCCGTCTGTGCGTCGTGGAGCGGTCTGGCGGCTTCCGCGGCATGGGCTTCGACGACCCAGCAGTCGATCATCGAGGACAACGGAGCCCTGCACCGGAATCTGGCCGGCACGCTGCAGACGATGCGAGACTCCGGCGCCACGATCGTCAAAGTTGTGGTCAACTGGGCCTCGCTCGCACCGCGGGCCACCCGCCAGCGTGGTCCGACAGCCTTCGACGCTACCGACCCGAGCGCCTACCCGGCGGCCAGTTGGGCCTTCCTCGACGCGGTCGATGAACAGGCGACCGCGGACGGGCTGACCGTCGGCTTCCAGCTCACCGGCCCCGCTCCGCGCTGGGCCAACGGCAGCGGGATGCCCCGAACCGGGAACTGCCCGTGCCGGCAGTGGAAGCCCTCAGCCAGCGCGTTCGGTCTGTTCGCCCAGGCGGTTGGCCGCCGTTTCGATGGCACCTACACCCCGGCCGGAGACACATCACCTCTGCCCCGGGTCAGCTGGTGGTCGATCTGGAACGAGCCCAACTACGGCCCCAACCTGGCCCCCCAGGCACGCGATGACGACAGGATCGAGCTCAGCCCGGCGGAATACCGGGGACTCCTCGACGCCGCCTGGCAGGGGTTGGTCGCCTCGGGCCACACCCCGGCCACTGACACGGTCCTGTTCGGTGAGACGGCTCCGCGCGGGCGGACCCACCCGATCGGCAACTTCTCAGGCATGAAGCCGCTGCGCTTCCTCCGCGCCTTGTACTGCGTCAACGTCCGCCACCGGGAGCTGCGTGGGCACGCGGCGGCCGTGCGCGGGTGCCCGACCGGGCCGACAGGCTCGAGTTCGTTCGCGGCGCGCAATCCCGCGCTCTTCCAAGCCAGTGGCTTTGCCGATCATCCCTACGCCCAGGGCGTGCCCCCCGACCTGCCGACCTACGCGTGCGGCCGGACCTTCTGCGTGAACCGGCGCACCCGCCGCAGCGATCCGGACTACGCCGACTTCGCCGAGCTCGCCCGCCTCGGTCACACGCTGGACCGCCTGGTCTCCGTGTACGGATCGCACGTGCACTTCCCGGTCTGGAACACCGAGTTCGGCTACTGGACCAACCCGCCCGACAAGGCACGGGGATCGCTTCCACCACAGACCGCGGCGCTGTACATGAACTGGGCCGAGTATCTGAGCTATCGCAATCCTCGGCTGGCCAGCTACGCCCAGTACCTGCTCCAAGATCCCACCGACGGGAGGTTCGCCGACGGCCTGGAACTGGCCAGCGGCAAACCTCTGGCCAACTTCGCGGCCTTCCGGATGCCGCTGTACATGCCTACCGTCGAGGTTTCCTCAGCACGCTCCCTGACGGTTTGGGGCGCCGTACGTCCGGCCGCCTACGCGTTGCTCTCGACGTCCGCGGAGATCGAGTTCAAACCGGCCGGCAGCAGCTTCTGGCAGCTCCTCGACGGTGTTCCGATCACCAATCCCCGCGGCTACTTCGAGACCAGCGTGCCGTTTTCAGCCAGCGGGTCGGTGCGGGTGGCCTGGACTGCGCCGGGGGGCGACACCGAGTACAGCCGCACCCAGTCCATCACCGTCCGTTAGCCGCTTAACCGAGTCCTAACTGGCGGCGGCGGTGGGCGGTGAGCCCCCGCCGCCGCCGCGTCGCCAAGCGACGTACGCGAGACCGCCTCCGGCGAGCACCACCACGATCAGCACCACGAGCAGCGGCGTGGATATGAACGAGCTCCCCGAGCTGGTGTGAGGGGCGCTGCTCGCGCCCGGCACCGGCTTGTGGAGATCCCGGAAAAGCTGGTCTTCCTCGACCTGGTAGCAGTCCGTGTACTCCTTGATGTCGGCGGGCATCGAGGCCATCGCAGACCGGAGCTGGGCCACGCTGTAGCGGTGGGTCAGCTTGTTGTGCGCGTAGCAGTCGGCGGTAGCCGGCGACTCGGCCTGAGCCGAGCCGGCCGCCAGCAGGCACGCGAGACAGGCGGCGATCAGCAGCGGCGTCAACAGGCGAGTCATCGGTCGCGTAATTTAGAGTCTTGCCCCACGCCAGGCGGCGCCCCATGTTGGGACGCCATCGCGGCGGCTCACTCGCCGGCCGCAACCGGCACAACAGCTCTGATGCTCCCGAGGACTTGACCCCCGGCCGACACATTCCCGCGCCCTGGCAGGCCCCCCGACTGGCCGCGCTGCTCATGCTGCTCTGTCTCGCTCTCCTGATCGGCGGGTGCGGCTCACGGGCCGTCACGGTCGCGCGGCCGGCGAAGCTGCCGCTCATGTCGATCCTGCAGGACGATGCGGTCCTGCAGTCGAACCCGGCGGCGATCCTGGGCCCGATGCACGCGCTCGGCATCCAAGCGGTACGGACGGACGTGTTCTGGTCGCACCTGGCCCCCGACTCAGCCTCGGCCAAGAAACCGAGCTTCGACGCATCCAATCCGGCCGACTACCCCGCCTCCACCTGGGCGGTGTACGACGCAATCGTGCGAGACGCTGCCGCTGACGGCATCAAGGTGCTGTTCACAGTCACCGGACCGGGACCGCTGTGGGCAGCCGGCAGCGACATGCCGCACACCAAGAACTGCCCATGCGGCCAGTGGGAGCCCAACGGGTCAGATTTCGAAGCCTTCGTGCACGCGCTGGGGACGCGCTACAGCGGTCACTACGTACCGCCTGGGGCCAGCCGACCACTGCCCCGGGTCAGCTTCTGGTCGCTCTGGAACGAGCCCAACTACGGACCTAATTTGGCTCCCCAAGCCATCGACCACTCAAAGGTCGAGGTCTCCCCCCGCTTGTATCGCGGCCTTTTGGACGCCGCGTGGACCGGTCTGCAGAGCTCGGGTCACACGTCTCATACAGACACGATCCTGATCGGCGAGACGGCTCCCCGAGGTCTGACCGGGCCGAACCTGCCCGGGAACTTCTCCGGGATGGTGCCGCTGCGCTTCATCCGGGCGCTGTACTGCGTGGGCTCCTCCTACCAGCCGCTTCGAGGCAGCGCCGCCTCCCTGCGGGCGTGCCCGACGACCGCCGCCGCCTCGCGGCGGTTCGTAGCTCAGAATCCCGGCCTGTTCAAGGCCAGCGGCTGGGCGGACCATCCCTACCCGGACCTGCTCCCACCTGACGTGATCACACCACCACCGGTGGGAACCGACTATGCGGACTTCGCCGCCATCGGCAATCTCGAGCCATCGCTTGACCGCGCGGCTGCCGCCTACGGTCAGCACCCAAAACTGCCGATTTACTCGACGGAGTTCGCTTACAAGACCGATCCTCCCCTAGCGGGCTGGCTGCGGCTTCCCACCGCCGCCCGCTACCTGAACCAGGGGGAGTACCTGAGCTGGCTCAACCCCAGGATCCGCTCCTATGACCAGTATCTGCTCCTGGACCCGCCGCTCGCCTCGGGTTCACAGTTCGACACCGGTCTGGAGTTCTCCAGCGGTGCGCCAAAACCCGACGTATACGCGGCCTACCGGATGCCCCTGTGGCTCCCGGTGACCCACGGCCGACGCGGCAGCCACCTGCAGGTCTGGGGCTGCGTGCGGCCGACCGACGCGGTCAGGCGCCTGACCGGCCGGCGACAGGAGGTGACGGTCCAGTTCGCCCCCACCGGGGGCGGCTACCGCAACCTGAGAACGATCACCCTGCACGGTGGGTCGGACTGCTACTTCGAGGACCCGGTGCGCTTCCCGTCCAGCGGCTCCGTGCGGCTCAGCTGGACCGCTTCAGGTCACGCGATCCACAGCCGCGTTCAAACGATTCGCCTGTCCTGAAGGTCACGCGTTCAGGCACGAGCGCAACCCGAGCCTCTTTGATGGGTTGTACCTGGCAGCCTCGCCGAGGCGGCGACCGGGGCGCCGTCTAACTTGTCCTCGCAACCACGCGCCAGTGCCCCTCTACGCACACGTGAGCCATCCCATGCCCGATCATTCCCGTTTCCTCCCCGCCCCCTCCCGGCTGGCGGCGACACTTCTGATCGCCCTGCTGGGCTCCGCTGCGACTCTGGCTGTGGCGGCCCGAACGGCTTCTGCCGACAGCACGCAGGTGGCGATCATGCAGGACGACCCCCACATGCTCTCGAATCCCAGCGGAACGCTGCTGGAGATGCGTCAACTGGGGGCGAGCACGGTGCGGATCATGCTGCGCTGGCTGACGGTCGCCCCCGATGCCAATTCGTTCAAGGCGCCCAAGCACTTCAACGCCGCCAACCCGGCCGACTACTCGAAGTCGAAATGGGCACCGTACGACGCGATCATGCGAGACGCCAAGGCAGACGGGATCAGGGTCGACCTTGACGTCCTGGGAGGCGCTCCGTTGTGGGCCACCGGCAAGGGAATGCCGCGGGTCCACGGTTACCCCTTTCACAACTGGGAGCCGTCGGCTTCCGACTACGGGAAGTTCGTGCGAGCTGTGGCGACGCGCTACAGCGGCAACTACAACCCGAATGCCAAGAGGGTGGAGAGAGGGAACTCAGGCGACCTACCCAGGGTCAACTTCTGGTCGGTATACAACGAACCCAACTACGGGCCCAGCCTGGCGCCGCAGGGGATCCACGGCCACAAGGGAGTGCCCGGATCGCCGCGCCTCTACCGATCGCTTCTGGACCAGGCATACAGCGCGCTCAAGGCCACCGGCCACGGCTCGGACACGCTGTTGTTTGGTGAGACGGCCGCGCGCGGCGCGCTGACCTTCGGCGACTTCAACATGATGCTGCCGCTGCTGTTCTTCCGCGGGCTGTACTGCTTGAACAGCCGCTACAAGCCGGTGCGCGGTAACACCGCCAAGCTCATGGGCTGCCCGACCACGGGTAGGGGCTCGACTGCCTTCGCCAAGGGCAATCCCGCCCTGTTCAAGGCCGCCGGCGTCTCCGACCACCCGTACATGCGCTGGTTCCCGCCCAACGACGAGGAGAACTCATATCAGCCGTCCAACTTCGGGCAGATCAAGTCCAGCTACGCCAGCCTGGCCCTGATCTCGAACCTCACGCGGGGCATCGACCGAGCCGTGGGGGTCTACCACTCCCGGCGAAAGTTCCCGGTGTGGATCACCGAGTTCGGCTACATCACCAACCCTCCGGCCAAGCCGACTTCCAAGTACGTCTACCACTACGCGTCCCCTACGACGGCTGCGTACTACGACAACTGGGCCGAGTACATCGCCTGGAAGAACTCGCGAATCGCCTCGTTTGACCAGTACATCCTTCAGGACCCGCCCTCTGGCAAGGGGCAGGGCTTCCCGAGCGGCCTGATCAACTCCAACGGCACGCCGAAGCCCGGCCTGGCCGCCTTCCGGATGCCTCTGTACCTGCCGAAGACCTCCGCATCGAGTCCCACCAAGACGCTCCAGGTGTGGGGCGGAGCCCGGCCGATTCACTTCGTTCAGATCGACGAACCCGGCATCTCCCAGCACGTCAACATTCAGTTCAAGCCAAACGGGCGTGGCACGTACGTGACGCTGGCCACGCAGCTAATCAGCTCCTCCGAGGGCTACTTCGACACGTATCTGACCTTCCCGTCCAGCGGCACGGTGAGGCTCCAGTGGACCTACCCAAATGACTCGCTGCTGGCCATGTCAGGCACCACGGTGTACAGCCGCACGCAGAGCGTGACCGTTAAGTAGACCCCACGGGGCTGGCCCGGCGCGCGACAATCGGCAGGTGCGCACGGGAGAGGAGCTGGTCGAGCGACTGCGATCGGTGTGTGGAGACGAGCACGTCCTCACGCATCCGGACGCGCTGGCCACCTACCAGTCCGATGGGCTCCTGCACTACCGGGAGGTACCGCTGGCGGCGGTGCTTCCCGGCGACGGAGCCGAGGTGCAGGCCGTGGTGGCGGCCTGCCATGGCGCCGGAGTGCCCTGGGTGGCCCGGGGATCGGGCACCGGGCTGTCGGGCGGCGCCCTACCGGTCAAGGAGGGCGTCCTGATCGTGCTGGCTCGCCTGCGGCGGATCCTGGAGATCGATCTCGACAACGGCGAGGTCGTGGTCGAGCCCGGCGTCACCAACCTCGCCGTCTCGCGTGCGGTGGCACCGAACCACTTCTATCCGCCGGATCCATCGAGCCAGATCGTCTGCTCGATCGGCGGGAACGTGGCCGAGAACTCGGGCGGTGCCCACTGCTTCAAGTACGGATTCACCACCAATTACGTGACCGGGCTGGACGTCGTGCTGACCGACGGCCGCACCGTGGAGCTACGTAGAGACGGACCCGGCTACGACCTTCTGGGGGCGTTCGTGGGCTCGGAGGGAACTCTCGGGGTGGCCACGCGCATCCGCCTCCGAGTGGTCCCCGTTCCCGAGGTCACCCGCACGGTGGTGGCGTTCTTTGAGGACACGGTCACGGCGGGCGAAGCGGTCAGCCGGATCGTCTCGGCCGGCATCCTCCCCGG
>Ga0182024_10005642_pt1 | contig 27939 bp, 22 predicted proteins | sample P32metaG_FD_120480 | JGI IMG/M metagenome (GOLD analysis project Ga0182024, IMG submission 120480) | Permafrost microbial communities from Stordalen Mire, Sweden - P3-2 metaG (Illumina Assembly) | ecosystem: Environmental > Terrestrial > Soil > Wetlands > Permafrost | place: Sweden: Stordalen...
GAGCAACGGAGATCAACATGATTTTTGGCGGCGGAATACTTGGAACGATTCTTCTCATTGCGATCATTGTTTACTTCGTGCGCAGGACTTGAATCTAATATAGAGGCGAGACGAGCTGGCTTACACCTCAAGGCACCGGCACCACACTGGCGTGTCGCGCTGGCTATTCATCGGGCAAATAAGCGCCTCAATTGGATTTATCTGTTACAGCTACCAACTTCACAACTGGGTCTTTATGTTTTCGAATTCCGCGATGCTGATTACAGCAATCGTCGGAGAGACTATCAATGTTTCAAATCGTAAGGGATGGGAGAAAACAGCGCGTCGTGGAAGAGAGCGCTCGGGCCACATATAAGTTGAAGATAAGCGGGCCAACGTACAGATTATCTTGCGCTGAGGGGATAGCGTGAACTCACGCAATATTTCTTAGTCATCAAAACCGACATGGCTCAAGACGCATCAACCCGGAGAAACGATACTGTTTCTTCGCAGTCGCCCGCAAACGCAGCAGCCGAGGAGGATATTTACCGGAGGAGTGTGTGGTAGTGGAGATCAACGAGGGAGGGTATCGGTCAACTTAGTCAATCGGTTTTCGGAGTGCGACAGCTCTTTTCCCGTCAACGACTGTTGGTGCATCCCTACCCATAGGTCATGGAAGTATCCTGTCGCACTCCTTCTTATCGAGCGAAGGCTTACCGGCGCGCACTGGTTGCAGTCCGAAGGAAGCGAACATTCGCAGCTGCCAGCAAGCTGGAGAGGCGTTAGCTCAAATCGATTGCTAGTCACGATCTGGAGCGCCCAGGGGGAATAACTTGCGGTAGGGTCGCGCCTCATCAACTGCACGGGCGATAGACGGTCGAGCAAGTAGTCGGGCGCGGTAGGTCCTAACGCCCGGGAATCGGTCACCGATTGGATGCACCCAATCCGCATAGAAAAGCGCGGGAGCAGCGGCGCAATCCCCCATCGTAAAATGGCTGCCGACTGCCCACGCTTGTGGTGCAACTTGCTTTTCGAGCCAGCCATAGGCGCTGTCCAACATCGCCCTGGCCTCTGCGACACCCTTGGCGTCGTGCTCGCCATCGGCTCTCATGCGATCCAAAACCAACTTCTGAAATGGTGTCATGACGTAGTTGTCAAAGAACCGATCCATAAAGCGCACCTTGAGGGCTGCGTCGATTCCCTCTGGAATTAATCGCGTTGGTCCCGGGTACCGAAGCATCAGATGTTCAATGATGACGCTGGATTCTATGACGGATGCCTCGCCATCTTTGAGAACTGGGATTTTCTTGAGCGGCCAGAGTCCTTCTAGCTCAGCAAACACCTCCGCATTGTCAACCATACGAAGGCGGAACGGCGCGCCGTTCTCATACAGAGCGATCAACACCTTCCAGCAATAAGCGGCGAACGGGTGAGCGTAGAGAGTCAACGACATACAGATTCCCTTTGAAAACTACTTGGGACTAACAAACGATTGCGGATTCTCTCACAGGTAGAAGATGTGGTTGCCGATCGTCGCGACGGTTTTTCGGGTCCTCGACCATGCTGGGTGGACGCTGGTCGCGTGATAGAACAAGGCACCCGGCACCAGCGGCTCGTGCTGGTCATCGTACGCCGCGCTCGCCACAGCCATCGCCTGTTTCCAGTCAGGTCCGTCCTGCGGAGACAATGCGCCAAGCTCCGTCCATGAGAAGTCGGCGACGAAACGCCCGCGACTTGGATCCCAGCGAGTCTCGTGCACCACCCCGCAAACCGTGTGCGGAAAGTGATCGGCCCGGGTGCGGTTCAAGGTGACTTCGGCAACGGCGTACTGCCCATCCCGCGGTTCGCCTCGAGCCTCGAAATAAATGTTCTCGGCCAGGCATTCAAGATCGGTCGCGCGCCGCCGCGCGAGCGCCGCTTCGCGCTGCTCAGCATGTATCCGGGCAGGCTCGATGAGCACTCTGTCCACATAGGCAAAGCGGACGATGCCGATCACACCGAGGATCAGCATCCCGAACATCGAGAAGAACTTCAAATTGTCCGTGTCGACGACCAGCCAGTAGTAGGCGAATCGGCGTCGCCAAATTTCCGGCCAGAAACGCGCCTCGAAGAGCAGCGATCTGAACATGATGATTTAGCTGCGACTGCAGCGCGAGACCAGCTACAAGAGACCGTCCAGCCGATCGAGGTCGTTGATGACGCGCCAATGGCCGCCGCCCTTCTCCACCCTCACGCGCCACTCCTCCAGCCGAGCGAGGTATTGGCGGGGATCGAAGTTGTCTGAGCGAAGCTTCGTCACGTTGAGCGCGACCACGTCGAACCCCTTGAAATCGAGCGGGATGTCGCGGACATAGCCTTTGGCGAGATCCTCCTTCATGTCGGAGAAGATCAGAATCTCTTTGCGTGCTGTCCGCTTCTCGTTCAGGAACTCGATCGCCTGCAGCAATCCCCCGGAGATGTCGGTATAGGGCGCCGCTGTTGTCTGGTCGACGAACTGCTCCACGCGACTTGCAAACGCACGTTTTTGCTGGTTCGTGGTGCTCGGACGATCGTCGAACGTTGCTTTGGCGATGATGTTCTTCTCTGAGAAGCTCGCTGTATCGATCCTCGCGACTGCAATCGAGTCCGACGACTGCAGCCGCGACAGCGCGTAGAGGGTGATCTGTTCTGCCTTGTTCATCTGCCTGTTGTACGATCCGGACGTATCGACCAACAGATAGACTCCGGTATTGTGAGGACCGGGCGGCGTGCAGGCGCCCGTTGCAAGAGTTGCGACAAGCAGGAAGACCAGGCGCTTCATGACCGCGCCTCCTGCCAGGATCCGGCCTCCCCGGAGCCCGGGGCATTCGCTGCCAAGCGCGTCGCCGTCGCCGTCCTGGCTTCGACCCACAGCGGCAGGAATAACGGCAGGTCGTAGAGGCGTTGGGCGAGCACCCCGAGGTGGCGAGCTCCGTTGCCGAGCACCCGCAGGATCAACGCGAGCGCTCGCAGAATCGCGATGCCTGTCAGGCCGACGACCGTTCGTAATGAGTGCACGAAGGTCTCCAGAGGAATCGCGACGAACACCAGCGCAAAAGGCAGGATGAACCCCAAACCCATCTGAGCCGCGGTCGTGATCCAGAGGTGTTGGTTCACCATGGATCCCGTGCTGTCGCTGCGCAGCAGCGCGTTGGTGGCCAACTCATCCTGCAGCAATACCTCACGCATGTATGCGAGCCCTGCCTCGATGCTCGCCATCATGAGCAAGATCGCAAAGGTGATGACAATCATCCGCAGGCGCATCTTGTCCGTCAGCGCGCCGATCACCGGAAACAAGCGGGTAATGCGCAGAGACTCCATGAGGAAAAGGCCCATGGAGATCTCGACCATGATGATGACGAGCGCCGCAATGTCGGCCGTGCGGAACGCGCCGATGAAGTTGGTTCCACCGACCATCTCAGCCATGGGTCGCGCAATCAACGTAAAATTGATTGCGGCCCCGGCTGTCGCCACCGCCAGCACCAGAGCCGAGATGAAGAAATACACGATCGACGAGGACGACAATACCGACTCGGCACGATTCTCGCCGCGAACGATCGTCTCGTACTCCTCCATGTGGCGGTCGATGGCGAGCGAACGTTCGATGACGCTCTCGACGATCTTGGTCACATGCCCGAGCGTCTGCTGGATCGAGCGCCAGTCAGGCATCATTTGCCGCAGCAACGCGTGTCGCTCGGCGCTCGACTTTCGATAGTCACGCATCGCCTCCGTATGCGCCTTGACCAGCGATTTATGAATGTCGGCGAGGATCTCAGCTCCCGCGTTGCGCGCGTCGAGCTTGGCCACGACGCTGACCGCTTGGGCCCAGCCGGGCGCTTCGGGTGGGACGTCCAGCGCTTTCTCCTGGTCCTCCTCAATCCGCAGGATCGACCCGCTCAATCTTCGGTGCATCTCGGGATAGCCCGCAAGATCCTTGCTTACGGTGTCGCCCACGCGCGCGAACTCGCGTTCGACGATGCGCTCCTTGGCCTCACGGCCCGCCGCGAGCAAAACCGCCCGATTTCGCGCCACGAGACGCTGCTCTGCCTGAGTGACGGAATGCGAAGCCAGCCGCAGTCCTCGCGCCAGGGCTCCGCAAGCTGCATGGATCGCTTGATGGGCCGTAGTTCTCGCGAAGTAGAGCGCGGCCACGAGGAGAACCGCCAGGATTACCGCCGACAGCGCGGGCCAAGGCGTGAGTGTTAACAGGCTTGTCATGGACATGTCGGTGCTCGCTTGGTGTGTTGCAGATGCGGGGGGACCTTAGGAGTGCCGAGAAACGGACTCCAGTCCAAACTGAAACGGGATGCAATAGGTGGATCTGCGCTTAGGTGCGCGGGCGCTTGAACCGTGGGCGGTCTGTGAAGCCGCACCATCGCCGTGTGGTGTTCCATCCTGGTAACCCCGCTGTCATAGGAAACCCCTTAGACCGGTGGCTTTGCGAACCCTTCTTTCGAAAGGCGTGCCTTTATCAGATTCGCGATCAGGGTAGGGTAAGGTGGCGCGTTGCTGTGTGACCTAGGTCACGTTTCCTGGCACACGGGAGTCTCGGATTTGGCTTGGGCGCCTGGTTGCTCCGTTACCACGAAGCGTCACGGAGGACGTGACCCAGCGGCGGCATGAGCACCGGGGTTAAGGTATCAGCTTACGCAGTGACTGCGTTGAGAGATCGTCAATGTGCCGAAATGCCGGAGCGATCCTCTCGATCTGATGGGAAGGTACTTGGTACTCTTCGAAGTACACCTTCCATTCGCGCAGGATCCTCCAAATCCTGGCGATGCTTTCGGCGGCAGCCTCCGCGGACAAGGTGAACATCTCGCGACCGTCAAAAGCGTTGTCGAGTGTTGCGATCCGTCCCTGCGGCCCGACGCCCAGGTGCAGGCGCCGCTCGGACGCCAAACTCGCTCGCGGCATGACATCGTACAGCGGACTTAAGCGCCATCCGAGAAGGCGCGGGTCCCAGACAAAGCCGTGGTTGCGCAGATGATCATCGTCGTTATTGACGAAGATGTTGAACACGAGGCGCTCAAACAGCTCGCGATTGTTCTCGCGTATCACGTCCGGGTGGCAGTACCGTCGAACCGCTTGTGCCAGATCTCCATAGGACTTAGTCAGCGATTCCGTCTCGTCGCACGCCAGAAGCGTAAGACCGCTGACAAACCCCAAACGCTTCTCTGCCAATCCGTACGCCGGAACCGTGCTGAAAAGATCTTTCGGCACTTTCGGCAGCGCGGCATCTTGACCTGCCTTGGCCCAATATCGGTCGAAGCGGCGGATGAGCATGACGCTCCGGGAACCAAAATGAACCAGCCTGACCGGAGGAACGGTGAGCCCCGAGGCGGCCGCCAGTCGCAGCGTCGCCGTCTCGAGAACGGGAACCTGCAGCGCATCCTTCCGGCTCGGAAATTTAGCGAGCCACAACACCCGTTCCTCATCACGAACCGTTGCTTTCGGCCTTGCACCGCCGAGCGCGCTGCCCTCCGCGAAGATTTCCTCGAGCTGGGCAGGAACCGGTAAGCCCTCGTCGATGCGTTGGGCTGCGTCCATCAAATGCTCAAGATTGTCCCAAGTTCCAAAGCCTAGCGTGACGGCCGAGTCGCGGGAAGACCGGATATCGATCGCTCCCACACGCTGACTGCCCGCATGGAGCAGATAACTTGACTCCGGCAGGCTGTTGGCGGGTACTTTCAGGCGGGACTCGATGACCCGCCGGCCCCAGGCATCGGGCGCTGCATCGCGAATTCCGCCGAACAGGGGGAGATTGTTCGGCGGGAATAGAGCCGTACCGCGTACCGATCCTACGTCCCGAAGGCTCAAGGCTACGGGATCCACTTCGAGGGCGCCGGGACGTTGCAGATAACGCAGCCCGTACGCGAACGTTGAGGCCGACAGCTTCGCTCCGTCTTCGGACAAAGTGAGCTGGCCGCAAGGCACCCACTCCGTGTCGAGATAGATGAATACAAACAGCTTCTGTTCCGTTGCGGCCATGGTTTAGAAGTCGATCTCTTCGAGTTCGCGCTTTGACAGATCCCGCGCGCGGCGCCGCTGTTCTTTTGCACTGAGAGCGGCAAGAGCAGGATCCGTCTCAGACAAGAGTTCCAAGAGGGTTTTGCCGGGCACAATGGCTTCCAAATAGCGCAGGACTTGGCCCATCGCGATTCCAGGGTCGCCTTTTTCCAGCCGATATGCGGTGTTTCTTGACAGGCCAGCCCTGAGGGCCGCTTGGTCCTGTTTCATGCCGCGAGCGATCCGTAAGCGTGCGAGAGTCCCCCCCAGCTTTTTTGCCTCAGCAGCTAGGGCGGAGTTCAGGAGCGCGGATTGGGTGACCTTCATACTCGTTTAACCAAGCCTTGATTGCCTAACGCTCGATTAATCGAGCGTACCATAAGACTAGCAGCGATCAAAGACCAAGCAGGTCTAGTCTCTAAAATCGATCTTTAAGCCAATAATGATCGATTAATCGAACAATACGACTGCCTGGCTCTCTGCTGGGCACGCATCAATGGTAGTCCTCTTCGCGTTGATGGCGAATCGCTGTCACCGTCACAGTGTGATCGTCTTCAATTTCAAAAAGCGCGACGTATCCCGAGTGTCCGAAGGGGATCAACAGTTCTCGCCAGCGGGGGTTCTTCTGCAATAGCGCTTTTCTGCACGAAAACGGCGAGAAAGCGAGAAGGTTCAACGCTCGCTCGATGGCTACGAGTGCGCGCTCAGCGGCACCCAAGTCACGTTTGAGCAAGAAATCGAAGAGGCGGTCGAGGTCCTCGTGTGCTGCCCCTGTGAGGCGGACCTTATAAGTCACTTGCGAACGCGCTGCGCGTTCGCAAGCCGTTTGCGTAGCCCAGCAATCACCTTATCGGCCGGCACGTAGTCGCCCTCTGCCCGCGCACGTTCGGCGCTGGCGATGCCTCGGGCGAGAAAGTCCAACTGAGATTTACGAAAATCAATTGTTCTAGAAACCGCATCCATTACGAACGCGGATAGGGTTTCCCCTGGGGCGAGCACGCTCTCAGCGTCAGCGCGCAGCTCCTCCGAAACTCGTAGCGGTGGAATGGTTCGCGATTTGGCACTCGACATGAATCGCTCCCATGCATCGCAATTGCGATACATAATATCGGACAGCGAACTTTTGCGCAAGTTTCGCGAATGCGGTTTCGCCTGCCAACACGGTCACACTACGATCGCACCTTAGTGCTCAGCCGTGGCGGAGCGCATATCCTCACGCAAGGACTCTAGAAATTCGGAGGGGCGCGTCCACATTACGAAGTGGGCGGCTCCCGGCACGATTTTCAGATTCTTGACGGGCGCCTGGATTGTCGAAACGTATTCGGACACAAGACTCGTTGGCGTAATGATGTCATCCGCGCCCTGGATGAAGAAGACCGGCAATGAAAATACGCCTGCCGTTTTGAGCAGATCTTCGCTCATCATCGTCGGGTTGAGCAGTTCTTCTCCGCTTCTTAGAGCTTTGATCCAGTAGTACACATCAACGATAGTCAGGCTTGGGGTGACGCCCAGCAGATCTGTCAGGCGCCCTTCAGACGCCAGATCTTCCTGCGGCTTAACGGGCTCGAAGTACTCTGCAAAGCGACGATAGGCTTCGAGGTTTCGATAGGGCGGAGGTCCTATTTGGCTCAGCGATGTGAGAACCTTCTCGTTGTGGCTGGCAGCCGCCCGGCTCCTGGTATATTCGTATTGCTCCTCCTGTTGGGCGAAAAGGCTGACAATTTGACCCGTTCCAACGAACGCCGTGAATAGATCCGGTCGCTGCCGGATCATTCGCAATCCGAGCAGACCACCCCAATCTTGTCCGATCAGGATGATCTTTTGCCCAGGTAGCTCGCCGTGCAGGTACTTGGCAACCGCTATGCCGTCGTCCGCCATGCTCTCCAAGGTCAACTTCGATTGATGTTGACCCGCTTTGATGTAGGTCCTGCCAGCCCCAGGTTGATCCCACTGCACGAAAACGTAGTCCTTCTCGAACGGTCGATAGAGCGAAGCAAACGGCGAGTTGGCTTCTGAGGGACCCCCGTGTAGGAACAGAATGATGGGATTGGCCCTGTTCTCTCCGCGAACCGTGATCCACTGATCCGTGCCGTCGATATTGATGAACTTTGCTTCGTCAACGCCGTTCGGAGAAGTGATCCTCAACGCATTTGCGATTCGATGTTGCCACCACGCGCGATAGAACAAGGCGCCGGCCACTACGAGGGCGACGATTGCAGCCAATGCCAACGAAATTCTGCGTACGATCTTCATGATTCTCTTCAATCATCGGCGCGCAAGCCGTCGGGTTGCGCCGATCATACCGCGTGCAACGACCCGGGCGTTGCAGCGCAAGATGGAGATCTTGCTCGATAAGCAGACGCAGCCTCGAGGACTCGCCGACTGCGATCAAAGGCTAGACGTTGACGGTGAGAGATTGACGTTTGATTTGAAACACAATGTGCCGAGGATCGTCTGCAACCTCGACAATTTTATATTCATATTCAAGGATGTTTCCCGTCAGAAGGATTTTTCGCGCATAGATCCCAAAGAAACACGGATCATGTCCGCAGCGCATGCCGAGGCCGTACCGATCAATTTTGATCGGCCATGCAGCATATTTTCGGGATTTCTTATAGATGAGTTGTGCGCGGACAGAGCAAAAGCGATCGACATAGAGTTGTTCCAAGTATGCAGCAACGTTTCGCGCCGGCCGACGCGGCGAAAGAATGGACAGCAGGGTGCATGCCGGTCGGTTGGACGGCTGTTCGAAGAGTACCCAGCCAGTACCGTGATTGATCGCCGCTAGATGGGGCCGTCGGGCGCCCGAGGCCGCGGTCAGCACGCAATGCAAATCAGTGTCCTGATGAAGCAGCACTAAAGAGTCAATGCCTCCTGCCTCAGACGTCTTAGTCTATCATCGGATTCCCATTGCCGATGGCACTCGACAGTATCATGTCGTGTTGAAATTGGCTGCGGTTTAGCCGTTCCCGACGGGGGCGTCTGTACGGTAGCAAACATAGAAATTCCATCGGTTACCTACGAAAGCAGCTTCGAAGCGCCGCCAAGCGATGGAACCTACGATATTCCGCTTTCATGCCTTATGAGCGTCGATACGCCGAACCTGTTCGCGGCGGGCCGCACGGCTGACGGCGATCGACAGGCCGGTGCCAGCTTGCGAGTCATGGGGACTTCGTTCGCGACCGGGCAAGCCGCCGGAGTCGCCGCGGCGTATTACGCTCAAACTAAGCGCGTGGATGCCGAAGAAGGACGACTCAGCCTGCGTGAGCAGGGTGCGCTCATCGCGTCGAGCGAGTTGTGAAATCGCACTCTCACATCTTTCGTGTGGTCGGCGGAGGGTTGGTTTCAGCAAATGCCGATGCAGTTTTGTCTTGACCCAATCTTGTAGCCCTGCGTGGCCTGGCGTTGCCTGAGAATGGAGCGGGCGATGGGAATCGAACCCACGGCTCAAGCTTGGGAAGCTTGGGTATTACCATTATACGACGCCCGCGCCGGTGACCGATTCTAGTCGCGTTTCGAGCAACCACGCAAATCGTCCCCTTGCACAAAGGAAAGGCGCCTTGCGGCGCCCTTCCCATCTCACAATCTAACAATCTCGGTCCGGCAGTCTAGTAGAACTTGTAGTCCGCCGAGAGCTGCAGAGAGCGTCCGAGAATTCCCTGGAAGTACGTCGTGGTCCCTGGCGCGTAGTTGCCGCCCGTGCCGGCGATGGCCGGGAACGGGGGCTGTTTGTTGAACACGTTGTCAACAATGAGCCTTACCTGGAAGGCCGGCGTCAGTTTCATGCCGATCGTGGAATTGATGAGCCACCATGCGCCTACGCCTAGAATATTTTGCGAAGTTGGCGTGTTCTGGTTGCTGAACTGCGCCGGACCGATGAACTGGGCCTGCCAATCCCACGAAAATCCCTGATTCGCGTACAGAAGATCGATCGATCCCTTGCTCTTGCTGTAACCGATCTGTCCCGATATATCGAGCGGGGCGGCCGATGCAATTTGCCCTTTCAGCCTAGAGGTATCGAGATAGTGCGCGCTGGTCTGCATGCTTCCCAAAGCCCACGGCAGGTCGAAAGTGTAGTCCAACGCCGCTTGGATGCCCGTGAATTCCAACAGGCCCGCGTTGACGTAGCCGGCATGGAAGTTCGTGATCTGGCCGGCGGCGTTGCGCGTGAACGCAGTGCAGGACGGGTTATTCGGGAAATTCGACGAGTCATAACAGGCGTCGAGGTTATCCGTCAGGGTCAATGACTGGATGGCGTCCTTGAGCGCGATATCGATGTAGTCCACCGATAGATTCAGTTTCGGCACGAATCGCGGACGCAGCACGACGCCGAACGTCTTGGAGAATGCTATTTCACTCTGCAGCCCCGTGTTACCCGAGGTCGTGCCGAGAGCGCTCGCGTTGACGACGTTGGAGGTAAAGGTCTGCGGGTTGTAGCCGGGAATGGCTGCTGCGCAGTTGGCTGCTCGTGTCGCGGGCACCGGACCCTGGCCCACGAAGGTCTTGTCGCAAGGATCGTTGGCGAAGGAAAAGCTGGTTGCCGACGGCAGGAACAACTCCGTAATCGAAGGCGCGCGAATCGACTTTGTCTTGTTGGCGCGAAATAAGACGTCCTCAATGGGTGCCCAGCGCACGGCATAGGTGTAAGTCGTGGCATCGCCGGCGATTGAATTATCGACACGCCGCGCTGCCCCTTCCATCTCGAGGCGATTCAAACCCGGGATGTCCTGCCCCGGCGAGAAGATCGGCAGCAAGGTCTCGAAATAGGCCTCGTTGGTGATGTACGAACCCTCGATCCCGGTGGTCTTAGTCTGGCCGAGATCCTGGGTATAGAAATTGTCGGGGGTGAAGTCCGCCGCCTCGCGGCGATTCTCAAAGCCGGCGGAAAACTTCCACTCGCCGGCCGGCACCTTCAAGATGTCTCCACCGATGAAGGCATTCGTGTCTCTCTGAGTGTTGAAGGATTCGGCGGTTGCCATGTGAGTGATGTACTGAAGAGCAGCCAAGCTCGGCGATCCCTGGCCGAAGATATTAATGGGGGCGCAAGTACTCGAGATCGTGCTTGTCGAAGCATTCACGGGCGTGCCGGCGCAAACAATCTGGCCCGCCGCATTGCGCGTGGAATTGAGTGCATTGGCAAAATTAGCGAACACGTAAGACGGTGTGACTTGCGTGTTATCCGACGCACCGTAACTCACCGATGTTTCCCAGTTGAAATTTCTGGAGGCAAAAGTGAAGTCGCCGTTCAAGCCCACTACACCGCGCTCTACGATCTGCGTATCTGTGGCGAGGCCGCTCTGCAGGTCCACGTTGGCGCGCGAGATATAGAACTGGCTGGTATTCCACGGAGCATACCCCGGTTGGTTCGGACCCGCCGCCTGACCCGGATAGAGGTTGGGCCCGAGCGGCAACGTGGCCGCATAGTTATTCAATGCCGTCTGAATCAGTGCGCGATCGCCGGGGGTCAGATACGGGTTGTTGATGCTGACGACAAAGTTGCCGTTGGCCGTACCGCCGGTGCCGAACAGATTGGTGTTGTAGGCCGGTTGGGCGAGCAGGTTCGTCGCGTGCGTTTCGGAAAAGTAACCTTCGCCGAAGGCGTTGAGACGGTCATTGATCTGAAAATGCATCAGCGTATCGATGTTGGTGCGCTCGGTCGGCGACAGCAGGTTGCTGACCGTCGAGAGTCGCAGGCCATCGCCGCCGCTGGCGAAAATCGGGTTTCCCGTGGCCGTGCCCGTATTGTAAGGTTGCAGCTGGCCATTGGGGCCGAAGGCCAGCGTTTGGCCGGCGGCATTGGTCACACCCACCACACTGCCGGTAAGGCCGATCGCCGGCGCCAGCAGTGTGTCGTCCACCAATGGAATGCCGCCGAAATTCACCGCCGGCACCGAGTTGGCAGGCGTCAGCACCGTAGTGAACGGACCCTTGGTGGCCGGCGCTAGAAAGCCCAAGTCCGCTGCATACACCGGACGCTGCGTACCGATCAACCCGTCGGTCTTCGTGAACTCGGCCACCGCAGTGATGTTTGCCCGGCCGTCAAATAGGTTTTGGCCGCCCAAGACACGCGTTCGATAGTTCCATGCGTCTCCCTGGCCTGACGCGCCCACCTGACCGTCGACATCAAGGCCCTGATAGTCCTTCTTCAGAATGATGTTGACCACGCCGGCAATCGCATCGGCGCCGTAGATGGGAGCGCCGCCCACCGAAACCACCTCGACGTGATCGATCAACTTGGTCGGAATGACATTGAGGTCAACCTGAGTGCCGTTGCCGCCGTTGCTGGTGTTGGCATTGGTGTTGTTCAGGGTGGCCGAACTCTCGGAGACGAAGCGCCGGCCATTGACCAGGGTCAGTGTCCGCTGCGAACCCAAACCGTACAGGTCGACGAAGCTCTGGGCGATACCAAAGCCGGACTGTGTATTGGCGGCGCTCGATGGCGCAACACCGAATGCCGGCAACTCGCTAAGCGCTTGGCCGACATCGAGATAACCGCGCTGGTCGAAGGTTTTCGAATCGACGCTCGTCGTCGGCTCGAGGTTGTCGAATTCCGGACGTGCAATGCGCGAACCGGTGACAACGACCTCTTGAAGACTGGTGTCCTCAGGTGCCGCCGCCTTCGGGGTGACTTGAGCTTGCGCAGGTAACCCTAACGCAAGAAGAGCGGGCAACGCGAGTAATTCGCGCCACACACGATATCGACGCGGTCGTGTCGTAGTCATTGGTATTCATCCCCTGCAGCGTTATATTTGAGTCATCGGTATATGAGATATCTCATAGCCGAATACAAATAAGTAACAAATTCACCGGGACCTGTAAAGAATTCCGAAGAAAATAAATTGAATCGCTGTCCGCGCCGGGAACGCGCTGCGGGCCGTACGCCCGATTGAAAAAATGCAAAGGGGAGATTTCATGGACCGCCGAGGCTTTCTTACAACAACCGGGGCCTTATCGCTGGTCGCCGCCGTCGGCGAGCTGCGCGCCGCGACCTCCGCTTTTGACCCGACCGAGCAGTCCATTGCCGCCCTCATGCGCGTTCTGGCCGCCGGTGCCGTGACCTCCGAAGGCTTGACGGCCGCGTACCTGAAGCGCATTGCCCGTTTCGATCACCATGGTCCCGAGTACCGCTCGGTTTTGGCACTCAATCCCAACGCGCTCAATGACGCGCGAGCGCTTGATTCGGAACGCAAATCCGGGAAACTGCGCGGACCGCTGCACGGCATTCCCATTATTGTCAAAGACAACATCGAGACGCGCGATCCGATGGCAACCACGGCAGGATCCTATGCGCTCGCCAGGTCCTTTCGTACCGCCGATGCTCCGCTCGCGGCGCGATTGCGTGCCGCGGGCGCAATCATCTTGGGCAAGGCCAACTTGAGCGAGTGGGCGAATTTTCGCTCGACGCGTTCCTGCAGCGGCTGGAGCGGCGTGGGGGGCCAGGTCCGCAATGCCTACGATCCCGCCCGAAACCCGTCCGGGTCGAGCGCCGGTTCCGGCGTCGCCGCGGCGGCGAGTTTCTGTGCGGCAGCCATTGGCACGGAAACCAATGGCTCCATCCTCTCGCCCTCGTCCTTCAATGGCCTCGTGGGCTTCAAGCCCACGGTTGGCCTCGTCAGCGGCAGGGGAGTGGTGCCGATTTCGCCGCGGCAGGACACGGCCGGCCCGATGTGCCGGACGGTGGGGGATGCAGCAATTCTCGCCTCGGTGATCGCCGAGCGGCCGCTGGGCTTCGGTGCCCATGGCAAGGAGATCGAAGCCTTTCGCCTGCGCGGCGTGCGCGTTGGGGTCATGCCTGTGCCGCAGGGCGCGCATCCGGACACCACCCGGCTGTTCGCCGACGCGCGTGCGGCGCTTGAGCAGGAAGGCGCGGTGACCGTGGACTTGAAGCCCCCGAAGGCGTTTGACGAGATGGGTGAATCGCAACTTGAAGGCTTGCTCTACGAGTTCAAGGATGCCATCAATGCCTACCTCGCCACGCTCGACCCCTCGCAGGTCGATTGCAAGAACCTCACCGACCTGATCGCCTTTAATCGGGCTCATGCGGATCAAGAACTCATCGTATTTGGCCAGGAAATCTTTGAGATGGCGGACGCTAAGGGACCCTTGAGCGATGATGCCTATCAAAAGGCGCTCGCTTCGTTGAAGCGCACCGCGGATTCGGAAGGCCTCGCCTCGCTGCTGGGTCAACAGGGAGTGGAGCTGTTGGTTGGGCCCAGCAACGGACCAGCCGATCTGATCGACCCGGTGTGGGGAGATCGGCGCGGCGGCGGATCGTCGCAAATTGCCAGTGCGGCCGCGATCGCCGGCTATCCCAGCCTGACGGTGCCGGCCGGACTGGTCGGCGGCCTGCCGGTCGGGATTACCCTGGTGACCAGCCGCAATCAAGACGGATTGCTGCTGCAAGTCGCAAGAGCCTACGAACGCGCGTCCAATGCGCGCGTGCCGCCGCATCTGATGATCTAAAGCGCGCGAGGCGAGACTATTTTGACGGGCTGCGGAGCTTCAGCGGCGCAAGTAAGCGTCGGTGCCGTTCAGCCAATCCTGCCGCGGTGGGTTGAATACGTCGACATCGAGCGTGTCTTCCAGCGCCACGGCGCGATGCTCGAGATTCGACGGAATCACCAACACTTCGCCGGCGCGCACTGTTTGTTCGCGGTCGCCTTTGGGACCCAACCAAAAGTGGAGCGCGCCCTCGAGGATGTAAGTGATCTGTTCGTTCTCATGCGAATGCCGCGGCACCTCATCCCCTTTCTTGAGGCGCACATGAGCGATCATCATGCGATCGCCCGTAATCAACTGGCGCGTTATGCCGCCTTTCATGGACTCGGCCGGCAGCTCCGCCCATCGATAATGCTTGGCTATCGTTTCTGCATCGCTCATTTTCCTAAGCTCCTATCGCACCGAACAGCACTGTGCAATTATTACCGGAAATAGTTGGAGATCGAAAAAATGCCGCTCAAACAAGCGTCCGGCGCCGCCGCTCTCATCGCTGTCTGGTTCGCCTCCGCCGCCGTGGCTGCGAGCGATTCATCGCCTCAAAGCGGATACTACCGCTATCCATCGGTCCATGGCGACACTGTCGTGTTCACGTCGGAAGGTGATCTTTGGTCGGTGGGAATTCGCGGCGGCACCGCGCGACGCCTGACCTCGAACTCCGGTGTCGAATCGATGGCGCGCATCTCGCCGGATGGACAAATGGTTGCGTTCGTCGGCCAATACGAAGGACCGAGCGAGGTATATACGGTGCCGCTCGCGGGCGGCGTTCCGGAAAGACGCACCTGGAACGGCGACGCGATTCCTGCCGCGTGGGCTGCGGACGGGCGCCTCATGGTGAGCACCAGCCGCTACTCGACGCTGCCGGATCCGAAGCTGGTACTCCTCGACAACCACGGCGGCCACGAGATCGTTGCATTGGCACAAGGTTCCGAAGCCGCTTATTCCTCCGACGGTCATACTCTTTTCTTCACCCGCTGGAGAAAACAGCCGAGTTCCACCAAGCGTTATCAAGGCGGATACAACGAAACCATCTGGCGCTTCGATGGCGCAGGCGAGGCGGTGCCGTTGACGGCGGACTGGGCCGGCACCTCTCGCAATCCCATGTTTTGGAATGCACGCATTTATTTTCTGTCGGACCGCGACGGCGTCATGAATGTGTACTCGATGGATCTTAAGGGCCGCGACGTCAAGCAGGAGAGCCGCCAGCACGGATTCGATGTTGCCAGCGCGTCGCTGTCCGAGGGACGCGTGGTGTATGCCTGCGGCGCGGACCTGTGGTCTCTCGATTTGAAAACCGGTCACGAAGAAGTGATCCCGATATCAACCGTGTCCGATTTCGATCAGCTGCGCGAGCACTGGGTAAAGACGCCTCTTGATTATCTGACCAGCGTGCACATTTCTCCGGACGGCGCCCGCGCGGTATTCACTGCGCGCGGCGAAGTGTTTACCTTGCCGGTGAAGAGCGGACGCATCATCAAGGTTGCCGGCACTGCGGGCGTCCGCTATCGGGAAGCGCGATATCTACCCGACGGCAAAAATGTTATTTCCGTATCAACCGAGAGCGGCGAAGCCGAATTCTGGAAGTACCCGGCGAACGGCGTTGGCGCGGCGGAACAATGGACGCGCAATTCGAAAGTGCTGCGCTGGGACGGTGTTCCCTCGCCCGATGGCCGATGGTTGGCGCATCGTGACAAGGACCAGCAACTTTGGATTTATGATATCGGCACCCGGCAAGATAAGCGGATCGCTCAATCAAAATTCGGCGATTTCGACAATCTGACGTGGTCCCCCGACAGCCGTTGGCTGAGCTTCGTTCAAACCGCAGCAAACCAGTTCTTGCAAATCAGCGTCTTCAGTGTGGATTCGGGCGCCATTCAGCCTCTCACCTCCGACCGCTACAACAGCGTGAGTCCCACGTGGAGCACCGACGGCAAATGGCTGTATTTTTTGTCCGACCGATCGCTCAAGACCACGGTTGAATCTCCATGGGGCTCGCGGCAGCCGGAACCGCATTTCGATCGCCCGGTGAAAATCTACGGGCTTGCCTTAAGTTCGGGCCTCCGTTCGCCGTTTCTGCCGCCCGATGAACTGCATCCGGATGCGCCGGCCCCCAAGGACGAGGACAAATCTGCCGAGGCAAAAGCCGGCTCTGCATCAGCGCCGGCGGGCAAAAAAGCAGCCACCGTCGTTTCGGGTTCGAGACCCCCCAAGGACGTGAAGATCGACTTCACGGATCTGCAGTCGCGTTTGAGCGAAGTTCCGGTGCCGGCGGGAAACTACGACAACCTTCAAATCACCGACAAGCGCCTGTGCTGGCTGGACGGCTCCGACGAAGCGCCCCGCAAGCTGGCGCTGAAATGTTTGGATATCGGCAATAAGGGCGAGGAACTGGAGGTAATCGCCGGCGATGTGAAGAACTTTGAGATTTCGCTTGATCGAAAAAAGCTGCTCATATCGAAGGATAAAACCTTTTATATCGTTGAGTCCGACGTGAAGGCGGCGGCATTTTCGGATCAGAAGGTACTCGCCAAATCGACGATCAACTTAGCCGGTTGGTCCTTCTTCACGAATCCGCGTGCGGATTTTCGCGGCATTTTTTCCGATGCGTGGCGCCTGGAAAGAGATTATTTCTATGACCGCAACATGCAGGGGGTCGATTGGAATGCCATGCGCGCGCGTTATCTGCCGTTGGTGGATCGGGTAACGGATCGCGAAGAGCTGAATGAAGTGATCGCGCAAATGGTGGGCGAGTTGTCGGCGCTGCACATCTTCGTGGGCGGCGGCGATGTCCGCAAGCCATCCGATCATATCGATCTAGCCGCGCTCGGCGCCCGCTTGAGGCGAGACGACAAGGCAGGCGGCTTCGTAGTGGAGCACGTGTACTTGCATGACCCGGATTTGCCGAACACCGCGCCGCCCCTGGATCGTCCGGAATCGCGGGTCAAGGAGGGCGAAGTCATCATCAGCATCAATGGAGAAAGCGCGCTAGGCGCGCCCGATGAGCGCGCGCTGCTGCGAGGCAAAGCCGGCGCCGAAGTGCTGCTGCGGGTGAGAGCCTCTTCAGGCGAGACTCGCGACGTGCTGGTCACGCCCATCAAGGCGGCCGACGAGGTGAATCTGCGTTACTCAGAATGGGAATACACCCGGCGCCTGAAAGTGGATGCGGAGTCCGGCGGGCAGGTCGGTTACGTCCATTTGCGCGCCATGGGTCCTCAGGACATCGATCAGTGGGCTCGGGACTACTATCCCATCTACAAACGCCAGGGCCTGATCATCGACGTTCGCCATAACCACGGCGGGAACATCGACTCTTGGCTGTTGGAGAAGCTGCTGCGGCAAGCTTGGTTCTACTGGCAGCCGCGGGTGGGCAATTCCGAGTGGAACATGCAATATGCTTTTCGCGGTCACATGGTGGTGCTATGCGATCAGGAAACCGCATCCGATGGCGAGGCGTTCACCGAAGGATTTCGTCGCTTCAAGTTGGGCCAGACGATCGGTGTGCGCACCTGGGGAGGCGAGATCTGGCTGAGCGGCAGTAACTTCGAAGCCGACGGCGGAATCGCCACGGCGGCGGAGATCGGCGTCTACGGTCCGGAGGGCAAGTGGCTGATCGAGGGCCACGGCGTCGACCCAGACATCGTCGTCGACAATCTTCCGCACGACACCTTCGCAGGATCGGATGCGCAGCTCAGAGCCGCGTTGGATCTCCTAAAGGAGGAGATTCGAAGCGATCCGCGTCCGGTTCCCCCGCCGCCGCCGTACCCCAACAAGGCATTTTCGTACCAGCGGTAGCGCCGCTCTCGCGTACGATTTAGCCGACGGCTTCGATTTCCACGAGCAAATCCTCGCGGCATACATCGGCCTGCAGATACACGATGTCGGCCGCGGATTGAAGCAGCTGCGACAAGGTGGCCTCGATGGCCGCCAGATCCGACGGTTTGCGCACGTACACTTTGAGCTGTAAGCCTTCCAGAGAATATCGGGCCGCGCCGACCACGCGATTTGCCTCGTCCAATAACGCGCCGATGTTGATCATGGTTTCGCGCGTCTGTGCGGCGACATCGCCGCGATGAATGGTTTCGTGGCCGACGATGCTCGCGGTACCGGAGATGAATAAGTTGCCGGCTCCGGGCTCGCCCCAAACACAGGCGCGCGAAAATATCGGACTATGCTTGCCGAATTTCGGCGGGTAGTTATAGGCGCTGGTTTGGCGCGGATTTTCGATCATTTTAGCAGGCTTGCGCGCCGCCAGAAAATAAATGGAGATCGGGCTGCCGGCGGGCGAGCCCAATGCGCAGGCGGCGGGCACAGTCCCCATGGTCGCCCTTCCTGACTTGCGAAACGCCGTCTGGCGCGCCGAATTGAAATGCCGATAGCGCTCATCGTCGCCGGCCTGCGCGTTGATGTCGGGAAGGTAATTCCAAATCCGAATCAAGTGCCGATGTTCGGTTTCATTCAGGACGTCGAAGATTTCTTGATAGGCGATCTCGGTGGCGCGCAGCAGCGCCCCCGCTTCGCTGCGCGCATCGATTGCCTCCTCGGCGATGGTGAGGGAACCGAACAGCAGATCCTCGGAATATCGATACTGCACGCGGCTCTGCGCCGTTTCGCCGCTCGACAAGTCGGGACCTATAAGTCGCCAGACTTCGCACAGGTCATTCGCATTCAACGAGCGCGTCATGCTGGCGGTCACCGGTATGCGGGTTCGATCGAGGGTGGGTGGTTTTTCGAACCCCACCACGCCCAAGACACTCCGCCACCATGATGCCGGCTGCGACGCGACGCCATGAGAAGACACATACTCGAGCTGGAGATTGCCCGTGCCAGCCGCCGTGGATGACGCCGTGGTATTCATTTAAGAGGCAGTCTATCCTGCCTCGCAAGATGAAGGGTAGCCGCTAGCTCCGTGGCTTTAGAACGCGATGTACGGGCCGGTTCCGACCGACGTCGTGTCGCCTTCCACGGCAACTGCGACTCTCTTGCCGTAGAAAAAGGCCAAACCATAATCAAAGGTGTCCGAGTTCCCGGCCGGAAGCGTGCCGGCGAGCTGCGGAAGGACGTCGTACGTGTCGGTCGGAGCCGTGGTCGATATCGTCTGGGTATCGCCCACATTGAAGGTCAGGTTATTCGCCATGACCCCGTTAGCGCCTTGGATACTGAGCCCCAGCGTCAGGGTATTCCCAGGACAGTAGAAGCTCGTCAGACCCGTCTCAGTGCAGGTTACGATGCTGCTATCGGCAAAGAAAATGCCGTTCGAGCCGCTGTCGATGAAGCTACTGGCCAAGGTCTGGCCGTTGAATGTCATCGACAATTCTGCATTCCCATTGACCGTCAGCACGGTTTGAGTCCCTGATTGATTGTTCGATTGCGTGTCGATGCCGAAGATGAGCGAGCCGGTGAGCGTCGCCGCACCCGTGGATGCGACCGCGGGCAAATCGATGATGCTGCCGTTGTTGTCCGCGGCGAAGCGCGTGACGGGATTCGGTTCTTGCATGGCGGTCGGTACCACGGTTTCCGTGCAGCTTGTTCCGCAGGCGTAATAAAAGCCTTCAGCGGCGTTAGTATCGCAGTCGCCGCAACCCAATTCGAACGGACCAATGCCTAGAATGCCGTTGGCGCCGAAACTAGTGACCGTATCTTCAGCAATGCCCGTGGTCATACCCGAACAGTTGGCCGGGACGGTGGGGAATCGGGAATCCCCGATGACCTGAACAGGCAACGACTTCGCGGTCTCGCCGGCGATTTGCACATCCGCCAAGACGACGGGTCCCCAGCTGTAGCCGTCGAGGAATGGCGTGCACTCGACTAGAGAATTGCCGTTCGCCAGGGTTTCCACCGGCAGCGTGAGCGTCAGCGGCGGCGCCAACAGGCGCAGTCCATACGAAGCGGTGTCCACTTGAATGTGATCGATCGTTTGGCAGCTCGTCGTACTGCCGGGCACGCATACCGTGATCGTCGCAAATAAAGTATTGACGCTGCCAATGGGGCTGCCATTGACGGTGGGTCCCTGATCGACGATCACGCTGACCACATTGTTGGCAGGCGGTGGGGGTGGCGCAGGTGTCGAGGTGCTGCTACCACCGCCGCCACCGCAGGAGATGGCCACCAGGCACAGGGCAGCGCCAAGGCCCATCCGAACAGCGCGCATCAGAGCCATCAGTGCAAGTCTCCAAGATTGACGCCGCTGGGAACGGCGCTGGCCAAGTAAGCTCGGCCGGAAAAGCCTGCGCGCATATGACCGCTGCCCTGCACGACGAGATCGCCTTGTTGAATTTGCAGGTGCCTGTGATCCACGAACTTAGGTTTTGGCGCGGATGCCAAGGCATCGAAATACTTGCCCAAGGCTTGCCGCAAATTCGGCTGGGTCGGCCCGTTCCAGGCCACCGCAAACACGTTGCCGGCCGGCGCGACGAACTCGCGCAGCAAGGTGCCGCTGGGCAATTGGATTTCGTGAACCCGATAGCCCACACGATCTTCCGAGGATTTGATCGATGCGCGAAGCTGCGCGACATCGCTTTGCACCGTGATCTCCGGTTCACCCAAGGTCGCGCTGGCAATGCGTGGGGCCAGTGCGGTAATGAGCACGGCGCAGAGCAGTGCGGCGATTTTGATTTCACCCGGTCTGAATATTGGCATGGTTATCCTTTGCACTCATTTGAGCGGCGCGGCGCTATTTGGTTCATTGAAGCTGTAGATTGTCGGCCATCGGCGACATCCAGTTGAACACGCGTCGAGTCAATATTGTCCCGCAACCAGCCCATCGATTTTGCGCCGATGATCACAGTTGTAACCAATGGCGGCGCGAAGCTTACGATGAATCCGCCCAACCTAAGCGGGAGCAGGCGGGACGATTTTCCAACTACACAATTCTTGACGCGACTTTGCACTAAAGCTAAGGCATGAATTCGCTGTGCGGTTGTCTGAAGGGCGGTTGTAATACTTTCCGGAGAACATTCGTGAAGACACAGGCCGTAGTGATGGTGAGTGCCATGGGATTCGCCCTGTCGGGGTGCCCCATAACCGGTGGAACCACGTACACGGTCGGGGGCACCGTGACAGGAGTGACCGGATCCGGGCTCGCGCTCCAGATTAACGGCAGCGACAACTTGGGCTTCAGCGCCAGCGGCACTTTCGTCTTCGGCGATCGGCTCGCAAACAACGCCGCCTATTCGGTCACCGTCGCGACCCAGCCCTCCAATCCGTCGCAAACCTGCACCGTGCGCAACGGTTCGGGCACCATCGACCGGGCCGGCATTACCAACGTCATCGTCTCCTGCACGCAAACCGGTCGCTTTGCCTATGTTGCGAATCGGCAGTCGAACACGGTGTCGGCCTATGGCATCGCTCCGAACACCGGCGCCTTGGTGCCCATCGGCGGCTCGCCTTTCGCTACCAACGGCACCACACCGACAGCGCTCGCCGTCGATCCCAACGGCCAATTTCTCTATGTGGCGAACAGCGGATCGAATACGGTCTCGGTATTTTCCATCGATGCTGCTACCGGAGTCCTGACGGCGGTGGGTTTGCCCACGGCGACGGACAGCGCTCCCGGCGCCGTCGCCGTCGACCCCACGGATCACTATCTCTATGTGGCCAATCTGACTTCCAATGACGTGTCGGCTTACGCCATTGATAGCGGCGGCTTGACGGCGGTGACGGGCTCGCCGTTCAGCGTGGGCGCGGAACCTGCATCCCTGGCGATTGATCCCAATGGCAATTTCCTCTACGCCACGAATTTCACCGGCAACAATGTCACGGTGTTTCTGATCGACTTAAGCAACGGTATGTTGAGCAACATATCCGGATCGCCGTTCGCGGCCGGCGCGGGCCCGGTGTCGATTGCCATCGACCCGTCGGAAGCATTCGCCTTCGTCGCCAACGAAGGGGCCAACAGCCTATCGGCGTATTCCCTCACCGCGTCCACCGGCGCATTAACGCCGGTCTCAGGCTCCCCCTTCACCTCCGGAACCAACCCGGAATCGCTGATCGTCGACCCCGCGGGCCGCTACGTTTTCGCGGCAAATGTCGATGCCGCAAACGAAGTTGCCACTTACGCCATCACGCCGAGCAGCGGCGAGTTGACGTTCGTGTCCGCCACCGCGGCCGGCTCCTTGCCGATCAGTGTCACGATCGATCCATCGGGTCAGTTTGTGTATGCGGTGAATTTCAACTCCAACGACGTTTCGGCTTATACGCTCGGCACCTCGGGCGCGCTCATCCCGGTTGCCGGCTCACCCTTTGCCACGGACACCCAGCCTCACGCCATCGCGATCGACTAGTGCGGATGCGCGGTTGCGCGTATGTTGCGGCGATTCACCGCAATTAAAGGATCGAGATGAGCGAGGTTAAGTTTGGCGATTGAAAATAATCGTGGACTGATCATCGCCGGCGCCGGGATTGCGGTGGTGCTCGCGGCGACACTGCTGGCATACCGCACCCCGGCACCGCTCGGGCCGGAAGTTTCACCGACTGTTTTTTCCGCCTCCCGAGCGCAGGCCATCCTCAAAGAGCTGGTGGGCGATGATGTGCCGCATCCGATCGGCAGCGCCGCGAATTCGGCGGTGCGCGAACTCATCGTGAAGCGCTTGACCGCACTGGGATACGCCGCCGAGCTGCAGACCGGGCTCGTGTGCAATGACTTCGGCGGGTGCGGCACTCCCACGAACATCGTCGCGACTTATGGCGGTGATGTGGCGCGCAAGGACGCCGTGCTGCTCGCCGCGCACTATGACTCGGTTCCCGCGGGCCCCGGCGCCTCCGACGACGGCGCCGGCGTTGCGAACCTGATCGAGATCGCGCACATACTGACGCTGGTGCCCGCACGCCGGCATCCGATCGTGCTTCTGGTGACCGACGGCGAGGAGGCAGGATTGCTGGGCGCACTGCTCTTTACTCGCGAACATCGTCTCGCCGGCCATGTCTGGGCCGCAGTGAACATGGAAGCGCGCGGCGTCTCCGGTCCCAGCCTCATGTTTGAAACCGGGAGCGCGAATACCTGGCTCATGCATTTGTACGCGGCGGCAATCCTCAAGCCCATCACCAACTCGCTTTGCTACGTCGTCTACAAGATGCTGCCGAACAACACGGATTTCACGGTCTTCAAGGCGGCCGGGTATCAAGGATTTAATTTCGCGTTCATCGGCGATGTCGCTCACTACCACACTCCCCTCGATAGCTGGGCCAACGCATCGGCCGGCACGATTCAGCATCAGGGCGACAATGCCTTGAGCGCGGTGCTGGCGCTTGCCAACTCGACTGAATTGCAGCCCGCTGCGCAGGACTCTGTTTTCTTCGACGTTTTCGCGCGCGGTGTCATGGTCTGGCCGATCGCGTCCGTATTGCCGGCAGCGCTCGTGGCATTGATGCTATTGCTGGCTGAGGCGGTTCTCCTGTCTCGCCGGGGTCAGTTGACCGGGCGGCAGGCAGCGTATGGTGCGATCGGTGCGCTGACCAATCTGTTGGTGGGCGGCGTGCTCAGTTTAGGCGTGCTCGCGCTGCTGCGGATCTTGGGCAGATCGCCGCCGATCGGTGCGCCTCCGTGGATAGCGAATCCGCTGGCCATGCATATCGGATTTTCAGCGCTCGCGCTCTTGAGCGCGGGCGTGGTCGCCGCGTGGTTCGCGCGCCGCGCGGGCTTTTGGGGTTTTTGGTTCGGCGGCAGCGTAGGTATCGCGTTGCTGTCGGTTGCCAGCGCCGTTGCCGTACCGGGAGCCAGTTATGTGCTGCTGCTCGCGTCCTGGGCGGCAGTGCTCGCGGCGCTGCCCTGCTTGTTCCTGTCCCAGGGCCGGACACCCACGCCGGGCGCAGTCAATTTTGCCGCTCTCGCTCCTTGCCTCATCCTGTTTGCAGCCCTGCTGCCGCTGCTGCTGCTGTTGTACTCGGCGCTCGGCACGTTCGCATGGCCCATCTGTACCGTGACGCTCTGTCTAGTGGCCGGCTTCCTGCTGCCGATGCTGGCCACCGCAACCCAGGGATCGCGTCGGTTCGTTACGCTGCTGGGGGCGGGCGTGACCTTCGCCGGGATCTCCATCACGCTGCTGCTTCCGATGTATTCCCCGAGCTGGCCGCAGCGCGTCAACATTGAATACTGGGTCGATGCCGATAGCGGCCAGGCGCATTGGTGGATGCAGGCTGCCTCGCTCCACGTGCCTAGCGCAATGGCGAGTACCGTGAAGTTCGATCCGCTGCAGCGGGCGCGCTTTATCGGCTCTCCATCGAGAGGATTCTTTGCGGACGCCCCCGCGCTAAAAATGGCGGCGCCGGAGCTTAAGATCTCAGCAACCTCGGGCGCCTCGCAAGCCGCGACGCACTTCGAGCTGCTGGTGCGATCGGAGCGAGGTGCACCCACCGCCTTCGTGGTGTTTCCGGCAAGCGCGCGCGTTCAAGATGTGGTCGTCACGACGCATTCGGGTCCGTTGCGTGCCAAGCTGCACACATTGCGCAGCGGCGACACCGCCTTGGTGCTTGCCGATATTCCGAGCGCTGGACTCAAGTTTGGGATCGACTTAAGCGAGGAACCGATCACGGTGCAGGTATTCGATCAGAGCTACGGGCTGCCGGAGGAACTGGCCGAAGGCAAAGCGCTGCAACGGGCGCGGCCGCAGAATGCGACCAGCTCGCAAGATGGCGACGTGACGGTGGTGCAACGCACCGTACTGCTCGATCCTGCGGCTGGCCGCTAAATCGTCATCATTCCTTAACCCGATTTAGAGCTGGCGGCGGCATGCACCGCGGCGAGCCGCTGATTGTGGATTTTATTGACTGCGGCGCTGATGGCCTGCTCGCGGCATTTCACCACCGCAGCGGGGATCAAACGGGTTTCGGTGGGTTGGGGCGGGCACACTTGTTCGGCCACCTGCGCCAGGCGGCGATACAAAGCGCGTGCGCCGCTGTCGGTGGCCAGCATATCGGGGTTGAAGCGCACCGTGAGCGCAGCGACATCGCTGGACGCCGGAGAGGCTCCGGCAGCACCGGCGGCCGCGAGGCCGGCAAAACCGCCCAACAGCAGTATCTTGAGGGCTAAATTAGTCATGACATCTCTCTCCTTTGGCGAATGAATGGGACACCCCCATAAGACGCCGCGAGACGTGTTCTCGTGTGTATCCGGATGTCGAGTTCGTCCCGGATTGCGACGGGTTCGTCCCGCTGAAGCAAGCCCCAAGCCGCAAATGGAGGTGACTTGGGGTAGGCTTGCCCCATGATTGGAATCGGTTCGACTCCATCTTCGCAGCGCTTCGCCGGAGGGCTGACCCAGGCTCAGTTTCTAGGCATCGTCTGCCTGTTCTGGGTGTATGTGACCATTTCGAATCTCTTATATGGTTACAGCATGAGCAATGGCATTGCTCGCGTGACCAACGTGATGGTGTTTGCCAGCTGGGACACGCGGCTTTTGCAGCATGTGTTGTTGCTGCCCATGCTGCTGGTATCTTTTTGGGCCTCCCTCAAGGTGCAATGGCGTCCGATCCTGATCGCCTTGCCCCTGCAGCTGATTCTCGGCGCGGTCTTTTCTGCCATGGCCTATCCGGTGATGATTCTCTCCGAGGTCATCATGGCCACGGACCAATCGCATGGGACCGCTCTGTCGCAGGTGGTCAGCGCCTGGAGCGATCCATTTTGGGTCACGCTGTGGCTGGCGAGCTTCGTGAGTTTCTTGCCCTCCTACGGATTTGGCCTGGCGCTGGTTACGGGACTGGCTTTGTATACCCGTTTTCGCGATTCCGAAGTGCGGCTCGCCGCGCTGGAGCGTGAGTGGAGCGCCGCGCGCCTGGCGGCGCTGCGCATGCAACTGTCGCCGCATACCCTGTTTAACCTGTTGCATACGATCCGCGGACATATTGAATGGGACCCAAAAGCCGCACAGTCGATGGTGGTACAGCTCGCCGATCTGCTGCGGCGTTTGCTCAACGCCGGCGAACGCGATTTTTCGCGGCTGGCCGATGAACTGCAATTTGCAAAACTCTACTTGGAGCTTCAGCAGCGACGCTTCACCGACCGCCTCATCGTGGTACTGCCGAATCCCGCTGAAGTCCCCGCCGTATGGGTGCCTAGCTTGATACTGCAGCCGCTGATCGAGAACGCAGTGGTCCACGGCATGTCGGGGCATCAAGGCATCGTAACCGTGACCGTAAGCGCGACGATGGCCAACGATACTGTTTTGCTGCGCGTCACGAACTCGGTGTGTGCGGACAGAACCGTGGGCGCGGACGGGATTGGCCTTAAGAATGTGCGCGAGCGCATGGCCGTCCAATTTGAAGGACGTGCAAGCCTCATCGCAGGCGTTCAAGGCAGTGAATGGATCAGCGACATCAGCATGCCGGCCATTCGCGAGTCGCCCCCCATCATGCGCGAGGTCACGGGCGCCAACAAATTGCATACCACGACCCTCGTCGGCACATGATGGATGTCATCATCGTGGACGACGAGGCAGCCGGCCGTCGCACGCTGCGCGAATATTGCGAGGCAGAAAATGATCTACGCGTGGTCGGCGAGTTCGCCGACGGCGCGGCGGCCCTGGCCGCCGTTCGTGCAACGCCGCCGCAAATCCTGTTCTTGGATATCCAAATGGACCCATTGAACGGCATTGACCTGGCGCGGGCATTGGAGCCGTCGCAGCTGCCTTCGCTGGTGTTCGTCACCGCCTACGATACCTATGCGCTCGAGGCCTTCGAGGTGTGCGCGGTGGACTACCTGCTCAAGCCCTTCGACCAGGAGCGGTTTCGCAAGACCCTGGCGCGCGTGCGGCCGCGGCATTTGAACTCAAACGCCGAACGGCAGACCTTGCTGGCAGGGTTACTCGCGCAATTGGAGCGCGGCGCCCGGACTCCGGGCGAGGAGAAACCACGGCTGCTCGCCGAGTTCGGCGGCCATTTGCATGTCATCGACGCGACCCGGGTGGAATTGATCGAAGCGGACCGCAACTACGTCATCATCCGGGTCGGCAAGGATAATTTCCACGCCCGCAGCACGTTGCAGCAGGCGGAACTGGCGCTGCGCTCGCAGCCGATGCTGCGCATCAGCCGCTCCTGCCTGGTGAATCTGAATTATGTAAAAGAAGTGAATCGCACGTTGCGAGGCGATTTCATTTTGGTCCTGGCCGGGGGCGCCACCGTGACCAGCAGCGAGGGGTTTCGCGGCAAGGTCAAGGAATACTTGAGTAGCTTGAAGATATCCTAGGAGCCTGTCTGAGTATTCCCCGTGGCCGCGAGCGTGACGGATTTGACTTCAGTCGAGGCGGAGCCGACGAGGTTGGGTTTGATCCCAATGAGGAGGCGACAACGACGAATGAAGGCAAATCCGTCCGCTCCCGAAGGGTTGGCCCTGGAAGGGGCGTCTGCGGCGTTGCGCGGCTTGCCCGTGGAATCAACCACGGCCTGCGCCGCGCGCCTTGCATCCGCTCCCTTGCAGAGGCCAACGCGGCTCACGCGGAATACTCAGACAGGC
>Ga0182024_10005643_pt1 | contig 27939 bp, 28 predicted proteins | sample P32metaG_FD_120480 | JGI IMG/M metagenome (GOLD analysis project Ga0182024, IMG submission 120480) | Permafrost microbial communities from Stordalen Mire, Sweden - P3-2 metaG (Illumina Assembly) | ecosystem: Environmental > Terrestrial > Soil > Wetlands > Permafrost | place: Sweden: Stordalen...
TCTTCGCCTTGAACGCCGCATCAAACTTCTTGCGTGACTTCGTCATTACTCGCTCCATCGCTGCGACAGAGCAGGACGCTTCACACCTTAACCGGTGGTCCTAAATCCGGGATCCACTTCACATTGCAATCCTTGTCTTCACCGGGCCGGCCGCGGGCGCGACCTACACCTTTCAACGGCCGGCGGATGTAACTGCGGTCGTGCGCCTCTTAGCCGCGTCGACCGTCAGGATATTTCGGTCTGAGACATCTGCGCCCCAAGACGGGTCAGGGTTCGTCATAGACAGCCACGAAGGGCTGATCGTCACGGCTTCCCATGTCATCGAAGGCGTTAATGGGCCAGTTTGGGTTGCCTTTCCGCATTCCGACGACCGTCACCGCGCCGCCGTGCTGAAGCGCGATTCAGCCGACGCCGACGGCAGCCCGACGCCCGACTTCGCAGTGCTGAAGCTTGATCAGCCGGAAGAAGGCCTAGGTGCGCTGGAAGTCCAACTGGATGTTATAGACGATCAACAGATGCATAGCATAAGTGGTTTCGGACGGGATAGCCAAGCGCCGTTACCTGCAACGGGCATTGCCAGCAAGCGTACGGATTGCAGCTATGTCATCCGCATCCCAACATTGCATGGAGATAGCGGCTCAGCGGTATTAACCGATGAAGGGTTGGTGGACGGCGTTGCTGTCGAGGGTGCCGAGTCGGGAGGCACGAGCTCGATGGCAGAGACACTAGTGCTCCCGATCGCCTGTGTGCGAGATAGAATTCTTGCGTTTGTCCCGGATAGCGACAGTGCGGAGATTCTCAGGATTCTCGGAAGCGGAAATGAGAGCAAATTGCTGAATGCTTTCCAGCCATCGATGTCCACTGTCGGAAGGTTCAGCAATCTTCGTTTGGCGAAAGCCCTCCTCGGATGGATTGCCGAGCACAAGAAAAACCAACAGCTCCCGCCGCTCGTTGATCGACAGCACATAGCACAGGTGATGCCGATCATAATCGAACGGCGACTGGGTTACGACTTGGCAACCGACTTCACGTACGTCGAATCCCAGAGTAAATTTGCCGCAGCCGATTTTTTTCAGAATTTTGGAGATTCCCTACGTACATCTGGCTCCCTCGCCGACGCCGTAAAGGCCTACACGCAGGCGCGAACTCTCTATATCGACAGCATTGGTTCGCGCTCGTCGGTCAATCCAGTCGCGTATAACGGTACGGCGATCATCGATTTCGAGACTGCCAAAGCTTATAAGGGCGCGGCTGACAGCGCGACGAAATCGGCCCAAATATCTGGGATCGACGAAGCGTTTGGACAGGCGAAGTCCTTCGCTGCGGCCGCTGTGCTATTCGCTCCGAGTGGTGCAATGAAAGCCTCGTCATGGGCCGCACTGGGTTCCGCCTCGCAAGCCACTGGTGAACATGCGATCGCTGCGTCGGCTTTTCAGGCGGCATTGAATGAAGGGTCCACCGCACTCTGGACAAAGAAGGCCTTGGCTTACTCGTCAACACAACTTGGCAGTCGCCAACCGGTCGATCTCAACGCTGATTATCTCAAGCGACTAGCTAATGAAGTGTCACAAGGCAGTCGCACTCACTTGGATTTTGTTCAGTAGGCTTGGGCAGCGACGAGACAGGCGGGCGAAGATACTTTTCGACGCCCGCGGGGGAGGCTACCCAAATCACAACGGGACGGCCGAGAACAGGATACGCATTGCGCCAATTCGACTGCGCGTCAAATGGCGCAATGCATATGCGGTCCCTGTAATTCCTCCCCATCTCACCGCATCACCCGCTGACGCCAGTTCCGCTACCGCCGCATCGATTGTTTCCGGATGATCGGATTTCGACCCTTTCGGCCATACCCTTCCAAAAGCGCTCTATCGGTTCATCCCGCTGACATTCTCGCAATATCTTTCGAATGCGATCTCCGCTGCGGCACCTCTCCCTTCTCTGTGGAATTTCTCTATACGCTCCGCAGTGACGGCGGCGTATCCGGCGCGAATGTCGCAATTGAAGGCGCGAATATTTGGTGACGGCTGCGCCAGCTTGTGCGCTCGCAGGCTGGCTCGTTCGATTGCCTCGAGGAAAGAGTGATATATCGAGGTTAGCACCGACGAATCGTTTCCAGAGCAAATAATGTCGTCGAGGTATACCGAGGTGAATGTTCTCTGCCGCTCAGCTTCAGCAATGGCCGGGAGAAGCGGCGACTTCATGAGTGTGAGTGTCGCTAACGCCGGCGATTGAACGAAGCCAATCGGCAGCGCGTAGCCGCCCTCCTGATATGGATTTCTTACGCACGACCACTTAGCGAAGTCGCGAGCGTCTCCAAACCGAAAATGTCGCAGCGTTGCCGAGACCCTGCTTCGAGAGATCGAATAAAAGAAGCGCTCCAAGTCGATCTTAAAAAAATAGCTATGCGCCAAGTGACCGTGAATCGCGGCGACGTGTCCGCCGCTCTTGTAGTGATAAAAGTTGTCCGGAAAATTGACCGTTCGTTCAACAAACCGAAGAATTATCTCACCGCGGCGATTTGCTTCATCGTTCGGAACGAAAATGAACTTGTTCCGGTGCTGAAATTTGGCGCGATAATTCTCAAACATCGATACCGCCAGTTGGCGCACTTATCTGCGATGGACACCAAAACCCCGATTAACGCTTTAAGCGCGATCAGGAAGAAAGTGACTTCGCGAATAAGGCGCGCGATTTGGCGAAATTTAATGCGCTTCATCACGGCCTCCGTCTAGTCACCGTCGGCTACCTGCGAGCCAATCATATGGAGCCGCCAACCGAGACAAAGTCACATGCCATTCGAGGCGAACGTCATGTCTCGTCTAACACATGTCATCCGGCCAATCGCAAAATAAACCAGATAGACAGCCCGGAGGTCCCAGGAGATCGCCAACGGCACACTCAAAGTAGGGCCTCCAGATAATCTTTCCGGCCAATGGCTATCTAGAACCTCGGCGCCATAGTGGTCGTCGCCGCATTGGGTTGACCTGAAGCTGGCGAACGCGCCGTCCCCTTCGGCGGTCGGTCCCGGCCGCCCAGCGCCGCCGATTTGCGCCCGGCTCGGTCGCCGCTAATATCCCGTAATGTTCGAATCGGCCCCCGCCAGGGGCGCGGCCGATGGAGGGCCTCCTGCGCAAGCGAATTGCCTTGTTCATCGCGGTGGCGCAAATGTTCTGCTGCCTGTCGCTCGCGCGCGCCGGCGACGATCGCTACGGCGATCTTGATTTTTCCCGCCTTTCAATAGACCAGGAACAATTGTTCTGGCGCCGGCTCAACATTCTCGCCTTCGAGGATGCGACGGTCGCTTATTGCGGCGACCACCGCGAATATGAAAAGCTGGCGATCGAGGGCGTCGAGCGGTGCGTCACCGCGGACGCCTTGCGCCGGGCGGATTCTTTCTTCCGGGTAAGGTTGCGGACGTTCCGCGGCGAACTCGTCCGGCAGAGATGGGCTTGCACGGGGACAGTCAGGTTCAACGGCGTGACCGACAATGATGCGGCGACGCTCGTCGACAATCATCGGCGCAATCTCGACAACGTCGTCAGTGAAATCACCGACCTCTGCGATCGATGCAGGAACTCCATCTGGGCTATTTTCTGCCATTGACGCGAGGATCTCTCCTCATGAGACCCTCCGCGCTGCGCCTCGCCTGCCTGCTCTGGCTCGGCGCCGCGCCCGATATCCCTGAAGGCGCCGACAGGTTGCCGGACGCCGCGATTACTTCGGCGGCTGTTCCTGGCCGGGCGGGGCGGCGGCGGGCGTGCCGGGGGCGGGTTGTTCGTCCATGTCGTCCTGGGTGGTCGGCGGCGCGCCGGCCGGCGCCGCGCCCGATGCGGGCTGCGCCTTGACTGGCCGGTTCAACAGACGCTGACCGATCGCCGCGTAGCATTTCTCGGACAATTCGTCCTTATGCGCGCGCAGGCAATCCATGATCCGGCCGCCGCCCGGCTCGATGCCGGCGCATACTTCCTTGACATGGCAGGCCATCCGGACGTTTTGCGCTTGCGCCGCGCCGCCGAGCGTCAATCCGAGCCACAGAGCGATGAGAGAGATCGAACGCATGGGCGCTCCTGTCTTTGGCGCGGGGTCGCAACCTGACTTTCGAGGCGTCTCCCGTGCAGCCTGAACTATGGCACGGATCGCCGCCGTCCGCTCCGGGGGAGCGGCAATTCTTACGCGGCCGCCGCTGGCGCGATCCATGCATAGATGCTGAAATGCCGGAAGCTGGAGGCGATCCGGTTCAGGAGGGGGATGCGCGACATGAGCCCGACTTCGAAAAAGGAGCCGCCCTCGAGCGGCGCGGCGACGATCACCGAACATGAGATGGCGCAGGTCAAGCGGGCCAATGCGACGGGGCTCACGCCCGTCGTGTTCGTCCATGGCCTGTGGCTGCTGCCGAGCAGTTGGGATCGCTGGGCGAAGCTCTTCGAAAAAGCCGGTTTCACCGCGTTGACCCCCGGCTGGCCCGACGATCCCGACACGGTCGAAGAGGCCAACGTGCATCCCAATGTCTTTGCCCATAAGAGCGTCGGCCAGGTCGCCGACCATTTCGACGAGATCATTGCCGGCCTCACCAAGAAGCCGGCCATCATCGGCCATTCCTTCGGCGGCCTGCTCGCGCAGATCCTCGCCGGACGCGGGCTTGCGGGCGCGACGGTGGCGATCGATCCGGCGCCGTTCCGCGGCGTGCTGCCGCTGCCGTTTTCCGCGCTGAAATCGGCCTGGCCGGTGCTCGGCAATCCGGCCAACCGCAATCGCGCGATTCCGCTCACCTTCGACCAGTTCCGCTTCGGCTTCGCCAATGCGGTCAGCGAGCACGAGGCGCAATTGCTCTACGACACTTTCGCCGTGCCGGCGTCGGGCAAGCCCTTGTTCCAGGCGGCGACCGCCAATCTCAATCCGTGGACGGAGGCCAAGGTCGAGACGGAAAATCCCGATCGCGGGCCGCTGCTGATCATCTCCGGCGAGAAGGACAATACGGTGCCCTGGTCGATCGCCAACGCTTCGTTCAGGCTGCAGAAGCGCAATCCGGGCGTCACCGAAATCATCGAAATGCCCAATCGCGGCCATGCGCTGACGATCGACAATGCTTGGAAAGAGGTCGCCGACACCGCGCTCGCCTTCGTCAAGCACTTCATGTGAGGGGCGCGCGCCCCGCAACTTTCAATCTTCCGTGAGCTCCCCGCAAAGCGGCCCGCCCTCGACCCGTAATCGAAAGGGACAGGACAGAAGGCGGCCCTAACGAAGAGGAGATTGAAAATGCGACGGATTTGGCTCTATGCGCTGCCGCTTGCGCTGACAGCGTTCAACCCCGCGATCGCCGACGCCATGGGCGGCGGCGCGCGCCCCAGCGTTGCCGCATCGGCGCTCGCCGACGGCTCCACCGACCAGGGCTACGGCAGCTACACTTATTCCGATGTGCTGAAGCCCAAGGGCCGCGAGCGCGGCGACGCCGCCGAGCAGATCGCCACCCGGGCCTGCGACGCCGGCAGCGTCGACAATATCGCGAGCGCGAGTTTCAACGCCTGCATGAGCGCGCGCGGCTGGCAGATGACCAATTTCGAGCCGACCGCGCCCAACACCTACATCTACTCCGACGTGCTGAAGCCGCATGGCCAGGAACGCGGCGACGCTGTCCGGCAGGCGGCGACCAATGTTTGCGACGGCCGCGACTCGGACAATATCGGCCTGCCTGCGTTCGACGCCTGCATGAGCGCGCGCGGCTGGCAATTTGTCGGGCAGACGCCGCCTTCGCAGGATTCTTTTGCTTCGGATTCCTCGCCGGCCGACGATTCTTCGGCGGCGATCGATGCGTCCAACGCCGCCATTCAGTCAGATAATGACCAGGCCGCGATGAACGAGGCGACCGCGGCCGCCCAGCAGCAATTCAACGACGGGATGGCGGCGGCGCAGCAACAGATGAACAATGCCGTCTTCAACCAGCAATAGACGAGGGGCGCCCGATCCTTGCCGCCGGCCATGCGCCGGCGGCAATGCCAGTCAAGGCAATCGTCGATGAAAGCTGCGCCTATTGGGCTCACCTGCTTGCTCTGGCTCGGCGGCGCGCCGGTCGCCGGCGCGGCCGAGCTCAAGGATTCCGTGCCCGGACCCTCGAAGGAGCTGGATCGTCTGGCCAAGGAAGACGCCAAGCGGTTCTGAGGATTTCCTTCCGGCGCGGCGGCGCTCAAACAAAAGGCTCCGGTCGACCCGGAGCTTTTTCTTGTCGATCCGTTCGCCCGGTGGGCGATCGCCTCGCGAATCGTTCGGATCCGATCAGAACTTATAGTTGACGCCGGCCCTGGCGATGCTGACGCTTTCGCCGATTTTGGCGGTGAACGAATATCCGGCGCCGCCCGGCGTAACCGGATCGGTCAAGGTCACATTGCGGCGGCCGAGGTTGGCGTAGAGGTATTCGCCTTTGACCGTCCAATGATCCGTCAACGCATATTCAAGACCGCCGCCCACGGCGTATCCGATGTTGCTGCTGCTTGGGCCCTGGAACGTCGCATATTGCGCGCCGCCGACATTGGTGAAGCTGGCGACCGCGCTGCTGGCGCCGCCGGAATAAGCGAGACCGCCCGTCACGTAGATGAGGGCGCGATCGACGGCATAGCCGAGCCGGGCGCGGACCGTGCCGAGGAAGTCGCTGTTCGAGGACGAATAATTGAAGACGTTCGGGGCGGCCCCAAAACCAAACGGCGTTGGGGGCAATCCCGCCACTGTGAAAGAGTTCCTGCGCAGACCGATATAGTCGAAGTCGGCCTCGAGGCCGAAAACGACGCTGCTGACCTGATAATTATAGCCGATCTGCGCGCCGCCCGTGAAAGCCGATTGGTTCGAACTCGAGGGAAGCCTGGGCGAGCCGGCATATGCCGGGAAAAGGCCCGTGAGCGGTTCCGAATTCGGATCGCCGAAAGCGCCGCCGGCGTTCAATCCGACGTAAAAGCCGGTCCAATTATATGGGACAAGCGCCGGCGCAACGAAGAGGGGCGCCTTCTTGGTCGGCAGGTCCGCGGCGCAGGCGAGCGAAGCAAAGCCGATGGCGGCAAGGGCGACGAGCCCAGCGGACCGAAAGTATTTCACAGGAACCTCCACCGGACGAACAACATTTCCGGCGAGAGCGGAAATGCAAAATGGAGGTGTAAGAGACGATCGCGAGTTCTGTCCAGAGCCAAGCGAATATCTGGTCTAGATGATTTCGAGGCGTGACATTTTATGCCGCTCCGCGACTGCGCGCGCAGACCACTCCGCTCACCCAATCGGGGGCGGCGATTACGTCTTAGAAACGGGGCGGCTTTGTGAGCCGCCCCGTTGTTGGGGTCGCTTCACTTCACCTTGGGGCTCAGCAGCTCCATGGAGCGGGCCTCCTTCATATTGGCGGTGGTGATGAGGTTCGCGCCGGTGTCGACGAAGGCTTCGATCTTCTCGCCCTTCGAGGCGGCGAGCGCGGTCTTGACGCCGTCATAGCCCATCCGGAACGGGTCCTGCACGACAAGGCCGGCGATCGTGCCGTCGGCAAGGAACTTCACCGTCTTGTCGTCGGAATCAAAGCCGATCACCTTGATCGCATCGGCCTTCTTGTTCTCGGCGATCGCCTGGCCCGCGCCCTGCGCCATGATGAGGTTGGAGGCGAATACGCCGCGCAGGTTCGGATTGGCGGTGATCAAATCCGTCATGATGTTGAGGCCGGTCGTCGCCTGGCCGTCCGCCACCTTGTCGGCGACGAGTTTCAAGCCCGGATATTTGGCCGCGAGTTGTTCCTTGAAGCCCTTGGCGCGCGCGTCCAGCGAGCCGACGCCCGGCAGCGAGGTGATGAGCGCGACATCGCCTTCCGCCTTGCCGTATTTGGCCTGGATCGCGGCGGCGAGGCCGTCGGCGGCGATGCGGCCGCCCTGCGTATTGTCGGTCGTCAGAAAGGAAGTGAACGCCTTCGAATCGGCCGACGAATCGATGCCGATGATCTTGACCTGCTTGGCGGCCTCGTCGATCGGCTTGCCGAGCGCGGCGAATTGGGTCGGCGAAATGACGATCGCGGCGGGCTTGCCCGAGACGGCGTTCTCGAGGATCGAGATCTGGCCGTTGATGTCGGACTCGGACTGGGCGCCGAGTTCCGGCACGTTGACGCCGAGGTCCTTGCCGGCCTTGCGGGCGCCGGCCAGCACGATCTGCCAGTAGAACGAAGTGGTGTCCTTGACGATGATCGGAATGGTCGGCGCATCGGCGGCGAAGGCCGGCGCGCTGAGCGCCGCGATCGAGGCGATGGCGGTGGCGATGAGAAGCTTTTTCATGATTCCTCCTGAGGGGATGAGCGAATTTGCTCTAGCGTTTAAGGATTTCCGGTTGGCCGGAATGGGCTTCTTGGGACGACGGTTCCCGTCATCCGGCGGCGGCTAAACCAGCCTCCAATCGGGGTTGCGGCAGGTCGATGCCGCTGGCGAGCTTCAGGTCGATGAGGCCGCCGAAACGGCGCTGCTTCTTGGCCTGATGATTGGTGTGGATGTCGGCAAGATAATGATTGAGGAACGGATTCATGAAACGCTCGATGACGGCGCCTCGATAGACCCGCGCCTCCTGCCCAAGCCCGATCCGCGCGAAGATCGGCAGCACCTCGCGATCGTAGAGATCGTTGAGATCCTCCGCGATGGCGGGCTCAGCGAGCAATCCGCGCACCGTCGCCGATTTGTCGGCGCCCCGCGCCGCCCAGCCTTCGGCGAGATAGGTGTGGCCGAGATTGAGGATGAAAAGCTTCAGCCGCTCGTAGCGGGCAAGATCGTCGGTGAGGATGACATTGGGGTGGGCGCATGGCATTTCGAGGCGAGGCTGGCGCTCGACGGCCCATAAGGCATAGGGCTCGGCGACCGCGCCGGCCGGCTCGAGCGGCTCCGATACGATGCGATCGACGAGCGAATTGACCCAAAGGCAATCCTGCGCCGTCCATCGGCGGAACGCCGCCTCGAGGCCCCAGGCCTCCGCGACGCTCAAGACCACGGCCTTCAGCCTGTCGCCATTGCCGACGATGAGTTCGCAAGGCAGTAGGATGAGCGGCTGGGCGCCGGCCCGGTAGCGCGCCAGCAGCAGCCTCGTCAGCTTGGCGGGGAAGGATTTCGGGATGGCGCCGTCGGCGCGATCTTCGGCGTTGAGCTCATAGCCGCGGTCGCCGGTGTTGGAAACGATCCAGCGCGCCTGATGGACGAACAGATTCTCGACCTCGCCCCATTCAAGATTGGCGTCGAGGCCGCGGCCGATGCTGTCGACCTCAATCCATTCGTCGACGACGCCGCCCTCGGCCAATCCCTGGATATGCACGCGATAGGGACGCCCCTGGCTGAAGAACGCGAGGCGCCGGGCGCTGTCGGGCGAGGATGTCGTCTGGACCACCGCGATTTTTCCCGCGGCCTCGCCTTTGGCGAGGCCTTGGGCGACGAACAGGTCGAAATGCGCCTGGAGAAAGCGGCTTGTCCCGAACTGGAGAATGGGGAAGGACATGGGCTTAGCCTAAATCTCGAGGATCGCTTTGATCACGCCGCTCTGCGGCCGCATCCAGAAGGGAAACAGGCCAGGCGCCTCGCTTAAGGTCGCGCGATGGGTGTTGAGCGCGTCGGTCGGAATGAGCCCGCCGCGCATAGCCGCCAGCACTTCGTCGAAATCCAGGCGCGTCGCGTTGCGGCTGCTGAGCAGGCTCGTCTCGCGCTTGTGAAACTCCGGATCGGCGAACGAGATCGTGTCGCGCACGATGCTGACGAGAACATAGGCGCCGCCATGCGCGACATAGTCGAGGCCCGCGTTCATCGCTTTGACATTGCCGGTGGCGTCGAAAACGCAATCGTAAAAATCGCCCGACGTGCGGCGCGAAAGTTCGGATGCAGAATTGGCGTCCGCCCGCACGATCGAATCGACGCCGATTTGCGCGGCGCAGAAATCGAGGCGATCCTGACGCGTGTCGAGCGCGGTGACGGACTCTCCCCGCAATTTGGCGAAGATCATGCAGGCGATGCCAATCGGCCCCGCGCCGACGACAAGAACGCGATTTCCCTGTTGCAGGGCGCCCCGGCGCACGGCATGCGCGCCGATCGCCAGAAATTCGACCATGGCGGCCTCATCGAGCGTGACGCCGTCGGCCGCCACGACATTGGACTGCGGCACGCCGACATAATCGGCCATGCCGCCGTCGATATGAACGCCGAGGACGCGCAGGCGCTGGCAGCAATTGGTCTTGGCCTTGCGACAGGCAACGCACGCGCCGCAGGACAGATAGGGCAGCACCGCGACGGGCTGGCCCGGCGCGAAGGGGCTGTCGGCCCCGGCCTCGTCGATCTCGCCGGCAAGTTCGTGGCCGATGACGCGCGGATATTCGAAATAGGGCTGCGTGCCCTCAAAAATATGCAGATCCGTCCCGCACACGCCGGCGCGGCGCAACCGGACCCTCACTTCGCCCGGCTTGAGCGCGGGCTTCGGGCGCTCAACGATTTCAAGTTCGCCTGGATTCCTGCACAGAAGCGCTCTCATCGCCGGGGCGTTCGGCTCGGCGCGCCGCGATCGGGACGAGGCCGGAAGCTTTGAGCGGCGTTGCGCCAATCTGGCTCGACACGGCTCGACATTCGACCTCCCAACGCAAGTTGCACTTTGTTTATTATGGATAAAAAGGAAACATCACGCGCCAAGTCAAGCTGTTTTTGAGACGCAAAAAATGATCGAAGAAAACAGGCGCCGGATGAGAAAGACGCGAGCGCAAAATGCGGTGTTGGCCCATGGACCCAACAGCGATCCAGAGCCATAAGCGCTTTCTCACCACAGGCATCGGGAGCCGTCTGGCGTCGCCGTCTGTCCTTGCAAGGCAATCCATGACCGCCCGCCCGCAGACACGCAACATCGCCGGCATGGCCGCGCTTGCCCTTGGCATATTCGTCTTCTCGACGCAGGACGCGATCATCAAATCGATCAGCGGCGACTACGCGCTGACGCAGGCCATCGTGATCCGCAGCGTCGTGTCGCTGCCGATCCTCGCCGCGACGGTTCACGCCGAATCGGGCCTGCGCAATCTGATCAGCGCGAACTTCTGGGGCCTGTTGGCGCGCGGCCTGATCCTGCTTTTGTCCTATACCGCCTATTACATGGCCTTTCCGGCGCTGCCGCTTGCCGAAGCGATCGCTTTGTTCTTCGTTTCGCCGATCTTCGTGACCTTGCTGGCGGGCCCGCTGCTGGGCGAACGCGTGAGCCACCAAATCCTGGCTCGCTGTGGCGATCGGTTTTGCCGGCGTTTTGTTCATTGTCCAGCCGGGCGGCGCCCTGTTCGAACCCGCCGCCCTGCTCGGCCTGGTCAGCGCCGCCGCCTATGCCCTGGCGATGATCTTCGCGCGCAAGCTCGGCGTCTCCGAGCCTGCGACGGTGATGGCTTTCAATCAAAATGGCGCCTACCTCCTCGGCGCCATCGTCATCGCCGGCGTCTGCGCGGCGCTTGGCCTGACCAAGCTCGGCCACCCCTCGCTCGACTTTCTGGTGCGCCCCTGGGTGACGCCGACGGCCAGGGATTTTCTGTTGATGGGCGCCTGCGGCGTGATCGCCGCCATCGCGATGTCGCTGCTCACCCAGGCCTATCGGCTCGCCGAAGCCAATCTCGTGACCGTGTTCGAATATACCGGCATGATCTGGGCTCCGCTGTGGGGCTTCCTGTTCTTTGCCGAAATTCCACGCTGGACCACAATTGTCGGCATGTTGCTGATCGTCGGCGCCGGCCTCTATTCCCTCATGGGCGCCGCCGCCGGAAAGCCTGAGATCATCGCTGGAAATGCGTGAGGCCGAGCCAGCGCCCCGGACGGATCACGAATTCTCCAGATAGGCTTGCGCCGTGGCCTCGACGCGCATTCCGGCCGGCCCGATCAGTTCGCGAACGATCAGCGTCGCCCGGCTGGGATAGGGCTCAACGGTAAAAAAATCACCGTATACTTTGTTCATTCCGGAGGCGTCCTTGGCGTCGATCAAGTAGAAAGTAATCTGAGCAACATTGGCCAGACTGCCGCCGGCCTCTTTCAAAAGAGCTTCCAGATTGGCAAGAACTTGGCGGGTCTGTGTCTCTATTGAGCCGCCGACGAAGGCGCCGCTCTCCAGATCGACGGGAACATTCGTCGCAAAGAAAAGATGTCCCGCCACAACTGCCGGGCTGATTGGAATGGATACTTTCGGCCCAACCGCTTTCAGCATTTTACGTTCCAAACTTGCGTTTGCTGATTCTACCTTAAGTGTTTTGTATGACGTTTGATCATTGGCTATTGTTGCAAGTCAATCAAATTCCGCGTCGTCAGCCGTCGCAGGCGAGCGGGTTGGACGCCAGCTTATTATCGACAAAAAGACGAAGCACCGCTAAGCCAGTTGGATGGCCCTCCATTGGATCGGCGATGAAAACCAACGCGATCTTCAAGCGAACCTATAATTCGTGCCTCAACCTGCTGTCGGCGCGACCGATCGGCTCGCATCTGGGCTCCGAGCCGATGCTGGCGGCCGAGCTCGACGTCAGCCGCACGACCATTCGGGCCGCGCTCGGCGCCTTGAGCGCGCATGATCTCATCCGCCTCAACGGGCGCGAGAAAATCGTGCGCCGGCGTCCGGTCGCCTCCGATTATTTTCCCGAGATCGAAACCGAGCCGGTCAGCGACCTCGTCGAGAAGCGCTTCATGCAATGGATCCTGCACGGCGACTGCAAGCCCGGCCAGCAGATCAACAGTCTGGAGCTTGCCCGTCAGTTTGGCGTCTCGACTTCGGCGATCCGAGAATATCTCAACGGCTTCAGTCGGTTCGGCCTTTTGGAGCGCCGCCCCAGCGGCAGTTGGATCGTCAAGGGCTTCACCAAGGAATTCGCCCTCGAATTATCCGAAGTGCGCGAATTGTTCGAATTGCGCTCGGTGCAAAGATTCATCGAACTGCCTGACAGCGATATCGCCTGGCGCTCGCTGGAGGCGATCCGTGGCGACCATCTGCTGCTGAAGGAGGAAATCGAAAAGCGGCACGTCGATTTTTCGCCGCTCGACGAACGCTTCCATCGCCTCATCAACAACAGCTCGCGCAACCGTTTCATGGTCAATTTCTACGCGCTGATCTCGATGATTTTTCACTATCACTATCAATGGAGCAAGATTGGCGAAAAGGAGCGCCATGTCGTGGCGATCGACGAGCATCTCGACTATATTGCCGCGCTGAAAAGCCGCGACAAGGAATTGGCGATGGCGCGTTGCCGGGCGCATATGAACACCGCCAGGGCGACGCTTCTTCGCTCGATCGAGGTCCATAATCCGGCTTGAGCCATAAAATCTGACGAGGGGGGAATATGGAATATCGACAGCTCGGCAATTCGGGCCTCAAAATATCCGCGCTCGCGATGGGCACGATGACGATGGGGGGAGCGGGCGGCTTTTCCAAGATCGGCAATGTGGGGCTGGCCGATGCGCGGCGCATGATCGACATCGTGATCGACGCCGGCGTCAATCTGATCGACACCGCCAATGTCTATTCGGGCGGCGCCTCGGAGGAGATTATCGGCGAGGCTTTGGGCGGCAAGCGCAAGGGCGGCGTCCTGATCGCCACCAAGGCGCGCTTTCCGATGGGCGAGGGCCCCAACGATCGCGGCCTTTCGCGCTGGCACCTGATCCGCGAATGCGAGGCGAGCCTGAAGCGCCTGCAAACCGATGTGATCGATCTCTACCAGCTGCATCAATGGGACGGCCTGACGCCGCTCGAGGAGACGATGGAGGCGCTGGATTCGCTGGTGCGAAACGGCAAGGTCCGCTATGTCGGCTGCTCCAATTTTTCGGGCTGGCACATCATGAAGGCGATGGAAATCGCGCGGCGCGACGCCCGCATTCCGTTCGTCTCGCAACAGATCCATTACACGCTGCAGGCGCGCGAGGCCGAATACGAACTCGTCCCCATCTCGATCGACCAGAAGCTCGGCATTCTCGTGTGGAGCCCGATCGCCGGCGGCCTGTTGTCGGGCAAGCACCGGCGTAACCAGAAGACGCCCGAGGGGACGCGCCAGTTCGCCGGCTGGAAGGAGCCGCCGATCCGCGACGAGGGCAAGCTGTGGGACATTGTCGATGCGCTGGTGGCGATCGCCGACGAGCGCGGCGTATCGGGCGCGCAAATCGCGCTGGCCTGGCTCATCGGGCGCCCCGGCGTCACGAGCGCGATCATCGGCGGGCGGACGGAGGCGCAGTTCAAGGACAATCTTGCCGCCGCCGATCTCAAGCTGACGCATGACGAGCGCGCGCGATTGGACGAGGTGAGCCAGCCGCCGCTGCTCTATCCCTATTGGCACCAGGTCTGGACGGCCAAAGACCGACTCGGCGCGGCGGATCTGGCGTTTCTGGCGCCTTATCTTGAGAAATAGCGCGGGATCATTTCCCCGCCGTCGCGCCGCCCCTCATCAGACCCGACTTCGTCGGTGTCATGCGCAGCATGACGGATGAGGGGCGGCGCCGACGTTGAAAGTTACGGCGCGGACTATCTACTCTTAGCCACGGCCTTCAGAATATCCGGTCGACCGGCAGTCCCAGCGCCATGGCGCCGGCGTATTCGGCCTGCGGGCCGGACAGCAGCGGATGATAGCGGGCGGCCTGGATATCGCGGAACCTCCGCTCCAGGCCCGCCGCGCGATAGAAACCGGCGCCTCCCGCCAGCTCCATCGCATATTCGACGGCGGCAATGGCGTGTCGCGCCGTCAACTGCCGTCCAATCATCACGTCATTGACAGTGCTGGCCGACGGCGCGTTGAGACGCACGGCGGCGAGCATCGATTCAAGCGCGAGCCTGGCCGCGGTCAGCTCTGTCTCCATGCGCCCGGCAAGATCGATCGCATGGCGCCCCGGATTCTTCCGCTTGGCAAGGCCGATGGCAATGTCGCGCGCGCTTTCCGCCACGCCGAGATAGGCCGCATAGATGAGGGGAAACGCGATCGTCGCGATGATGTGAAAGAGCGGATGCCATTCGCCGGCCTTGCGCCGCACCGCCACCGCGGCCTCGGGCACGAAATGACCGTCGATCTCAACGTCATGCGAGCCGGTTCCGCGCATGCCGAGCGCGCGCCACGTGTCGAGCACTTTCACCTGCGGCGAATTCATCGGAATGCCGAAATGCAGCACCATCGGCGGCTCGCCATCCGCCTCCAACACCGCCCCCGTCATCAGAATGTCGCCGGTCGGCGCGCCCGAGGTGAAGACCTTTCGCGCATGAATGCGATAGCCGCCCTCCACTTTTTCCGCCTTGCCTGAGCCTCCGAGCCAATCGGACCCGCCGCTCGACAGCAGCAGAATGCGCTCATCGGCGATCCGCTTCAAAAGCGGTTCGACGGCGGCCGCCTTCTGATGCGTCCAGCGCCATGCAGGGATGGCGACCTGATGGATGTGCATGGAGAAGGCGAGCCCGGTCGAGCCGCAATGATAGGCCAGCGTTCGCAGCATGGCGGCCAGTTCATCGACGTCGGCGCCGCCGCCTCCCAACTCGCGCGGGACGCCGGCTTCGACCAGACCCGACGTTTTCAGCACCGCAAAATTGTCCGCGACATATTTGTCGTCATCGGTCGTATCGGCTCGCTCGGCAAACTGAGGCCCCAGTTCGCGCGCGATGTCGACCGCATTGCGGGGCGCCGAGGCGGCGGTCTTCAGGGCGGATGTGGCGTTCATGGCGGTATCCCCTTTTTGCTGGAACGGATGAAATGCGAGACGATAAGAGCTTGGGGCGATCATCGCCCGGCGGAGCGTTCCGCTTCCAGTCCTGAAACTGTATCGGAGCGAGAGAGCCGCCGGCTGGGCGCCTTGTTTGGGGCCGGCTCGGGATGACTCCCGAATTGCAAGTCGCTACAGTATCTGTATCGGCAGGGGGATCGATCCTGGTTCCCTGGCGCCGCCGGACGAGGGAGGACGAGATGTCTCAACGCCCGGATTTGGGCAGCTATGGCCAGTTCTGCCCCGTCTCGATGGGCGCCGAAATCTTCTGTTCGCGCTGGACCGCGCTGGTCGTGCGCGAACTGCTTTGCGGCTCCACAAGGTTCAACGATCTGCGGCGCGGGGTGCCGCGCATCTCGCCGACCCTGCTTTCAAGGCGGCTCAAGGAGCTCGAGGAGGCGGGGGTGATCGTGGCGGTTCCGACCGGCCAGCCCGGAATATCCGATTACAAACTGACCCAGGCCGGCGAGGACTTGCGCCCGGTGGTGATGTCGCTGGGCGTTTGGGGCCAGCGCTGGGTGGAATCCTCCCTGTCGCTCAAGAACCTCGACCCGTCGTTGCTGATGTGGGACATGCGGCGCAATCTCGACCCGACGCCGCTCCCGCCGCGCCGATGCACCATCCATTTTCTGTTCCCGGAGCTCGATCCCGCCAAGCGTTCCTATTGGCTGGTGATCGACGAGGGCAAGGTCGATCTATGCTCGACCAATCCCGGCTTCGAAATCGATCTTTACGTGCGCAGCTCGCTAAGGTGCATGACGGCCGTCTGGATGGGCCTGTCGACCGTGCGCAAGGAGATCGAAGCCCGACAGATAGAACTGACGGGCGATACGGGCATCGCCCAATCGATGCAGCAATGGCTGGGCCTCAGCCCCTTCGCCAAGGAGAAGAGCCGCGTCTCGGCTTGAGGCGACTTCTACGCCTCCAGCCGCCAGACGCGGCGCGCATTGTCGGCGAACAGCCTGCGGCGTTCGTCGAGGCTGGACCCCTGAACGATCGCGAGCGTCGCCGCCACCCAGGTCGAAAGCGAAGCGGTCAGCGTGCAGACCGGCCAGTCGCTGCCCCAGACCACGCGGTCCCAGCCGAAACAGGCGATCGAATGTTCGACATAGGGCCGGATATCGTCGAGGGTCCAGTTGGCCGGCTCGGCATAGGCGACGACGCCCGAGATTTTCACCACGACATTGGGCCGCTTGGCGATCTCGATCATATGCTCGCGCCAGGGATGTTCGGCGCGGTCCTTGATCGCCGGCACGCCGCAATGGTCGAGCACGAATTGAACATCGGGATTGAGGTCGGCAAGGGCGATCGCCCGGCCGATCTGATGCGGCATCACGCAGAGATCGAACGGCCGGCCGCCGCCTTTCAACCGTCCGATATTGGCGCGAAACGTCGCCGACTCGCTGAGGTCGTCCGGCATCACGTGGAGCACTCGGCGAAAGCCCTTCACGAAGGGATCGGCGAGCGCGCGCTCGAGGAAAGCGGGAAAGTTGGCATGTTCGGGGCGGCAAGCGCTGATCGCGCCGCGCAGCAAGCTGCCCGGCTCGGCCGACAGGGCCTTCACATGTTTCGTCTCGGCTTCGATGTCGCTTTCGTCGACGTCGACTTCCATATGGATTGCCGCTCCGATGCCGCAGCGCAAAGCTTCGGTCCGGTAGCGCTCGGCGGAGAAATCCTGCTGCAACGCGGGGACTTCCCCAATCCAGGGATAGCGAAGGACATCGCGATAGATGAGGTGCAGGTGAGTGTCGATGATCTCCACGCTTCCATCCCCGTTTGTCGCCGTCCTGATGCGGATGGGCGTGGCCGCCATCATAATCGCATGGCAACGACGGATTCAATTGGCGGAGCGAGAAGCCGCGCTCGCTTGACTTGGCCGCCGCGGATCGTGGACAAGTCGGCCGGAGATAAAGGACCCCGCCGATCGCTGGCCGGGCGGAGGGTGGAATGGCTCGGATCGAAAGCGTCGAACTTCGGATGGTCGACCTCCAGCCGAAGGTCAAGCGCACCGACGCGATCCAGAGTTTTGTCTCGCAGGAGACGCCGATCGTCACCATCACCGACAGCGATGGCGCGGTCGGAACCGGCTACAGCTATACGATCGGCGCCGGCGGCTCCTCGGTGATGCGGCTGCTGGCCGATCATCTCGCGCCCCGGCTCATCGGCAAGGAGGCCGAGCGCATCGAGACGATCTGGCGCGAACTTGAATATGCCATCCACGCGACGACGATCGGCGCCATTTCCGCGCTGGCTTTGGCGGCGATCGATACGGCTCTGTGGGATCTGCGCGCCAAGCGGGCCGAACTGCCGCTCTGGATCCTTGCGGGCGGAGCGAGGGATCGCTGCCCGCTCTATACGACCGAGGGCGGCTGGCTGCATCTGCCCGAAGCGGCGCTGGTCGAGGACGCGCTGGCCGCCAAGGAGAAGGGGTTTGCCGGCGCGAAAATCAAGATCGGTCGCCCGCACGGGTCGGAGGATCATCATCGCCTCGCCGCCGTGCGCGCCGCCGTCGGCGCGGATTTCGAGATCATGACCGACGCCAACCAGGGCTTCATGCTGGACGAGGCGATCCGCCGCGCCGAACGATTTCGCGAACTGGACCTCGCCTGGATCGAGGAGCCGCTGCCGGCCGACGATCTTGCCGGCCATGTCAGGCTTTGCGCCTCCACCTCGACGCCGATCGCAATCGGCGAGTCCATCTATTCGATCCGGCATTTTCGCGAATACATGGCCAAGGGCGGCTGCTCGATCGTGCAGGTCGATGTCGCGCGCATCGGCGGCATCACGCCCTGGCTGAAGGTCGCCCATGCGGCGGAGGCCTTCGACATTCCGGTCTGCCCGCATTTCCTGATGGAATTGCATGTGAGCCTCGCCTGCGCGGTCCCCAACGGCAAATACGTCGAACATATCCCGCAGCTCGACGAATTGACCGCGAGCGGCATCACAATCGAGAACGGCATGGCGCTCGCGCCGTCGCCGCCGGGCATCGGCATCGACTGGGATTGGGACGCGGTGCGGGGCAGGAGCGTCGGCGAGTTCACGCGCACGATCGGCGCCGACGCCTGATATCAAGGCCCCGGCGCCGCGTCCTGCGGCCTCGCGTCCTTGCGCAGTCCCATCGTCAGCGCCGTCAGCCCCGTAACGGCGCCGAGCTGCATCGTCTCCAGCGCGGAGCTCGGCACGACGACGATCGTCGAATTCTGCTTGAGGCCCTCATAGAGCATGTTCATCGCGCGCAAATGCAGCGCGACGGGATTGTCCTGGTAGGTCTTGGCCGCCTCGCCGAATTTCTCGGCGACTTGGCGCTCGGAATCGCCGAGGATCACGCGGGCCTGGCGCTCGCGCTCGGCCTGCGCCTGCATCGACATCGCATCCTGCAGCGCGAGCGGAATCAGCACATCCTTGACCTCGACCGAAATGACCTGGATGCCCCAGGGCTCGGTGCGCGTATCGATGATCTTCTGCAATTCGCCGCTGATGCGCTCGCGCCCCTCCAGCATGTCGGCGAGCATCGTCTTGCCGATCACGTCGCGAAGCGCCGTCTGCGAGGCCCAGTTGATGGCGGTCCCGTAATCGGCGACGTCGAGCGCCGCCTTTTTCGGATCGAGGACCCGCCAGAACAGGACGGCGTCGACATCGACCGGCACCGTGTCTTTGGTGAGGGTCTTTTCCGCCTTGAAGGAAGAAGTGATGACGCGGGTGTCGATCCAATAGGGCGTCGTCTCGATGATCGGGATGATGAAAAACAGCCCCGGTCCTTCGAGCGAGCGGAAGCGGCCGAGCCGCAGCACGATGGTCTTTTCCCATTGATCGGCGATCTTGATCGCGTTGGAGACGATGATCGCGACGAGGAGGAAGACAATCGCCATCGTCACGCTGCCGGCCGGCCCGGAGACGGCATAATCGAGATAGGCAAAGCCCAGGCCGACGAGGAAAATGACGACGAAGATGAGGCCGGGCAGGGGATTGGGTTTGCGCATGGCGGGCTCCCGATTGGGCGCTCTGGCGACGCCTGAACGAAGCTTTTAGCGCATTTTAGCGCGCAAAGGACGCCAAACTGCGGCGCCGTCCCATTGCTAAGTCCTTGATATCTCTTGGGGAGGGATTTAGCGTAACTCCGCGAATCGAGGAATATCAAAGGGTTAGGGGGCGGTTGGAGTTAGGAATCGATATTTTTTTAGCGGAAGTCGGTGCAGGCGCATGGAGTGATGGCGGCGGCCGACGTCGTTTCTGAATTTTAGCAAACGGTGGCGCCTGGAGTCAACAATTTGCTTGAGAGGGATAAGGCACCGCGAGCGGCGTCGGCGCCGGGAGGCGTCACAAAAGGGCGGCGCGGCGATTTCGCCGCGACGCCTTGAATATGAAATACTGCCGGCGCAGCACGGAATTGCGGGCGCGCCTTCATGTCGGTGAATATCTTTCTTTCGACCGTTTCGGATGAATTCCGCGCCTATCGCGATCAGCTGCGCCATGACCTCACGCGGAACAATGTCGAAGTGAAAGTGCAGGAGGATTTCAAGGATCTTGGCGGCGACACGCTCGACAAGCTCGATGTCTATATCGCGCATTGCGATGCCGTGATTCATCTGGTCGGCGACATGACGGGCGCCGATCCTGGCGAGGCCGAACGGGCCGCGTTGCTTGCCAAATATCCTGATCTTGGCGTCAAACTGCCGCCGCTTGGCGAGGCGCTCAAAAACGGCGTCGGCGTTTCCTATACGCAATAGGAAGCCTGGCTGCCGCTGTATCATGGTAGGCGGCTACTGATCGCGAAAGCCGCCGATTCCGCCGAGCGCGATCCGAAATATGCGCCGACCGACGTCTCCCGCGCGGCGCAGGCTGCCCATCTGGCGCGGCTCCGGGCGGCGAAGCGTTTTCCGGGCTGCGAATTCACGAGTCCGGACAATCTGGTTGCGCACATATTCGGTACCGCAATCCTTGATCTGCTGGTGGAGGCGGAACTCGAAGCGCCGGCGCGCAAGCCCCGCAACCTGCCCTTCGCCACGCTCGGCCCGCTCTTCAAAGGCCGCGACCGATTCCTCGACACGCTGCACGAAGCGCTGACCGCCAAGGCGAGCGGCAACGCCGCCGCCGTCGTCGGCAAGGCGCTACATGGGCTCGGCGGGGTCGGCAAGACGCGGCTGGCGGTCGAATATGCCTTGCGTCACGAAGCCGAACATTCGGCGTTGCTGTTCGTTCGCGCCGAGGCGCCGGCGGGGCTCGATGCGAGCCTGGCGGCGCTGGCGGGGCCGGATGTTCTCGACCTGCCGGAGAAAGACGCGCGCGAGGACGCGGTGAAAATCCCCGCCGCGCTCGGCTGGCTCGAAAATCATCCGGGCTGGCTGATGATCCTCGACAATGTCGACGATTCCGCCGCTGTCGACGCCGTCCAGAAACTGCTCGCGCGGTTACGCGGCGGCAAGGTCATCATCACCGGCCGCGTCGCGAATTTCTCGGGCGCGATCCGCAAGCTCGAGCTTGGCGTGCTAGAGGAGGGGGCGGCCGCCGCGTTTCTGCTGGAGCGCACGCAGGACGACCGCACGATTTCGGACGACGATGCGAAGCTCGCGCGCGAGCTTGCCAAGGAATTGGGCTATCTCGCCCTCGGGCTCGAACAGGCGGGGGCCTATATCGCTACCGAGCGCATCGACCTTGCCCGCTATCTCGCGCTGTGCGGCGAGAACCGTTCGAAGGTGTTGAACTGGTTCGACAAGGCGCTGATGACCTATGATCACGACACGGGCCTCGCCGCAACCTGGGCGACTTCGGTCGGTCGGCTGACGCCGGAAGGGCGCCGCCTGCTGGAGCGCCTCGCGTTTCTGGCGCCGGAGCCGATTCCCGAGACGCTGCTCGATGTGGCCGTTCCGGGCGATGGGCCGGATTTCGACGCGCATGCGGCAAGGGCCAATCTGTTCGCCTATTCGCTCGCCACGCGCGCGAGCGCGGAGGAGGGCAAGTCGCCGGCGTCCGGCTTTGTCGTGCACCGGCTGGTTCAGGATTTCACCCGGCGAGGCATGTCGGAAGCGCGCCGCGGCGAGGCGCTGCGGGAGGCGTTGGGATGGGTCAACGCAGCCTTTGTCGGCAATCCCGGCGATGTACGGACATGGCCGCTTCTCGATCCGCTCGCGCCGCATGCGCTGGCTGTCGCCGAGCATGGGGATGATGTTGGGATCGCCGACCAGACTTCTAGACTTTATAATGAATTGGGAGTTTTGTTTAGAGCGAAGGCCCGATACTCTGAGGTCGAGCCTTTATTTCGACGCGCGCTTGCCATCGAGGAGGCGAGTTACGGGCCGGATCATCCCAAAGTGGCGACCCGCCTCAACAACCTCGCGCAATTGCTGAGCGACACGAATCGGCTTGGCGAGGCCGAGCCGCTGATGCGGCGCGTGCTGGCGATCGATGAGGCGAGCTACGGGCCGGATCATCCTGAAGTCGCGACGGACCTCAACAACCTCGCGGGATTACTGAGCGCAACGAACCGTCGTGGCCAGGCCGAGCCGCTGATGCGGCGCGCGCTCGCCATCGACGAGGCGAGCTACGGGCCGGATCATCCCAAGGTGGCGACCCGCCTCAACAACCTCGCGGCATTGCTGAGCGCCACGAACCGTCGTGGCGAGGCCGAGCCGCTGATGCGACGCGCGCTGGCGATCTCTGAGGCGAGCTACGGGCCGGATCATCCCAACGTCGCGACGGGCCTCAACAACCTCGCGGCATTGCTTCGCGACACGAACCGCTTCGGCGAGGCCGAGCCGCTTTATCGGCGCGCGCTGGCGATCGATGAGGCGAGCTACGGGCCGGATCATCCTGAAGTAGCGACGGACCTCAACAACCTCGCAGGATTGCTGAGCGACACGAACCGTCATGGCGTGGGCGAGCCGCTGATGCGGCGGGCGTTGGCGATCTCTGAGGCGAGCTACGGTCCGGATCATCCGACGACGATTATGTTTCGAGCGAACCTCGCCGCGCTTGAAGTGCGGAAGGGCTAGGTCAATCTACGGCAGCCGCCACTTTATTGCCTCCAACGCATGAGGCCGCCGGCCGATGACGTTGGCCTCAAGGCGCGCGTCAGATTTGCCGGCGGCGCGGATTTCAGGCCAGCCGATTCCCGATAGCGGAATCTTTATTCGCCACGCCCACGGGGCCTCGGACTTTCCATCGCGCTTCCAGCTCAGATAGAGAAAGCGGCTGGCCGGTGGGCCCTGCGCGAAGGGGCCGATGAAGATCGGCGGAGAGGCGGCGGCGCCGGGTTTGATTTCCAGGGTCAGATCGAAATGCAGCATCCCTTCCGGCTGCCTTGCGCCGGGGTGAACTTGGCCTTTCGAATCCTGCAGGCCGAAATGGAGCGGTTCGTCCGGCGAGACGCTGGGCGGCGTGGCGTCGTGGATGAGGCGCAGGGAGAGGCGGCGCGGTTGCGACGGGGTGGAGGGCATGGGGGATTGCCTCTCGTCGAAAGGATCGGGGTTGATCCATTGTTTTGCATGGCGGAGCGTTTTTCATCCTCGAAAGCTTGTCAATGACGCGCAAAGCGCGCCGACTTCGGCGGTGGCCCGAAGGGCCATCCTTGACAAGCTTTCGAGGATGAAAAAAATGCCTGCATGCGAACAATGGCTCCATAACGAAGGCGGCGGCGAGCGGTTTTGCGCAAGCTTCAAAGCCGTCGCGCCCTGCCCAGACGCCCTCATCCGTCATGCTTCGCATGACACCTTCTCCCGCCGAAGGCGGGAGAAGGGGCGCCGCGCCCCTCTCCTCACGCCGCGTCCAGCTTCAGGAACCCGCCCGACTGGCGCCGCCAGAGCGCCGCATAGAGCCCGTCGCGCGCGAGCAATTCGCCATGCGCGCCGGTCTCGACGATGGCGCCCTGGTCGAGCACGATGAGGCGGTCCATCGCAGCGATGGTGGAGAGGCGATGGGCGATGGCGATCACCGTCTTGCCTTCCATCAGCGCATAGAGGCTCTCCTGGATCGCCGCCTCGACTTCCGAATCGAGCGCCGAGGTCGCTTCGTCCAGCACGAGGATCGGCGCGTTCTTCAGAAGCACGCGCGCGATCGCAATGCGCTGGCGCTGGCCGCCCGATAGTTTGACGCCGCGCTCGCCGACATGCGCGTCATAGCCGATCCGCCCATAGGGGTCGGCCAGGCCCCGCACGAAATCTTCGGCATGGGCCTGGCGCGCCGCCGCGATCACCTTTTCCATCGGCGCCTCGGGGCGACCGTAGAGGATGTTGTCGGCGACCGAGCGGTGCAGCAGGGAAGTGTCCTGCGTCACCACGCCGATCTGCTGGCGCAGGCTGTGCTGGGCGACGCCTGCGATATCCTGCCCGTCGATGAGGATGCGGCCGCTCTCGACATCGTGGAAGCGCAGCAGGAGATGGACGAGCGTCGATTTGCCGGCGCCCGAACGTCCGACCAATCCAACCTTCTCGCCCGGCGCGATCGACAGCGACAGATTGTCGATGACGCCGGCCGCGTTGCCGTAATGGAAGCGCACGTTGTCGAAGCGGATCGCGCCACGTGAGGCGACCAGCGCGGGCGCGCCGGGGCGATCGACGAGCTGGTGCGGTCGCGCGATTGTCGCCATGCCTTCCTGCACCGTGCCGACATTCTCGAAAATGCCGATCGACACCCACATCAGCCAGCCCGACATGGTGGCGATGCGGATGGCGAGGCCCGAGGCCAGCGCGATATCGCCAAGCGTCACCGCGCCGTTCAGCCACAGCCAGACGGCGAGCGCGCCGGTGGCCGCGATGAGCACGGCGTTGAGGACCGAGACGCAGACGTTCATCAAGGTGATGAGCCGCGTCTCGCTCCTGACGACGGCGGTATGCTCCTCCAGAGCCTCGCGGGCATGGGCGTCCTCGCGCTCGGGATGGGCGAATAGTTTCACCGTCTGGATGTTGGTGTAGCTGTCGACGATGCGGCCGGTCACGACCGAGCGCATTTCCGACATCTGCATCGCCTTGTCGCGCACCTGCGGCACGAAGTGGATCAGCGTGACGACATAGGCGAGGATCCACAGCGCGAGCGGCAAGGCGAGGCGCCAGTCGGCCTGCGCGAACAGCACCAGCGCGCTCACCGAAAACACGCCGACGAACCACAAAGTGTCGAGGATCTGCACCACCGAATCGCGTAGCGAGGGGCCGGTCTGGATGATCTTGGAGGCGACGCGGCCGGCAAAATCATTGGCAAAGAAGCTCACCGACTGGCGCGACACGTAATGATGCGTCTGCCAGCGCACGAGATTGGTGAGGCCCGGCGCGATCGCCTGCTGGGTGAGCAGATCATGCGTGAAACTGGCGAGCGGGCGCCCGACCAGGATCAGCAGGCCCATGCCGACAAAGGTCGCGCCATAATCGTGCAGAACGCGGTCCGGGCGGGTCGCGCGCAGCAGATCGACGAGCGAGCCGATGAAGCGCAGGATCGAAACCTCGATCAACGACACCACGAGGCCGATCGCCATCAGACAGGCGAGATACGGCCAGACCTGCCGGCAATAGCGCCAGTAGAAGCCGATCAGATTGGCCGGCGGCGTCGTCTCGTCATGATCGGCGAAGGGATCGATGAGGGATTCGAAGAAGCGGAACATGGGTTCGATTCCAGTTGGGGTCGCGTCCGCGCTCGCCCTGTGAGGCGATGGCGAGGACAGCCGCCGCGATGGGCGCGGCGAGCCGTGAAAAAACGAAGACGCTTATTGAAAAACTCGCGGCGCGAGGCGGCGCCGTTCAGGCTTGTCTGGGTTCAGACTTCAGCGGTCTGCTCAGAACGCGCTCAACCCGGAGACAGCTTTGCCCTGGGCATGTGTCCCCAAAGGGAGCGTCCGCGGGCGGCGAGGCGACAGGGCCGGATGGTCTGTTGAATCATCTTCATCCATCCCTCCTAGCGCCAGCGGCCACGATAATTCGCGAGATCATTTCATCGGCGAATAGCAATTCGCATAAACGAGTTTGGCGGATAATTCCGCAGGAATTTCGCGCCGTGACGATTTTGCCGCGCTACTGTTGCAGGCCGGTGACAGTTGGACGCACGATTCCGCGGGCGCGCGGATTTCGCATGTCGCTGGGGCTTGGCTTTTTGGGCTCCGCGCTGCTGAGCGCCGCTCAGACGTGATTTTCCAGATATTGCGGATGCAACTCCAAAGCTCGCACGATATGGCCGTAGGAGGCGTCGAGATGGGCCCGCATGGCGCGCTCGCATCGATCCGGATCCCTGGCGTTGAGCGCCTCGAGAATGGCCAGATGCGCCTCGATCGGTTCTCTGAGCGCCTGCTGCACCTTTGCCGAGAGATGGCGCACGCGCAGGATCTCGTCCATCGCGTGCTGGAGGATCGCCCAGGTCGCGGTGAGACCGCTGACCCCAGCGATGGCGCGGTGAAACAGACTGTCGACGACGATGTTTTCGATGAGGTCCGGCGCCGCCAGCGTCGCGATCTGGCGCTCGATGAGGTCGCGTAACGCGAGATCGGCGCCCTCGTCGAATCTTTCGGCCGCGTGCCGGACGATGAGCGATTCGAGGCTGGTGCGGATCAGGTTGAACTCCCGCACCTTGGCGACTTTGATGAGCGAGACCGAGGTCCCGACATTGGGAGTGATGGCGATGAGGCCGTTGGCGGAAAGCCGGTTGATCGCCTCGCGGATGGGGGTGCGCGACACGCCGAGCCAATCGGCCAGCCAGCGCTCGTTGATCGATTCGCCGGGCTTCAATTGGAGGGTAAGAATTTTCTCGCGCAGCAATTCATAGACCTGCGGCGGCACGCTGCGGCGGCGGTCGATCGCGACCGAGGCGCCGTTCTTCTTGCCAACGGTCGATTTTTCCTTGCTCGCCGTCTGCATGCGCGCCCCACTCCCCCGGTAATCATATTTCTTGCGTCGGAATTTGAACCGGTATACCACTGTGCCGCTTCATCCCAAACCAAAAGGGATGTCGAAGTTTCTGTCGTTGCACCAACGAAAAAGAAGCAAAGCACGAGGGAGGAAGACCGTGAATCGCAATCATTATCTATATCGCGCCGCGGCTGTCGCGGGGCTGTTGACCGCTGCCTGCGTCTTGAATTCCGCGCCATCTTACGCCGGGCCGGCCATCGTCGCCGGCCCGTCCGCCGATCCAACCTGTTTTGCGCCATGGACGACGCAGACGAAGTTTTTCCAATATCCGGCCAAGAAGGGACCCTTCCGCATCGCGCTCGCCAATGGCTTCATCGCCAATACCTGGCGCATTCAGATGATCCAGACGGCCAAAGCCTATGCGGCGCAACCGGACGTCGCCGCCAAGCTCAAGGAATTCAAGGTCGTCTCGACCGGCGAGGATGTCGCCGCGCAGATCGCGGCGGTCAATAATTTCATCGATTCGGGCTTCGACGCGATCGTCATCAACGCCCAGAATCCGGCCGCGTTCAAGCCGGTGATCAAGCGGGCCAATGACGCGGGCGTCATCCTCGTCGCCTTCGACAATATTCTCGACACCGAGGATGCGATCAATGTCGACGTCGACCAAAAGGGGCCTTGGCGTCTATTGGGCCGACTGGCTGATCAAGAACGTGCCGAACGGCGGCAAGATTCTTGAAATCCGCGGCGTCGCCGGCACCTCCGTCGACCGCGACCGCCATGACGGCATCCATGAGACGCTCGATAAATCGGGCAAGAAATGGGACGTCGTCGAGGTCGTCGGCAAGTGGGACGATCCGACCGCGCAGAAGGCCACCGCAGACGCGATCGCCGTGCAGAAGCATTTCGACGGCTTCACCGCGCAGGGCGGCGACACCGGCGTCGTGCAGGCGATGATCGACGCCAAGCATCCGATGGTTCCCTTCGGCGGCGAGACGGAGAACGGTTTTCGCAAGTTCTGCGCGAAATTTTCGGGCGACGGCCTGAAATGCGCTTCGGGCGGCACCGGGCCGGCGCAGGTCGCGGTCGCGATTCATACCGCGATCACAGCGCTGGAAGGTCAGATAGTGCCGCAGTCGGTCAAGCTGCCGCTGGCCGAGGTCGAGGATCCGAACTTCAAGGATGGGCAGGATTTCTATTCGGCCCAGTCCGACAATTTCTTTGTCGGCAATTCCTTCCCGACCTGCCACATCAACTTCACCGCCCAGGAAATCATGGGCCAGACCAAAGAAAACAAGTAAAAGAAGCGATGGAGCGGGCGCCGCGGGAATCTCCCGCGGCGCTTGTCTTTTGGGGGGCCGGATGGAGCCTAGCGCAGTTCCGTTGTTCCGTATGGAGGGCGCCTCCAA
>Ga0182024_10005644_pt1 | contig 27934 bp, 25 predicted proteins | sample P32metaG_FD_120480 | JGI IMG/M metagenome (GOLD analysis project Ga0182024, IMG submission 120480) | Permafrost microbial communities from Stordalen Mire, Sweden - P3-2 metaG (Illumina Assembly) | ecosystem: Environmental > Terrestrial > Soil > Wetlands > Permafrost | place: Sweden: Stordalen...
ACCTGCTCCACCTCGTCCCGATAATGCTCCGTTTCCTGTGCCATCTCGCCGGGGCCTCCCGCCCTTGGCACACCGTATCAGCTACCGCTAACTGCAGTCACGCACGCTTACCGGAAACTCACAGAGGCCGCGAGATATTCCTGAAGGGGTCCTAAGTCAGATGGGAACGCTCATTGTCCATCGTTTGATCAACGACCGAGACCGTGAAGTAGTAGAGCGTGCTTCCGGAGATATCGATCAGTCCGCAGCGGAGTTCTTGCCGACTCTGGCGCCCGGTCAAGCTGTAATCATCGGAGTTGATTTTCCGATTCCCCTTACCGTTCAGATTCTGAAACCGCAAGCCGTCCCGGATTCAAAGGGGCCAGACTATCAGCAGCACTGGTGTTCATCGAAAGCGATGGCTGCCGGTCTGAGGCCCCAGGAAGATGGGTCTATGTGACCGAGGGAGAAGTCCTGTCGCTCAATGACGTGATCCATGGGAATCTGCGCTGTGCCAAGTGGATCGGATAAGACGAAAAATGCCTTCGCGAGTGCGTGCCTTGATCGACGCCGTCAGCAACCGAGCCGGGGCGCTTTTCCGCCGCGAGGTTCCGCGTCGTCACTCGTTGTCACTCTTCGCCCGTAAGTCTATAAGGAATTGGTAGCGCTAACGGGAATCGAACCCGTATTTAAGCCTTGAGAGGGCTCCGTCCTAACCGTTAGACGATAGCGCCAGCCGGCATCCCAATTGTATCAGGCAACCCCGCCTTGGAACACTCCCCCGCGCTTGCTAAACTGAAAGTTCACTCATTCTCCTGGCTCCCGGCTCTCGCGGATCCAATGGAAGGTACCGGATCAAATGATTTCATCGACACAACTACGCCCCGGCATGGTCATCAAGTTCAACAACGAACTGTACACAATCTTTAAAATGGAACATCGCACGCCGGGCAACCTGCGCGGATTCGTCCAGGTCAAAATGCGCAGCATCCGCAGCGGCTCCATGACCGAGCATCGCTTCTCATCGGAAGACCGCGTTGAGCGCGCCGCCCTGGAAGAACATGAAATGGAATACCTGTACGACGACGGCGAGTATTACTATTTCATGAACACCGAAAACTTCGAGCAGATGCATCTCACCAAGGAACTCCTCGGCGACAGCGTCGAATATCTGGTTTCTCAACTCAAGGTCAACATCGAGTTTTACGAGGGCAAGCCCATCAGCGTCGAATTGCCCCCCACGGTGGATCTCAAGGTCGTCGAAACCGAACCCGGGATGAAGGGGGCCAGCGTTTCCAATGTCACCAAGGCAGCCAAGCTCGAAACCGGACTCGTCGTCCAGGTCCCGCCGTTCATCAACGAAGGCGAGAAGATCCGCGTTAGCACCAGCGAAGGCACCTACCAGGAACGCGCCTGATCGCTAAAGCGTCCGTCTCCACTGCTTCAAACCTTCGACGATCACGCGTTCCAGCCAGATCGAGAACCTTTCTCGGCCACCCGGCCTGCCAGGAGGTGCAGTCGTAAGAGAGCATTGTACCCCTCCATATTAGGAAGTTGGCCTGCTCCCTCAACCATCCTCATCCGAACTGGATCGTTAAGTCCTTGCTCGCGTGTGTTGTTGAATGAGAAACTCCGGCTCAGACTCGTTATCTCGGCGCTTAAGCCCGCGACGATCTCGTTGAACTGCATATTTGCAAAGGAAACTAACCTCTCAGCGGTTTCTGCTGCACGATGCCACTCCTTCAGCGGGCGCTTGCCCCGCTGCATCAATCGATACGCAAGCCTTTAATGGCGTCGTCGGTTGATGAAATCGGCCTAACATCATACCCGGCTTCGCTAGCGAGTATCAGCGCATTGCGCTGCGCTTCAACAAACATGGCTACCAGCGGGCGCAAATCTCCCTGGTCCGCCTTCTCCAGGTTTTCTACGTAGCGATTCCAATCATCTCGCTTCACCACCAACGGAAACCAATCTGCCTTGATTAGAACCAAAGATGCAATCGCGCGGGCTACCCGTCCGTTGCCGTCTGCAAATGGATGAATCTGCGCGAAACGATGATGCAACCAAGCGGCCTCCACCTCTACTGGTACTCCCAGGGCATCATGCTCGGAATGCATAGCCACCAACAGATCCATCTCGGAAGCAACATGCTCCGGAGGACAATATTCATAGACCAGCCCGTCCGGCCGAATCGGACTGTTCGGTTCAGTTTTGTACTGCCCTTTTTCCAGTCGCTTCTCGAATGCCCGGCCCAATTGGTCAACAACCGCGTACGTGTCTTGATTCCGCAGCAATGCCGCATGCAGTTCCTTGATGTATCCCGTCGAAAGTTTTCGCGTCCCTCCGACAAAATCGAAGATGCCTTCCAATGCGTCGTAGTGATCCTGAATAATTCGGGCAACAAGAATGCTGTCCAGGTTTGTCGTCCCATGAGGAATCAGCGCCGCGTCGATGCCCTTCTCAATCAGGGTCCGAGCTACTCCGCGATCTAAAGTGTAAACATTCTCGATGACGCCGGTCTCGATTGCCCATTCGCGACGCAAGCGTTTCTCAAACTCATCCAGCGCTCCTCTATCGATCATCTCCTTCTTCTGACTCGCCCAGACGCGCCGAAGCGACTCCAACTCTCCATCGGTGAGTTTCTTCGGGTCAGCCGGCAAGTCAGTAATCGGCTGCCATTTGTATGCGGTCGGCATCTTCTGATTATGCCCCGCTCGCACTCGTCCGCCGAAGCGCTTCCGCCCCGCAGTGCGACAATGAAAATATCAATGGTGATCGACGGCATCTACTATGCGCTCGCCCTCACCGCCGGCGGCGCCGCAGTCTGGTATTTGAGCCGCCCCGGCTTCGCTATTCCGCTTTTTTTGCTGGCTCTATTCTGCCTCTACTTTTTCCGCGATCCCGAGCGCATCTCTCCCGATGGACCCGTGGCCGTGTCGCCTGCTGATGGAAAAGTGGTCGCCATTCTCACCGATAGCTCCTCCTCCACGCGCGTCAGCATTTTCCTGAATATTTTCGACGTGCACGTCAACCGCTCCCCAATCGCCGGCAACATCAAGAACGTTGAATACAACAAAGGGAGGTTCCTGGTCGCCAGCCGCGAGATTGCCAGCTCTCAGAATGAGCGCAACACCGTCACTATCGAAGGCAACGGAACCAGTATCGGCTTTTCGCAAATCGCCGGTCTCATCGCGCGCCGCATCGTCTTCTATAAAAAAACCGGCGACCCCGTGTCCAAGGGCGAGCGCGTGGGACTCATCAAATTCGGCTCGCGCGTCGACGTGTTCCTTGGCCCCGAGTGGGAGATCGCCGTCAAAATGGGCGAGCACGTCGCGGGCGGATCCACCATCCTGGCTCGCCGGAGGCAGGCCTGATGGCCAAGCTCACGTTCAAAGAGCGATTCTTCGATCCACGCTCTCCGGCGCGAAAATCCCGCCGGTCCGCCTATGCGTTGCCCACTCTTTTCACCGCCGGCAATATCTTCCTGGGATTTATCGCGATCGTGCGATCCATCCAGGGCGCCTTGCTCGGAGCCGGCGGACAGCTCGGCGCCAATCCGGATTTTGAAGTCGCGGCCAAGGCCATCGGAGTCGCGGTCGTGCTGGACGGCTTGGATGGCCGAATCGCGCGCCTCACCAACACCACCAGCGATTTCGGCCGCGAGATGGATTCCCTCGCCGACGTGATCACTTTCGGCATCGCCCCTGCCGTTCTGGCATATACCTGGGGTGTTCAGTTTGTTATGCCCGGCGGCCTGCTGCATGACCACCGGGCCGGCTACTTCATCGCTTTTCTCTATTTGCTGTGTGGCGCCGCCCGCCTGGCGCGCTTCAACGTGCAGGCCCATCCTATTCCCAAAAATCCCGGCCGTGCCGACCGCAAGTATTTCGTTGGTCTGCCCATCCCCGCGGCCGCCGGCATCGTCGCTGCCATCGTCTATGCAGCCGACTGCGTGCCGCTCGAATGGTGGATTTATTCCGCGCTGTGGCTGGCGCTCTTGGGTCTTTTATCGTTTCTCATGGTAAGCACCTGGCGCTACCCCAGCTTCAAAGAGGTGCACCTGACCGGACCGCGATCGCCGCTCACCGTGATCCTGTTCGGAGCGCTCATTTACCTCATTTGGAATTATTCCCAGCCCGTGCTGCTCGCGCTCGCGTCGCTATACGTCAGCACCGGCATCTTCATCAGAGCCGGCGGTATCATCCGCCGCAAATTCCGCCCGCAACGGCCTTCGCCTCATCCGGAACATCAGACCAGCTAACATGCATTCCCATCGCGCTACACCATCGGATATCAAGACGCCACGGCCCGCGGTCGCAATCGTCGGCGGCGATTCCCTGCTCGGTAAGGAGGTTCACGAGCTGTTCGATTCCGCCGATCTGCCGGCCAGCGTCAGCCTGATCGCCTCCGAAGAGAGCGAGGACTCCAACATCATTAGCATCGGACACGACGAACCTGTCGTGATAAGTTCGCTGCAGGTAGCCGATCTTGCCACTGCCAGAATCGTGCTCCTCACAGGCTCGCGGGAGTCCAGCCAGAAGGCGTTCGAACGGGTTCAGGCCGTAAACCCGATTGCAACCGTGATCGACCTCAACGGCAGTCTTGAGGAGCAGCCTGCCGCGACCCTTCGCGCGCCGCTCATCGAACCTCCGGATCACTCGCCCGTGGGGACCATCCAGGTGATCGCGCATCCGGCGGCCATTGCGCTGGCTTTGCTCCTGATTCATCTGCGCAACGCTGGCGCGATTAGCCGATCCGTCGTCAATATCTTCGAACCTGCCAGCGAGCGCGGCAAGGCCGGTATCGACGAGCTGCAGAAACAGACCGTCGGGCTGCTGTCATTCAAGCCCCATCCCAAAGAGGTGTACGACGCGCAAGTCAGCTTTAACATGCTGTCCCGATACGGCTCCGATTCGCCGCACTCGCTCGAAGAAATCGAGCTCAAGATTGATCGGCATCTTGCGACGCTTCTGGCCGGAGCGGGCGCTCTCGGCATGCCTTCGCTCCGCCTGATACAGGCGCCCGTCTTCCATGGCTACAGCATGTCGGTGTGGGTCGAGTTCGACAACGATCCCGGAAGAGACGCCATCCTGCAGGCCCTCGCGTCGCCCAAAATTGATTTGCGAGCCCACGAAGAGGAGCCGCCCACCAACGTCGGTGTCGCGGGCCAAAGCGGGATCACCGTCGGCGCAATTGCACCCGACCGCAATCATCCTCGGGCGCATTGGTTCTGGATGGTTGCCGACAACCTGCGAATTACCGCTGAAAATGCTTTGGAGGTCGCCCGTGTTTTCCTCAAATAATATACAGCGCGCAACTGTCGCCGCCGTTTCGGTGCTGGCGTTCACGCTCGCCCTGCCTGGCTGCGGCTATCACGTCGCCGGTCAAGCCGACCTGGTGCCCAAGATCGTCCATACCATTGCCGTTCCAGCTTTCACCAACATCACCACGCGTTACAAATTAACCGACCGGCTCGCCCAAGCTATCAGCCAGGAGTTCATCGCGCGAACGAAATATACCATTGTGAACGACCCCGAACAGGCCGACGCAGTTTTGCGCGGCGCGGTCATTAACTACGTCGCCTATCCTATCCTGTTCGATCAGCTGACTGGCCGCGCCAGCGGTCTGCAGGTGAGCGTCACCATGCAAATCAATTTGGTGGAGCGAATCACCGGCAAAATTATTTTCTCGCGCCCCAGTTATGAGATGCACCAGCGCTACGAGATCAGTGTCACTTCCTCCAAGGCCTACTTTGAAGAAAGTGACGAAGCGCTCAACCGCCTGGGCCGCGATGTGGCGCGCGACCTGGTCAGCTCCATCCTGGAGAACTTTTGAATCCCGATCAGTTTCTCGATCGTATTCGTAAGAGTCCGCCAGCTCCCGCATATCTGTTTCTCGGCCCCGAAATCTACCAGCGCGGGCGCTGCCGCAAGGCATTGATCGAGCGAGCCCTCCCTCCCGAGGACCGGGAGAACGGATTTACCCAGCTCGATATCGAGCAGTCCAGCTTGCCTGCGGTGCTCGACGATGCCCGGTCCCTCTCCTTGTTTGCACCCAATCGCCTCGTCTGGGTTTCTGGCGCCGAAGGCGTCCTGCCGCGTGGCCGGTCCACTGCCCAAGAGGAAAACACCGGCGCTGGCGACCTCGCCGACTATCTGCGCAACCCAACCCCGGGGACGGTGCTGGTATTCGAAGCCAGCCGCTACGATTTCGATGGCGAGGATCGCGCCAAGCTGGAGCGTGTCCAGAAATTCTACTCGCTTATTTCCGAGGTCGTCGAGTTCCGGCCGTACACCGTCGAATCGGCTCGCCGCCTGGCGCAGGAGTTGGCCAAAGAGGCGGGACTCCAGATCGGTCTATCCGAAATCGGTCTGTTGGTCGAATCGCTGGCCGGCGATGCCGGACGAATCGCCACCGAGATCGAGAAGCTGCGGTTGTATTCCGGCGGCAATCGAAAAATCACCTCCGATGACATTCTGAATCTTGTTCCCAATGCCCAGGCTTCCAATATTTTTGCTCTGGTCGCGGCGCTCGGGCGAGGGGATCGCAAACGGTCGCTCGATAGCTTGGATACGCTGCTTCGGGAAGGCGAGTATCTTCCACTCGCGCTGACATTTCTGGCCACCCAGTTTCGTCTCGCGATGGTGGCCCAGGAAGCCGGCCTGCGCACCTCTCAGCAGATCCAGGCCTATTTCACCAAGCAGGGCATCCGCATTTGGCGCGATCGCGCCGACCAGATTCATCAGACCGTGAGCGCCTTCCCGAAAGAGAAGCTGGCTCTGGCCATCGAAAAAGTATCCGGCGCGGACCGAGCTTTACGCGACACTCGCCCGGATGATCGCGTGGTGATGGAAGAGTTTGTCTTCAGTCTGACCGGCTGATCTTCAGTCTGACAGGCTGATAGGTTACGCGATCGCCTGCATGCGCGCCGTGATCCGGCTCTTATATCGCGCCGCGGTGTTCTTCTTGATGACGCCCCACTTGGCCGCGCGGTCGATAAGCGAGAACGTCGCCGGGATCGCGGCCTGCGCGCCTTTGCCGTCCTTCTGTTCGATCAGCCGGCGCATTGACCGGATCTGGTGACGCAGCCGCGATTTGCGGAGACGGTTGACGACGGTCTTCCGCTTGGTCTGCCGCATCCGCTTCAGGGATGAAATAGTGTTCGCCATTCGTAACCTATAGGGTATCGTAGCCGGCTCGAAAATTCAAACCGGCCTTGGAATGCGGTAAGTTCTAAGGAGTGAGCCCCTCGGTTTTAGAGCTGCTGGCCTGGGTTTCGCGCCGGCCCAGAACTTATGCGGAAACCATGGAAGCGTGGCGTACCACTTGTCCCCGGCATTCGGCCTGGGAGGATGCTCTGTTGGATGGCTTCATCGAAGTCATAGAAAACACCTCCATGGTCGCTCTCACAACCCGAGGCGAAGCGGCGCTTGAAACGGCGTCCTGTTCAAGCCGGGAAACCTTTCCGTTGTAGAATCGTCTCGTGGCTGGAGGGAGCAGGCGTTCATGAAGAATTTCCTCATAGGATTGGTCGTAGGAGTCGTTCTGTCCGGACTCACCGCCTTGATCGTCGTCTTCGCCATGGTGCGTCTGGCCGGCTCCTTCGCCGAAAGACCTGTTAGCGTCGCCGACGGTTCCACGCTGGTAATCAAACTGGAAGGAGACGTTCCCGAGAAATCGCCTCCCGAAATTCCGCTGCCTTTTTTCGAGGCGCAGACCCCCGTCACGGTGGAGGAAGTCTGGGAGACGCTTCACAAAGCGGCTGCCGACCCCCGTATCAAAGGCATCATCTTCGAACCGCGCGGCCTTAGTATTGGCTGGGCGAAAATGCAGGAGATCCACGCGGATATTCTGCAATTCAAGAAGTCCGGCAAGCCCATCATCACCTATCTCCGCGCGCCCAGCGGCCGCGAATACTACCTGGCGTCCGCTACCGACCGCATCTACCTGGCGCCCGAGGATTCTCTCGACCTCAAAGGCATGCGCGTGGAAGCCATGTTCGTGAAGAATACTCTCGACAAGATCGGCATCAAGGCGGACGTGATCCACGCCGGCAAATATAAGGATGCCGGCGACATTCTTACCCAAACTTCCATGTCCCCCGAGACCGCCGAGGTTTTGAACCAGATCCTGGATCAGTATTACGGAAACCTGATCCAGACCGTGGCCGAGGGACGCAAGAAGCAGCCCGACGCCGTGCGCGCCATCATCGATCAAGGCCCCTATATGGCAAACGAGGCGCTGGCGAATGGCCTGGTTGATTTCCTGGGCTATGACGACCAGGTGATTCAGGACATGCAGGGTCGCCTCAAACAGAACGACCTCAAGCTGGTATCCATCAAGTCTTACTTAAAAGCCCCAGTGGCGGCCAGTGGCGTGGTCCGCCGCATTGCGCTGGTAGTGGGAGAAGGCGAAATCTCGCGCGGCAGCGGAAATCCGAATTCGGATGAGCAGGGTATTACCGACACCGCCATGGTCAGGCTGCTGAAGCAGGCCGAGAACGATTCCTCCATCCGCGGCGTAATCTTGCGCGTCGATTCCCCGGGCGGCGATGGTGTCGCCTCCGATGACATCCTGCACGAGGCCAAGACTCTGAGCAGGAAGAAACCGCTGGTTATCTCCATGGGCGATTTAGCGGCGTCGGGCGGCTATTTTATCTCCGTCACCGGCGATCCCATCATCGCCTATCCCAATACTCTGACCGGATCGATCGGCGTGATCTTCGCCCGCTTCAACCTGCATGGACTCTATGACAAGATCGGCGTCAACAAACAGCTTCTCACGCGCGGGCGTTACGCCGACATCGATTCCGAATATGCGCCTCTGAGCAACGAAGCGCGCCAAAAGATCGCCGGCCAGATCGACGGATTTTATAAAGGGTTCGTCAGCCGCGTCGCGGAAGGGCGCAAGAAAAGCTACGATCAGATCGAGCCCCTGGCCCAAGGCCGCGTATGGCTGGGCGTTCAGGCCAAGCAGAACGGATTGGTGGACGAGCTGGGCGGCTTGGACCGGGCCGTGGAGTTGATACGAAAACGCGCCAACATCGCCGCCGCCGATCGCATCACTTTAGTCCCTTATCCAGGCAAGCGCAGCGTGCTCGACTTCCTGCTCAGCCGTTCCGATGACAGCGCGGCGCTGGAGACGAAGGTGGGTGAGGCGCTGGGCAACTTGCCGGTGCGAGCCTTATCGCGCGGCGGGTTTCTAAAGCTGATGCCTTACTCGATCCACGTACGCTAGGACTGTGGGGCGGGTCCCCGACCTGCCAATATCTCCTAAAACGCGTGCACCGAATCGATCCCGTTGGCCTGCAACACCACCTGCATCTTCTCCAGCGCGGATTTGTGAATCTGCGAGACGCGGCTTTCGTTGATCCCCAGGATTCCACCGATCTCCTTCATGGTCATTTCATTGGTGTAGTACAAGAAGACCACTTTCTGGTAGCGCTCCGGAAGAGTTTTCATCGCGACGCTCAGAACCGATCGCATCTGCTCGCGGGAGCACATATTGTCGGGTTGAGTTTCGGGCTTGCTCGGGAAATCGGGAGCCGGTAGATCGTCGTGCTCGGGCGCGCGCGATGAGGCCGAGATCAGTCCCACGCTGCGCAGATCCACCATCATCTGACGCCAGCGCTCCACATCCACGCCGAGTTTCGCGGCCACCTCGGATTCGGTGGGAGTGCGCTGCAGCGTGGCCGCTAATTCGCGTGTTGCGGCTTCCACTTGCTTGTGACGCCGCCGCAGATCTCGCGAGGCCCAATCCAGTTGCCGCAGGCTGTCCAGAATCGCGCCCTTGATGCGATGCTTGGCGTAGCTCGAAAAGGCCACTTGTTTTTCGGGATTGAACTTGCTGGCCGCATCAAATAAACCCAGTACGCCCGCGTGGACTAGGTCATCGAGATCCACATGCACCGGAAGATTCTCATGCACCCGCACCGCGATCGCTTTCACCAGTGGAAGATGCTCGAGTACAATCCGATCGCGCCTGGCGATCTTTGCGGCCGTAGTGGTCTGAGCGGTCTTGGTTTTCATCTGTCGTTGCCTTTCTTTTTGGAGCGGCCTTCGCGGGCTCACGCTCCTATAGGTGCAAGCGGGTAGCCAGTGATGGAGTACGTCAAAATGGAAGCGCCTTGCGGGTGGTTCTCTCTAAGGAAACGTACAGCATTTGCATGAGACTCAACGAGATGGACCCCACCTTCGCTGTACCGCTTTAGTACTTCCATCGAAAGTACTACTTAGCGCCTGTCGGGGTGGGAATCTCGTTATGGAACTGATCGGCCACTTAGTCTTGCCGAAATGGCACTGGCGTTCCAAAATGAAACGCGACCGAATCTCGCTCCTTCTACGCTTATCGGGTCGTTCGGCCGTGACCTTGAGGGACTAGGGCTGTCTCAAGGTGGCCAAGTAGGTTCTTACCGCTAGTCCTGCGAGGAATATCCAGACCACCAGCCGAAACTTGCCGTCCAGCGTGAACGTTGCTAGCAGCGCAATCGCCGCATAGCAAGCCATCGCCGCTAGAAGGCTCGGTCCTTTTCCATTAGTTGGGGATTCGCCGTCGTCGTCTGTGGGCGTCAATACTACCTGCCGAGAAACTTCTCGATCGTCTCCAGCCGACGCGTTCGCCAACCGGCTCGGGCAACGCCACCGCGATCACCGGGGCTTCAGCAACCTTTGGCGCTGCGCTGCAGGCTGTGCTTTGCAGCCTTGCATGTGGCCGGGTCTAAACGCGGCGCTTCGGCGTCCGGCTATTGAACGTCGGTCACCTTGCCGCCGTTGAAAGTTATCTTCATGTCCGGGTAGACGTAGATTTTCTTCGCCCCCAGATCCACGACACTCTTAGGTTGCCCAAGGATCGCCGTGACCTGATCGAAGGTTTGCCCTAGCCCGATTTCTTTGGGAGGGCCTGCGGGCGGCGCAGCTGCCGGTGGCGGCGCATTCTGACCGGCCGAATCAGCCGGCGCCGCAGTCTGGCCAATCACTTCTTGCTCAGCCTTTTCGGCTTCTCCCATTTGCTGATTGATCTGCGTGGCGGCAGTCGGATCAGGCGGAGGAGCGTCGGCCGCCATGGCCGTCTTGGTCGGCGGAGCGTTGGCGGATGGAGGAAGCGTGGGCAATCCGCCCTGACCCTGCTTGGTTTGCAGCTCTCCCATACCCGAGTCGATGGTCTCGCGCATATGGTTCTGCATATCCTGCACGTCCGCAAGCTCAACCGAAACGGTATTTCCGCGCTTGCATTCCACGCCGCCCTTGCTCGAAAGCACCACCAGTTGCACCGCAGTCGCGTCCGGGGCCGGCGGCCTGGGGAGCTGTAGCGCGTCACCCTGGCTGATCGCGCATTCCGCGCCAGCCGCGTCTACCACGTCGATATCTTTACCGGCCACAAAAACGTGCTGAACGTTATCGGTCAGCATCCGTTGAATGCCGCTGGATGCCGGGTCCAGTTCCCCGTTCTGCGACACCGTCTGAGATTCGGCGTTGGCAAGCGCGATCTGCCGCTGGACTTCAGCCGCAATCAAGTCCTTCACCGCGGGCGTGAGAGGAGCGGCATTGGACACTGCCGGAGCCGGCTCAGCCTGGGCCCCGGCGCCCGCGTCGAGCCGCGCCTGATAAGACGCCGCCAGAGTCTGCGAAATCATGTAGTCCGTCAGCCAGACCGACGCACTGGGATAAACCGGATAAGGCGTGTAGTAAGGGCCGTAGTATCCGTACCAGGGAGCGGCCGCGAAGCCCCACGCATAAGGCACTGGCGCAACCCACGGATTGTAGGCCCATCCATAAAACGCCGGCCGGTAGTAAAAGCCGGGCGCGTACATCTCTACGTATACGCCGTGGTATGGATAACCCCTGTAGAAACGGTCGTAAGCTCTGCCATGTTCGTAGTAAGTCCGATGACCGTATTCCCGGCCGTGAAAAGAGTAGCGGCTCTGCACATAGCCGCGACCGCCTCGCTCGGCGTAGACGCGGTGACCGTCCCTACCCTCCACTCTCACGCTCCGGCCACCGTTCAGCCCGTGATGAACGTCCATCCCGCGCCTGGCGTCGTGCACGTCCGCGACTCTTCCACCGGGACGCCGGGTGATTGCGCTGCCGTTGGCGGCACGCACGGTCGTGTGCCCGTTCGCCGCCGGGTGCCCGCTGGCAGTAACGTTGCGGCCTCCGGCAGCGGGGCCACGGCCTCCACCGCCGGCAGTCGCACCCCTGCCCGCTCCTCCGCCTGCGGTACCCCTACCGGCGCCGCCGGTGGTCGGACCTCGACCGGCGCCGCTGGTCGTGGTAGGACCCCTGCCCGCACCGCTAGTCGTCGGACCCCTGCCGGCTGCTGCCGGAGTTGCGCTCTTTCCGGCGGGCGCGGCGGCCTTCGGGGCCGCGGCCTTGGGTGCTGCTGCCGCGGGCTTAGGCTTCTCTTGGGCGTTGGCGGTACAGCATCCGAATAGGACTATAGCCGAAGTCCCCATCAAATATCGCAGCGAAAAAGCTTTCCTGATTGCGGGCGCGTTCATGAGATTATCCTTGAAATTGGTTGCGACTCTACGAGTGCTACTGGACGTCAGTGACCTTACCGCCGACGAATGTCACCTTAATATCCTTGTAGAAATAGATTTCTTTCGTCCCAACCTTGGCGACCTTAGTCGGCTGTCCAAAATCGGCGACTACGTTGTCCTTGGTCTCTCCTAATGAAACCGTCTTCGGTGGAGCTTGCGCCTGGTCCGCGGGCGGAGGCGCGATCGGCGCTGGAGCAGCCTCGGCAGGCGGTGGAGGAGGCGCGATCGGCGCCGGAGCACTCTCCGCGGGTTGCGGCTGGCCGCCTTGTGCTGCTGGCTGGCGTTTTCCGCCTGCTGGTTGTTGCTGCGCACTTGCGTTGGGGTCTTCCGCTGGCTGAACGCTGAATACTTCGGCGACCAGCTTGTCCACTTGATCGGTCGTCAACGCAATACCTTTCGGGAACTGAAACTTGAGAGCGGCCTTGTACCGCACATCGGCGACGGCATCGGTGAATAGATCGAACGTTACGCCATCCTCCTTTACCTCTATTTTCGTCACCCACATCTTTTCGCCGGGGACGTAGGTCCTGGTCGCCGGGACGGACGGGGGCGCGGCACCGGGAAGGCGGCCGAACCGGCCCAGTGCATTCGACACTTTACCCGCCGCGTTTTGGCTGATCTTTCCGTCCTTATAGGTGTTTTGATAGAAATTCGTGCCGGACACCGGCGCCATCATCACGTTGCCCCTCTTGAGCACTAAAATCGCCCCTGCCGTTACGATGTCGGTGTTGTCGGCGGTCGGTTGAGTAAGAGCATACTCCGATATCAGTTTCTGTTCGATGGCAGTCTTATCCTGCGCGTTCGCCAGGAAAGACGTCCCGATCAGCAAAACGCTGAGCGAGCTATAAATTGTAATCGTTCGCATGGTCCGTCCTAGTCTGTAACTAGAGTCCTGTTTCAAGATTGCACGGCCAAAACACGTGGTGCCTCCGGCCGGCCACCGTTACCTTATGTTTTCTCTTGGAACTTATTATACGCCCAAAATCCGGAGATCCAACTAGAACTCTAGTACCAATGGCCCGTAAACGGTATAATCTTGAAAACTCGTCGAAAACTCGACATAGGAGGCCTATGGCGGACCCCGATCCCAATATTGCGAGTGGCCTGTTCGGCATGTTCAACGCCTTTGTCGACCCCATGGGTCTGGCCAAACGCGCTAAGACCAAGCTGTTCTGGTTGTGGCCTCTCATTACCATCTGCATCATTTACATTGTGGTCGGCTACCTCATGCTGCCCTACACCATGCAGTTGGTGGACTTTACCATGCAGCAGCGCATGGCCGCGCAGAACATGCCGCCCGACCGGATGGAAACTGCCCGGAACATGGCCCGCACCTTCAGCCAGGTCGGGATCGCGTTCACACCCGTCTTCGTCATCGGGACCCTTGCATTCCTGGCCTGGCTGGTCACCGTCACCGGCTCCATCGTGGGCCTGCGCGCCAAATTCCGCGACGTATTCTCGCTCATGGCGGCCTGCTCTCTCATCTCCGCGCTGCAAGTCATCGCTACCTACATCGTTGTCCGCACAAAAGGAGACGAGATTCAATCCGCCGAGCAACTGATGGCGCCCTTCGGGGCCGATATCTTTATCCAGGACATCCACGGGGTCGCGCTTGCATTTCTGAATTTCTTCTCGATCTTCGAGATCTGGTATCTGGTGATCTTCGGACTTTCACTCGCCTACCTGACCGGCTCGTCCAAAGGCAAAGCCTTCGCCGCTATCACACCGGCTTGGGTTATTCCGCTGCTGCTGGTGATTATTCGAGCCAAATTCAGCCCCGGAGCGAGTAGCTAAGTCTCTTCCGACCCCGCCGGCTTTTTGTGCTTGGGCTTCTTGCGCTGCGTCTTGGGCACGATGATCTTTGGAGCGGGCACGTTGCCCACGCGTTCCCGTGCCAGCCGCCGCACTCCCTTCTTGCTGTCGAATCGTTTCGGCTTCCGCGGCATTCGATTCCTTACCGGCCGGCCGGCTCGCCAAACAGGCTCTTCAAGAACGGCTTATCGTCCAGGATTCCCTTGAAACCTGAGCGCTCGGCTGCGCCCTCCAATTGCCGCCGAAAATTGGGATCGCCGCCGAGCTTTTGAGCGATCATGAGCTCTGCCAATGCTGCGCTCTTGTCGCCTCCGGCGTAGTCGAGCAATCCCAAAGTTAAACGCGCCTCCGGCCGATTCGGCCAATAGCGAACCGCTTGCGCCGCAGCCTCGCGCGCATTGCTGATTTTTCCAGCGCCCAGAAGTTTGAACGTCTTGTCCTGGTACAGATATCCGAGGTTAAGATCCAGCAGCCGCCGAAGTTCCGGCAGCGGAGCGGGATTATCGTCGACGTTGATATAAACGTAGCGGTCGTTATTGGTGTTGCGGCCGCCCTGTTTTCGCACCACCAGCATGGAGGCCGATTGCTTCCCTCGCGCGTCGCCGCCCGCCTCGTCCCCGGCCTTCACCGCGGCAAACAGCTTTTCGGCCAGTTCCCCGGATGTCTGATCGAACGCCCGCCCCATCGCTTCCACTACCTGTGGCCCCACCAGAATGTTGCCTTGCGCCGACCACGTCTTGCCCTGCCGGTCGCCCGCCCATTTCGGCGCGCCCGGACCGGTATACGCCGCAATGTTTCCCTTGGCATCGACAATCGCCACCTGCCGGCCTTCTTTGCCGTCAAACTTATCTTCCGCCAGCAGCTGATCGAGCACTTCCTTGGCCGTTCGCCCCTGCTGCAGAAGTTCCAGCCCGCGCGGCCCGTAGCCGACGTTGACATTGGCCTGCGTGGCGATCGCGCCCACTTCAGCCGCCGCCCACGGAACCACCGAGCCCACCGAGAAATATCGCGACGCCACCGCCACTCCCCAATCGGCATTCACCGGATCGTAAGCGACCATCGAGAAAGTGGCCACTTGTGCTGCCGCGAGCGCCGGAAAAACGGCCAGCAGGACCAACCTGCGGAGCATATCCAATCATCCTACTAGAGTGACGTAGTACTCTTGCGCTGGAGTTGGTACTCAAACGAGGTTCGGCCCCGTCTCCCCACCTTGACAAGCGCCTTAGCATCGAACAACATGATGCATCACAGTTAGAAAGCCAAGACTTGGGCCGACTCGATAGCGGCCCACCAAATTGACGCGGCAACTAAGCGTGGAGGGACCATGCAACGTCTGCTCAGTGCGACTCTGCTCGTTCTCGGAATCAAGGCGCTGTTCGCCCAGTGCCCGGATCCAACTTCAGTAAACTCCATCGCCACCTCCAGTCCCGATACGGTGGTGGCTGTTCAGGGGACGAACTTCATCACGGGCGACCAGGTCATGGGTTCCCCTTCGGGGCCTTCGCTGACCACTGTTTTTATCAGCGCCGCCCAGTTGAACGCAACGGTTCCCGCCAGCCTCACCTCAACAGCCGGCTCGATACCGATTACAGTAGTGCGGTCTGGCTGCCCACAGGTGGTGATCGACGTCGTGGTTCAAGGTCCCCCCTTTGGCCTCGGCGACCCGTGGAAGACCTCCAATCCCGCCGGCGGGTTTCTATATCGGGGGCAAAAGGATCCCGGGCCGATACAAACTGGAGCCTTCGTAACAACCAACCCGGGGCCGGCCAACCGCGGGGCCTTCGTAACCGCCAACCCAGGACCGATAGGCGCCGGGGCCTTCGTAACCGCCAACCCTGGGCCGGTACAAACCGGGGTCTTCGTAACCGCCAACCCAGGGCCGATAAGCACCGGGACCTTCGTAACCGTCAACCCGGGGCCGATTAATTTCGTGACAACCAACCCGGGGCCGGTGCAAACCGGGGCGTTCATTACCGTCAACCCGGGGCCGGTCGGTCGTGGGACATTCGTGACGACCAACCCGGGGCCGGTGCAAGCCGGGGCGTTCGTAACCGCCAACCCTGGGCCGTCACAAACCGGCGCCTTCGTAACCGTCGCTCCAGGCCCGATCCAGCTCGTCGATCTTTCCAATGGCAATCTGTTCTTCTGCGAATCCGACCTGTCTTCAGCCCGTCTGTCGTTACAGTTCTGCTACAACTCGCTAGATTCCACTCCCGGACCGTTGGGCCAGGGATTCCTGCTGGCCGAACCGCAGCTCACAGTCAACGGACCGAGCGTAACCCTGCGCGCTCCCGACGGCGAGCAGATCCCGTTCGTCAGCATTGGAGGCGGCGCGTTCATTCCCGCCATCGCCGGCGTATTCGAGACGCTGCAGCAGACCATCGCCGGCGGATACACCTTGACGCTCCGCAACCAAACGGTGGTCACGTTTTCCTCTACTGGACTCTGGACCGGAACGACCGACGCCAACGGAAACTCCCAGAATCCCACCTACGCTTCAGGCAAGCTCACTCAGATTTCGGACACCCTGACCGGCCGCACGCTCCAGTTCACTTATGACTCCAATGGAAATCTGTCCCAAGCGCAGGATTCCTTAGGACGCACTGCACAATTCAGCGTCGGCGCGGGCTCGCCCGGTCTGCTTAACAGCTACACCAATTCCAAGGGCGGCGTCACGCAATACAGTTACGACGCGAATGAGCAACTGCTCCAATTCACCGACCCGCGCACCCTAACGACAACTTATGCCTACGATGCCTCGGGGCGCGTCACCACCATCACCGACGCGACTGGCACGCACTCCACCACCTTCTCCTACAACACCGCGAGCGGCAATACCGTCACCGACAGGAACGGCAACCAGTCGAGTTATGTTTACGACTCCCAGGAACGTTTGGCATCCATCACTCTTCCCGGACCCGAGACAGCTAGCTGGACCTACAGCAGCGGGAATGAACTGGCCAGCTATGACGACCCCCGCGGCTTCACCACGACGGCCACTTACGATTCCAATGGCAATATGTTGACGGAAACCGATCCGCTGGGGAAGACTTCAACTTTCACTTACGACACAAATAACAATCTTCTGACGTCAAAAGATCGCAACGGCAACACGACTACGTTTACTTATAGCGGCATCAACCCGATCACCATCCAGGATGCAGCGACTGACGTCACTCATAACAGTTACGACGCCAACGGCCGTTTGATCCAGACCACCGACCCGGTGGGCAACGTGACCAAAAACACCTACGACGCGTCCTCGAATCTCATTACCGAGACCGATGCAGTCGGCACGCCCATCCAGCGGACCTACACTAACTCGTATGACGCCGCCGGCCGCGTGACGCAGGTGACCGATCCTCTAGGCGTGTCCACCCAATACAACTACGATGCGCTCAACCGGGTGACTTCGACCATCGACGATGTGGGCGGTCCTCTTCAAAGGACGACCTTCGAAGCCTATGATGCCGATGAGAACCTGGTCTCGCAAACCGACGGTCGGGGAATAGTAACCGACTATAACTACGACAATCTCAATCGGGTGACCTCAATGACCGACGCGGTGGGCACGCCCGAACAGCGCACCACCGGCAACACCTACGATGCCGACGGCAACCGCATCAGTGTCACAGACCCGAACGGCAACGTCTCCCAATCTTCCTACGACGCCCTGAATCGCCAGGTCAGCCAGACCGACCCGCTAGGGAATACCGCCCGCACGGCTTACGATGCGGACAGCAACGTCATCTCCACTACCGACGCCAACGGCATCACCAATTCTTCCAGCTACGATGCTCTGGACCGTTTGACCACTGAGACGCCTGCGACGGGCCCTCCCATTACGCATGGCTATGACAACGTCGGAAACGAGATCTCTATGAACGATGCTCGCGGCGCCAACACCTATACGTATGATTCCGTCGACCGCCTTACTTCCGATACCGATCCGCTCGGCAACGTGATCCAATCCGCCTACGACGCCGACAGCCGGGTTATTACACTCACGCTTCCCGATTCCGCCAAGCAGCAATACACGTATGATGCTCTCGACCGCGTGAGCACGGCCGAGGACGGCGCCGGGAGCACCACCACTTACAGCTACGACCCCGACAACCGCCCCATTACCGAAACGTTTCCCAATGGCGATTCGGCCAATTACACCTATGACGCGCTGGGCCGCGTGGCATCGGTAACCAACAAAAGCGGCGGGACCACCATTTCCTCGAGCGTCTACCAATACGATGCGGATGACAACCGTATACAGGGCACATCCGCGGCAGGCAGCATCACGAAGTATGCTTACGATCCTCTAAACCGCGTGATCTCCGGCACCGTTTCGAGCGGCCAGGTTACGAGTTACACATATGACCCCGACGGCAACCGCCTTTCGGTTGTGGCGCCCTCCGGAACCACGAACTACACGTATGATGCCGCCAATCGCATGACGGGCGCCGGCACGAGTGCTTTAAGCTACGACCACAATGGCAACATGATCAATGACGGCACTCACACCTATTCCTATGACACGTATAACCGCCTCACCCATATAACTGGCTACAACACCAGCTACACCTACGATGGCCACGGGGAGCGTGTCAGCCAAAGCACGCCGTCAGGAACTTATCAATACGTGAACGATCCGCTGAACGAGCGCGTGCTACTTGAGAACGGCCCCGACGGGAACTTCGTGAATTTCTACGACGGCGCGAGCCTGATCTCGGAAACTATGCCCAGCTTGCAGCTTTACTATCACTACGATTCCATCGGCGATGTCATGACGGTGACGGACAACACCGGCAAGGTCCGCCAGAATTACTCTTACGACGCCTGGGGCAAGAACAGCACCATTGACACCTTGGGCAATAAGAACAAATACAAAGCGATGCGAGGCTACACCGACCCCGTGACCGGTTTCATCTACGGTGCAGGCGACCCCTTCAACCTCCATTTCAATTACTACAATCCCGCTTGGGGGCGCACTTTCAGTGGGGCCGTTGTGGCCGGTTACCCCGATTCTTATGTATTCGAGAATGATAACCCGGTGAAGTAGTTAAGGAGAGCAATCATGCGACGACTGACATTTTTTCTGGCGCTGGCGGCGAGTCTGGCAATTGCGAGGGCGGACACAGTTGATTTCGAGGACTTGCCCCTCAACAACATCGCGAATTTTGGCAGTTGCGACGGCGGCGGAACGCCTATCGGCAACTATTATGCAGGAGTGGGGGTCGCCAGTATCGGCCCGGACGCAGTAGGGCTGGACTCCAGTTGCGGGATTACCGGTTATCCTCCCAACAGCGGCAACATCAACGTTCTTGGTGCGGACGATTTCACAACCATCTCGTTCAGGTCTTTAGAATCGAGCGTGAGCGTGTACTATGTGGCATACGATCCCATCGTCCTGACAGCTTACGACAGCAGCAACAACATCATTGGCTCGAATACCGGTTTGGCGAACACGGACGGCTTCACCGGATCGGACAGCCTCCTGTCGGTAACCGCTCCCGACATCTCCTACGTAACGCTGGGCAACATCGGTCTCGCGTTTGAATATACTTTCGACGACCTTTCATTCACGCCAATTCCCGAACCTCTCAGCCTGCCGTTCTCCGCGACGGTTTTTGTACTCTTCATCCTGATCCGCGTGATCTATAGATATCGGGAACAACCGTAGCAGTCCGGCCGGACTCGGTCATCCGTCACGCGACCGGCGGCGATGGATAGCACAGATAGGTGTGAAGGATATATTTTGGGCTGGATTGCGGCGGCAACCCAGCATGAGGAAAGAGCCAAAGCGGCGGAAAAGCTACCAGCTTGCCCGGTTCCGGCGCAACCGAAATATCGAGCGTTGGAAAGATGGTCTCGCCCCCTACCGGAGTATTCAGATAAATAATCGCGGTCATGAATCGTTGGGCCGCCACTTGCCCCATCACGTCCACGTGCAATGGGAACGAATCGCGCCCGTTCGGAAGATAGCGCTTCAACCTTAGATTCTCGAAACAGAAGCTGGGAGGCCAGAAGTACGCTTTCACCGCCGCTTGATACTTATTGAAAAAGGAAAGAAAGATTGGCACCAGGATCTTGTTCTCATCCGGCCACTTCTGCGTAATATTCAGTTGACTGAAGCTGTGGCCCGATTCACGTTGACAGGGCTCATGATCCTGCGAAGACTCGAAACGATCAATCAGCGTCCGGCAATGTTCAGGCGAAAGCGCATCGGCAAACGCCATAACGTGATCGGAAAGTGATGTGTTGGCCATGCAAGCCTTTCGAGCAGGAACTTAAGGCATTCCCTCGATTGCATATCGGCGAAACAGGCCAAATCTTTATGCGCTCGCGCAGGCTCTTCCTGAATGCTTCACTCGCCCGGCTTCAGTCCCGGCCGCTCCACGATCTCGATCTTCACGCCCGCCGGTCCCGCCACAAAGGCGAAATTGATCGCAGGACCGGTCGGCATCGGCAGCGGACGCGGTTCCGCCAGCACCGTCACGCCTTTGGCGCGCAGATCGTCGATCGTCTTCGCCAGCGGACCCATCGACCGCCAGCCGATGTGGTCGATGGCATGTCCCTCGCTCGGCTCCGCCTCGCCTTTTTGCGCCAGGATCCACATGTCGCTGAAGCCCGGTGCGCTGTATTTGACCGCGTCGATGCGCCCTTTGAGCTTGGTGCGCTCGCCCCCGAACTTCGCCAGCAGCCAGCTGAACATCTCATCTGGATTCGGTCCGCGCAGATGAACGTGATGCAGCCCGAGCAGCTCCGGATCCTGCACCACTTCGATGCGCGTGCCCCAGGGGTCTTCCACGAATCCCAGCTTGAAAAGCCCCGGCACATCGCGCACCGGCGTGACGATCTTGATGCCCGCCGCCTCGAATTCCTTCATCTTTGCGTCCACATCCGCGAACGAAAAGCCTATGTGATCGACGGCGCTTCCGCTGCTCGGTTTCGCACCCGCTTTCTTGCTGAACAGCAGTCGTATCGCGCCGTACTTGATCCGGTCCGGACCTTCCGGCGCCCGCTTCCCGCCGAAGTATTTCTCATACCAATTGGCGGCCGCCGCCGGATCGGGCACGTTCAAATGGATATGATCGTAGGGAAACGTCTGCGCTCGAGCGGTGCCGGCCCAAGCTCCCAGGGCGTAGCACATCAAAACAGCCGAAAGCAGGAATCGTCGCATCAAGAACTCCTTTCACCCGTCGGTCCACCATGCCGGACCGAGTCCCAGTCTACCTTAGGAGACCGCCCGCTTGCGATGCCTTTGCTTCGCTCTTGACGCCGCCGTCCCCAATTCGATAGCCTGACCTTGCCATGCAGTTCGAACTTAAGCCCATTTCGAAGGCCGGCATTCAGGAAGCCCTCGAAAAAGCCGAACGGTATCGCCTGCTCAACGAGCCTTCGCTGGCCGAAAGTATCTGCCTGGACGTCCTCGACGCCGATCCCGAAAATCAATCCGCGCTGGTCATGCTGCTGCTGGCTTTGACCGATCAGTTCGGCCAGGGCCATGGTCACAGCCCCCACAAGGCTCGCGAGGTTCTGCCGCGCCTCAAGGGCGAATACGAAAAGCAATATTATGCCGGCATCGTCTGGGAGCGTCTGGCGCACGCGCAGCTTCGCAAAGCCTCGCCCAACGCCGCCTTCACCGCCTATGACGCCTTTCGTCAGGCCATGGATTCCTACGAAAAGGCCATCCTGCTCCGTCCTCCGGCCAACGACGATTCAATCCTGCGCTGGAACACCTGCGCCCGCATCCTGATGCGTAATCCCAATCTGCGGCCGCGCCCCGACGAAGCGTACGAGCCGGTAATGGGCGAGTAACAGGTCACTCGTAGCGCAGCGCCACGATTGGATCCACTTTCGAGGCCCGCCGCGCGGGAACCAGACAAGCTGCCAGCGATACCACCGTCAGCACCACCGCAACCAGAACGAACGTAACCGGATCCCGATTTCCGCCGTACGCTGCGACACGCTGTACGAAATTACGCCGTAGATTCCCAGCGCCGCCAGGAACAAGGCGGACGCCTTATCGTGACCAACGGGATGATTATTATAGGGGATCGCTTACTTTTCCCTAAGCAGCGTAATGGGCTAGCCTGCTCTCTTATTTGGTTCTTCGCCTTCTGACCAAAGAAACTTATCGATGTCTTTGAAACTGAACTTGCCAAGGCCATAGTGCTTACGGAAGAAGGTCATCGCTTCAAAAAATCTGCGGTATTTCCAGTGACCGCCGAAATTAAACTCTTCAAAGCTCGTCTTCTTGTACAAGCACTCGAAGTACCTCTCCACGTTTCCGTCCCAAATTGGGTACGACTCGGGTTTGTGCCAACTACAATACTTGGTCGCAAACACGAAGCAACCACGGTCTTTCTCCTCAGAGACAGGAAACCTCTCGATTTTATCGACTGCGTCAGGCGAGCCGATTGCTAGTGCGGAATCGATATCTGAACCGTGGATGTGGCTTGCTAAAGCGTGAACGGCGTAGATGTTACACCAGTAGAGACTGTTGACAGCCACGACCTTCAGAAGCACGTGGGATTCTCTGTTGTTGCTGGGATATTGTCCGAAAAGTAGATTGAGCGCTTCTTCTGTGATCCGATTTTCCTTGTCGAACTTCGCACATGCAGCCCTTACGAGTTCTTCAGTCGGCTCTGGACAATTCATAGGCGTCAGGATAGCACGCAGTCTACAGCTTTTCCCGCAGAATGACGCCATCGACGAAGCGCTTCGGGCCAAAGCACGAACGGTCTTGGCCGAAAGTCCTAACCGATCCGCTCCACCAGTTCCCTGATCTTAGCCTGATCGGCGGCCGACGGCTTATGCTGCATCGCCTTTTCCAGCTCTTTCTTGGCGAGCTGCTTTTCCCCCGCATCGTACAGGGCCATCCCCAGATGCAGGTGGAACGACGGATTGTCCGGCACTCGCGCCACCAGATCCTGCAGCACCAACACGGCTTGGCTGGTCAATTTCTTGCGAATGTAAATCAGCCCCAGCGTGTCGGAAATATTGGGATCCTGGGGTGAGCGCTCGAGCGCGTGCTGCGCGTAACCCAATGCCTGATCCAGATCCACGCCCTGTTCGGCATTGAGATAAGCCAGATTATTGAGAGCTGTAGGATTGTCGGGGTCCGTCCTCAGCGTGTCTTCGTACATCGTGCGCGCCTGCTCAGTTTTTCCCGCGTCTTCGAGTAGCATTGCATAACCCAGCGTGATGCCAGGGTTCGCTGGCTGCGTCTGATGCGCCTTCTGAAAGTTTTCGATCGCGCCTGCTTTGTCTCCGAGTTGACTTTCCACCGCTCCCAAGCGGGTCAATGCATCGGCCCAATCCGGTTTGCGGAGCACCAGTTGTTTCAGTTGCGCGCGAGCCTCCTGGAGCTTTCCCATGCGAGCCTGCACATCCGATAACGCCAGCCGGTAGCCATCGCGCGCGGGATGCTTGGCCAGTTCCTGTTCCAGAATCTTTACCGCCGCCGCGGGCTGCCCCTGCGCAATTTTCGAATCCGCGAGGCCCGTAATGCCCCGCGCATCACCCGCTTCGGCCAGCGTCCGAAATGCGGTTTCGGCCTCTCTGTAGTGCTTTTCTCGAAGATCCAGGGCCGCCAATTGAAAGCGCGCATCATTGGAATCGTTATGAACCTCCAGGATGCTCCGCAATTCCTCGCGCGCCTTGTCCCCTTCTCCCAGGCGCGCCAAACCGGTACCCCGGGTCAGTTTAGCCTGCAGATTGGATGGATTGGTCTCCAGAATCTCTTCCGCGATTTGAACCGCAACACCGTTCTGCCCCTGCTCCAGTCGAATCCGCGCCAATCCCTGTTTGGCAAGCAGGGCATCCGGGCTCAGCTTCAAAGTCGTCTCGAAATGTTGAGCCGCCCGGTCCAGGCTGGCCGGGTCTCCCTTGATCCAGTAGGCGCGCCCCAGATGAAACTGCAGCATCGCATTCCCGGGTTCCTTCGCCGTCAGCGGTTCCAGCTCGTCGATTGCCGTCTGCACCTGCCGTGGATCGCCTTTGGCCAGCAACGATGCATGGATCGCCGCCGCCTCCACGTCGCGGGGATAATCCTTGTGCAGCTTGGACACAATCGCCAGAGCTTCCTGGTCGCGGCCTTGCGCCAGCAGTACATCCGCGATGCGCTTCTCATAATCGGCGGCCATCTTCGGATCCTGCTTTTCCCCGTCGCGATAGGCCTGCATCCCCGATTCGTATGCTCCCATGCGCAGATAGAAGTCGCCGATAAGGCTATCGGCGCGCGGGAAAGTTTTTCTGGCCGAGCGTAAATCATCCAGCACCGCGAGCATCTCCGGTCTTCGATTCCGCGTGTAGTAGAATGCCGCCAACTCCAGCCGCGGCATTGCGTCCGACGGCAGGTTGGCGATCTCGCTCTTCAGCGTCGCCTCGGCCCTGTCGAACTGCGAGCTTTGCCTGTAATAAAGGAAAAGGAGATCGTACACCCGGCGCACCGTCTTATCGCGCGCCAGAAATTCCTCGCCCAGCTCCTCGGCCTCCGTCACATTGCCGGTCGCCGCCAGCCTTTGCATCAGCGGCACGATCACCTCGGGCTGCCAGCGCTTCACTTCATCCGCCTCTCGAAGCTTGGCGATGGCGGTTTCCGAATCGTTGGCGAGCGTCGCCAAATCGGCCTCCAGCCGCAGGCCGCCGAAAGATTTCGGGTTTCGCTTCAACACCTGCGCGATCAGCGGCCGGGCTTCTTCCAGTGACCGCTTGTTCGATTGTGGATTGGCGGCGTAGGCGGTTATGTAAAGTTCGGCCAGCCGTACCGTTGCATCTTCATTGTCCGGTTCGAGACTGGTGGCCCGTTCCAGCGCCCGCGCCGCCTCGCCGTATTCCCGAAGAGCTAAATCCACCAGCCCCAGCCGATAGTAAGCTTCTCCGGACCTGGGATCGAACTGCAGCGCGCGCCGGTATAGGATGGAAGCTTCTTTGTACTTTCCGTTCTGAAAGTACTTGTTACCGCTGGCTACGCATCTGTCGCGCATCGCCCCGGGATCGCGACTGCACGCCACCATTAACAGGCAGGCCGCCGCCGCGAGTAGCACGCACGCTCGTGTCATGTCTGGATCAAACCGTTTTGGCTCTCTCCTATATACTATGACTGAGCCGCGACCACGGTTACCAAATCAACCGCGCCAACGCTACCGAACCGGCGTCCCGGCAATCTCCGCCGCCCGCGCCCGCCACTGCTTGGCTTCTTCGGTGGAGCCCATTCGCTCTTCCACATCAGCGAAGATTTCGAGCGCCCGCGCCAACTGCGGGCCGCCTTTTCGCTCCAGTGTTCCGATGGCCTGCATCAGAAGCTCGCGCGCCGGCGCAATGCGCCCCGCTTTCACGTACAACCCTGCCAGATGCACTTGAACGTCCGTAGCCTCTTCGCGATCGCCGCCCACCTGACGATCCTTTAGCTTCAGCACTCGTTCATACTCGCTTACCGCTCCCGCCAGATCCCCCGACTGCTCTAGCGACGCCGCCAGGTTATAAAGCGCCTCCGTGGCCGCGTTCGACTCCGGACCCGAGGTCTCCCGGTGAATCTCGAGCGCGCGCCGCAAGCAGCGCTGCGCCTCCGCATGATCGCCGTGCTGGCGCGATAGCATGCCCAGTTGAGAAAGCGATTGCGCGGTCTCCGGATGATTGGCGCCGAAGGCCTGCTCGGCCAGGCTGGCCGACTGCTGGAAAGCTTCAACTGCTTCTTCTTTCCGCCCGCTCTTCACGAGCGCCGTTCCCAGCTTCCGCGCGCAGGTCGCCAGCCGCGCCCGGTCGGGTTGCGATTGCCCGGCTTCCCGGCTCGCGATCTCCCGGATGGTCTGCTCGGCGTCGGAATATTTCTCTTGACTGATTTGCACGTCTACCAGAGATTCCATCGCCTGAGCATGCAGCGAGTGATCGCCCTTTGTGAGATCGATCGCCGCCCGCGCCGTCTGCTCCGCCTGGTCCAATTTACCTTGCTTGCGTTGTGCCTTCTCCAGGTCCAGCAGGAGACCGATGCGCTTCTTCGAAGAATGCCGGCTCTCCATCAGAGCCGCGCACAGATACTTCTCGGCCTCGCTCCAATTCTTCGTTCCCAGGTGCCGCCCCGCCTCCGATACATTGAGGTTGCGTTTGCGATGCCACTCCTTGATTCGTGGTGTAACCCACACTGCGAACCGTATCCCTAGCCGAAAGATTCGCGTGATACCGATCATATTCTTAAACGGCTGAATCGGCTTATTCGAACCCGGCCTTTAGCCTCGTGGAAATTAGGGACAGTACACTCAAATACCTATTTACGCGGCTATTATTGACCCAAGCGTACGCCGATCGATGCAATGAGCGAAAATAAGGATTCTCGGGTTACGAAAACTCCGGTGCGGCGGCCGGCAAGAGTGCCCCTTCTGGTCGCCGTACACCTTCGCAAAAAAACGAAACCATGGCTATCAAGAAATCCGAACTCTACAGCTCCCTCTGGTCCAGTTGCGACGAGCTGCGTGGTGGCATGGATGCCAGCCAATACAAGGACTACGTCCTAGTTCTTCTATTCATCAAGTACGTCAGCGACAAATACGCCGGCGTGACCTACGCCCCCATCACCATTCCACCGGGAGCCAGCTTCAAGGACATGGTCGCCCTCAAAGGCAAGCCCGACATCGGCGACCAGATCAACAAGAAAATCATCGCGCCGCTCGCCAACTCCAATAAGTTGTCCGACATGCCGGATTTCAACGACGCCACCAAACTCGGCACCGGCAAAGATATGGTGGACCGGCTGACCAACCTGATCGCCATCTTCGAAAATAAAGCGCTCGACTTCTCCAAGAACCGTGCCGACGGCGACGACATCCTGGGCGACGCCTATGAATACCTCATGCGCCACTTCGCCACGGAGAGCGGCAAGAGCAAGGGCCAGTTCTATACGCCCGCCGAGGTCAGCCGCATCATGGCGCAGATCATCGGCATCCGCGACGCGGCCACCACCACAACCACCGTCTATGATCCCACCTGCGGCTCCGGTTCCCTGCTGCTAAAGGTCGGCGATGAGGCCAGAGTACAGGTCACTCTTTACGGGCAGGAGAAGGTCGTCGTCGCCAACCCGCCTTTCAGCGACAAACGCTGGAGCAACGGTATCGACCCGCTCAACGATCCCTACGAGCGCTTCAACAGTTCCCGAATCTATCGGGAGATGCTGAATCGCCTTCCTGTGCGGCATGAGAACTGGTGGTATTGAAAACCGCCATTCACCAAACTTCCCACTCCTCTCCTTTCTCTGCTTTCAACAACTTCCTGAACCAAAAACCGCCGACACCATCCGCTCGCATGCTATCTACATCTCAGGAGAAAAAACCTATGACCCCAGCCAAAAAATCCACCGGACCCCGTACCGCAGCCGGCAAGCAGCGCTCATCGCTCAACGCCTTGCGCCACGGCCTCACCGGCCACGTCGTCGTCCTGCCCTCCGAAGATCAGACCGCCTACCAACGCCATCTCCTGCGCTTCGTCGACCAGTTCCATCCCAAAGGCGCGCTCGAGGAACAGCTCGTCCAATCGCTCGGCGACACCACCTGGCGCCTCAACCGCGTTCCCGCCACCGAGGCCACTTTCCTTACTCTCGCCGCCGAGGAACATCTC
>Ga0182024_10005645_pt1 | contig 27930 bp, 27 predicted proteins | sample P32metaG_FD_120480 | JGI IMG/M metagenome (GOLD analysis project Ga0182024, IMG submission 120480) | Permafrost microbial communities from Stordalen Mire, Sweden - P3-2 metaG (Illumina Assembly) | ecosystem: Environmental > Terrestrial > Soil > Wetlands > Permafrost | place: Sweden: Stordalen...
CGACGCGCCATAGGCATCGTCAGCACATCGTCACCCGACATCATCAGCACCCCAAGCCCGACCAGCTGGTCAGACTCGATGATCACCTCGGAGCGCGAAAGGTGGGAAGGGGACGACGCTTACACTGAATGGGGAGATAGGCGCGTCGCTCGGTGCTCGACTGCGTCGCCGACGGCGCGAACTGGGTCTGCGACGAAGCGACGCAGCGAAGCTGCTCGGCATCGATCCGAAGTCGCTCATGTGGTGGGAGCGGGACGCCCGCGAGCCCGAGGCTCATCGTTACCCGGCGATTATCGCGTACCTTGGTGAGGAGCCTTGGCCGGCTCCTTCCGGCCTCGGCGAGCGGCTGCTCGCGGAGCGTCGCCGACGCGGCTTATCTGGCAGACAAGCGGCAGAACTTCTCGGCGTGGATGAGGGCACATTCTGGTGGTGGGAGACTGAGTGCCGGCGTCCGCGCTATCCACGCACCAAGGCTCTCGTTGACAGCTTTCTACGAGGAGCGGGCGGATGAACGCCGGCCCGAAATCACCAAAGAAAGCCTGCAAGGAGGACGCCCCTACGGCGTCCGGGAAGCGGCGGGATCGGATTGCGACGCGAAGCGCCCGAAGGGACGCGCCCGTAGGAGGATGCCCTTGCATCCGGGACCGAGCGCGGTCGCAAACGATCTCAACGCCGACGACGCTCGTCGGCCGCGTGAGGGATCGTTACCCGAATGGGCGAAGACCACGCCCGGGGGCTTCGTGATGAGCGCCGATCGGCGCGACGCATAGAGCCCGACCCCGAAGGGGGCACGCCCATCGCCGTATGGACTCACTTCTAGCCGTCCGACGCAGGGAGCGGGCGGCTTCCCCTACCCTTCCAGACCATCCGGGAGCACCGGCAGCACGGCGAGGACCCGCCAGGACTGTGAGGACATGTGAGCACAGCAGGCGCTCGCGCAACCCATTGATTAAACGATGAAAATCCGCGGGCCGGTCCGGCGTTGGTCGCAATCTGTCGCTCGAGTTGCAATGAATTATGAAATCTCATATAGTTGAGATTGACTCAATTGAAAATCTTACTGGCCATGAAAATATATCTAAGTTATTGATTTACCGAACTAATTGTTGCATGATCCGGTCGTTGGCTTTCCGGTGCCCGTGTCCAAAACGGGAGAATGGACCGGGAGCAAGAAAAAGGGCCGGGGCTCCACACCCCGGCCCACCCTCGTAGGAGCCCATGATGACGTCAGTCCGTGATGCCAGCGCGATCGCAAAAAAGCAGATGGCGCTTCGAGATCATCTCTGGCCAGGGGTGGAAGCAGGCCTCTGGGATCGCAAAGCCAATAAGGGCTTCGCGACGATACCCAAGACCATACCGCTCATCCTCAAGGCCATGGACGAGATGACCAAGGGCGCGCCCGTATCGTCAACCTATCTGACCCTTTGGTGCTGCACCTGGGACAACTCCTTCGTGTCCCTCAGCAAGCCCGCCGACCTGGCAAACGCCGCTGGCTTCGGCGGGCAGCGGGGCGAGCACACCTGGTCGACCCGAATGAAGAAGCTTCAGGAACTCGACTTCATCGCGATCAAGGCCGGGAAATCGGGCCCTATGAGCCATGCTCTCATCTACAATCCGCATTTCGTACTCCGGCGGCATCACGACCTGCGCACTCCAGGCCTGACAGAAGCGACCTACACATCGTTGATAGAATGGGCATTGGACGTCGGGGCGAAGGACATGCTGCCCGAAACGCCCATGCCGCCTCTCTTCTGTGACGGTGTGGCAGAAGGCAAAGCGGGCGTGATCGAGTGATCTGAATGGCGACCATCCGATCCATCGACATGCTCTTAATCGACGACGCCTTCGAAATGGGCAGCGGCTACGTCCTCAACTTTTCCGACAGAACGTTCGCCGAATTCTTCGCGACTGAGCTGAAGCGGAACATCAATGATCCGACCTACGCTCGAAACGGCACGTCCAAAGCCAAGCGTCTCCGCTGCTTCCTTTTGACTGTGGACAACCCCACTGCCGTAGAGACCCTGCAAGCCCTCTGGGAGTACCGCGAAGCGTTGCGATTGCGAGATCACAAGGACGAGGCGGCTCCAGAGGTCGGCGGACGCATATCGGAACTGATCCATCGTCTGGGCGGACCGAAGCCGCAGGTGAAGGCTCAACCCGCGACGAAAGCTCAAGCGCAAACCGTCGATCCGGTGATCGTGGAAAAGCTGGCGCGCGATCTAGTCGATCTGTCTCGCCTCGACCCGCAGCCTCGCGGGTATGCTTTCGAAGCGTTCCTCAAGCGACTGTTCGATGTTCATGGCCTGGAGGGACGAGAGCCATTCCGACTAAGGGGCGAGCAGATTGACGGCAGCTTTGTGCTCGCCAATGAGATCTACCTGCTCGAAGCAAGGTGGCAGAGTGCGCGGACCGGCGCCGCTGACTTACTTGCCTTCAACGGCAAGCTTGAAAACAAGGCGGCGTGGACCCGGGGACTGTTCGTTAGCCAGAGCGGGTTTACGGATGAGGGACTCCACGCATTCGGGCGTGGCAAGCGGGTCCTCTGCATGGACGGCCTCGACTTATACGACACGCTCAGTCGCCGGATACCGTTGACCGATGTTCTCGACGGGAAGTTTCGTCGAGCAGCAGAGACGGGAATGGCATTCGTGCGGGTACGCGACCTCTTCTCGAGCTGAGTATGATTGAAGACAGCTCGGCGATCGTCCACTGAGGTGCCGGCCAAATCGGAAACCGTCATCGAGGTCTCGGCCACGATCACACCCCCAGATCGTAGTCGAGACCTCGCATTGCGTCGCCGAACGCCATCCTTCAAATGGTATAGTAGTCCATATGAGGGGGAATATGGCCGCTTCGAATGAGGCACTTGCGAGAAACGCGCGGCCTTCGCGTGACCGATCCAAGGATGCCTCGACGTCGATCGCGCGGGGTTCGGTGGTCGACCTGTTCTGCGGCGTCGGGGGCCTGACGCACGGCTTCACGCTGGAAGGATTTCGCGTGGCAGCAGGCATCGATGTCGACGAGGACTGCCGGTTCGCATTCGAGCGGAACAATCGCGCTCCCTTCCTTCGAAAGGACGTCGCCAACCTGAAACCATCCGAGCTTCGCGAGATGTTCTTCAAGGGGGGTCCGACCATTCTCGTCGGATGCGCCCCGTGCCAGCCATTCTCCACTTACAACCAGAAGAATGACGATCCGAAATGGAAGCTCGTGAAGCGTTTCGGCGAGCTCATTGTGAGCATTCGCCCTGATGTCGTCTCAATGGAGAACGTGCCCCGGCTACTCGACTTCCAAGGAGGCAAGGTCTTCGACGGATTTGTTCGGGTGCTTCGCGATAGCGGCTACACCGTTCACTACGAAGTGGCTTTCCTGCCAGGCTACGGGGTGCCGCAACGCCGATCGCGTCTGGTTTTGCTCGCCTCCAGACACGGCGAGATCCGCCTGGAATCGCCCAACACGCCGCCGGATCGGTACGTGACCGTTGAGGACGCGATCGGGGATCTACCGGCACTTTCCGCCGGCGGTGTGGATGCGCGTGACCCCCTCCACCGCGCAAGCCGGCTGTCCAAAACGAACCTGGCGAGAATCAGAGCCTCAAGACCTGGTGGGTCGTGGCACGATTGGAGCGAGGAGCTGGTCGCGAAATGCCATCGTGTGGAGACGGGTCGTGGTTACGCCTCGGTCTATGGGCGCATGAGAGCGGATGAACCTTCCCCCACGATCACCACCCAGTTCTTCGGCTTCGGAAATGGGCGCTTCGGTCACCCGACGCAGGACAGAGGCTTGTCGCTTCGCGAGGGTGCACTGCTGCAATCCTTCCCGCGGAAGTACGCGTTCCAAGCTCCAGGCGAAAAGGTTCAGTTCAAGAAACTGGGCCGGTTCATAGGCAATGCCGTCCCGGTCTCGTTGGGACGGGCCATTGCCCGAAGCGTGCGGCGTCACCTCGAAGAGCACGATCTATGAGTGCCGGCAAATTTTCGCTCACGATCAGCCTCAATGTGCTCGAGCATCTGGGCATCAACCTCTACAGCAACGTTCCTTCGGTGCTTTCCGAGGTCGTCGCGAACGCGTGGGACGCCGACGCGAATTCCGTGAAGGTTGCTTGGGACCGGACGGACGGACGGATCGTCATCGAAGACGACGGCATCGGTATGACGGAAAGCGAGGTCAACGAACGATTCTTGAAGGTCGGTCACAGGCGGCGTGACGATCAGCCAGGCCCCACGGCGAAAGGCCGCCGGCCTATGGGCAGGAAAGGCATTGGAAAGCTCTCCCTCTTCTCGATTGCGGGCACTGTGGACGTTGAGACCGCGAAGGCCGGTGAGAAGAGCGCTTTCCGCATGCGGCTCGAAGACATTCGAACGAAGGTTCAAGATGAGGGCGGCACTGGGACCTATGTGCCGACCGACCTCCCCACCGACCAGATTTCGTTCGATCACGGGACGCGGATCACGCTCACGGAGCTGCGCCACAAGCAAACGACCGCCACAAGCAAGGCAGTCAGGAAACGAATTGCACGACGCTTCGTAATTTGGGCCGATCCGTCGGGATTCAAGGTCATCATCGACGGCCAGGAGGTCGTGCCGGCCGATCGCGACTACTACGACAAGATCCAATATCTCTGGACGTATGGAGACCAGAAGGAAGTCGTGGCCCTCGCCACGAAGGCGGAGTTCACTGAAGCCCGCCCGATTACCCCGGAGGCTCAAGGCCTCAGCATCAGCGGGTGGCTCGGAACGGTTAAGGAATCTCGCCAACTGAAGGACGAGGAGGGAGACAACCTAAACCGGATCGCGATATTCATGCGGGGGAAAATGGCCCAAGAGGACATTCTGGCCGATTTCTCGGAACGTGGCGTCTATGCTAGCTACCTCATCGGCGAGCTTCGCGTGGAGGGCCTCGATCAATATGACGGCCCCGGCAGCGGCACCGTCCACGACGATGACGCGGCTACGACAAGCCGCCAAAAATTGGTAGAAGACGACGAACGCTACGAAATAATGCGGGCGTTCATCGGAACGGAACTTAAGCATATCCAGAACAAATGGGCCGGGCTCCGAGAAGAGGACGGGGCGAAAAGAGCACTTGAGATACCGGCGGTGCGAGCTTGGATCGATGGGCTGAAGCCGGTCGTCCGCGCAAAAGCCCAGAAGTGGCTAGGCAAACTCAATCGTATCAAAATGGACGATCTCGACGAGCAGAAGCAGCTCATCAAGCATGCAGTACTTGGTTTCGAGTTCTACCGCCTCCATGAAAACTTGGATGCGCTTGACGCGATATCTGATGACAATTTGCTGGCCGCTCTTGATGTCTTCCAAGAATTGGACGGCCTCGAAGCAAATCTATACGGCCAGATCGTTCAACAGCGCATCAAGGTTATCCGCACGCTGCAAGAGAAGGTCGATGAGAACGCCTTGGAAAAGGCGATACAGCAGTATCTCTTCGGTCATCTTTGGTTGCTTGATCCGTCTTGGGAGCGAGTGGAATCGACGACGGTGATGGAGACGCGAGTTGAGGCGATGTTCGCGGACGTGGACGCGACCCTCACCGAAGAGGAGAAGAAGGGCCGACTCGATATCGGATATCGAAAGGCCGCTGGTGAGCACGTCATCGTGGAACTGAAGCGGCCAGAGCGTGTCGTGAACCAAACGGAGATGATTGAGCAAGTCGACAAGTACCGATCGGGAATGATGCGCATTCTTGAAGCCCAAGGAACGCCGCATGAGCCGATCGAGATCGTATTGGTGCTCGGTGCTCTCCCGAAGGAGTACGGACGTCCCGACGGTAAACAGCTGCTCACGGACACGCTCAGACTTCGAAACGCCAGAATCGTGTTCTACGACCAACTACTCAAGAATGCTGAGCAAGCTTATGGCGACTATCTGAAGCACCGTGGCGTGCTCGACACTCTCGGCCAAGTCATCGCCGCCATCGAGGACTATGCGCCAGTGGTTGGATGAAACCGCCTAACTAGGCAGCCTCTTGGTACAGGTACTTTTGGAAACCCGAGAACACCCTCCCGATCTCGTCAGGTTTGCCTAGATCGGCAACAGCGTCAGCGATCGAGTTGCGGTATTTGAGGCGGAGCAGTGGCGTGAGCTTGGCTTGGTCAAGTTCGCCGACGCCCTCGCTGACATAGTGCGAAAGCACGAAGTCGAGGAAAGCCTGCTGCTTCGAGTTGAAACGGGCGTTGATGACCACGCCGGCTTTGTCAGCCCTTTCCTGGCGAGTAAGCGTGGGCAAAGCGTACGCTACGTGAGCTAGCACATCGAATAGGTCACTCTTTTCGGCATCGATTATTCTCTGCATCTCGGCCATCTGATCGTTGCCGAAGCCTTTGTCCGCCAGACCTTGAAGGAGCTTCGCTCGCGTGTCCGGGGCGCTCCATAGCGCCCGAAGCTCGGTCTCATTTTTGAAGAATTCCGGCAGCTTTCCAAAGAGCATTTCCATGAATTGCTGTGCGGACATGGGTGTCCCATCCGGGTGCCAGAACGTCGTCACCATCATGTGCTGGATTGAGCGCGCCTTACCGTCGGCGAGCGTGACCTTGATTTTTTGAGGGCGAGGGCTCGGCTCGGGTCCTGGCTCCGGCGGCTCCGGATCAGTCCGGGGAGGAACCGGACCCGAGTCCTTCGGTTCGGGTTCGATCGGTTCGCCGTCCCACTCGGGATCGCTGAAGTGGTGGTGGGCCTTCACGAAGTCATAGATCGTAAAGTAGTCCTTTCCGTCATAGAGCCGCGTTCCACGCCCGATGATCTGTTTGAATTCGATCATCGAGTTGATGGGCCGCATGAGCACGATGTTACGGATGTTGCGTGCGTCGACCCCTGTCGACAGCTTTTGCGAGGTGGTCAGAATGGTCGGGATGGTCTTTTCGTTGTCCTGAAAATCCCGCAAGGCTTGATCGCCGAGCGCGCCGTCGTCCGCGGTCACCCTCTGGCAATAATTCGGATCCTTACTCGTCTTCATCTGGTTGACGAGGTCGCGCACGGCTAGTGCGTGCGCCTGGGTGGCGCAGAAGACCAGCGTCTTTTCCCGCTGGTCGATCATGTCCATGAACAACCTTACGCGATGCGCCTCGCGTTCTTTGATCTCGATGATCTTGTTGAAGTCAGGCTCCGTGTACCGCTTGCCGCTCTCGACTTCGCCCTCAACCAGGGTGTCGTCCGACGTGTAGACGTACTCATCGAGTGTCGTGGAAATCTGCTTCACCTTAAACGGGGTTAGAAAACCGTCATTGATGCCTTCCTTGAGCGAGTAGACGTAAACTGGCTCGCCAAAATATTTATAGGTATCGATATTGTCCCTGCGCTTCGGCGTAGCCGTGAGCCCAAGCTGCACAGCCGGGGCAAAATACTCCAAAATGGAGCGCCAGTTGCTCTCATCGTTTGCACCGCCGCGATGACACTCATCGATGATGATGAAATCGAAAAAGTCTGGTGGGTAGTCACCGAAGGAGGGCGACGGCTCGCCGTCTTTCGGGGGGCCACTCATGAAGGTCTGGAAAATCGTGAAGAAGATGCTGCCGTTTTTTGGGACCTTGCCTTTCTTGCGGATGTCTCCCGGATCGATTCGCACCAGTGCGTCCTCGGGAAATCCGGAGAAAGCGTTATATGCTTGGTCGGCAAGGATGTTCCTGTCGGCAAGGAACAGGATGCGTGGTCGGCGCGTCGGTTCGCGGCTCAAATTCCACCGGCTGTGGAATAGCTTCCATGCGATCTGAAACGCGATCAGGGTCTTGCCCGTGCCCGTCGCCAGCGTGAGCAGGATGCGCGTTTTGCTGTTGGCGATTGCTCCTAGAACACGCTCAATGGCGATGTCGCGGAAGTACCGGTCGCCGAGCGTGCCGCCCTTGTCGTTGAACGGCACCGCGGCGAAGCGATCCCGCCACGCGTTCGGCTCGGCGAAGGTCTGATCCCAAAGCTCCTCCGGCGTTGGATATTGCGCGACCTCACCCTCCAAGCCTTCAGTCATGTCGATGGCGTAAATGCCGCGACCATTGGTGGCGTAGGTGAAGCGAATCGCCATCTTTGCCGCGTAGGCCTTGGCCTGTCCCACCCCTTGGGTCAGTTCGTCGTCCCACGACTTCGCTTCCACCACAGCCAGTTTAGTATTGCGATACTCCAGCACGTAGTCGGCAATCTGCGGTTTGGCACGCCGACGATGACCTTCGAGCCGACCTTGAGTGATGTGGTACTCGCGCCGGATGCGACTCCCGTCTACCACTCCCCAACCCGCCGCCTTGAGGGCCGGATCGATATGATCGGCGCGAGTCTCAGCTTCGTTCATAACGCGGTTCTGAGCTGCCCAGCGAAGGCTTGATGCAGCAGAGACTTCTTTAGGGCTTCCAATGCGGCGAGCTTCCGCTCGTAGAGGCCGGCAAGGCTTTGGGTCTCCTCTTCGATTGCGTCGAGTCCGTCGGCGATTGACTTCTGCTCCTCTTTTGAGCTGGGAAACTCCAACAGCACGTCTTTAATTGTGGTGTAAGAGATCACCGGCTGGGCCATCTGATTCGCTCTGTTCCGCAAATCCTTTCGTTCCAGAAGACGTGTCAGAAAATGCAGATCAAACGGACAGAAGTATTTTGAGATAACTACTGCGTTGTCCGTCACCCAGACCTGGCCACTTACATATCGGACATTCCCGCACTTCGCGCCGACTCTACCGATAATAATGTTTTCGCCCGTCAGGTTCGTCCTGTCATGTTTGCCGTTGATGCCGTTGCCGCCATAGACATCAAACTGTCCTCCCTCAACCATCGACCTAGCAGGCAGAAAGTCGCCGCTCCGCACTTTGAAACATTCGGCGATTGGCTTCTTCACCCACCCCTTGTGGCGCTGGGCGAACACAGTTTCTAGGTGACTCTTGAAGATGGCCCGGGCGCTTTTGAGGTTCCTTTCGGCGTTAGCGCTCGCGAGTCCCAGACCGTCAAACGCATCGTCAAGCAGCCTGACGATCCGTTGCTGTTCGGAGAGTAATGGGACGGGGATCGGCACCTCCTTGAGCTTGCTGCCTGAAAGCTCTTTGAAAGTCGCGCCTGTGCCGAGCGAGTTCAGCAAATCGACTATGCTGCTGAGGTAGTAGTACAAAAACTGGAATTCGAGTTGACCACCTGGAATCAGGCCTTTGCAACCTTGGTTGGTCGCCATGGGCTTGGTGTTGATGATCAAGTGCCCGATTGGAGCTCGCGACGACAGAATCACGGAATTCGGGGGCAGCATCTGCGCCGAACTATTGCGAAGCCCCAGGTCTGTAAGCGTGCGTTCCGTTTCGCCAACGTAGGGACTGAGACGCCTGCCCATCTCCGCCGGAGTTATCCATCGGTGCTTGCCATCCCAATATTCGGGAACGCCAGTTTTTGGCGTGCCGCCGTTCACGACTTCACACACGTCGCCCAACGTTCTTGTCGGCCAGGCCTTCTTCATAGCAATGCCTTGATATTCCCTAGCACCTCGGCGCTCTCGGCGTCCAAGGCAGCAATTTCGACCATGATGTCCGCCGGGCTGCGATGCGTCACCTCCTCACCGCCGTTTGGGTTCTTCACGGAGAGGTCGAATGTGACTGGGTCAATGTCCCTGGCGTCAACGCTCCAGCTTCTCGGGGAGTCTGCGAATGTCTTTTGCAACGTCACGAACTCGTTGAGGTCGGCGTCGTTAAGCGGGTTGGTCTTGCCGAGATTGCGACCGAGGTCGAGCTGGTAAAACCAGATCTTGCGCGTGGGCGCTCCTTTTTCGAAAAACAGCACGACAGTCTTCACGCCAGCGCCCGGGAAGGTGCCGCCCGGGCAATCGAGTACGGTGTGGAGATTGCAGCTTTCCAGCAGGAGCTTGCGTAGGCTTACGGCAGCGTTGTCGGTGTTGGAGAGGTACGTGTTCTTGATGACGATCCCGCCACGCCCTCCAGCCCTAAGGATTTTGATGAAGTGCTGGAGGAACAGGAACGCCGTCTCCGCGGTACGGATCGGGAAATTCTGCTGGACCTCCTTGCGCTCCTTGCCACCAAAGGGCGGATTGGCGAGGACCACGTCGTAGCGGTCTCGTTCCTGGATGTCGGCGAGGTTCTCAGTGAGTGTGTTGGTGTGGATGATGTTCGGCGCTTCGATCCCATGCAGGATCATGTTCATGATGCCGATCACGTAGGCGAGAGACTTCTTTTCCTTGCCATAGAAGGTGCGCTCTTGAAGGGTCTTGTCCTGCGCAGTGGTGCGTTTGGGGTTGGTTTGCTGGAGATAATCGAACGCCTCGCACAGGAAGCCCGCAGAGCCGACCGCGCCATCATAGATCTTCTCGCCAATATGCGGCTGCACCACGCGTACGATTGCGCGGATGAGCGGGCGCGGCGTGTAATACTCGCCGCCGTTACGCCCGGCATTGCCCATGTTCTTGATCTTGGCTTCGTAGAGGTGAGATAGTTCGTGCTTCTCGCTCTGCGATGCGAAGCGCAGTTCATCTACATGGTCGATGACTTCACGCAGATTGTAGCCACTCCGAATTTTGTTTTTTATCTCTCCGAATATCTCACCGATTTTGTATTCGATAGTGTTCGGCCCGGTGGCCTTTTGCTTGAATCCATGGAGGTATGGAACGAGAGTCTGGTTGACGAAATCGAGAAGGTCGTCGCCCGAGAGCGTCTGGTTGTGGTCAATCTTGCCGTCTTTGCCCTTAGGCGCGGCCCAGTTCTCCCAGCGGTAGCGCTCTTCCAGGATGTAGCTGTATTTCTTGCCGGCGAGTTGGGCCTCCATCGCCTTTTCGTTTTCCAGTGTGTCGAGGTATTTTAGGAATAGGAGCCAGGAGGATTGCTCGGTGTAGTCCAGCTCACTGGTGCACCCGGCATCCTTCCAGAGAACGTCGTCGATGTTTTTGAAGGCTTGCTCAAACATACCTGGATCGGTCTCCACTTACTTTCGAACAAACCCGAACACAGTCGCGGGCTTCAGAGGCGAAGCCGTGGGCTCCGCACGCTTTGGGGCGTCCGTCATTCACCCAGATATCGTAGCATGCGATGGCGACCTACGTGACCGGTCGCCGGCCGCGCAGGGGCAGCGTCTAGCTTCGGTTAGGGATCTTCCCTCGTCCGCTGCACCGATCGCATTTGTCCCTACCCAGGTAGCCTTTCCCCGAGCACTTGGGGCAGGTCATCATTTCGGCGCTGCCTTCGTTCCTGCCGGGCATCCTTTCAAATGGATTGGCCATCTCGCTCCTCCCTTGATCTCATTCTCTCCGGCCGATGGCCGGTGACGCAGCTTAGGTGCCGGGATGGCGAGAGCGTCAAGAGGGCGAGCTGTATCGCGAGCCTCTTGGCGAACCCCAGTTTCATTGGCGAGCGACATCGAACGCTTGCGCGCTGAACGGCCTGCTCGGGGTGCCGTCGATCATGAGCGTTAGATAGATGTCGCGATTTGCGAGGCTCACGAGATCCTGGGTATCGAAGGTCGGTTGGAACTCGCGCGCCAGGTAGGAGGCGTCCTCCGCGCCCACACGAAACGAAATGAGTGTGCCGGCGTTTCCCAGCACCGCGTGGCGAACGTCGGGCTCCAGTTGCGCCAGGTGCTGATTCGCGAGGGTCAATCCGACGCCGTACTTCCGAAGCTCAGACATCATGTTGGCGAAGGCGAGGGTCGTGAACGTCTGAAACTCATCGACGTACAGAAAGAACGGGCGGCGGTCCCCTATTGTGACCTCTGCCCGGCTGAGGGCTGCAAGAGCGATCGTTGAGACGATCAGGCCACCGAGCACGTTCGCGCCGTCCTCGCCGAGTCTTCCTTTGGCGAGATTGACGATAAGCGTTCCACCATCGTCCATGAGCCGCCGGAAGCTGATGGGCTTCTCTGGCCCAACGAGCACTCTGTAGAGGTGTGGGTCGGTGAGAAGCGCTCCGATCTTGTTCTGAATCGGCGCGACGACCTCGGCTCGTAGCCGATCGGGGTATTTCTCGAACTCGTCGGTCCAGAAGCGGCGCACCACGTCATTGCGCACGCGCGCCACAGCCGAGCGGCGGAAGTCCTTTTCCGCGTAAAGACGGAGGATGTCCGGCAGCGCAGAAAGGTCGCGCTCCAAGAGCGTGTAGAGGCTGTTGCGAAGCACATGCTCCATGCGCACGCCCTAGGCGTCCGGCCAGAGTTTGCGGAGCGTGTCGAGGAGACCGGAAGCCGCGAGTGGGATTTTGTCGTCGCGGACGCGGCGCAGCGGATTGAAACCGAACGGCTGGGTCAGATTGGCCGCGTCGAAGTAAATGAGACGATCGCCGAGCTCCGGCTCGGCTGCAAGTCGAACCCGTTCAGCCAGATCGCCGTGGGGGTCGATGAGGGCGAAGCCTCGTCCGGCCTCGATGTCCTGCCGCGCGAGAACCTCGAGCAGCGTGGACTTCCCCACTCCCGTCTTGCCGATCACATAGATGTGGGAGAGCCGGTCAGGCTGTTTGATGCCGAAAGGCTTGAAAGCTCGGCGGAAGTTAGTCTGCGCAAAATATGAAATCCGGTGATGTGAATCCGGGGTCATAACGCCATTTTGGCGGCCGAGCGGCCTTAGCGCACGGCACGCTTTTATGCGCTGCGTGAAGGCGGCCCGTCACTTGTCCTTGGGAAGTCCGCGCATCGACTGGGCGATGACACGCGCCACCGCTGCGCGCCGGTCCTGGGCCTCAGCCGCGCCGACGCTCGTCCGGGAGACCTTCACACGATAGCCACGTACGAGGCTCGGCTCCTCGGTGGGTGCGGCCAGGCGGTCGAGCGCGTCAGCGACCAATTCGGGCGTAAGGAAAAGGATGCGCGCCATGTCGTCATTCGACAACCGCTCGCGGGCTTGTGCCTCGATCGCGCGCAACCGCCTGGCGTCGGCCGCGACGGCGAATACCTGCGTGAACCCACCTCGCAGGCACTTCGCCAAATTCTGAGCCTCGTATTCGGGTTTCGACGTTACGGAAATCTCGCACGCAATCGAGAGGCCTTCTCGGTGAAGAGCCACGTCGATCTGACCTCCTCCCGCGCTCTCCTCGATGACCGCCCTGAAGCCCCGGTCTTCCCCCAAGCCTTTGATGAGATGCTGGACGTAGCGGTGCTGTGAGCCGCCCTTGCCAAGTTCCCGTGACGCTGTTGTTTCCGCCTTCCGGATAACCGGCGCGAGGGGCTCTTCCTCGACTTCGTGAGGTGCTTCGCGCTCGAACGGCTGGGGCTTCAGCTCTGACCCAGAAGGCGTGACCTCAACGGTTGCCTCAAGCGGAGGCTCCTCCTTCGGGGAGGGTGCTTGATCCTTTGACGGGCGCGCTTCGGGCGTAGGCTCGGGCGCGAAATCGAAACCCACCACATCGGCGAGCGTGCCGCAGTAGCGGGCTCGGTTTTGCTCCACGATCGCGTCGAACGCCTCCTCCGTTAGGAGGGGCTGGCGTTCGAGGAAGCCGAGCGGGACGGTGAGGCGAATGGCGCGCGGGGTTGAGTGCTTGAGCCAGGCGGCGAACTCGCTGCGCTCTCCGCGGCGCTTCATGCTCTCGATGAAATCTGGCGTCGTGCGCAGCTCCTCGGCGAGCCCGCGAGCATCCTTCGCGGAAACGCCGCCAGCGCACTTGAAACTGGTGTTGGTGAGAATTGCGGAGCGCAGCCGCGGGGATAGCTGATCGAGTGTCTGGTGCGCGAGCGTGAGGCCGACGTTGTACTTGCGTGCCTGGTTGAGGATCGTTTCGATCGAGTCGTCGAAATACTCCTGGGCCTCGTCGATGTAGACGTACGCGGGGTTGCGGTCCTCGGGGGCAAGGACCGAACGCTCAAGGGCCGCCTGCTTCAGCATCGCGATGAAGAACCGGCCGAAAAGCGCGCTGCCGTCCTCCTTGAGAAGATCCTTGGCGGTGGAGACAAGGACGATCTTGCCCTCGTTCATCGCTTCGAAGAGGTCGAGCTTGTTCGATCTCTGGGCGAACATCCGCTCGAAGGCCGGGGTCGAGAGGACGCCCCAGAGGCGTCGCAAAATCTGCTTCTTGGTTGCGGCGAAGGACGGGTGGAAGAACTCAGTCTGGAAGAAATAACGCGCCGACCCGTCGAGCTGGTCCATGTACTTCTTGAATGGTTTGCCATCGTCCATGAGCTGCATGAGCGTATGGATGGTGGCGTCCGGAATGGTGACCATGAGACGGGCGAGGTAGCGGAAGATCACCCCCTGCTTCTGGGTGAGCTCGGCCCCGAGCATCGACCCGAAGAACGTCTCGTACAGTTCGATCACGCCATTCAATACCCGCTCCCGGTCGACCGCCCGGTACCCGGCGATGCGCTCCAACGGCGCATCGAAGAGGTTGAGCGCTGCCGGATACTCGACATCGGCCGGGTCGATGATCACCAGGCGATCGGCGAGGATGCCGGGTGCGGCCGGGTCGAAGAGTCGGAGCCTCCGGAGCTTGTTGATGAGATCGCCCTGACTGTCGATCACGATCACCGATCGGAGGTCTCTCTGGGCGGCCACGAGGTCAGCGTGGATCATCCGCTGCATGAGCTGCGTCTTGCCGTGGCCGGTCCCGCCCACGATATGGCAGTGCTCGAAGCGGACCTCGTCGGGGATGTCGAACGGGACCGGGAGGTCGAGAAGCGGCCTGAATGGGGTCCCTGCCAGATAGAGGTCGGCAATCGCCGCTGCGCTCTTGTCGCCCTGGTCTCTTGGCTGGGTCATTTTGTACTTGTGATCGGAGCGATCTTCGTCGGCCGCGTAGCCGGACGCGACGAGGTAGTTGCGCTGAAAAAAGCTGCGCAGCTCAAGGAACAACTCCGCGCCTTCCGCCTCGGGGTTGTACCGGACGCGCACAAAGTCCTCGATAAGGCCCGCGGGGTCGTCCAGCAGTTCGATGAGTGGGACTTCGAGCCCCCGCTCATCATCGTCAGGCCAGTCTTCGAGGCACGACTGGGGGAGTTGCGAAATGAAGCTGCCATAGGCCGTGAGGAGGTGACGCTTTGCGACGCCGAACACACGGTCGAAATCGACGGCCCAACGCCGTCGCCGCTCGATCATCTCGCGAAACTCGATGGCGATCGACATATCGCCCTCGATCGCCCGCCAGGCGGGCGTCATAGGCGCGAAGTCTTCGGCCAGTAGGAGGTCGACGGTCGCTTCGATGAGGGCCGTGCGAATTGGTTCGGCTGGCCAGTGGTCGCGCAAATCCAAGGCCGCGCTCACGATCTCCCACGCGCGATCGCCCACGAAGGTTTCCGCGCCACATGACCTTCGCCAGAGGCGGTCGACTGCTTCCCAGGCCTCGCGATTCTCGCGCGCGTCTCGTTCGCGCAGACTGGTCCCGGAAAGCCAGTGGCGGATGTTGCCCCATTCCATGGGCTAGAGCTCGATGACCTCCTGGCCGCCGAAGTGCGATGCGGCGTCGAGGACTTGCTTGAAGGCCTGGGCCGCTTCCCTGATCTGACCTTCAGCGCCAAGCATCTCAAGGATGTCCTTGCACTCGACACGCTTGCCGTTTTCGAGGTCGTTGACCGAGATGATGAGGTTGAGGGTACGCCACATGATGGCGTACCCGAGTTGGGCAGTCTCGGTGCTGCCCTGCTTCATCTCGTTTTTCGAGTAGAGAACCGTGCTGCCGAGCTTGTACTTGGAGATCTTCGCCTTCTCGTCGGCCGAGAGGTCCGCCCTCACATCAAGAGTGAAAACCACCTTGCCAAGCAAGCCGGCACGCTGATCGCGTCGCAGTAGCAACTTCATGGATGCCTCCCCCGAGGTCGCGCACGTTGGGTGTCGCGATTTGAGGGATGGTAAACATACAAGCCGCTCGGAGTCATCTAGCGGCGCATGGCTCCCCGTTCGCGATCGGGCGGCGAAACCAAAACAAGAGCTAACTGAAAATCGCGCCGGACATCGAGCGTCCGATGAACCCTTGATCAGGGACTCCACCGCGCCCGCGAATCGAGCCAGCATGGGATGTATCGCCTAGATCGAGAAGTGCTAGCAATCCCAAAACCACAATATGTTGTGGATAAAACTGCCGGGACCACTAGACCTAAGGGCAGTGACGGCGTAGCCGTTACGACCCCACGGAGAGAGCCAAGGAGGACTGCGGAACCGACGAAGATGCAGGAAACAGATCTCACCGAGGCCTGCGGGATGCGGCTGGGGGAGATGACCGGAGAGGAGAGGCGGCCCTTAGTTTTCGAGGCCGAGGAACCGTCCCTCCCCTCCGCAACGCCGCTGACGCAACGCTGTGCGAATCACCTAGGCAGAGGCGTGCATAGCACGCAAGCCGAACTATCCACAGCGCCGGCAGCTTCCTGTGCGCAACCCAATTTTTTCGGAGCGAGCCAAGGCGAAGACGCCTGGATCGATGTCGCCTCCTAGGTCGACACCGCCAACGCGGCTGTCGAACTCTGAGCCGGCTACCCCGGCGGGCTGCGGGCACAGGTAAGACTAATAAAGCAACGCGACGTGGAGTTGCTACGCCGCGTCACACAAACATTGAAATAGGGAATAAAATGGCACACGTGCAAGTCACATGCATTAACAAGCAACCGCGAAACAATACCCACGAGGGAATAACGCATCTCGGAGGAGCAAGTTGGCACTGGACGCGGCAACAAGTCGTCGCGTCCATTGAAGCTGGTACCAATACGTTCTTCACAGATGTGGGCGGTAACCGAGCTGACGTTGGTGTGGTCGATGGTCCAAACGGAAAATATGTCCGCACCCACGCAGACGGCAAATGGAACGACAACCTTCTCGCATTGCGTGAATGTGGGTAACCATTTGTTGGTCGGTGCGGGCATTGCTCGCACCGACACGGCTTTGAGGGAGACAATATTATGTCCGATTACCTAGTAACTTATGATCTCGCTGACGGATCGCCCGATCCTCACAAGCCATTCCTGACGGCGGCGGAAACGGAAGGGCTCCTCTATGTATGGCAAGGCCAGAGTTACGTCAGCCGACTGCCCGACACGACGGTGTGGGGAGTCTTTCGGACAACGTCAGATGCGATCGCGGCGTTCGACCGAGCAATCGAGAAAGCTGAGCGTAAAGTGGGATATTCGATCAAATTGGAAAAGCGGTGCACGGTCAAAGTTGACGATACTACCGTGAAATCCGATCGCAGAAAGAAGCCTGAGGCAAGATGGACGGGAGCGAGTTCGTTCGAAACCAGCCGTCTACACCAACTCAACGACCCCTATTTTAAGTAGCCTCCTGTCCAGCGGAGTCGGTTATGTTCACAGCGGTGGACGCCAAAGAAAGCCTCGCCGAAAATCGGGCGAGGCTTAGTGCTCTTAGATCGTTGGTTCGAGTTCGGGTGTAGACAGCTCGAACAGGTAATCGCTGGCCTGGCTCGCCAAACTGGAGGCAGTGAAGATCGCCCTGGCGTCGGTCTTGAGGATCTTCAACCAGAAGCTCAGATAGGCGGCGTGATCCTGGCGGGGCTCGTTGGACACATTGAGATCGGCGCAGAGAAACGCCGCGCCGATCTCCGCCACAAGTTCCTCCGCCGCATAGGCTGCGTCACCGAATCGGCTTCCGAAGGTCCGATCGAGCCGGTCCTTTGCTCCCGTCCAGTGAACGAGTTCGTGAAGGAGCGTGGCGTAGTAAGACTCGGTCGGGGTGCTTGTGGGCGAGCCCAGGAAAAGCTCACGCTCCGGCAAGTCGATGCGGTCCAGTCCCGGCCGATAGCAGGCAAGCGTCCCGCCGTGGCGGATCGTCGCTTCAGTGCCGGCAACAAGGCGATCTACCCTTCGGAGCGTCTCCACGATGCCGGTGGCTTCCGGTTGGCCTGGTGGCGTCCACCCGTCCACCTGTTCGGCATTGAAAACCCGGAAGGCCTTTGCCACAAACCGCTTGGTGGGTCCGCTGTCGTCGCCGGCAATTTGCTGGGTTGCGTCTTCCGGCTCCATCTCTCGATAGAACACGATGGTGGACCCGCGTTCGCCCTTTCGCACCTGGGCTCCAAGCTCCTGCCATTGGAGGTAGCTGGCCCAATGTCCCGAGCCGAAACCTACGAGGGCGGCCTCGGCCCAGAGGGCGACGACATTGACGCCCCGATACCTATTGCCCGTGGCGGCGTTCGTGGGTCGTCCGGTGCCTGGTCCCTTCCGATGCCAAGGCATGACGAACTGCCCGGCGCCGGCCTCGATGGAGGCGACGATTTTTTCCGTGACCGCGCGGTGTACGTCGGCCCGCGGCTTTGAAAGAACTCCACTGTTCATTGAAATCTCCCGTGCATAGCGGGAGCGTCGGAAGGATTCCGGCGCTCCCGAGTGCTCGGGAGGTCCAGATTGATTGTGGAGCGACTGCCGCTCCGGTGCACGACGGTGCTTCATGCGCGGCGCGCGTGAAGCACCGTCTGGTCCAGGCGAACGGGATGGCCAACAATGGTTGCATGGCCGTCCCCGCAAAGTCGCCCGTGTCAGGAGCTCATCAAAGCGGGCGATCACGTGAATGGGTCATCGAAGCTCGCCGTGAGGATATCTGACGAGCGCATCGGCGACTTCATTCGTAGTTATGAAGCGGCGTTCAATGAGCCGCTCTCGCGAGATGACGCCCGGATAATGGTCGCCAGACTTGTGGAGCTATATCGACTGTTCCTGCGGCGTCCGACCGACGCGCCAGCGTCCAACGACCCTATCGCGGAGACGTTGGGGACTTCGGGGACGTGTCCGAGACCAGACTCAAGCCGGCGTGGCGAGTTGTAGGTCCTGCGAAAGTGTCGAACACTGCTCCTGAAGGAGATTGATGTTATTCAGGACACGAGCGCATTCGGGATCGTCAATCGCAGCGTGAATGATGGAAATCGCATCTTTGTGGTCGGTTCCGGGCATGTCTGAAAGGGTGCGAACATTGCCCAGTTCTCCAGACAGATCTGGACAGCCGACAAAAAGTTCTGCCAGCATGAACGGTTTCGCCGCCTTGATGCTGAGGATTTGACCTTTCAAGGTAGGGTTCGAACCGACTGTTTCCATGATGAGTCGCCGGACGCGATCGTCGCCGCGCAAGAACCAATCGACGGCTTGCCTGCTGAACGAAATGATTGCCTGGGCGGGTTCGAACCGATCTTTCGATTTGGCGGCGTTGGCCAACCCCTCCGCCAATAAATCTCGTTCACGCTCAAGACGCTTCCGCTCTGCCAGGAATTCCTCGTCGGTGATCAATGTGCGCAGGCGGAGGCCGGTCAGCTCGCGCAGCTCGGCGGCAGCCGCGGCGAGGGAGCCCTCAAGCGACGCGCCTATCGACTTCTCGTGGTCAAGGCCCTGGGCCTCCTCTTGGGATAGCTGATCAAGCACCACCTTCTCGACGTCAGGGGGGACGATGAGCGATTGCAGAAAACCGACGATCTGCTCCTCCAGGCTTTTCACCTCCACAGAGGGTTCGTGGCAATCAGCGTCGGCGAGCTGTCTCGTGCAGTGATAGTAGAGATACCGCGAGCCGTGGCGGTTCACCTTGCGCTCGGCCGTCACCATCGCTCCGCATGAGCCGCAACGGATCATGCCGGTATATGCGAAGCTATGACGCTTCTTCTGGCGACCAGGGCGTCGGAGCCTTCGCCCGACTTCTTGAAATTGCGCCACGGTGACGACGGCTTCATGGCTACCGGGGTGGGTCTGCCCTCCCCATAAGATCAGCCCGGCGTAGAACGGGTTAGTGAGAATGTAGTAGACGGTGCTGGGGGCAAGGGGCAGTCCGCCACTTCTCACCTTCTTCGACGTTCGAAGACCCCATTCTCTCAGCGCGATTTCAGCCACTTCTCGGGAGCTGTACGCGCCGGAGAGCATCAATTCGAACATCCGGCGAACGAATGGAAGGCGAGCCGGGTCGGGTACGATCGTCTTTTCGGCGCGATCATTGAGGTAGCCGAACGGCGCTCGGTTCGGTCTCCAGCCCTTTGCGATCTTTGCGCGGTTTCCCCGCCTCACGTTGTCAGAGAGGGCGTCCGAGAAGAACTTGGACTGGCCGAACATGATCTGGAGCATGAACTTGCCTTGGGAGTTGTTCTCAAAGGTGTAGCTCGCGAACTTGAGATCGCGCAGGATTCCGAGGTCGAGAAGGTAGATGATCTTGCCGCCGTCGATGGAGTTTCGGGCGAGCCTGTCGGGAGCCCAGGCTATGATCCCGGCAGCATCGCCGCGCTCGATGCGTGCCATCATTTCGTTGAATCGGACGCGGCCTGGTGCTTTCGCACTGAAGGCCTCCTCGATTGTCTGGATGATCTCGATCTCTGCGTGCGACGCAAACGCCCGCTCCAACTCCGCGCGCTGGGAGCCGATGGAGAGCATTTGGCGATCTTCCGACTCTGTCGATTTCCGGCAGTAGAGGAAGTATTTCATACGCGGGTAGGAACGTCTCCGACGTCACCCATGTCCGTCGCGCGGAAATCAAGACAAGGCTCGGAATTGACGAGCCCTGCGGGTGAGCGCGAGCCCGAAATGAGGTTGTGGTGGGGCATGGAATTGGTTGGGGGACGAGTCCAAGCATATGGCGCCAGGGCATTTTTGGCGAATCGGCGAAGCGCGGAATCCGTGCATGACATAAGGAAACGATGCCCTGCTCAGGCCAGCGGGCCGAGACGGTGCTTGATGTCCTGAACGCATAGAGCTCCGTCTCTTCGAACTCCCGGCGGCCGCGTACGCTGAATGGATGCCGACAATCGACGGTTCGAACGTTCCGACACCTACGATCTCACGCGTCTTCCCCGACAGGACCATGGTCGAGGCCCTCTACGACGCCGAACAATGCACGACTTCGCTCGCAGTCTGTCTGCCGGACGGTGAAGTCTCGATCGTCCCTCACAACGATCTACCGACGAAGGAACGCCTGGTCCCCTACTCGCCCCGCAACAATCTGATCGCCAGCGGGTGCGTGCTCCTGCCCTCGAATGTCGGGGATTTCGGGGACAAGGGGGACCTGGTGGAAGAGGTGCGGGCCTTCATCCATCGATACGTCGATCTGACGCCGGTCTTTGAAGAGATCGCCACCCACTATGTTCTGCTGTCGTGGGTGTACGACGCCTTCAAGGAGCTGCCTTATCTGCGCCTTCGTGGTGACTATGGGACCGGCAAGACCCGAGCCCTGCTCACCATCGGCTCCATTTCATACAAAGGCTTCTTCGCGTCGGGCGCGTCCACGGTCTCTCCAATCTTTCACGTCCTCGACGCATTCGGTGGGACGCTCATTCTCGACGAGGCTGACTTCCGGTTTTCGGACGCGACCGCGGAACTCACCAAGATCCTCAACAACGGCAACGTCGACGGGCTCCCGGTCCTGCGCACAATGACGAATCGTCATCGCGAACTGAACCCGACCGCCTTCCGCGTGTTCGGCCCGAAGATCGTGGGCATGCGCACGAGCTTCTTCGACCGCGCGCTCGAAAGCCGCTTCCTCACCGAGGAGACCGGCGGGCGTCCACTCCGATCAGAAATCTCGATCCATTTGCCGGAGGGTTTGAAAGTCGAGGCGCTCGCACTGCGCAACAAGCTTCTCGCCTGGCGCTTCCGCGCGCGCTTTACGGTCGGACCCGATCCGTCTCGGCTGGTGGCGGGCGTGGAGCCGAGGCTCAACCAGACGGCCCTCGCACTCCTATCGATCATAGACGACGCCGGCCTTCGGGACCGCATACGCTGCGAGCTCGTGGGCGAAGAGGCGCGCGTGCTTCAAGAGCGCGCCTCCTCTCTCGAAGCCACGATGCTCGGAGCACTCGTCGATGCGTTCGCCCAGGCAGAGGGTCAGCACGTGACAGTCTCCGAAGCGACCGATCGGTTTAACCAGAGAGCCTGCCCCGAACTCGGTCGACCGATGACCAACAAATGGGTCGGTGGCTTCCTCCGCAACCGGCTTCGGCTCACGCCGGTGAAATCGCGAGGCGTGTATGTGATCCAACACGCGGAGCGCACGAAGATAGAAATGCTCGCACAGCGAAGCGGCGTGCTCGATGCAAATGCGGCGGTCGACCAGTGAGAGGGTGTGAGGATTTCGCGCGCGAAGCGCGCGTTTATGCATCCGGTGCATAAAGCACCGTCGTGAATAACATGCGCTGACAGTGAATTATGGATACAGACGACTTCAGGTCGTGAAGTAATAAAACTGTATGCGTTATCACACATACGTGCGTCGTCATCGAAAACACTGGTCTCTCTCACAAGAAGACGTAGCTCGCCTGTTGGGAGTATCGCAGAGCGCGGCCTCGCGCTGCGAGAATGGTGAGTGCGCACCGGATCTCAACATAGCGCTGAGCCTTCAGGTCGTGTTTGGGCCCTCGCCTCGCGCGCTGTTCCCCGCCCTTTACCGAAAGGTTGAAGAGGCGGTGATGGCCGCCGCGGCCGAAATGGATCGGGAGCTTGAGGGCAAAACGGACCCCATTTCGGTCAGGAAGCAACAGCTTTTGACGGCGATGAGCGTGCGATCGGGGCGCTCTCCAGATGAGTTATGACGGCCGCGCCTCCGCCAGAGGGCCTCACACTTGCGATCCATCCTACTCATCGAGGTTTCGGTTGGGTCGCGTTCGAAGGTCCCTTTTCACCGTACGACTGGGGCATGGTCTTCACCCGTCGCCGCAAGAACGCGCACTGCCTGCGCAGGACGGAAGCACTGCTCGGGAGGTTTCTGCCCAACACCCTCGTGCTCGAAGTTTTCGACACGCGCAAATCGACGCGTGCACACCGCATCTCGCGGCTCTGCCGTGCGATGGTGAGTCTCGCCGTTGATCGGGGCGTCGAGGTCGCGATCTATTCGCGTGGCGACGTTCGCACATGTTTCGCCAACGTGGGAGCTGGAACGCGACAGGAAATTGCGGAGGCAGTCGCGCGCCACATCGATGCGTTCCGCCATCAACTTCCCCGTAAGCGGCGATCCTGGGAAAGCGAGGATCGGCGAATGGCGATGTTCGCAGCTGCCGCTCTAGTCCTCACCCACTACCAACGAGGCGCGACACGGCTGTTGGAGGAGCTAGAAGGGTCCGGATGAAGGGGCGCGAGAGCAAGCGTTGCCATTGATCTCAGACAGCCGAGGGATCCGGGGGCGTGACTTGTCAAGGATCGCCAGCGGGCGACCGCGAAGCGGCGGTGCGCAGCACCGTCCTTGATAAGGCAGGCGCGCGGAGCCATCATCATCGCGCCATTGCACCAACATGGCCGCCGACTGTAGGGCCGTACGAGTTCCGACGACACGGAGGGCGACACTCAAGACGGGGGCGAGGCTGAACTTTCCGGAAGAGGATCCGTCCTATCACAACGAACGTCCGCCGGTCCTGGCGTCGTCAAAGATTGTCTCTGGATGTAGGCCCATCCATCGCTCTTGGAGCTCGCCGGGGGACTGAGGATGAGCAAGGGAGAATTTGCAGAGCGGCTCTATCAGACGCTTGTGAATTTGCGTCCGATCGATACGTCCCGTTCTGGCTATGTACTCGTCTTTGCAGCGGCGTGTGCGGTGGTGGGCCTCCTTGCCGTCGTCTTGGATCTTTGCAGTCGATTCACAGTCGGGCGGTCGATTATGGGACTTAGCCACAGCGTAGGACGAACCCCAATTTTCCTGGTGATGTGGCCGGCGGGAGCAGCGATCACCGGGTATGCAGCAGCGTTCGCGGGAATTCTGCAGCCGTGCCTTCTATCTTGCGTTTCCGCGGGCGTCGCTTGGCATCTCATAGCTCGCCAGCTGCTGCTCAAACGACCCGGGGGCCAGGTGCCTGAAGACAAGGATCCACCAGGGGTCGAGGAATGAAAATCACAGACCTTTTCGAACACCCCCGGGACTTTGCTACTAAATCTCAGCTGCAAAGGGCAATAGACGCAACTGCAAGGTCGCTAGGAAAAAGTCACCATAATCCCGCTGTATTTATGCTTATTTTTGATACACAGAAACAGCGTACCTGGTTGGCGAAGGATGAAGTAGCAATTTACTGTGTGCTGGACTGGACACGCGAGCCAGAGCCACGCGTGCGTTGGTATATTACTCAAGAGTCCGTACCAAAAGGCACGAGGTCGCTAAACATAAGTTCGGAATCTTTGAACGAAAGGACAGGAAGAATTCATATAGGAAAAAAGAAGCCTAGAACCTATTCAAAACACCTCTTTCCGAACGACGATGTTGTAAGTCGCGTAACTGAGTTTCTTAGAGAATTACGTTAGAGTGGACGATTTACTAGCACTATCCCTTTTTTGGGTAGAAGAAAGGTTATATGCATGAACGATGTCGACGCCGAAATTAGGGACATTGTGGGACGACATTGGGAGGAGCGCGGAGCTCCTATATTGTTGTCGAAGCTTGGCGAGGACCTCACGATGGATGCCAAGCGGGAGCTGGCAGCTGCCGACAGGGGTCTGTTTCGCTACATCACGGAGCGGATGTCTGACGAGATAAGGCTTGTTCCTCCGGCCCTAATACCTGGAGGAGCGGCTGCGCCCAGGGCTGCCACCGCCGACCTTGCCGACGGCATCCTGGTGTCGAAGGTAGCGGGCGTTCTTGCATCTTCGGCCGCTTCCAAATTTAGGCCGTCGGCGTCCGACAGCCGGTCCAGATATATGTACCGTCCGATCTGGCGAGCTCTATCAGAACCCCTTGGGGAGAGAACTAGGTTCGTGGAGCTACCGGCCGAAGGTAGCCCGATCGTACACGAGTTGAGCGAGGGAGAATCAGCGGCTGACGGCTGGATACAAGTGGAAGCTACAGACTTGCCGCCCCAGGAGTCGGCGACCTCGCCACGCCGGGCATACGACATTCATCAAAAGATTCGCGATTGGGCCGAGAAGCATTCCGTTCCTATCGACCGACTCGTGTCTCCCTCTCCCCCACGTCCAAGCGATAGCGGAGTGCCGCAACCGCCGGCTCAGTCACCAGATGCATTCACTCGCGGATTGATGTCGCTCACTCCATCCGAGCTGGCTCGAATACAAGTGCCAGCCGATTTGGTATTGGAGATGTTTCGCCGAGTTCCCCGCTTGTGAATCCCCAGCGTATAGCCGTGCTAAGCGGCTTTACTCGTCTGACTATCCCAGATTTTCGGATAGCGTTACAGTCATATGGCATCCAGGTCGTATTTCTATTGAGAGGTGCGGAAGAGGATGAGGAGTATTTTGAGCGGTTAGCGAAGACCACGCTTGACTTTGTCGGTAATATTCCCCAGCCAGATAATACACTTATCCTGGTCATGTTGGTTAGTTGCGAAGATGATCCGGTGCGTATTTCCAACGAAGACGAAGTGTTTTTTCCATCCGCCCGTCGCGTTACGATATCGCGAAACCTAATGACATCAAAGGCCGCGCTCAGTGAGGCGGCAGGAATTGTCCGCGTGAAATTCAACCAATGGGAGGAAAGAGGAACGTACAAGCATTGTCTAGGTTCACTTAATCTCCCAGCATTGTTGCCGTTGGGAAATGCCAAGAGTAAGTTGTTGACCAAATGGATCAAGAGGATTTACAATTTCGAGGCCGATGGTTTTCCGTCTGATATATCGAGTGAAGTAGCCAGAGTTAGAGGGGGAGATGGATTGCTAGTGAGGGATCTTAAATTCAGGGGTTGCCTAAATCCTATGGAGCATCCTGTACAGCGCCACTCGGAGTCTGCGGCCTGCGAGCTGAAAGCACGGTTGAGGTTGGGCGTGGGAGTTAGGGAGAGATTTGAATTCGATGTGAGCTCAACTGGAAGCGCGCTAAAGGGAAAAACATTCGTTCAATGTGACGGCGCTAGTCGGCGGGCTGAGGCGGCGACTTCCTATGTGAACATTCGGATCAACGATGATTTTGGGTTCGGGAGAATGAAATGAGGCGGGGAAGTTTCCTTCCCCGCCTCCCGGGGAAGTTGCCTTCCCCGTGTGTCGAATCCGAACTCATCTGCCTAAGTGATTTGGCAAGCTGGTCAATGGTCAACCAATTTCAACTTACCATCTCTGCCGCTCTGAGCCTTTGGTGCTACCGAGGCCGGGAACGCCCAACGCGAAGTTCATCGCTCCCTGACGGCGTGAGCCGGGTCCAAAGCTCCTGGCAAAGAGCTTCGGGAATTCCGGACGAGCACAATCACAGTTCGGATATGGATCGGCGAGGACCGTGAGTCAAGTCACGAACCTCATGCAACCAGCCAATTCGGCATGGGATGATCCAACTTCAGGTATATCAGACGTTAGAATAAACGTCAATAGAATCAGGCGGTTGATGGCGGGCTAACCCAGATTGGCTGTGTTCGAGGCATCGCCGACCACTGGGCGGCATGGTGTGCGGTTTAAGCGGATCTCGGGACGTGGAACGCGGCAGTTCCGGATCGGTGAAGGCGGGGCCGGGTAACATAACGTCAGGCTGAGCTTCCACTCCTGATGTGACCATGGTGTCAGGTTGGTGTCGCAATCTCGTGTTCTCGCGCGAGTCTCGATGGAGTAAGTTGGCGGAGCGGGAGAGAGGGCCATGAGCGGAACGTTTGAGCGCGCGGGGCCGAAAACTGTCGGCATTTGGATACGGGTCTCCACCGAAGACCAAGCCAGGGGCGAAAGTCCCGAGCACCACGAGAAGCGTGCCCACGTCTACGCCGAGCTTAAGGGCTGGCATGTCGTCGAGGTCTATCGCCTTGAGGCGGTAAGCGGCAAAGCGGTCATGGGACATCCTGAGGCGAAGCGCATGCTCGCCGATGTGCGCGCTGGGCACATCACCGGCCTGGTGTTTTCGAAGCTGGCGCGCTTGGCGCGCAATACGCGCGAGCTACTGGACTTCTCGGAACTGTTCCGGACGTGTGGTGCCGATCTCGTGTCGCTTCAGGAAGCAATCGATACCAGCTCACCCGCCGGCCGCCTCTTTTTCACGATGATTGCCGCCATGGCCCAATGGGAGCGGGAAGAGATTGCTGAGCGCGTCCAAGCCTCCGTGCCAATCCGTGCGCAGCTCGGCAAGCCAATCGGCGGGGCTGCGCCGTTCGGATATCGGTGGCGAGATAAGAGGCTTGAGCCGGACCCTGCTGAGGCCCCGGTCCGGGTGCTACTGCATGAGCTATTCGCCGAGCATCAGCGGAAGAAGGCCGTAGCTAGGATCCTCAACGAGCGCGGCTATCGCACCCGCAATGGCTCGAAATTTTCTGACACCACGATCACTCGCCTGCTGCTCGACTCGACGGCCAAGGGCGTCCATCGCGCGAACTACACCCGAACGAACGACCGCACAAAGAGCTGGGACCTGAAGCCGGAGTGCGAATGGGTCCACACCCAAGTCGAGCCCATTGTCGCGGAAGAGCTCTGGGATACCTGCGAGCGCATCGTGGTCTCGCAGCGCGAGCGCATGAAGCCCGCCACAAAGCGAACCGTGCATCTCTTCGCCGGCTTCGCCTTCTGCGAGTGCGGCCAGAAAATGTACGTCCGGGCCAACTCGCCAAAGTACGTCTGCGAGAAGTGCCGTAACAAAATGCCCGTTGGCGATCTCGAAGCCGTCTATCGCGAACAGCTCCACCATTTCCTGGTTTCGCCCGAGGAGATCGACTCGCATGACGCCGCCGCGGTTGAGGCGATGCGCGAAAAAGAAAAACTGATCGCGAACGCGGAAACCGAACTTCGACGGATCGAGACGGAAGACGAAAACCTCTTCCAGCTCTATTCGGCCAGAGAGCTCACGAAGGCAGATTTTGGCCGCCGACACCGGCCTCTCTCGGAACGCCGGACGCAGATCGAGAACGAACTGCCGAGGCTCCAGGCGGAGCTCGATATCCTTCGGATAGGGACGTTCTCCCGGCGTGAGGCTCTCGGCGAAGCGAGGGACCTGACGGACCGTTGGTCCGATCTGCCGCTTCAGGAGAAGCGGCAGATCGTCGAAGCGATCACAGATCGCATCGTCATCGGAAAAGAAGACGTCGAGATAACTCTCCTTCACTTGCCTTCAGGAAGTGATAGCCAAAGGGCAACGCGGCCTCAGGGATTCATCGCCGCCACCAGCTGCACGCGGGCCGGATAGCGGATGTGGGCATTGGCCCGGGCGACCGTGACTTCCCCCGATTCCAGCGGTTGTCGCAGGCTGTCGAG
>Ga0182024_10005646_pt1 | contig 27928 bp, 23 predicted proteins | sample P32metaG_FD_120480 | JGI IMG/M metagenome (GOLD analysis project Ga0182024, IMG submission 120480) | Permafrost microbial communities from Stordalen Mire, Sweden - P3-2 metaG (Illumina Assembly) | ecosystem: Environmental > Terrestrial > Soil > Wetlands > Permafrost | place: Sweden: Stordalen...
AAGAGTGGGGCTTTCGCGGACTGGTAGTCAGCGACTGGAACGCAGTGGGAGAACTGATCCCGCACGGCATTGCGAATGACGGCGCGACGGCGGCGCGGAAAGCGTTCCTGGCGGGCGTGGATATGGATATGGTGAGCAGCCTGTATCACGACAATTTGCAGCAGATCGTGAAGTCGGGGGTGGCGACGCAAGCTGAATTGGATGAAGCCGTGCGGCATGTGCTTCGCGTCAAACTTTCGTTGGGTCTATTCGAACGTCCTTATGTGGACGAAGAAGCTGCGGCCAAGGCGCTCTACCATCCGGAGAGCATTGCGCTGGCGCAGACTGCGGCGGAGCGATCATTTGTGTTGCTCAAGAATGCGGATGGGCCCGGGGGCAAGGCGCTGCTGCCGCTGGCGAAAGGAAATGAGAACATCGCGGTGATCGGACCGCTGGACGATGATTCATCGTATCCGGGTGTCGTCGCGGGGGTGCCACGGTCACTGGCGTGGGCGCTGGGGCAGCGAGTGGGTGAAGGACACGTTACGCACTACAAGGGTTCGGGCATTCTCGACGGCACGGACGAGGAGATTGCGGCCGCCGTGGCGGGCGCTCAAAAAGGCGATGTTGTGATTCTGACGCTGGGTGAGAGTACGGAGATGAGTGGCGAAGCGGCTTCGCGCGCGCATCTGGGACTTCCTGGCAGACAGCAGGAATTGCTGGAAGCTATTGTCCATACGGGCAAGCCGGTGGTTTTAATTCTTTTCAGCGGACGGCCGTTGACTGTGCCGTGGGCCTTTGAACATGTGCCGGCGGTGATTGCAGCGTGGCAGCCGGGAATAGGCGGAGGACCGGCGCTGGCGCGCACGCTTTTCGGCGATGTGAATCCCAGCGGGAAACTGGTTGTGAGTTGGCCGCGCAGCGTGGGACAAGAGCCGCTGTATTACAACCATCTCAACACCGGGCGCCCTGCAGGCAACACGGACCTGACCCGGCCGCCGAGCGATGTTGCGAGCAGATACTTGTCGCGTTATATCGATGAACAGAATACTCCGCAATACCCTTTCGGTTATGGCGGTTCGTACACCACATTTTCTTACGGGGCCACGGCGATTAGCAGGCAACGATTGAGCGCGGCGGCGTTGAATAAGGGGTTGAGTGTGGGAGCGGATGGGGCAGCGGCGATGACTGCCGAGGCTGAAGTCACGAACACCGGATCGCGGGCCGGCGAGGAAGTTGTGCAGCTCTACATTCAACTTCTGGGAACCAGCGTTGCGGAACCAGTCCGCATGCTGAAGGGATTTCAGACGGTTTCTATAGCTCCTGGCGAGACTACAAAAGTGAAGTTTGAGTTAAAGCCGGAGGCCTTTGCGATCTGGAACGGTCGCGATCAGTTTGCGGCCGAAGCGGCTAAGGTCAACGTTTGGATCAGCTCTGACTCCGCGCATGGGTCGCCAGCACAGGCGGAGATTCTGCCCTAGTCTTTTCTTGGTTCGATCGAAAGCTGTTAACCGCAAAGCATGCCAAGCTTGCGCGAAGAGCGCGAAGAAAAAACTTGCATTGCGTTCTCAGCGCGGCCTTGCGATCTTTTGCAAGGTTTAAGTTCTTTCCGCATGGAAGAACGCGACGGGAAACTCCTGAAATAGATCGTTGACCATCAAATGCTGTTGGCCGCCTTCATTCTGTGACGACAATGGCGTCCGCGCAAGAATGTTGCTCCACTGTGCCGGAGAGTCTGTGGGCAGGGTAAGGCTGGTATCTCCCCAGTTGAACTCTCCCTTCGCTTTCGCCTGGACCTGCGAGAGCCAGCGTGGAAGCGCCGCCAGCGCCCAGGAACTTCCCTGTCTCCGAAGAAATGCAGTGACGTTGCGCGAATACGCTCCCGCGGATCGTAGCGGCATAAATTCTCCATCGCGGAATAGATCGGCGTGGTCGCGGCGGAAGCGGATGGACTTCCAGATCAAGTACAGCTTAATTCGTCCGTCGTGCCAGTGCTCGACTAGATCAGTCAGCGTCTGGCCGGAGTCGGCAGGTCCAACTTTCGCGATGCTCTCAAGGGCGGACGATCTCTTTTCAAAGTCGATTGGGCCGCGGTTGTCGGGATCCACCAGACGCAGGTCCCATAGCTCCGAGCCTTGATAGAAATCCGGCACACCGGGCGCGGCGATCTTCAGCAGCGTTTGAGAGAGACCGTTGACCATGCCGAAATATGCGGTCTTGTTCTGAAATTGCCGGAAATCCTCGAGGAAGTCGCGATTGTCTCGCGACGACAGAATTCTGCCGACGAAGTTCAGAAGCGCGTCTTCATGCGGTTGATTGGGGCGCGTCCAGCGCGTGTGCACCATCGCTTCTCGCGTGGCTTTAATAATGTGATCCTGAACTCTTTTCAGCAGGGTGGCACAACCCTCCTGCTCGAGCGGCCAAACGCCCAGTAGCGTTTGATACAGAAAGTATTCTTCATTGCGATCGGGAACGGCCTCACCCTTGAGCTGTTCCTTATGCTGGGCGTTCTGTTTCGCCCAGAGATCCAGATGATCCTTCCACTCGGACGACATTTCGGAAAGGGCGTTGAGCCGGGCGCGGACGTCTTCACTTCGTTTGGTGTCGTGAGTCGAACTGGCGTTAAGACTGCCGGGCCACTGGCAGCGGCCATCGAGGAAGGCATAAAAATCTTCGAGCGGGGCTGCATGCGACGGGCACGGGTCTCCGCCGACCTCATTCAACGACAACAGAGGATGGTAGACATAGAGAGACGTGTCCTCCAACCCCTTGGCCACGATGGGACCGGTGAACTGCTGCCATCGCATTACGAAAGCGAGGCGGGCTTCGCGTTGGTCGACGAGCACGTGAGGGAGACTCAGGATCAACAACACCTCGCGAACAAAATCAAAACAGGCGGAGCTGACATTTGGCGCCCTGTGGCGCGCCATGGTTATAGCTTCTTCGATGTATTTGGTGGCATGCGCGGGCAAGTCCATGTTCCGGATATAAGTCCGGTAGATGGAGAGACAGGCGGTGACTTCGATGAGAGCGTCGATTAACTGCTCGCGGTTCAACTCACGCGCATAACGGTCCTGAGCGGCGAGTTCGGCCAGGTGTCGTCCCAAGGTTCGCATCTCGACTCCGAGAAGCGTATTCATGACGAGCTTTTTTTTCTGGTACACCACGTCAGCAAACTTCTGGTGGCGGCCGATGAAGGTCGAATAGATCTCCTCCGTGCGGCGCGCGCCCTCGGGCTCAACGAAGAGTCCATTCGCTTCATTCAGGTAGTCGTATCCGGTGGTTCCGCTCACAGGCCATTCGTCGGGCAGACCTTCGCCTCGTGCAAGAATTTTCTCGACGAGCAGGTACGACGATGATTCTTTCCGGGTCTCATCGGAAGCCAGCCGCTCCTGCAGTTTGTTGAGATAAGCGAGCGGATCGCGAAGACCATCGATGTGATCGACGCGCAATCCCGCGTACGGATTCTTCGAGACCAGACGCAGAATATAACCGTGAGTCGCTTCGAACACTACGGGATCTTCGACTCGGATTCCCACGAGTTCCGTGATAGTGAAGAACCGGCGATAATTAATGCTCTCATTCAGGTTCTGCCAGAAGGCCAGCTTGTAATTTTGTTCGGCGAGCAAGCGCTGGAGGAAGCCGAAACTGCCGGCATCGCCTTCTTTGCCATTGATCTCGCTGACATTTTCCTCGACAAATCTGGCAACTTCCTGGCTACTGGTCATGAGCGATCGGAGGCGGTCGCGAGACGACTCAAAGCGCAATCGGCGGTCGGCAGCGTTTTCCGCGGAGCGTCGATCCGCGCCAGAAAGCTCACGGACAGACGCGATGATTCCGGAGTATTCGTGGAAGGCGGGAGCATCTTCCCCCAAAACTTCCTTCAGCCGATGGAAGCGATGGTTAAGAATCGCGTGATACGACCGGGGAGTGAGGGGGAACAGAGAGTCGAAATACTGAAAAAAGAACCGGCTGTCCTGAAATGTAAGTTTAATTTCGCCGGAGTCGAGGGCCTCGCCGAAGGGACGCCCGAGAACGGGAAGAAGAATTTTCCCGTCGAGGCTGCGGGAATGGGGATGCCATTCGATATCGAAGAACGCGGCGAAGGCAGACTGGGCACCGTTTTCCAGCACATCCATCCACCAGGGATTCTCGGCGCTGGCTGCCATGTGATTGGGCACCGTGTCGAGCAGCAGGCCCATGCCGCGATTTTGCAACTCGCTTTGCAGGGCTGCGAAATCTTCTTCGCTGCCTAGATCCGGGTTGATGCGCGTGGGATCGGTGACGTCGTATCCATGACCGCTTCCCTTCCGGCTCACCAGAACTGGCGACAAATACAGATCGGAAATGCCCAGTTCGTGGAGGTAATCGAGAATTTTGCAAGTATCCGCGAAGCGGAAGTCCTGGTTGAGTTGCACCCGGTACGTCGCCGACGGCAAGCGTTTAGGCGGCATTTTTTGTTTCCGCCTCAGGCAACAGAATGTGGAGTTGCGAGGCCAAGCGGTTCAGATCGTCGTGGCGTCGCACCACAACTGGATCGGCGGCTGGAGAATGCCATCCATTCTGCTGGAAAGCTGTGACCAAGGGCCGATAGCAGACATTTTGTGCTTCCCAAAGCACGACGGGAAATGGAAGCGCAGGGATCAGGTCGAGTAGCTTGATCAACCGCTCGGCGGCAGCAGGATCGGCCGGATTCGCGGCGAAGTCGGCTGCATCTTTTTCGAGGCGCTTGCGGGCTTTAAATTCAAGCGTGGTGGAGTCCAATGCGATTTTGCTCGCCTCCGCTTCTCGCAGCAAGCCGTGAATACTGTCCGGGTCCAGGTCTGGACGCGCCAGATATTGCTCTAATTGGCTGTTCACAGCGATCTCGGCAGCTGACTTCAGGGCCTGCGGCACGGGAATTTCCAGACCATTCAGGAAACGTATCAGAGGAGCCTGCCCCTCGAATACAGTGCGGTAGACGGCCGCCGCCGAATTCAGCGACTCGTTCAAAATGAGGTTCGCAATCTTTCTCTGTTCGTCGCGGAAGAGTTGCCGCAGAGAAAATGTGCTTTTGCCATACACCTGATCGAGTAAACGGATTACTTCGGCGGTATCGGCCTGAGCGAAGGCGGCGACCAACTTCTTTTGATCTTCGTCGGAGGAGGCGTCCGCCGAGCGGATGCCGGCGGTCACGTTGTGGTCGCCAAGATGGAGGACCGTGAAATCGAGCGCAGCGGTTTCCTCGGTGATCGCAGAACAAAATCGCGCGGAGCCAGTCGCCAGACGTATCTTCCCTTCTGCCTCGACCGAGTACCTGAGACGATCTACCTCGTAGCAGTAAATGCGAGTTTTGTCGGGATAGCTCTCGAACAGAGAACTGATGGCGTAGTGGCCGCCGACGCGTTCGATGTCAACGACCGCGGGCTTCACCCACTTCTCGTAAATCTTTGCCCCGTCGCCATGTTGGGGTAGATTGCTTTTTGCCAATGCGAGGTGCTGAAGGAATTCCGGTTCTAGTTTTTCTCCGGAGCATTCCTCGGCGAGTTGCAAGGCGCGTCCCGCGTAATGAATGACCTGTGCGGTTTCCAGGCCAGAGAGTTCGTCGAAGAACCATCCGCAACTGGTGTACATGAGCAGAGCATGACGCTGCATCTCGAGAAGTTTGAGGGCAGTCACCTGCTCGTGGGGCTCGAGCGGGCGGATGGCGTGGTCAGCGAAAAATGCTCTACGGGAGTCTTCGGAGCGGTCGAGAATCACGCGGATGTAGTCGTCGCGAGTGGCCCACGGGTCGCGGACGTACTCCTGCAGGCGCGACTCGAAGATGGGAGCGAGTTTGTCGCGCAGCCAATCGAGGGCCGCCCGGAGCGGAGCGCGCCACTGCTGGTTCCAGGGGTGTCCGCCGGAATTGCATCCACAATCGCTGCGCCAGCGTTCGATGCCGTGCACACAACTCCAGGAACTGTTGTTGACGATCTCAACGAAGTATTTGGGCGGATGCTTTTCCAGAAACTCGCCATAGTTGGTGAGCTTGGCGACATTCTGTCTTTGGATTTCGTCCAATGCATAGGTAAGTGCCATTTCGCCACGATGGTGATGATGGCCGTAGCTTTCTCCGTCGGTGGCGATGTGAACCAGTTGCGATCCCTGGCGGGAGTCGGAAAAGCCGCTCATCAGGCGGTCGGCAAAGCGTTTGCCGTCATTCAACAATCCTTCGAAGGCGACGCCTTGCGAGATGGGGCCATCATAGAAAAATAAGTCGATCCGCTTTTTCGAGGGCAGTTCCGCGAGGTAGGCGCGAGCAGGGTCAATGCGGGCTCCGCTCACGTCTTCGAACTTGGAGCTGTTCTTCGGCCTTATGCGTTGGGCCTGGCGCGGCGCGAGAATCGTAAACTGAATTCCATTTTCCGCCAAGACCTCGAGGGTTTCGGTATCCACAGCGGTTTCCGGTAGCCACATTCCTTCCGGCTTCCGACCGAACCGGCTTTCAAAATCCCGCATTCCCCACTTGACCTGAGTTACTTTGTCGCGGCGATTGGCGAGAGGAAGGATCATGTGGTTGTAACCCTGGGCCAGAGCGGAGCCGTGGCCGGAGAATCTTTCGGCGCTCTGCTGGTCAGCTTCGAGGATTGCCTGGTAGATCGGAGGAGCCTGCTCTTTTATCCACGACAAGAGGGTGGGACCGAAGTTGAAACTAATCTGAGCGTAGTTGTTGAGCAGTTTGACGATGCGATTCTCGGAGTCAAGAATTCTCGAAGCCGCGTTGGGCGCATAGCACTCGGCGGTGATGCGTTCGTTCCAGTCGTGATAGGGGTAGGCGGAATCCTGCAGCTCAACGGCTTCCAGATAAGGATTTTCGCGCGGGGGCTGATAGAAATGACCATGGATGCAAACGTATTTCACACCGCCTCCGTGTTGCGTTGAATTCGTTCGATAAGCAAAAACGAGTGGGGCGACAGCCGCAGTTCACCCGCTGTCAACAATGTTATCTCGGGCGCCAGATTCGGTTCTGGTCCATTCCATGACGCATCGGCCGAGTGGATCACCGCCGTCCATTTCCCCGACAGGTCGGGCAAGTTCAAGGTGACGGGAAACTCCGCGAAGTTGCATAGCAGCGCCAGTTGTTGAGAAGTGTTGTCGCGCATAAATAAGAGTGCGCAGCCTCCCAGTTCGCGAACGGTTCGTGGAGCTGGAATACCTAATTCATTCTCATCTCGAATGCGGATGAGTTCCTGATAGAAACGCAAGAGCGTGCGGTGGGGTTCCTTTTCTTTCAGGGAATGATCGAGACGGGACCGAGCGAAGGTCTGTTCGTCCTGGGGATCGGGCACGCTATTTTCCCAGCCAAACGCGGCGAATTCTTCGCGCCGCCCGCGACGCACGGCCTCGACCAGTTCGGGATCTCCGTGGCTGGTGAAGTACTGAAAGGGGGCGGTCTCGCCATACTCTTCGCCCATAAACAACATGGGCACAAACGGAGAAAGCAGGGTGATGCCGGCGGCAAGCTTCAGCGCTTCGAAACTAACGAGGCTGCTGAGTCGTTCGCCTGCGGCGCGGTTGCCTACCTGGTCGTGGTTCTGATTGCACACGACAAATTTTGCAGGCGAGATGCCGCGGGGGGAGTTGCCGTGGCGGCGCTTGCGGAAGTTTGAGCGTTGTCCGCTGTAAAACCAGCCGTCTCGCAGGGTCGACACCAGAGGCAGGACGCCTTCGAAGTCAGCGTGGTACCCGCGGTTTTCCCTGGTGAGCAGCGTGTGCACGGAGTGATGAAAGTCATCGTTCCACTGGGCGTCGAGGTCGTACCCACCATGCTGGGTGTTATGCAGGATGCGAGAATCGTTCAAATCACTTTCGGCGATCAAATAAAGTGGCCGACCTAGTCGCTGTGACATGTCAGCGACCGCAGACTTGAGTTCGGCGAGGAAGTGGCGGGCGCCGAAGTCGAAGATTCCGTGGACCGCGTCCAGGCGCAGGGCGTCGATGTGGTAGTCCTGAAGCCAATACAATGCGCTATCGATGAAGAATCTCCTCACTTCGTCGCTTCCTGCGCCGTCAAAGTTGATGGCCTGACCCCAGGGAGTTTGATAGCGATCGGTAAAGTACGGCCCGTAAGCACTAAGGTAGTTGCCTTCCGGACCGAGATGGTTGTAAACCACGTCGAGCGCGATGGAGAGGGCATGTTGATGGGCCGCGTTGACTAATCGCTGGAGGGACTCGGGGCCGCCGTAGGTGTTTTGTGGCGCGAAGAGATAGACGCCGTCGTAGCCCCAATTTCGAGGACCGGGAAATTGTGCGATGGGCATCAGTTCGATGGTCGTGATGCCGAGGGCGGCGAGTTCCGGAAGATGGGGGATCACAGCATCGAACGAGCCTTCTGGTGTGTAAGTTCCGACATGGAGTTCGTAGAATACGGTGCGCTCCAGCGGCGTTCCTTTCCAGTTGTGGTCAGTCCAGCGGAAAGCGTCCGGGTCCACGATTTGGGAGGGGCCGTGCACGCCCTGAGGTTGAAATCGGGAGGCGGGATCGGGTAAGTCTCGCTCACCGTCGAGTTGGTAAAAATATTCAGAGGCGGGATCGAGTGTCGGGACAGTTGCGCGATGATATCCGTCTGCGAGCGGCTCCATGGCAAGGAGTTCGCCGCTCCCGCGCAGAAGGTGCAGGCTCACGGCGCGAGCCTGGGGAGCCCATAGGAGAAACTCCCAACTGCCGTCTGGCAGCCGGTTGGCGCCTACTCGCGTCTCTTTGGTCAAAGCTTTGGTTGATGGCATCGATCGACTTTGGGCTGTGTCACCGATTCGCGATCAGCGACTTTGTGCACAGTCCTTTAGTTTGCGGAAGATCAAGGCGGACGGGTATCCGGGTTACGCAGTAGATGCACACGGAATAATTCGCTGAATCATTCTGGTTTGTGGATGCTGAACGAGTTTGAGCTTCAGAATCTATATGTCAAAGACCCGATAAGCGGCGGACGGGGTTTGAGCTTGCAATAAAGTGATGGCGACGTTATAAACGGGGCTTCCGCCAATGGTTTTTCCTTCCAGCTGTCCGTGATGGGCGTGCCCGTGCAGTACCAGGTCTGCACCATGACGATCCACAACTTCCGCCAGACGGGTCGTGCCCAGAAAGGGGAAAATCTCGGGCGCTTCCCCCTGAACCGTGGCGCAAATGGGCGAGTAATGGACTATGACAACCCGTTTGGGCGTACGGAGTTGCGCCATAGCGCGCTCCAACTTCAAGGCCTCATCGATGGAGGCCTGCACAAACTGCTTGATCTCAGGTTCACCGAAGGCAGTTAACAGGCCACGCCCAAAGCCTCCCATGAAACCCTTAGTCCCTGCGAACCCCACGCCATCGCGCTCGTAGGCGGTGCCGTCTAGCACCTTCAGTCCGGCCGCCGTCATCATGCGCATCAGCTCCGCCTGCTTGCCGCTTTCGTAGTCGTGGTTTCCGAGGATCGCAACCGTCGGAACTCGGGAGCGCACCACGATATTCAACAGTGGTTCCATCTCTTCGGGCTGGCCATAGTTCGTGAGGTCGCCCGCCAACACCAGTACGTCAGCCTCGTCCCGCACCCGGCTCAGTTGATCGTGCAATACGTTGTGCAGGGATGGGGAGAAGTGGATGTCGGCAGTAGCTGCGATTCTCATGGCGTTTTATATTTCGCCGGGATGCTGCTCAAACGGCGGTCGCGATATTCTTGCATCAGATTCTCCATGCCCCATTCGTTCACGTCGATGGCGAACTGTTTGTCATCGACCAGACTGCCGCGAAATTTGGCGTTCGGATCGGGATGGGAAACGACCTCCTGAAAGCGGGAGAGCAGTTCACGCCAAACTTCTTTTGGAACGTAACCGGTTTGCGCCGGATAGCAATAGCGGAACAATACAAGCATCCATAGAAGCATTTCCCAATGCTCGCCCACCAGGCGCAGAACACGCTGCCAGTCGAGTTTGCCTCGAGTTCCATAGATTACGTGGGCAATGTCGACGCCATCGAATCGTTCGCGGCGGTCGATAAATATTTTCGAGGCCACGAGTTCTTCCGCCGCCAGCACCCTGGTCTGCACACCTTGAACCGACGCAGGTTTCGCCAGTTCAATCCACGAGTCCTCAACCACGATGGTGGCGTTGCTCATGCCGGTGATGAGATCGACAAAAAAACCGTCGCGATGCGCCTTGAACAACCAGACGGGATCGCAAACTTCACACTCGAAACCTTTTTCTCGGAGATGCTGAAGAGCCAAGGCGGCATTCGCGGGCGTTAGAAACAGATCGAGGTCCTTGGTGTCGCGGCAAATGCCGGTGTGCTCGCGAAGGGCGAATGCTCCGGCCACGGCAAAGGAAGTGCCTTTCTTCTCTAAGAGTTCGAGAATTTCACGGAACAGAACCTGCTGTTCCTCGGGGATGTTTATCGGTCCCGACGAAGTTTCCGGTACAGCATGCTCCTGCGGTGGCTCGTGCATGAGAGCTTGGATGTGAAACTAGTATCGACGGTTGTCGCTTGCAGGGCTGATGCGACTGGGCCGACAGCAAAGTTTGGTAAAGATTCTCGCTACACTATCTCTCGCTAAACCAACTCGCGGACTTTGTCGGAGAGTGCAGTCAGGGCAATCTTGGTGCGATTCGGCTGGCCACGGAACTAACGACTCGGCAAATTTCAGCGCCTGGTCCGCGGTCACTTTAGCGGGAAGCGGCGGTTCCAAAGGTGCGGCCGACGCCCACGGCTTCCAACCCACAGCAGAATCCCCACCTGTGCGATAAAACTAACAAAATTCCCTTGACTTCGACGCCAGGAATGCCCAACCTATCTCTACCCGCATTAGATCTTTGACAATTGAATAGCATTGAGCTAACTCCAGCGAATCCAATATTTTGCAATCCCAGCCGCTGATTCTGAAGCATTTAGCGACGAGGAATATCCCCCTAAGTCCTTATCCCAGAATATTTTACCCGCAAGCGGCTGTTTCAGAGATTTTAGCGGGACGCAGCCATATCACTTCCTCGCAGCTCCCACAAAACTGAGATTTTAGAGAACCAGGGGGAAAAAACTCTGAGAGATATAGATTCCGAGGCTAGGGAAAAGTCAGCCCCGATTGGTTATCGAAATTGAACTGAAAGCTGCCAGCTGATAGCTGACAGCTAAACCGGCAGCTGATCCTGCATCCACCCCGGCGTTTCGGGCTTGGGCTCGATGGTCAAGTCCATCACCAACCGCTCCAGCACCATGCGTTTGCTAGCGGGATTCGAGCGCAGAGCCAAGTCGGCCTTGGCCACCAAGCGGATCGCGCGCGTCAGTTCGCGGCGGGATTTATAGCGCCGGGCCTGCTTGATGATGTCGTCGGCGGCGAACGGCGGGACGCGAAAGCCCTGCCATAGAGCGGCCCACAGCATGCGCTGGTCGCGCACGTTGCGCTCGAGAATCACCAGCATCTGGCGAAAAGTTTTCGCCAGCATGTAAATGTGTCCGATGGCAGCTTCTTCGCCGTCGCCGGACATCAGAATCGCATCCAGCACTTCCAGCGCGCGCACGCGTTCTTTGGCGGAAATGGCGTCGGTCAACTCGTACAGCGAGCGCTGCTTGGCAGCCAGCACCATGGTTTCCACGTCGCCCAACGTGATGCGCTTCTTTTCGCCAACGTAGAGAATCAGCTTCTCCAGTTCGTTGGAGATCATCATCATGTCGCCGCCCAGCGCGTCGACCAACTCACGCGCGCCGTCAGCGTCGATCTTCACCCCTACGCCGCGGCTGGCACAGTACTCCGAAATCCAGCGGACCGCCTCACCCTCTTCCACGCGCGCCAGTTCCACGATGCCGCAATACTGGCCCATGGTTTCGCGGATGCGCTGGTATCGTTCCTTGTCCTGCATCTCCATGCGACGAACGTCGGCGGGGATGCTGATGTGGTCGGCGACAAACACAACGAGCGCGTCGGGATTCGGATTCTTACAGTAGTCCTCAATCGCCGCCAGTTTCTCGTCATTAGACCCGCGGCCAAAAAGATTCTTCACGCCGCGCACGAAGAACACCTGAAACGGCGCCATCAGCGAAGGCGTGCGGGCGCGGTCGAGAACTTCAGCCAAATCATTTTCGCTGAGATCGAACTCAAAGAAGCTGAAGTCGCGCATCTCGGCCGGGACGAGGTGTTCGAGAATCGCATCTCGAAAGCGCTTGCGAAAAAAGGCCTCGTCGCCCACGAACACGTAGGCCGAGCGCAGCTTGCGCGCTTCCAGTTCGCTGACAAAGCGCTCGGCCTGGGCGAAAGCCCGCATCAGATTTCCCTCGTCCTGGCGAAGCTCATCGTTTTCGACTCTAACATCGACAAGCCACTCCGCAAAGTGATCCAACGTGAACGGTTGCCCACAGCGAGCGCGGTCGCAGATACTGTCTGCGGAAGAAGGAATCGCACGCTCTAAAATCCCTCCAGGATGTTCGAGACCAGCGTCCGGGCGAAATCCTGTGAAAGCCTGCGGAACGCGGGGGAATCTTCCTCAAAAAAACTGGTCAGATCCTGCGAAACTTCGTATTGCTCGCGAAACAGGTACGCTGGATTCTGGTACAGCACCTTGCCATTCCGAGCGGTGAGCGTAACCTTCATGCTCACTACTACTAAGACGCTGGCGGCCTGCCCGGTCGCGGTGTTATAGGTGAGCGGAGAAGCCGTCGTGGAAAGCACGGTCCCACGCAAGGTGGCGTCCGCGTCTTCGCCGGTGTCGTTGAGTATGCGGTAGTGAGTGCGGGTGGTAAACTCGCGAACCACCGAGGCGGTCAGCATCTGCTCGATGCGGTAAGTGAGCGTCTCGTTCTTGAAGGCCGGTACGGCGATGGTCTTGACATTATCCGGAAGCTGCACCACGTGACCGGCGGTGTGATAACCGCATCCCGCATTCAGGAGTAAAAAGACCAGCAAGAAGACGAGCAGGAAGAACGCGAGCGCCAGCGGGCGCGCCGCATGAGTCTTCATTGAATCTTCCCTGTGGGGCGAGTGGCCGTCATACTTTCCGCGCATTCCACCGCAGTCAGAGCTGAGATGCGCAGATTGTCCGCGGCTGCCCACAACCAGACGCCGTTCGGCTGCGCGGGATCGGTTTTCAGCGAGAGTTGGATGTCCGCCTGTCCTGCGGAACTCACGTTGCTCGGAGAATCCTCCTCCGCGCCCGGAATCGTGACGTGATCGCCAGCCAATGCCTGCGACAAGGCTTGCACATCCACGAGGCTGTCCATTTCCACGAAAACAGCCAACGCATAGCCGTGGAAGATCGGGGCCTGCAGCAGCAGGATCGAAGCCAGCGGAGCACCGTCCCCGGCAATCTCTTGATAGTGGCGACGGATACGCGCCTCAACGGAATCCAGCGCGGGCTGCGACTTCTGGCCGTAGCGGGCCACCATGTTGAAGGCCACCTGCGCGTCGAAGACGTCTTTGGGCAGAGGCTGGAACGAAAGCAGGTTCACAGTTTGCTGGTGCAACTCGTCCATGCCGTGTTGTCCGTGCTCCGAGGCGGGTTCGAAAATCGTGGCCACCGCACGCCGGATCGCGCCCGCTTTCTTAGCCCGCAACAGAAGCAGCGCCAGTGTCACCGCGACCGGATGTGCCGTAACGCACGGGCCCGGTTGCAAATCTGGAGCGGGAATTTGGCCACGTTCCCTCTCGACCCACAAAGACCGCACGCTGGCTCCGGGTTCATTTTCTAAAGACGCGGAGAGATCAATGATGGCGTTGCCGGCATCGCGAGCATCTTTCCAGTTCTTGCGCGTGCTCTCTTCATCCGAAGCAAAAAAAGTGAAGTCCACATTCTCAAACTGCTCCGCGCGTACCCGCTGAATAAAGCTGATCTCGTCGCCCATGGCCTCGAGTTGGCCCATGGACTCTTCGTCATCGAGCAAGCGGATATCGGCGGCCGGGAAATTGCGCTCGTTCAGCATCTCGGCAACTTCCTTCCCCCTGAGCGAGGCGGCGCCCACGATCGCGGCCCGGTATAGATTTCCGCGAGCTGCGATGGGATGCGAAGCTGCCGGGGATTTAACAGAGTCGCTCATGACGCCTGTGAAGCCTCCTTGAAGGGCGGCGGGGGCGGACTCGGACGCCTACGGAATATCCATTGCACGCGCCAGAAAACACCGGAGATCATGTAGATCAGGGCAATGATAAAAAGCATCTGACGCGAAAAGAACCAGACGCAGGCAAACAGCGCGGCCAGAAAAAGAATCAGGCGAAAGGGATGGCGCGAGCGGAAGTCGATGTCCTTGAAGCTGTAAAAGCGCCATGTGCTCACCATCAGGTAGCCGACAGTCGTCACCATCGCGAACCAGGTCAGCGCCATGTACCAGGACTCGAGAGGATCCCCAGCCGTGAAATGAACCACCGCAGCAATCACACCCGCGCCCGCCGGAATGGGCATGCCGACAAAATACTTCTTTCCTGGACGGCCAGGATTCGAAGGCTGAGGATTGGTGGTGATATTGAAGCGCGCGAGGCGACTGGCCCCGGCAATCAGGAAAAGAAAGCTGGCAATCGCACCGAGCTGTGTCAGCTTAATGTGCCAGTTATGATGCCAATCGGTCAGCAGGACCGGCGGCATCAGGTAGAAGCCCCAGGTCCAGGCGAGTATGGCTGGAGCGACGCCAAACGTAATCGCGTCTGCCAGAGAATCCAGTTCCTTGCCAAACTCGCTGCTGGTACCCGTCATACGCGCGATGCGCCCGTCGAGTCCGTCGAACAGCACTGCGAAACCAATCGCTTTGGCTGCGTTGTCGAGGTGCCAATAATCGGTGAGTGTGGCGTGCATTACCTCGAGAATGGCGTAGTAGCCGAGCGCCATATTTGCGGTCGTAAACAGCGACGGAAGGATGTACATCCCTTTGCTGTGCCGACCTCGCGGTTTGTGGGCAGTTGGATCCATCAGTGCGCCCTCTCGGTGGCAGGAGCGCTTCCTGCGGCCGTCAGCGCACCCTGCGGTTGCAGGTATGCAAGCACGCTGGCACCGCCCTTTACGCGGTCCCCAATTTTCACGTTCATGCGGGCAGAGGAATCGAGCAATATGTCTACGCGCGATCCGAACTTGATCAGGCCCACGCGCTGGCCGCGCTCCAGCCGATCTCCGACCTTCGGATAAAACACGATTCGCCGCGCCAGCAAGCCCGCAATCTGCTTGAAGACAACCGTCTGGCCATCGCCTTCCACGGTGACAATATTCTGCTCATTTTTCTCGGCTGAAACCGTGTTCATGGCGTTCAAGAACTGGCCTCGTCGGTAGCGCACATCGCGAACCACGCCCGCGATCGGCGTACGGTTCACATGCACATCAAACACGTTGAGGAAAATGCTGACTCGCGTCTGCTTCTCGTTTCCGACGGTCACCGTCGAAACGTCGGTGACCTTGCCGTCCCCGGGCGAAACCACCACGCCTGCCTCTTGCGGAATAGCGCGCTCGGGATCACGGAAGAACCACAGAAAGAAAATCGCCAGCAGACACGGGATGATCGCCCAAGCGGGATGGGTGAGCCAGCCTAGCAGAAGTGCGGCGGCGATCAAACCCAATGCGTAGAAGTATCCATCACGAACCATGGGAAGGCTCAATTATAGCCGGGAGCCGCATGCCAACGCTGCCCCACCGCCCCTCGCCTCGTAAGTATAAATAAAAAAAGGCGCTTCATAGCGCCGGTTGGAAGATGCATTCCTCCCTATACGGTCGAAGCCGCTTGGAGGTTCGCCAGAATTTACGCTACGTTAACGCCGTAGTGTTGCCGATGCTCGCGCTCAATGGACTCCATCTGATCCTTCAGGCGCAGTTTCAGCTTTTTGAGCCGCACTTCTTCCAGCTTTTCGTCTTCGCTGAGGTAACGTTTTTGGGTGAGTATATCGAGGCGTTTTGCGTACTGCGTGTGCTCGTGAGCCAATCTGCGGAATTGCTCGTGATTGGTTAGGAGTTCGTCCTTCGAAGTCAGCATCCAGCAGACCTCCAACCGGGATATAAATTCAGGCTAGCACAGCCGAAAAGTGGGTTCAATGCCAAAAAGTGGTGCAATCTCACTGTGAGAACATGTTAACGCAGAGTCCGGCGGTAGAGAATGGCACCTTCCAAGGGATCTTTGTAGTAGGACTTGCGGCGGCCGGTCTGCTCGAAACCAGCCTTTTCGTAAAGAGTTCGCGCACCTGCGTTCGACTCGCGCACCTCGAGAAACACGGAACTACTGTTTGTTTCGCGGGCGGCGGCTAACAGAGCGTCCAAAAGAAGCTTGCCAAGGCCCTTCCGGCGTGCCGCGGGAGCGACTACGATGTTTTCCAATTCCCATTCGGGGGCGAGATGCCGGGCAATCAGAAATCCCAGAATCCCCCCGCTTGCGTCGAGGTTTGACTCCTGGCCGGATGTGATAGGCAGTGATTCTCCCGCCACCAGCACCAGCCCTTCGGGGGCGCCGTCCGTCCGGAACAGACGCTTGTACTGCTCCTCCGTCCAGTGGGCAGAAGTGGCACACTGCCGCTCCAGACTGATTATGGAGGGAATATCAGCGAGGGTCGCGGGTCGGATATTCACGAGGTCTTGGGAGTTCAAAGATGTTCAAGCTAAAACTAAGAGCTAGAAGCTAAGAGCTTTTTTTCACAAACATCTCGGCGTCCGAGCGTCGCATGTAGTTCGCTTCCAACTGCTCGGGGGCGACCGTTTTCCCTGCTTGCAACTTCCGCAATCCAAATCGGGTAACCATTTCAGCGCTCGCAGGTTCGACCACTACCACGGAAAGCCCAGCTTCCCGCGCCACCGCAGCCCAGGTTGTGTCCGGGGTAACGACCGTCGACTCTCGCGACACAGATAAGAACTCAGCTCTCGGCAGCAGTTGCTCCTGCAAAACCTGCACAGAGTCGCCTGCAATTTCGTACGCCCCGAAATAAATATCGCCGCGCCCGGCGTCCAGTACAGCCGCAACCCTGCCTTGGGTTTCACCCGCGAGCGCCACGACTTCAAGCAGCGACACCGGTACGATGGGCTTCTTCAGAATCTCCCCCAGTGCCTTGATCGCGGCCAGCCCCACGCGCAGTCCGGTAAATGATCCGGGACCGGAGACAACAATGAACGCGTCGATATCGGCCTTGTTAGAGCGATGCTTGGCGAGCAGCGCAGCGACCTGCGGCACCAGTTGCGCGGAGAACATACCCCCAGCCAGAAAGACAACTTCGATTAGCTCAACGTGGTCCCGATCACGTTCACCCGCACGCGCCAGTGCAACGCTGCCCTGCTTGCCGGAAGTGTCGGTGACGAGAAGAAGCATTTCTGTCTTTTTGTTGCGATTGGTGGCTGGTCTGTTTCTTTATCCCTGCACCAGTTCCAGGAGCACACCGCCGGTGCTCGCGGGATGGACAAACACGTACTTTTGCCCGCCCGCGCCAACCTTGATTTCTTCCGATACCAGGCGCACGCCATCTTTCCTAAGGCGCTCGACCGCCGCCGCCAGGTCCGGAACTTTCAGGCATACGTGGTGCAGCCCTTCACCGCGCTTGGCGATAAACTTTGCGATGGTCGAATTCTCCGACGTCGCCTCGAGCAACTCCAACCGGCTCTCGCCGACGGGCACCATCACCAGCCGCACGTGTTCTTGCTCTACGGTTTCTTCCGGCGAGACGCTGAGGCCAATCTTTTCGTAAATCGCCTTGGCCGCGGCCAGCGACTTCACCGCGATACCGAGATGATCGATCTGAAACATCATTCGTCCTTGTTAGAGTTGGCCATTACTTATTAGAGTTGTCATTCCGAGCCGCCCACAGTTGCCGCAGGCAACGAGGGCGAGCGAGGAATCTGCTTTTCATCGCGGCTGCCCGACTTTCGCCGCAATCTCTTCCACCAGCGTATACGGATCCCGCTTATGTTCGGCGACTTCCGCCGCCAGACTCGCCATGTTTCCATGGTCGAGTTGCGCCCGCGCTTTCTCCAGCATGGCATCGCGAAGCATTTCCACCAGCCGTTCCTGCCAGTTCCGCACTCTCTTTTTCAGCGCCAGATCTTCCTTCTGCAGATAAGCCGCATAACCGGCGATCGCCACAGCCAGTTCGTCGACTCCGGTTCCGTCGGTGGCGACGGTCTTCACGATCGGGGGCGTCCAGCCATCGTGGCGCAGAGCCAGCGACTGCAGGGCGCGAATCTCGCGTTCTACGCGTTCGGCGCCCTCGCGATCGCTCTTGTTGATTACGAAGATGTCGGCGATCTCCATGATTCCCGCCTTGATGGTCTGGACGTCATCGCCCATGCCGGGAACCAGAATCACGACCGTGATGTCGGCGAGCCGCACGATATCGACTTCATCCTGGCCGACGCCGACGGTCTCAATGAGGATGATGTCGCGCCCCGAGGCATCGAGCACGGTGGTAACGTCCGCCGTGGTGCGCGCCAAGCCGCCCAGCGATCCGCGGGTAGCCATGCTGCGAATATAAATTCCCGGGTCGGCGAAATGTTCCTGCATGCGGATGCGGTCGCCTAGAATCGCCCCGCCGGTGTAAGGGCTGGTCGGATCCACCGCGATAATACCCACTGTGCGGTGGTCTTTGCGATAGACGCGAGCAAGCTGATCGACCAGCGTACTCTTCCCCGCACCCGGGGGCCCAGTCAGCCCGAGGACGCGCGCCTTCCCGCTGTGCGGAAACAATGCCTTCAGCAGCTCGGACCATCCCGGCGCGCGGTTCTCCACGATCGAAATGGCACGAGCCAATGCACGCACGTCGCCGGAGCGAAGCTGGTCTATCCAGAGTTTGTTCTCGTGTTGCAAACAGGTCAGTGTAAAGCAGAGGGAGACAAACTGAAACCGAAAGAACAACTCAACTCAAAGATTCCCCTCCCGGTCCGATCCTCAGAATCCTGCGGGCTAGCGGACCGAGCACGGGATATTCGGCCCATTCTCCTCGCCCAGCTTTGATTCCGTACACGATGGCCACGATCAGCATAAACACCCACCAGCCCATCATTCCCAACCAAATCACCGGGAAAAGGATGATGAATCCAGGAGGTAAAGAATCGTGCGGAGCTGCCGGCTGATGAAAGGCAATACCAGCCACTAAAACGGCAAAAAACGCTCCCATCATCACCATTACTAAAACAAAGTACAGAGCCTTCAACAACAGAGCCTGGAGCGCGTTGGAAGGAGACGAACCGTGAATTCCGCTTGACCAGACAAATAACCAGCGGAGCAATCCATTCACCGACGAGTTGCAGCACATGGGCCAGCGTTCCCATTGTGCGCTCGTCCTGCGTCAGGGCGAGTTCGACGATTCCTGCGGCGTCAGACACGGGACCTCTGGAGGATCAAGACGAACCATACCCCCGGCGGACGGGACAAGGCAAGACTGCACCGGGCGGACTCAATAACTGAGCCACGACCCTCCAAGCGTGATCTGTACGGGTTGATCTTCAGGAAATGAAGCTAGTCCTTCAGCAACTGTCTTGCGATCACCAGCCGCTGAATCTCGCTGGTACCCTCGCCGATGGTGCACAGTTTAACGTCGCGGTAAAACTTCTCGGCGGGATAATCCTTGATGAAGCCGTAGCCGCCATGAATCTGTACGCCTTCGTTCGCGCACCTGACGGCCACCTCACTGGCATAGAGCTTCGCCATGGAGGATTCCTGCGTGGTCTTCATTCCTGCATCTTTCATCGACGCCGCGCGCATGGTGAGCAGCATGGCCGCGTCGATCTCGGTGGCCATGTCGGCCAGCTTCCACTGGATTGCCTGGAAATCGCTGATCGCTTTGCCGAATTGTCGGCGCTGCTTCGAATACTTCAGGGCCGCCTCGTACGCGCCCTCGGCCATGCCCAGCGATAAGGCCGCAATCGAGATGCGTCCGCCATCGAGCACGCGCATGGCATCGGGGAATCCTTGCCCTTCGCCGCCGAGCAAATTCTCCGCTGGAATCGCGCAGTCCTCAAAGATCAGCTCGGCCGTGTCGCTGGCCCGCAGTCCCAGCTTGTTTTCTTTCTTGCCGGGACGAAATCCCTTCGTATCTTTTTCAACAACGAACGCGGAAATTCCGTGGGTATGCGCTGCGCGATCGGTCACCGCAAGCACCACGATTACATCGGCATAGTGACCGTTGGTACAGAAGGTCTTAGTGCCATTCAGCACCCAGTTGTTTCCTCGTCGCACCGCCGTCATGCGCGCGCTGCCCGCGTCCGATCCCGACGACGGCTCGGTCAGCCCCCAGGCACCGATGAATTCGCCAGTCGCCAGCTTGCTGACGTATTTCTTTTTCTGCGCCTCGTTGCCAGCAAGGAAGATATGGTTTGAGCACAGCGAGGTGTGCGCCGCCACGATGATCCCCACCGACCCATCGACACGCGAGAGTTCCTCGATCGCGGTCACGTACTCCACATAGCCCATGCCGGCCCCGCCGTACTCGGGCGGGAAAATCATCCCCAACATTCCAAGCTTGCCCAGTTCTTTGATGGTGGCAAGCGGGAACTCGCCGGCCTCGTCCCACTTCATGACATTAGGCTTGATCTCGCGTTCGCCAAACTCGCGGACACTTTTTTTCAAATGCAACTGCTCTTCGTTCAGTTGGAAATCCAAGGTTCCTCCGGAACACTCGGGCACCGCGACCAGAGCGGTCCCGCACAAGGAGCGCTTCGACCGCGCCGAATTTTGATTAGAACATAGCGCGGGAGCAGCGAAGAAGTTACCTCGGTAAAAGAACCGGGGGGGCGCGACGAGCCGCATCGATACTGGGGATTTCGCTTGTTCCCGTGGGCCGCCCAACCGACCGGATGGTTTGGAAAATTGCTCCTACGACGCTCGTTTGCCCGCGCCGAAGATCTTGCGCGCCATCCAGACCGGAGCGACGAAGACATGAGTAGGATTGGTAAGAGAGGCGGGTTTTTTGCCATCGATGAAATGGCCAATCCAAGCCAGCGCGACAGCCGGCGGAATCAGCAGCGACGCAATGATCCAGTGAAACCACACGACAATTAAGGAGGGAAAACCTACCGGAATGGCAATCATGTGCAGAGCGCGGTTCACCGGATGGTTATGTGTGCCATCATAGTGCGAATAAAGGCCCATGCGGCACCTCCGCCTTCACGAGTTTCGCTGCAGATTATACGACGTTTTCAGATCTTGGCTGAAACGTGCGCAGGCGCGAGAAACGCCTGGAAAGCTTCGTTGGAGAGCAATCTTCCGCGCGCTGTGAGCCGAATGAAATCGCCGTGTTGCTCCATAAGTTCGTCCGCGACCAATCCCGCGATCGCGGGCCGCACATTTTCGCGGGCTTGCTGGCCGAAAGCTACGGCAATCTCTCGCATGTCCACACCCCGGTTCAGACGCAATCCGAGAAAGAAGCTCTCCTCCAACGCGGCTGCAGGCGAGACCGTCGTCCTTTGCAGGGGCGATCCGGCAACATATTTTTCCAGCACATTCGCGGTGGCAAAGCGCACCGCCGCAGCTCCCGGCGACGCTGAGACGAGCATCGAGTGCGCGTCCACGCCGAAGCCGAGATACGGCTGCCGCGTCCAGTACTTGAGATTGTGCCGCGATTCCAAGCCCGGTGACGCGAAATTGGAAATTTCGTACTGCGCGATGCCTGCCGCTTCCAATTGATCGCAGGCCGCAAGATAGAAATCCGCAGTGGTTTCTTCGTCCGGGACGAAATGCGCGTGATACCGCGTTCCCCCGGCAATCACCTCGCGGCCCAGGCGGGAGTCTTCGTCCACCTCGAGCATGTAGACGCTGATGTGCGAAGCCCCGGTCGCGACCGTCTCTTCCAGCGACTCCTGCCAGGTTTCTGCGGTCTGGTGCGGAAGTCCCGCGATCAGATCTATATTGATGTTTGTAATTCCCACGGCGCGCAACTGGGCTATATCTTCCAGAACGGTGGAGCGCTTGTGCAACCGCCCGACCGCTGCCGCCTCGACGTCAACGAACGACTGCACGCCCAGGCTGACGCGATTCACGCCGCAGCGTTGCAGTCCTTCAATCACGGCTGGCGCAAGGGTCCCGGGCGCACATTCGACGGTGACCTCCGCGTTGGTCCGCACCTCAAATTGCGCTCCGACAGCATCAAACACTCGTTGTAACTGTCCGGGATCGAGCACCGTGGGCGTTCCCCCGCCGAGATAGATCGAGTCCACCTCCCGTTCAATCAGTCCACCCATCTCCTGTGCAGTTTGCGTTGCATGGGCCACGTCCGCGCACACGCGATCGACATAGCGTTCAAAAACCACTCGCGAAAACACATCAGACGCGAAGTTGCAGTAGCTGCACTTCGTCCGGCAGAACGGAACCGAGATGTAGATGCCCAGGGCCACTGTCCCGATTATCCCACCCTCAAACCTTTTGCTTCCAACCCGCCTCCTCAGCCATCTATTTAGGTTAACCTGTTCTGAGCGCACGCCCGCGCGTCCGAGAAGCTTTGTCCGAGAAACAATGGCTCAGGAAGAAGAAATACTAGGAAAAGCATATGACAGCCGCCTGATGCGGCGGCTGCTCACCTACCTGCGCCCCTACCGCTGGCAGGTGACGATTGCTATTGTCTCGATCATCCTCAAGTCTTTCTGCGACGTGCTGGGACCCTACCTGGTGAAAGTGGCCGTGGACCGCTATCTGGCTCCGGTCAAGGGAGCGACCTCGGGCTTGTGGAGTTGGCTCAGCCCGCGACCGCTGCACGGGATCGCACAAATTTCCACAATTTACTTCAGCCTGCTCATCCTTACTTTCGTGTTCGAGTTCCTGCAAACCTACTTCATGCAATGGACCGGGCAGAAAGTGATGTTCGACCTGCGCAGCCAGATTTTCCGCCATCTGCAGCGCATGCACGTCGCCTTCTACGACAAGAATCCGGTCGGCCGCCTGGTCACGCGCGTCACCACCGACGTGGACGCCTTGAACGAAATGTTCACCTCCGGCGTGGTTTCGATCTTTGAAGACTTCTTCGTGCTGGTAGGAATTCTGGGCATCATGCTGTGCATGAACTGGAAGCTGGCCCTGATCACGTTCGCGGTTCTCCCGTTCATCGTGGTGGCGACGAAGATTTTCCGCGACAAGGTGCGCGATTCTTACCGGCGTATTCGCACCGCCATCGCCCGCATCAACTCTTATCTGCAGGAGCACGTCAGCGGCATGGTCGTGCTGCAGCTTTTCAACCGCGAGCGCAAGGCCTACCAGCGCTTTTCGGAAATCAACCGCAGCCACATGGACGCGTTCAAAGACGCGATCCTGGCCTATGCCGTCTACTACCCGGTCGTCGACTTCTTTTCCGCGATCGCGATTGCCAGCGTGATCTGGTTCGGCGGGCAGGATGTGATGCGCGGCCTGGTCGCCAGCAGCGTTTCCGTCGAGTTCCACCGCCAGTCGCTCGTGTCATTTCACCTGGTAGCGACCGCGGCTTCTTTGGGCGTGCTGATCGCCTTCACGCAGTACGCGATGCGCTTCTTCCGCCCCATCATGGACTTCAGCGAGAAGTACAACATTCTCCAGTCCGCAATGGCCGCCAGCGAACGAATTTTCAAATTGCTGGATACGCCGGTCGACATTGTGTCACCCGCCGTCACGAGGACCCCTGAAGGCCGAGGCCGCATCGAGTTCGACCACGTCTGGTTCGCATATCGGGACATACCGGATGAAAGTAAAAGCTCCGAACCCAGCGGTGCTCGTGTGGGGACGGGTCTCAGACCCGTCCAAGCCGAGCAAAGCTCGGCTGGCTCTTTGTCGGGAAATGCCCCCGCCGTCGACCCCGCGCCCGACTGGGTCCTCCGCGATGTCACCTTCGCCATCGAGCCCGGAGAAACCGTCGCCGTAGTCGGCCACACCGGCGCCGGCAAGACCACGCTCATATCCCTGCTGCTGCGCTTCTACGATGTGCAGAGAGGCGCCGTCCGCATCGACGGCGTCGACGTAAAAGAAATGGACCTCGCCGACCTGCGCAGCCGTTTCGGCGTCGTGCTGCAAGACCCGTTCCTGTTCACCGGAACGATCGGCGGCAACATCCGCCTGGGTACCGACCGCATTCAGGACGAGCACGTCGCCAAGGCCGCCGAAGACGTGAACCTCGGCGATTTCGTCCGCGCCCTGCCCAACGGCTTCAACGAAGAAGTCCGCGAGCGCGGCTCAACGCTTTCGACCGGCCAGAAGCAACTCATCTCCTTCGCGCGCGCTCTGGCCCATGAGCCGAGGATTCTGATCCTCGACGAAGCCACCTCGAGCGTGGATACGGAAACCGAATTCAAAGTGCGCGACGCCCTCAACCGCATGGTCGAAGGCCGCACCTCGCTGATCATCGCCCACCGCCTCTCGACGGTGCAGCGCGCCGACAAGATCATCGTCATGCACAAGGGCCAGGTCCGGGAAATGGGCACGCACCAGGAACTGCTGGCTCAGCGCGGCATCTACTTCAAGCTCTACCAGCTGCAGTACAAAGACCAAGAGCTGAATGTGGAGCGGGCGCTCTCGCCCGCGAACCCCGAAGTACCCGCCAGCGCGGATGACTAGGGCCCAGTTCGAGCGGAGCGTCGACGAGGACATGTCTCAGTCAAGACAAGTTTTCCTTTCTGCTGAGTGGCAAGATCTCGTGATGTTGAACTATTTTGTCGACCCTAATCTACTAAATTGGTACGTTCCGCATGGCACGGAACTGGATTCATTCCAGGGAAAAGCATATGTCAGCCTGGTGGGTTTTCGGTTCTGCCGTACCAAGCTGCTTGGGCGCTTGCCGGTTCCCTTTCATACCGATTTCGACGAGGTAAACTTACGCTTCTACGTTCGCCGGAAGGAGGGCAACGAAGAGAGAAGAGGGGTTGTGTTCATTGCCGAGGTCGTGCCTAGACGCGCAATTGCGACAACCGCGCGCGTACTATACGGCGAGAACTATCGCTGCCTCCCGATGAGACACAAGATTGAGCCAAGCGATTTCGGAAAGACAGTCGAGTATCAGTGGCAAGTTGACGGCAAATGGTGCAAGCTCTCTGCTCAGACCACCGGCCTTCCAGCACGCCCCGCAGACGGGAGTTTGGAACAATTCATCACCGAACACTACTGGGGTTACTCGGCTCAACGATCGGGTGGTTGTCTCGAATACCATGTCTCGCATGTCCCATGGCAGGTGTGGGCGACGACGATCGCTGGATTCGAAGGGGACGCCAACTCTCTTTATGGGAGCGAACTCGGAGCAATTCTTCAGAGACACCCTAACTCTGCATTCGTGGCAGAGGGTTCACCCGTCACTGTCTTCAAGGGGAATAGAATCCAATGAACTTCGTAGACGACAAATCGGAAACCGCCCTCCCTCACGAGGGGTGGATACTTTACGATCGTGGATGCGGGTTTTGCTTTCGCTGGGTTCACTTCTGGAAAAATGTAGTCGGGCGCAGGGGTTTTGCAATTAAAGACCTCCAGTCCGCCTCTGCTGACGGCACCCTGCAAATTCCTAACGAGAAGCTGCTGGACGACATTCGAGTCTTGACCCACGATGGAAGATTGGAATCGGGCGCCAATGCATATCTGTATGTATCACGAAAAATCTGGTGGGCATGGCCTTTCTACGCAATCTTCCATTTGCCAGGCTTTCATTGGATGCTTTGGTGCGGGTATCGCTGTTTCAATCGAAATCGACACCGCATTTCCCGTCACTGTCCGCTGCCGCAGCCATCGGGCGACGGGCGCGTTGCGAAAGACGGTCTGTAAACATCTCTAGCCACATCATCGGCCTTACAATGCTCACTTGCGCATCCTGATCTCAGCCGGCGAAGCTTCCGGGGAAATGTATGGCGCGCAGCTCATTGAAGCGCTCCACCGGGCAGCCGAGCGAGCCACTGCGGAGCTTCGCTCCGGGACGGGCGAGTCGCCCGTCCCCACACAAGCATCTCTTCCCACACGAGCATCTCGCTCCACACCAGCACCGCAGCTTGAATTCTTCGGCGTCGGCGGAGAGCGCATGCGCGCCGCCGGTTGCGACACGGTGGTCGACGCCAAAGACCTGTCGGTCGTCGGCATCACGGAAATTCTCAGTCACCTGCCGAAGATTTACGGATTCTATCGACACTTGATCGCAGAAGCTGACCGGCGCAAGCCGGACCTCGCCATCGTCATCGATTCTCCGGCGTTTAACTGGCGCGTCGCCCGGCAAATGAAGAAGCGCGGCATTCCCACGGTCTATTACGTCGCCCCGCAATTCTGGGCGTGGCGACAAAGCCGCGTGCGCCTGCTCCGCGACTATATCGACAAGGCCCTGGTCATCTTTCCTTTCGAGGAGCAGTTTTACCGCGAGCGCGGCGTGGACGCGACTTTCGTCGGCCATCCTCTGACGGAGTTGCCGCCCCCGGCCATCGAGCGCAGCGACTATGCGGAACAATTTCATCTGGATCCCGCGAAGCAATGGATGACGCTGATGCCCGGCAGCCGCGTCAAGGAAGTCCGCATGAACCTGCCGACGATTCTGGAGTCGGCGTCGCAGCTTGGTTCAGACTATGAGTTTCTTCTTCCGGTTGCTCCCACTCTTGAACGCACTTTCCTGCTAAACCTTATCGGCGACAGAAAAATTACCCTTGTGCCTGATGCCCTGCCTGCCCTCTGGCACTCGCGGGCAGGCATCGTCGCCAGCGGCACAGCCACCGTTGAGGCCGCGATGATGAACACACCGTTCGTGATGGTCTACTGCGTCTCGCCTCTCACTTATCTGCTGGGCAAGCCGCGGGTAAAGGTCCCGCACTTTGCCATGGTTAACCTCATCGCCGGGGAGGAAGTAGTCCCCGAACTGGTGCAACACGATTTCATATCCGCCAACGTGGTCGCCCATCTAAAAGAAATCCTGCCCGACGGCCCTCCTCGCAAGCGCATGTTGGACCGTCTGGCTCGCGTGAAAGCGCAGCTTCGCGCTCCACAGGCCGATGCTGTGACTCCCCAGCACCCGGCCGACCGCGCCGCCGAAATCATAATGAGCCTGAACCACAGGTCAATCGGAAGCCGAAAGCCTGAAGCCGGAAGCCGTTAAACCTTGTGCTCTCAGCATCTTTTGCGTGAGAATCTTCATCATAGGAAATGGGTTATCATTTCCTGGAGAATCTCCTGAATGTGGATTCACCCGCGGCGCGCTCTTAGCGTCCTTACGAGTTCCCTGACCCTCTCGTTGCTGGTTCTGTTCGCGCTCCCGTCGTGGGCGGCGGAAAAAGCGCGCCTGCGTGTGGACGACTACCAGATCGAGGCTCAACTCGAACCCCATCTCCACCAGATCACGGCGCGCGCCAAGGTCAAGTTCACGGCTTTGCAGGATCTGAGTGTCGCCGTCTTCGAATTGCACAATGACCTGCGCGTCACCAAGGTTCTTGACGAAAAGAACCAGACTTTGTCTGCCGAGCGCGTAACCCAGGACTCCACCGTGCGCGTGCCGCTGCCCGCGGGCTTGTCCAAGAACTCCTCCACCACCCTGACTTTCGAATACGACGGGACGCTAGAAAGCGCCGACAACAGCCCCGTGCCCGGCCTCAAGTTAGCTTATATCAGCGACGACACCAGCTACCTGCTCTATGCCGGACGATGGTTCCCCGTCAGCGGCTATGGCCTCAACCGTTTCACGTCTACCATCAGCGTGACCGTGCCCGCGCATATGCTCGTGATCGGCAGCGGCCAGTCTAGCGTCACCGATGCTCAGGCTTCGAAAAAGCCCAACGCAAGCGTCCTGCCTACCAAGACTTTCACGTTTGTCTCCAGCAAGCCCAGCTTCCCCGGCACCATCGTTGCCGGAGTCTTTTCGCCGGAGTATAAGAGCGACGAAGCCGGCCTCGATCTGCACGTCTTCTTCAAGCCCACGCATCAGAGTCTCGCTCCCGCTTACACCACGACTGCGGTGCAGGAGTTCACTTATTTCATCACTCTGTATGGCCTGCCGCCTTCGCAGAAACTCAATGTCGTGGAATTGCCGGGCGACATGCTGCCTTACCTGTGGGCGCCGGAAATCGCCGGCCTGGCGGGACCTTCCATCACCGAGAAAACCAACTATCGCCTGCTGGCCGAT
>Ga0182024_10005647_pt1 | contig 27926 bp, 16 predicted proteins | sample P32metaG_FD_120480 | JGI IMG/M metagenome (GOLD analysis project Ga0182024, IMG submission 120480) | Permafrost microbial communities from Stordalen Mire, Sweden - P3-2 metaG (Illumina Assembly) | ecosystem: Environmental > Terrestrial > Soil > Wetlands > Permafrost | place: Sweden: Stordalen...
CTCCAGGTGTACGGTGTGGTGCCGCCGGTTGCTGCCAGCGTGGTGGAATACGCCGTCTTCACTTTGCCGGCTGGTACGGTGGTTGTGGAAATCGCCAGCGTAGAGGCCGTCGCGGCCACCGTAAACGAGAATTGCTTGGTAGCGGTCTGCGGTACGCTCTCTGAGTCCGTCACTTTAGACATGATGGTGTAGGATCCGGAGGCTTTCGGGGTCCCGGAGATCATCCCGGAAGCTGAGAACGTCACCCCACTCGGGAGCGAGCCAGAAGCCAAGCTCCAGGTGTAGGGCGTCGTTCCGCCCGAGGCCGCCAATTGCGAGGCGTACGAAGCGTTGACCTTGCCGTTCGCAACCGATGCCGTGGTGATCGAGAGCGAGGCCGTCGGCGCAACCACTGCCAGCGTCAGGTACTGGCTCGCGCTCCGCACCGGGTTGCTGGTATCGTTCACGGTCACCTGGACCACGAAGGTTCCAGACGCCGTCGCCGCTCCGGACAGAATTCCTGAGCTGCCCAGCGTTACGCCTGCCGGCAGGCTTCCCCCCGTCTTGCTCCATGTGTATGGCGTGGTCCCGCCGGCGGCACCGAGCGTGGCTGAATAGACCATGTTCTCCGTAGCCGATGCCAGCGTGGTGGTAGTGATCGAGAGTGTTGCCGCGGCGGGCGCCCCGGCAACCGTCAATGTGAATGCCTTCTCGGCCGTTTGCGCCGTGGCGCTGCTGTCCCGCACGTCGATGCTGAAGCTAAACGTTCCCGCGGTGGTGGGCGTGCCGGAAATCATGCCGGTCGTGTTCAGCGACAATCCGCCGGGCAGCTTGCCCGCGGGCATGCTCCAGGTATAAGGAGCGGTGCCGCCCGCCGCCGCCAAGGCTTGCGCGTACGCGGTATTCTGTTTGCTCGAAGCCAGCGATGGGGTGGTGATGGACACCGGCGTAATCGTGGGAGGCGCGGCCACGACGGTCAGCGGCAGCGTCTTCGCGGCGGTTTGTACCGTGGTGCTGCTGTCCCGAACCTCGAAGGGAATGGCGGCAGTCCCAGTTTTCTTAGGATTGCCGGAAAGCACGCCGTCAACCGCCAGCGTCAAACCGCTGGGCAGCTTGCCTGTCGCGACGCGCCATGAATATGGAGCCGTGCCGCCGGCCGCGCGCAGGGTCTGCGAATACGCTTCGCTCTTGGTCCCCTCAGCGAGGGTAGAGGTGGTGATCGAAAGCGAGGTGACCCCGACGGTCAGTGACAGTGACTTTTCCACATTCTGCACCGTGGTGCTGTCGTCATGGACCTTCACCGTAATCGGGAATGCCCCCGTCTGCGTCGCGGTGCCGGAAATCTTTCCGGCGGTGGTGAGCGCCAAGCCCGTAGGCAACTTACCCGCTGCCAGGCTCCAGGTATAGGGAGCCGCACCGCCCGTCGCTTCCAGCGTGTCCGAATATGCGGAAGTTTCGGTACCGGCGGTGAGCGAAGCAGTAGTGATTTCGAGGGCGCTCTCGCCCGGGACAATCAGTATTGAGTAGGTTTTGCTGGTACTCTCCGCCGGTTCGCCAGAGTCGTTTACTCCCGCTTGAAACTCGAAGGGTCCGGCCTTGGTCGCCGTACCGGAAAGAGTGCCGGACGCGGACAGAGTCAAGCCGGTGGGAAGATTGCCTGCAGCTTGGCGCCATATGTAAGGTAGGGTGCCGCCGCTGGCATGAAGAGTCGCGTTGTAGGTAGAGTGCACGCCGCCGGACGGCAACGACGTCGTGGAAATGGTGAGGACGGCTTCCGGTTCTGCGATGGTTAGCGTCAAATTCTGCGACGAGGTATGCGCGATCGCGCTTGAATCTGTTACCGTGACCACAAATGAGGAGGTCCCCGCCGCGGCGGGTACACCCGCGATTTCGCCGGTGGACGGCGCCAAGGCGATACCGGCCGGGAGCTTGCCCGAGATTCCCCATTTGTAGGGTTGCACACCACCCACCGCGGTGAAGGTGGCGGCATATAGCTGGTGCATCCTTCCTGGGGTCAGCGCGTCGGTGGTTATCGTAGTCCTACTGGACTTCGTGGCGCTGGAAGCGCCGATGCACCCGGCGACGGTGAGCGCGACAGCTAAGGTTAGAAGGGTGAAAATCGAAAGTCGGAAAAACGGGCGGCCATAGCCGCGAGCAGTCGTAACGGAATCCCTCATGGTGTCCCCCACCAATTTTTTTCGTTTCCCAGTGCGGAAACTCACGCAAACCAGGCGAATCCACAGCCGGAGGCAGCAAAAAGCAGCTAAATCCCACAAAACGCCGAGAAAACAACGTTTAGGGCTTATGAACACAGAATGATTTGGCTTATTGCCGAGGCTGCTGAACCGCACTACTGGAAACAAATACAACCGGCGCTCAGCGAACTAACGAACACTTGCTGAGGCCTGCTCGCGGCGTTGGTAGGATAGGTATGAGAGATCGCCGAAAACAAACTTCAAAATGGAATACAGTAAACTACCGATATATGTAAGGCGGGGAGGGGTGTGCAGTTATGCCGCCAAACGCGAGGCAAATTATCCTGTGCTATTTCAGCGCTCGGAAGGCGGCCCAAATAAGGCTGCTATGCAATTTCTTCGCGACCACGTAAAAAAGAGATCGAACTCAAACGAAATCAAGATTTCCACAGCCTGCACAATATTTTTTCGAGTGCCTGCGGCATATGCGCACGCGCTATTTTTTCGGACCGCAATTCATCACCAGCGTCTGTTGTAGGGCCTCCGAAATTGTTATCGAGAATTCGTTTTGTTTGGCAACGCATCCGTCCTTCTTCAGCGTCACCTGATGCGGAGTGTGCATCTCCTTGGCTGCTTCGAAGGTGTTGTTAAACATTCGAAACTCGTTTAGTACTGTGGAAATCTTCCCGCCAGCGTCAGTGGTCCCCTCGAACACCGCATGTTTCGCGGCGTCGGTGACGAAAATTGTCACATTCGGCAACGGGTTGCCCTGTTCGTCCTGCACCGTCAATGCGTACGTCCAGTCGATGAAGTATTCATCGAACGCCGGCCACTTCAGCGGGTTGATGGCCTGCATATCGGTATTGTCTTTGGCCGCGCCATTCTCGAATTTCGTATCCTGAAAATGAATGTTGCGCGCCACACCTTTCCCGTTGGCAAAGGAAAACGTCGTGTAATGCGGCGAGGGATTGGAACCTTTTTTCAGAGTGCACGCGACGCAGAAAATATTTTCGGCGCCATCCCAGTCCACGAAAAAATTCGCGCTGTCGGCAACGAAGGTGTCCGCATTGGAGGTGAATCCCCGCGAACCGGCAACGGCCATGCCGTAGGCTTGTCCTCGCGCGTGACCGATTCTTTGCGCGGTATAAATATTATTGTGGGAAATATTTTTCTGCGCGGATTCTGTCTCGGTAATGCGCAGCGCTTCACCGTCGCAATCCGCGGCATCACTGGTGGCGCGGTTGGAATATGCGGTGGCCTGCACCGGGTTATCGTCGAACTGGATCGCGTACGCGCCGCCGGGCTGGCAACCGTTGTACTCAATGTTGGTGGGCTTCTCGATCACCTCAATCGCGTTGTTGTACACCCGGGATTGCGCCGTGGATCCGGTGATGCCATCGATCGAGATGCCTCGCCCCTGGCTGGGCCGAACGGTGTTGTCATGAACGTCGGTGCGCGTGCCCCACACGTATATTCCGAAATCGTTGGTATACGTCGCCGCCTGGGCCACGTGGTTTCCGTAAATGCTCGATCCGGGGGCCAGTGTGTACAGCCCCCCTTGCGCCCCCCCGGTGACGGTATTGTTCATCAGCAGAATCGGTTTGTGCAGCCTGGTCGACTGATCGAACTTCACGGACTGGCCCTCTTCCCCGTGGCGGTTGCGAATCACGGTCACATTATTGTGAAAGGTGCACAGCGATACCTCGCCCCCGCCCGGGACATCGGCCCCGGCGTAGTTCACATATATTCCGATGGAAGAAGGAGCACTCCAGGTGAACGTAACCCCGCGAATGAACGGCCCGCTGTGCAGTCCCTGGCCGAACCGCACCGGGTGGGAATACGGTGCTGCCCCGGGCCCCTGCACGATGCTCCCGGGTCCCGCGAGGGTGAAATTATCAAAGGAATCGCCGCAGGGGGCGCCATTGGCCTCGCCGTTCTTTTCGGAAGGGTCCCAGCAAGCGATCCCGCTCGCTCCAAACGTCGCGTAGTGCTGGCTGCTGGCGGCATAAGTCACCGTATGGCCGTCCAGGTTCAGCGTAATGTTATCGGCCCCCACCCCAAAACAGGTATTCGGTGATGACACATCGTTATCCAGGATGTAGGTGGCTCCTTGGTCGCGTAGCGGCCCGCAGGAGTTCAAGTGGCGCGGCCCGGAGTGACCTATGGCAGCCATCAGCCGGGGGGACCGGGCAAAGGTCAGGGGGAGCAGAACCAGGAGGATCGAAACTGCTGAAATCAGAGGGAAGGCTTTGAATCGCGAGTTCACGTCTGGCTTTCCAACCGCCCTTCCTCGAGTGCAAAACCCCCGAAGTGTCTGAAAGCGATCATAGACGCGGGGAGGGTCCGAAGCAACCGCTCCGGGCTTGGCCGGCTGGTTAGTTAGAGCATCGGCAGCCCGGCCGCGCTTCATCGTTCAGACCCGCCGGGGCCCGCCTGGACAAGATATGCGTCATGAAACAAGCGCTGCAAATAAGCGGCGTGGGACGCCTAACTCTTGGGATAATCGAATGAATCGTAGTGAGCACTGGAAACCAGGGCCCACCGCCCGGAAACAGCGGGCGAAAGGATCTGCCAGGTTCTTTTTCATGCGGCAATTTCTGAAATCGGCCGCCGTCGGATTTCCCGGCGGGCTGCTCGCGGGACTCTTCCTCCGGAACCGGGGTTTCCCGGTTTTCATGTTCCACCGGGTGCTCCCCGATCCGCGGGCGAGCTACGACCCGGAGATGGTGATTTCCAACGACCTGTTTGAATCGTTTCTGCAGTGGGCCACCGAGAAATTCCAGATTGTCGCGGTTCCGGAATTGATGCGGCGAATCAAGGAACCCACCAACGGCAACAAGCCATACTGCGCCATCACCTTCGACGATGGCTGGCAGGACAATTACCAAAACGCGTTCCCTTTGTTGCGGGCTTACAAGGCGCCGGCCACTATTTTCCTGGCCGCCCGCTTGATCGGAAGCGATCGGCGCTTCTGGCAGGAACGGCTGTGGGCCTGTCTGCAGGAACCAGGCGAATTGAAGATCACCGAAGATCTGGTCCAGGAACTCAACCGGACCTGCATGTGGTATCCGCTGCTCCGCACCGCAGATTTTAACTTCGGCAATTTGCGCCGCATCCTGCTGAAGCATTCCAGCCGTGAGGCCGAGGAATTCGTCAGCCTGCTGGAAAGCAAAATCACCGGCCCCAGTGCGCCCGTTTCCGGACGCTCGTTCATGAATTGGCAGGAAGTGGAAATCATGCAAAAGGACGGGGTCCACTTCGGTTCGCACACTTTGAATCACACCCTGCTAACCCAGGCTCCTCCGGATGTGGCTTGGAACGAAATCAGCGAGTCGCGCAAGGAACTGCAGGAGCGCCTGGGGGAGCCGGTCACCGGATTCACCTATCCCTGGGGACAGACGCTTCCCATGGTCACGCACCAGGTGCAAAACGCGGGTTACGAATACGCGCTCACCACCCAGCCTTCGTTATTCAGCAAGTCCAGCGATCGGTGGCTCATTCCCCGTGTTCCGATCAGCGGCAACGTGGTGCGCGACGATACCGGGTACTTTGCCGCCGAGCTCGCAAACTTCAGCATGAACTCCGCCGCTTTCCGCCGCAGTGCGTTGCGCCGCGCGGTGATGCCGGTGCAGCCTGCCGAGCGCTTGCGCATCGCCTACATCATCAACACCGTCACCCAATGGAATACCGGCGGCACCGAGCGGCAGTTGCTGCATCTGATCAAGTCTCTGGACCCCCAGTATTTCGAGCCGGCGCTGTTCGTGCTGCAAGGCAGCGCGGATCTGCGAACCGGTGATTCTCCCTTCCCGATTTTCGAGGTGGAATCCGGCGGACCGTGGGTAAACTTCCGTATCTTGCTCGACCTGCGCAAGAAGCTGGCGGGCTTTAAGCCCCATATCGTGCAGACATTTTTTCTGGACGCTACTTTGTTTGGGACGGTGGCTGCCACCCTGGGCGCAGTGCCGGTGGTTATACAGTCGCGCCGCAGTTTGCTGGTGCAGCAGGAGCCACTGGCGAAGCGCATCTTGCTGCGCGCCGCTAACCACCTGACCCAGTCCTGGCAATGCAACTCGCTCACCGTGGCCAGCGAAGTGGAAAAAACTGAAGGGCTCCCGCGCAACCGCCTGGACGTGCTTCCCAACGTGCTGGACCCTCACGAATTCAAGCCCGCCACGCCAGCCGAAAAAGTGGCGGCGCGGCAACTGCTGGGTCTGCCGCAAGACGTACCCATTTTTCTTTCGGTCGGAAATCTGCGCGCAGTGAAAAACCACGCCACGCTCATCGCCGCCGCCGGCCTGCTTCGCGAAAGATTGCCCAACACGCTCTTCGTCATCGTCGGCGCCGGCGAACTTGAAGCGGACCTCAAAGCGCAAATCGAGAACGCCAATCTCGGTTCGGTGGTTCGGCTGGCAGGCATGCAACTCGACGTTCGGCCCTGGCTCGCTGCCGCCGACATGGGACTGATCACCTCGCTGAGCGAAGGCAGCTCCAACGCTCTGCTGGAATACATGGCCACCGGCGTTCCCACCGTGCTCTCCAGCATTCCTTCAAATTTGGAGATGGCCCAAGGCGTATTTTTCGATACGCGCAGTCCGGACGATCTGGCCGCAAAAATTTACGCGCTGTGGAGCGATCCGCAGCAGCGCCAGGAACTCGTCCTGCAACAGCGGAAAATTGCCCTGCGGCACAGCCCTGAATCCATTGCCCGGCTGCTGCAGGCTTATTACGTCAGCCTGGTAGCGCAGGTTACTTAGGCCACCACCGGCGGACCCGAATTTCGCATGAAAAGCGAGCGCATGAATTTGATACTGAGTATGGAACCCACCCAACCCCCCCCCCCATCACCCGACCCACCGCGTCCGCTGGCGTGTTCGATCGTGCGAACCCCAGCGGAATTCACCGCGCTGGAAGGCGCCTGGAAGGAGTTGTTCCTGAGCAGCGCGCGCCCGGTGCCCTTTCTGGCGTGGGAGTGGGTCACCACCTGGTGGAAACATTTTGGAAAGGGCGCGAAGTTGTTCGTGATTGTGGCCAGGGACAATGCCGGCCGCGTCGCGGGAATTGCGCCACTGCAAATTGCGTTTCGCCGTGCCTTCGGTGTGGTTCCGGTGCGCAGCGTCGAGTTCATCGGCTATCGCGGATCGTCGGTTTGTGCGGACCACCTCGACTTCCTGGTCGGGAGCGGTGACCCGCAAGCCATCTCCGAAAGATTGCTCTTAACGCTCACCGCCGCACGCAAGGAATGGGATTGCATCGAACTGGCGGATTTGTCGGAGGAATCCGCGGTGCCATCGCTGCTGGAAGTTCACGCTCGCCGGCTTGGATTCCGTATGGACGAAGGCGCAGGACAAGTTTGCCCGTGCGTGCCGCTGGCGCCGAGCTGGAATGAGCTGCTCAAGATCGTCAAGGAAAAGAAGCGCTCGGCGATCAAGTGGCGCCGGAAAAAACTTTTGCAGGCTTATCCCACCCAATTTCAGATTTTCTCGGATCCCGCGCAGGTTAATGCCGCGCTGGACACGTTGGTGCGCCTGCATACGTTGTCCCGCCAGAGGAAAAATGAAACCGGAAATTTCTACCGCGCCGACTACCAAGCGTTTCATCGCGACGTGGCCCAGGCCATGGCACGTGCCGGCTATCTATACATCGCGCAAATGGATTGCGACGGCCGCCCGGTGGCATCCACCTATGGCTTCCATGTGGGTTCGGTTTTATTCGATTATCAAAAAGGCTACGATCCGGCCTACAGTCGAGACGGTGTGGGTTCCGTTCTCACTGGTATGGTGATCGAAGACGCCATCGAGCGCCTGCACACCAACGAACTCGATTTCTTGCGCGGTACCGAGGAATACAAATATTTCTGGGCCACCCGCGACCGCAAAACGCGCACCCTGCTGGTGTGGTCAGCCGGCCCGTTGGCCAAGCTCCGTCAAAGCGAATTTGATCTGCGCCGCACCCTCGCACCGGTAAAGCGAAAAAGCGTTGAGCTCTGGGCGCGCCTCACTGCCCCGAAGCCTGCCAAGAAGCCGAAGCCGGCTTCACCCCCGCCGCTCGCCGCAGCACCGGAATCCACCGCGCCCGCGGCTGCTGCTGCGGCGGGGCCAGTTGCCGGGGCGGCCGCCCCCGAATCGCGCAGGACTCAGAAACCGCCGGCCGAATAGGCGCCCGATTTTTCCGATGGAATTTTCACCCCGCATCTGTTTTGATGGTCTCCCGTCCGGAGCCGGATCGCGCTACCCGCGCTGACCCGAGCCCAGATCGTCGGCATCTCTGGAGCAGCGTCCAAGTGAACACAATCGCACGCATAGCACGCCGGGCCGTTGCTGCGGGAGCGCAATCATGAACTCACCCGCCACCGCCGGATCCCCCGTCCCCAACGAGCAGGTTCGTTCCCAGATTAGCGAAGCCCTTCGAGCCATTCTGCCTGCCGAAGGGACTGCGTTCGCGATCCTCGCGCTGGAAGACGCCAGGCCCGGCGATTTGCATCCCGAGGAAACCGCGCTGATTTCGCCCAACGCCGTGGCCAAAAAACGTACGTCCTTTACGCTGGGACGCAACGCCGCCGCCCGGGCACTACGAGCTATCGGAATCGACCCGGCACCGCCGGTGCTGCAGGGGAAGGGGAAGAATCCCCTGTGGCCGGACCAGGTGGTAGGCTCCATCACCCATTGCGAGCCATGGACCATCTGTGCGGTCGCCAGAAGCAGCGCGGCCACCGCCATGGGCGTGGACCTCGAAGACGTCCGGCGGGTCCAGAATCCAGACATCGGTGAGGTGATTTGTACCCGCAGCGAAATGGAATGGATCGCCGGATCGGAAGATCAGCTGGGCGCGCTGATCATGGTCTTTTCAGCCAAAGAAGCCATGTACAAGGCGTATTATCCGTTCTGCGGCCGCTATTTTGATTTCACAGATGCCGAGCTGGCGTGGGACGCAGCCAGCGGCGGTTTTCGGGGGCAATTGTTGACGGATCTCGCCAAAGATCACCCTCGCGGCCACCAGTTCCGGGTTTCCTGCCAGCGGGTAGGCAGTCTGGTATTATCCTTGCTCGTTGAACCGTAAATTCTGGTAGTTTTCCCTCTCGTGGGCTCCCGTTTTGGGTGTGCTATCCAGGCTCAACCAGTTGGTCGGCCCCCGGCGTCCAATCCCATCCGGAATGCCCCCTGGGGAGGGGGGTAGCACCGGCCGATTGCAAGCGTTGAACTTACGCTACGCGGCGCTTAAGTCTTGCATCTTTACCACCTAACTGTCGGATAATGGACTCTTCCGGCACCGGGCATCGACGCGGGGGGGCCTCGTGTCGAGCTTGTTCTTCAGGGTCTGGACACCACCAGGATTTGGAGCGTAAGACGGGCAGACCGTCCTGCCCGTGATTGGAATTCGAAGCGTGACCGAACCGCAAAACTCCGCTACTCCCGTCAGCGTGTCAGCCGAACGTTCGGCCAGCGCTCCGCAGGAAGACTCCTACGTCTTCCCGATGTCCTATTCCCAGCAGCAACTGTGGGTGGTCGATCAGCTCCAGCGCGGAAATGCGGCGTACAACTCCGCTCTGGACATCCACCTCCTGGGCCCGCTCGATGTTCCAGCGGTGCAGGCCTCGCTCGATGAAATCATCCGCCGGCACGAATCGCTGCGCACCATTTTCCGCCTGGAAAACGGACAGTCGGCGCAGGTCGTGCTGCCCGCCCAGCCGTTGGTGATTGCCCGCAGCGACCTGCGCGATCTCTCGCCGGACGCCTGCGAAGCCGAGCGCAAAAATATAGCCAGCAATGACGCCCAGCAGCCTTTCCAACTGGGAACCGGGCCGTTGCTCCGCGCGCGGCTAGTCGACTGCGGCGAGAACGATCACACCCTGCTGCTGATCTTTCATCACATCGTTTTCGATCGCGCTTCGATCGACGTCTTCATTCGCGATTTCACCGCGCTGTACTCTTTCCATCATCGGGGAGAGTCTTTCGCGCTTCCGGCTCTGCCGATTCAATATGCCGACTACTCGGTCTGGCAGCGCGAAACTCTTCAGGGGCCGGTCTTCGACGCTCAGTTGGCATATTGGAAACAGCAGCTCGAGGGCGCGCCGGCCAGCTTTGAACTCCCACTCGATCGCGCGCGCGGTAGCGAACGCAGCTCGCGCGGCGAATGGATGGCGGAAAGTTTTCCGCGGGAACTGCTCCATTCGCTCGAAGAACTTGCGCGGGAGGAAGGCGCGTCGCTCTTCGCCGCGCTGCTCGCTTCGTTTGACACCATTCTGTTCCGCTACACCGGCCAGGAGGACGTCGTCATCGGATCGGCTGCCCCGGGCCGCACCCAGAAAGCCACCCAGGACCTGATCGGAACCTTCATCAATCCGCTGGTTCTCCGTGTCGACCTCGCCGGTGACCCGTCGTTTCGTGAACTGCTCCGGCGGGCCCGCAAAACCGTGGAGGATGCTGGCGAACACCAGGATCTTCCTTTCGAGAAAATCGTCGAGGAACTGCACCTCGAGCACGATCCCAGCCGCAATCCGCTCTTCCAGGTGATGCTGCTGTTCCAGGAACTGGCCGAAGGCGCCGCGGAAGCCGAAGGCTTGAAACTCACCTGGACCGGGGTGCAGAATCACACGGCGAAGTTCGATCTCACCGCCTACATTGAGCCGCGCGACGAAGGATTATTCGTTGGCTTCGAATACAACGCCGACGTTTTCGAGCCTTCCACAATTCACCGCCTCCTGGGGCACTACCGCACCCTGCTGGAGGCCATTGTTGCCGCGCCCGATACGCGCATCAGTGAAATTTCAATACTAGCCGATGCCGAACGCAATCAGCTGCTGTTCGAATTAAACGACACCGCCGTGGATTTTCCGGAAAAAAATAGCGCGCTGCACCAGATCATCGAACGGCAAGTGGGACGCACGCCGGATAATATTGCGGTTGAATTCGAAGGGCAGTCGCTCGCCTATCGCCAGCTCAATTCTCGTGCTAACCAACTCGCTCACTTTTTGCGCAAACAAGGCGCCGGTCCCGACGTGCTCGTGGGCGTATCCATGGAGCGTTCCCTCGATATGGTGGTCGCGCTCCTGGGCGTGCTCAAGGCCGGGGCCGCCTACGTTCCGCTGGATCCCACCTATCCCCCGGACCGCCTGACATTCATGGTGGAAGATTCCGGCCTGAAGATTCTGCTCACACAGAAATCGCTGTTGCCGCTTTGGTCCGGCTCCCACCCGCAGCTCGTTGTGCTGGATCGCGATTGGCCCACCATCGCGCCGGAGCCCTCCGAAAATCTCGCTGTTCCCATCCTTTCCGACAATCTTGCCTACATGATCTACACCTCCGGATCCACCGGCCGCCCCAAGGGCGTGCAAATTCCGCATCGCGCCGTTGTGAATTTCGTTCTTTCTATGCAGTCCAAGCCCGGAATTTCCGCCTCCGACAATCTTTTGGCGGTCACCACCATTTCCTTCGATATTGCCGGACTCGAGATTCACGTTCCGCTTTCCGTCGGCGCCCGCATCGTTCTGGCCAGCCGCCAATCGGCCATGGACGGCAAGCTTCTCGCTCAGCTCATCGACCTCCGTCGCATCACCGTCCTGCAGGCCACCCCGGTTACCTGGCGGCTGTTGCTCGAGTCCGGTTGGCAGGGCAAACCCGATCTAAAAGTTTTGTGCGGCGGGGAAGCCTTTCCGCGCGACCTGGCGGACGCCTTGCTCACCCGCTCCGCTTCCGTCTGGAATATGTACGGGCCCACCGAAACCACCATTTGGTCCACCTGCGACCGGGTCAGACCTTCCCACGGTCCGGTGCTGATAGGCCAGCCCATCGCCAATACCCAGACCTATATTCTGGATACCTCTCTGCAAGTGGTGCCGATGGGGGTGGTCGGCGAGCTTTACATCGGGGGCGACGGATTGGCGCGCGGATATTGGAATCGTCCGGAGCTGACCGCGGAGCGATTCATTCCTCACCCATTCCTTCTGGGCGACCGGCTGTACCGCACCGGTGACCTCGGGCGGGTTCTAACCACGGGACAAATCGAGCTCCTGGGTCGGGTCGATCACCAGGTGAAAATTCGTGGGTTCCGTATCGAATTGGGCGAGATCGAAACCGCCATCGCCGATTTTCCGGGGATCCGGCAGGCTGTGGTGGTCGCGCGCGAAGACGCTCCTGGCGATAAGCGCCTGGCCGCGTACGTCGTCGCCGCCGACCCCGCAAAATTCAATGCCGGCGACTTGCGCGAGTGGCTGAAGCAACGGCTTCCACCCTACATGCTTCCCGCGGCGGTGGTGGCATTGCTGGCGCTGCCTCTCACCAACAATGGAAAGATCGATCGCAAGGCGCTGCCCACTCCCGAGCAAGCCAGCGCAGCCGCCTCTAGCCGATTCGCTGCGCCGCGCACGCCAACCGAAAAAGCGATGGCCACCATTTGGGAACAAGTGCTGGGCGTCGAAAAAGTGGGCATTCACGACAACTTCTTCGATCTGGGGGGCCATTCGCTGCTCGCGGTGCATCTCTTTGCCCAGATCACTCAGGCCTTTGGCAGCGCCCTTTCTCTGAACACACTTTTTGAAACGCCCACCGTGGAGGACCTCGCGCAGTTCATCGACAATCAATGTTTGTCCACCCCGGCCAACCGGGTGATCCCGATACGCCCTCAGGGGACCAAGCCGCCGGTGTACTGGATTCCCGGTGGCGTGGGCAGCGTTTTGGCCTTCCGCAAAATATCCGATTTGCTGGGCGCTTCTCAGCCGGTATACGGTTTGGAATCGAGCGTTCCGGATCCTGGAGAGGCCGTCGAGGCGGTCGAAGTGCGCGCGAAAAAATTACTCCAGCAGATCCGCATCTTCCAGCCGGCCGGCCCCTACTACTTGATCGGGTTCTGCGCTGGAGGCCTGGTCGCTTTTGAACTGGCCCAGCAACTCAAGATCGCCGGCGAGCGCACTGCCTTTCTCGCGCTGGTGGAATGCGTTCCTTATAACTACACGGGTTTTCGCACGCGGCTGTGCAGCTACTACGTTCAGCACTACTGGTGGAAGCTGCGGCAGAACCTGAAGCAGTACGGCGTGTTCGGCAGCGCCAAAAAACTCTATTCATGGGTCACCCGCGGCGGCGGTTCCGAAATTGATGATGAAGTCGCTCCGCTCAACCCCGCGTTGATTGCTGACTCTTCGCCGGAAGCGATGGCCAACATACGGCGAATCGAACAGGCCTTGCGCGCAAGCGACCGGGAATACGTTCCGGAGCCGTATACCGGCAGCGCATGCTTGATCGTCGGGGAAGGCGACTACTGGTGCCAGGGAGTCACCACCGATACCGATCTTCGGCTCGCCTGGGGCCGATTGATCCGCGGTGGTACAAAAGTGGACATCGTTCCCGGAGATCATTTGGATATGCTCTTCGAGCCGCTGGTCCGTGACTTCGGAGAAAAACTCGGGAGTCGACTCCGCGAGGCACAAGTGGCAAACTGGAAGGGGGCTGCGGAAAATGCGGGACGCGGTTCGGACCGCGCCGCGCGGGTTGCTGCGCTTCCCGCAGTTGCCTCCAATTCGGCCACGCGCCTGCAGGGCGCAACGGCCTCCGAATAGTTCCCAGCCATTCGGGCGGCCGCGGCAGCAACATTGTCGTGGTGCTAGGTGCTAAGTCCCTACAGATGACCATACCCGAACACGACACTACAGGCCCGGCTCCACTACCGGAACCGAATCCCGGTGTTGAGATTTCATCCGCCGAACGCCACCAACTACTCGCCGAGTGGAATCAAACGCATGTGACCTTTCCCTATCCTGCCGACGTGGGTTTGCACGATCTGATTGACGAGCAGGCCCGCAGGACCCCCGATGCCATCGCCCTGATCTTTGATCATCGCCGGATTACTTTCCGCCAATTGATGGATCGCGTCCACCCGCTCGTACACCGTTTGCAAAGACTGGGCGTTGGGACGGACTCCATCGTGGCGATTTGCATGGAGCGCTCGATCGAAATGGTGGTGGCCATTGTGGCCATCCTCAAAGCCGGCGGCGCCTACTTGCCGCTCGATCCGGAAAATCCTCCCGACCGGCTGAAATCGATTCTGGATGACGCGCGCCCGGCGGTTTTGCTCACTCAGGAATGCTCCCTGAAGAGTCTGCCGCGGTGGAAGGGCCGCGTCTTGTCGCTGGACGGCGAAACCGACGCGCTCGCTGCGGAAAGCGCTGAATTTCTTTCGGTGAAAGTCCACCCGGAAAACCTCGCCTACGTGATGTTCACCTCAGGGTCCACCGGCAAACCGAAAGGCGTGATGATCCCGCATCGGGCGATCGTCAACCATATGCTGTGGATGCGTTCCACTATCGCCGTGGGAGCCAGCGATCGCATTCTTCAGCGCACCCCGTTCACCTTCGACGCTTCGGTGTGGGAATTTTTCCTGCCGTTGATCACCGGAGCGGCTCTGGTCATTGCCCGCCCCAGCGGCCACAAAGACATCCTTTACCAGATCGAAACCATTCAGCAGGAACAAGTCACCGTGCTGCAGTCCGTGCCTTCGATACTCCGCGTTCTTCTCGAAGCGGAAGACATCGGCAAATGCCGGACGCTGCGCTTTGTCTTTTGCGGCGGCGAGGCCTTGACCTCCGATTTGCAAAAGTTGTTTTTCGAACGTGCGCTCGGCGAGCTCTACAATCTTTACGGGCCTACCGAATGCACCATCGATTCCACCATGTGGAAGTGTGTGAAAGACTGGAATCTGCCCAATATTCCCATCGGCCGCCCGATCGCCAACCTCACCGCCTACATTTTGGATGAACATCAAAAGCTGCTTCCTCCCGGCGCTGCCGGCGAACTCTACATTGGCGGCGCGGGCGTGGGACGCGGCTACCTCAATCGTCCCGAGCTCACCGCGGAGCGCTTCCTGTGCGATCCCTTCAGCACCGATTCCGGCGCGCGGATGTACAAGACCGGCGACCTGGCGCGGTTTCTCAGTAGTGGAGATATCGAATATTGCGGCCGTATCGATTTCCAGGTGAAAATTCGCGGCCTGCGAATCGAGCTGGGCGAAATCGAAAATGTGATTCGCGATTTTCCCGGAATTCACCAGACGGTGATGGTCGCGCGCGAGGATGTCCCCGGCGAGAAGCGCTTGGTGGCGTACCTCGTGCCCACCGACACCGATAATTTCCGTACCCGGGACCTGCGTGATTTCCTGAAGACCAAGCTGCCGGACTACATGATTCCGGCGGCGATCGTTTCTCTGCCGGTGCTGCCTTTGACCTCGGTCGGCAAAGTCGACCGCCGCGCGCTTCCCGCGCCCACCTACGACAATCTGAACAGCAACCGAGAAATCACTCTGCCGCGGACCCAGACCGAACGCTTGATGTCCCAGATTTGGTCGAAATTTCTGGGTATCGAAAAGGTGGGGACCCGCGAGAGCTTTTTCGATCTGGGTGGCGATTCGCTGCTGGCCCTGCTGATGTTCGCGCAGATTTCCAAGGAGTTCGGAAATACTCTCTCGCTGAATTCGCTTTTCGATAGCCCGACCATCGAACAACTATCGCTGGTGATCGATAAAGGCCGCGCGCAGGGGCCCAAGTATCGTCTGGTCACCATTCGTGCCGAAGGCACTCGCCCTCCGCTGTTCTGGATTCCCGGCGGAATCGGCAGCGTCCTGGCTTTTCGCAGGGTTTCCGTCTTGCTGGGGCAGGATCAGCCGGTCTACGGTCTGGAATTCCGGTTACCGGAGAACGGCGAAGCGTTCGAGGACATCGCGGTTCGCGCCAGCCATTTTGTGGAGCAGATGCGCGCGTTGCAGCCCACCGGGCCCTATTACATTGCCGGATTTTGCTCCGGCGTCCTGGTGGCCTACGAGATGGCGCAGCAATTAGCCGCTGCCGGGCAGAAAGTTGCCTTCCTCGCGCTGGTGGAAGGAACGCCCGCGAAAGTTCCGGGCGCACTCTGCCACGGAATCGCTTATCGCGCGCAGCATTTTTGGTGGCGTGTGCGCAAAGTAACCCGCAACGGCATTACCGGATTATTCCGATGGATTGCGGAACGGATTCGGTCTGCCAGCAAATCGGTGCACGTTCGGCCCAGCGCTGCCCCCGCTCCTGTTGCCGCCATGGATTCCGATAAGGTGATGGCCAATCTGCATCGGCTGGAAACCACGCTCAACCACGTCGAATCGCGTTATGATCCCCAGCCCTACAGCGGCAATGCATTTCTGATGATCGGCAGCGACAACTACTCGTTCTACGGCGTCAGTGAGGCCGTCGATCCCCGCCTCAGTTGGCGTCGAGTGATCCGCGGCAAAGTGGAAATAGACGCTCTGCCCGGCGATCACCTCTACATGCTTTTGCATCCGCACGTTCAATCATTCGCTGCGCGGCTCCGCCAGCGCATGGATGAAGCGTGGAACGCCTCGCGTCACGATTCGTCCACCGAATCCCCCAAGCGCTCCCACGCCGAAGGTGGCACACACGTCCGCGCCTCCGGATCGTACTGACCTCGCACGTCAGAGCTCCTCAAATTGCACGTTGAGCGCGCGTTGCGATTCCGGTGCCGCCCCGAATCCCATGCCTGAGCGCAGAAAAGGGGCCGGACGGTTCCGACGTCATTTCTGAAACGTGAACTGGCGGCATTCAGGCGGGTTCAGCGGGACAAGAAAGGTCCGCCTATGCGGACCACTCGGACCGGTCTGGATTAGTAAGAGCGGACAGCCGCGAAGCAAGCTTGGTTGCTCTGAAGGCGCTGATCCATCACCACCGCAGCGTAGCGGGCGCAGATAGCCATTTCCTGCTGGGCCCACGCGCCGCAAGCCGGAATCGACTTGGAGAGCAAGTTCAGCATTTCCAGTGACTTGTAATAGACCCGCACATGACTCAGTTGCTTGGCCTGCGAGGGGGCTAGAGCCGGGCACAGCGCGTGGATCGCCGAGATCTCGCGGAAGCCATTTGCTTCCATAGAGTTAGCGACCGAAGTGGACATCGCCTGATCAGCATACCCGATCATTGCGGCGCGCCAGGTAAATGCCGTGAGCTGTATCCCGGCTGCTACTGAGATCACGAAGATGAGCGCTGCGATCATTGGTTTCTCTCCCGAACACAGACAGTGTCTCTCCAGGATTCGCCGCGGCCTATAGAGCAAGAGTACCGTTTTGAAACCAATTGAAGTTTCAGGATGGTTCAGCGGGAGGGGGCCCAGCCGAAAGGCCCCCGTTTGAGAAGCTCATCTACAGAAGCTTGATTAGTAGGAGCGAACCGCAGCGCAGCAAGCTTGGTTGCTCTGGAGGCGATGGTCCATCACCACTGCTGCGTAGCGGGCGCAGGTGGCCATCTCGGCCTGAGCCCATGCCCCGCACGCCGGGATCGACTTGCTCAGCGAATTCAGCAGTTCCAGGGCGTTGTAATAGACCTGCACGTGGCCCATCGGCTTGCTCTGCGCGGGGGCCAGATTCGGGCACAGCGCCTGGATGGCCGAAATCTCCCGGAAGCTTCTTGCTTCCATAGAGTTAGCGACTGAAGTGGACATGGCCTGGTCGGCGTAAGAGATCATTGCGGCGCGCCAGCTAAATACGGCGAGCTGTATTCCGGCTGCGACGGAGATCACGAAGATAAGCGCTGCGATCATTAGGTCTCTCTCCTGACAGAGACAGTTTCTCTCCGCGCTCCGACTTGGCCTATAGGTCGGTCGTACTGTTTTGAAACCATTTGGCCTACCGATTTTGCCCCTTTTGGTACAGCTTTCTCCTGTCTCTTCATTATCTTGCGGAATTCGGCGATAATCCAAACGTTGCACGAAGAGCGAGGCAATTTCGGGAGGAACGCATTGCGCGCGATAGTTACTGGCGGTTCGGGATTTCTTGGTTCGCATCTCTGCGAGTATTTGCTCGACCACGGTTGGAAGGTACTGTGCATGGACAACCTATGCACGGGGGCCGGAGCCAACGTTGCGCACCTGGAACAGAATCCGCGTTTTCAGTGGGTCGAGCAGGACGTCTCGCAGGCAATCGAAGTAACTGGACCGGTTGATGCGGTTCTGCATTTCGCCTCGCCCGCTAGTCCCGACGACTACCTGAAGCTGCCCATCGAAACCATGCTGGTGGGATCGGCCGGCACGCGGAATGCGCTAGAGTTGGCGCTCACGAAAAAAGCAAAATTCCTGATGGCTTCCACTTCGGAAACCTACGGCGATCCGGAAGTGAGTCCGCAGCCGGAAACCTACTGGGGCCATGTGAACCCGATCGGCCCGCGCGGCGTTTACGACGAAGCCAAGCGCTTCTCCGAAGCGATGACCATGGCCTATCACCGCAAACACGGGCTGGACACTAGAATCGTCCGCATCTTTAACACCTACGGTCCGCGCATGCGCTTGAACGACGGCCGCGCGCTGCCGAACTTTCTTTTTCAAGCGCTCACCAATCAGCCGTTGACGGTGTACGGCGACGGGCGGCAGACGCGCAGCTTCTGCTACGTTTCCGATTTGATTGAAGGAATTTACCGCTTGCTGGAATCGAGCGAACACGAGCCGGTGAACATCGGGAATCCGCAGGAAATCACCATCAAGGAATTCGCCGACCGTATTCTGGCACTCACCGGTTCCCCAGCGCCTTTGGAATTTCGGCCATTGCCACAGGACGATCCCAAGCAGCGTTGCCCGGATATCGCCAAGGCCCGGCGCATATTGAAGTGGGAGCCGCGGGTGAATCTGGACGAGGGGCTGCGCCTGACCACGGCATATTTTCAAAAGCGCTTAGCGGAAACTCGCCGCAGCTAGTGCGGCCGGCCGACGGAGTAGTATTCGAAGCCCATCGCTTTCATCCTGGCAGGCTTTAGCAAATTGCGCGCATCGAAGATCAGCGGGCGCGCCATGGTGTCGTGGATGCGCTCCCAATCCAGCGATTTGAAGTCTTCCCATTCCGTCGCGATGACCAAGGCCTCTGCGTCTTTGGCGGTTTCGTAGGCATCGTTTCCCAAGTCCACCTGCGGAAACTGCACCCCGAATTTTTCCATGGCTTGCGGATCGTGCGCGCACACCGACGCGCCTTCTTCGATCAGCCGCTTGATCAGGTCGATGGCTGGCGCGAAACGAATGTCGTCGGTGTTGGCCTTGAACGCCAGGCCCAGCACCGCCACGCGCTTTTCCTTGATCACCCACAGCGCGCGGCGAAGCTTTTCCACCACGTGATCGATGCGCCGGCGGTTGATGCGCTCGGCCTCGCGCAGCAGCGAAAAATCCACGCCGTGCCGCTCCGCCAGATGGACGAAAGCCTGTAAGTCCTTGGGCAGGCAAAAGCCGCCGAAACCGAGGCCGGCCCGCAGGAAGCTGGGCCCGATACGCGGATCGAGTCCCACCGCGCGAACCACTTCATCGATGTCCGCGCCCAGGCGTTCCGCCAGATCCGCCACCATGTTGGCATAGGAAATTTTAAGAGCGAGAAAGGAATTCGACGCGTGCTTGATCAGTTCCGCGCTGTTGATGGTGGTCACCAGCCATACCGGAGGCGCGGCAGGCGGGCATTTGCCGCGATGCACCGGGCAATTGAACTTCTGGTCGAGCACCGGCTGGTAAATCTCGCGCAGCTGCTTTTCCGCCACTTCGTCTTCCACCCCGGCGACGATGCGGTCGGGATGCAGAAAGTCTTCCACCGCGGTACCCTCGCGCAGGAATTCGGGGTTGGAGGCGACGCGGAATTTCACCTGGGTGTTGCGGGCGTATACCGAGAGCTGGCGCAGAAGTTGCTGGCCCGTTTGCGCGGGGACGGTGCTTTTTTCCACCACCAGTTTGGGTGATTTCGCTTCGGTGGCGATCAGCCGGGCGACGCGGTCGATGGAGCTGAGATCGGCATCTCCGTTAGGCAGCGGCGGCGTGCCCACGCAGATAAAAATTGCGTCGGCCACCCGCACCGCTTCCGCCGAGCTCATGCGGAAACTCAAGCGGCCTTCGCGGCGCGCTTTTTCCACCACCTCATCGAGGCCCGGCTCGTAGATTGGCAGCTTGCCCGATTCGAGCACCTGCATTTTAGCCGCGTCGCTATCCGTGCACGTAACCTCATGCCCGATTTCCGCCAGGCATCCGCCCGTTACCAGACCTACGTAGCCCGCGCCAATCACTGAGATCTTCAATCCTGCTCTCCTTGAATTTCGCCCCGCCCCGGTGGCACCAAGGGCAACCATAAATTTTCATATACCCGGCGAGCGCCGCCAAGCGAAATGTTGCGCCGGCTTGCTGGTGCAGTCGTCCCTGTTGTGCTTCGGCGGGATTCGGTTGATAGTACAATTGTGGGACCCAGCCGACAACTTTTGCGCTGGGTGGAAGTCCGCGATGGACGAGGAAAGTCAGCAATGGAACTAGTCTGGGCCGCACTCGGCGCTGGCGCCATCTTTGCGATCTTTAGCCTCTTCGCATCGCGCCGGCGTTTCCAGACCCAGCAATCCTGGGCGCGGCGAAGGCTCACTTCCCGCATGGCCGAGGTCGAACGCGAGTCCCGCTTCGATCCCTCCGCCAGTGACTCGGAGCCCGCTCAATCGTTCATCGAGCAAGTGTGCGTCTTCAGCATGTCGCTTACCGAGCGCTTCTGGAATCAAACCCTCCAGGCGACTGCTGAGGAGATGGCCTTCATTCACGAAAATGGCGCCTTTCTGAGCACCGTGAAAATCGAGCGCGGACACAGCCACGTGATCGTGACCGTTGCCGAAGTTCTGCCGGAGCGCCGGGCCGCGGAGTGGCACATCCGCTCGTTCGAGTTGTTTCCCGGAAGCAGTTCGCTCAATCGCGGCGGGGTAATACTGTGGGAGCTGCGCACCGCAGAGCTGCCCGAGGCTTCCCATTCCTTCGGCTATCGCGGTGTGGAGCTTCGTTTCGAACAAAACTCGCTGGCCCTGTCGATTCGTGACTATCCCTCCGACGGCCATCCGGGCCGGAGCGAGCCGCATCGCAGATTGGTCGCGCGCATTCCGCTGGATGTGGGCCTACTCTCGCGCTTTCGAGTGACCGACCCAGCCGCGAATCCGCACGGGCCGGAAGGCGCCGCGAAGACCCAGGCACGATTTCCAGCCGACGCGCCGTCCATCTCGTTTTTCGAGCATATCGATGAGGAGGCGGGACTGGTGTGGCATCTCTGCCGTCAGGAGTTCATACGACGGGAGAGTTCGGCGCGCTCCGCAACCGTGGAAGGCCACGAAATTCGCCACCCCGCCTGACAAAATTGCTTGGCACCAGTCGCCAGGCCGCTCGCCCGGCAGGACTCAGCGATTGGGCGGACGAACCGGCAAGCCCGCCCATGCATTGAGCAGGCCCAAACTTTCGCGCGTCACTGCCAGCACGTCCTGGGTGGTATGCCACCAACGGCCCGGATCGTATGGATCGCCGGGTGAGCCGCGGACAATGGCTTGGAGATTTTTATCCGCCAGCGCTCGCCACAGCCGGCGCACCCGGCGGGTATGGGGAGGTGAGGTGACGATGATCGCCCGGTTCTTGTGGGTCTCGGCCAATTGATGGCTGATAACGTTCACCTCTTCCTCAGTATCGAATACCGGACTTTCGAGCATGTGGATGGCCGACTCGGGCACACCGGAATGCAACAGCACTTCGCGCGAATACACTTCTTCGCCCAAATAATGAATGCCCATCGGCGCAAGCTGCAGTGCGTAACTCTGCGTTGTGGTCACCCACACTTCTGGCGCGTAGCCGGCGCGGTAGAGTCGTGCTGCTTCCGCGGCGCGGTAGGGAAGTCCGCCGCTGAGGACCACGATGGCGTCGGCGGATTGCAGCGGATCTTCCACAATCAGCCAGTATCCGATGCCGCGAAAAACAACCATTCCGCTGGCTGCCAGGATCGCCAGCGCGCCCAGCAATATCGGCCAGCGCCGCTTTTTGCGGTGGGCCGCGTTGGCGGCGGCCGGTACGTTAGAGATTTCCTGCGTCGGTGAGGCTATGGCCGTCTCCGTCCCGTGATTATTCGCCTGGAGCGGTGAAGGTGCAACCGCGAGACTTTTTTCCGCCGCGGCGTCAGCTTTTCGTCAGCAAAAAACTTCCGATAATCAGCGCGTCGGCGCCCGAACAGAAATAGCTGCGCAGGGCATCCCTGGGGGTGACCACTAAGGGCTCGCCAAACAAATTGAACGACGTATTCACCACCACCGGCGCCGGCGAAGTTTGGCCGAATCGCTTCAGCAATCTCCACAGCAGCGGATTCGCGGACGGCGCCACCAGATGCAACCGCACCTGGCCGCCGGGCAAAAGGAAATTGCGAAAGGTCTCGCGATGTTCCGCGCGGACCGATCCGACGGTGGCCATGAAACGCCCAGCCAGCGAACATTGGAAGAACCGCGGCGCGTCTTCCTCAGGAATCGACAGCGCGAACGGACGGTAGGACTCGCGATGTTTCACGAAGTCGTTGAGATTTTCTTTAACGTAAGGAGCCCACGGGGAAGCCAGCAGGCTGCGGTTTCCGAGCGCGCGCGGCCCGAACTCCGCCGCTCCCTGAAACCATGCCACGATTTTTCCGGCCTCCAGCAGGCTAATCGCAGCGGCGATTTTGTGGTCGTCCGGATCGGTCCAGCGATAGGCGGCCTTGCAGTTGTCCAGGACCTGCTTGATCTCTTCGTTGCAGAAACGGGGACCCCAATCCAGGCCCAAGGCCGGAGCCACTCGCGGTTTCTTCTTGGTGCGGTGCCACGCCAGCCACGCCGCGCCCAGCGCCGTTCCTTCATTTCCCGCGGCGGGTTGAACGAAAACTTCCTCGAAGCCGCCTTGCTTCTCAACCGCGGCGACGATCAGCGGATTCAGAAACAATCCGCCCGCCAGGCACAGATTCTTCGCTCCGGTCTCCCGTCGCAGGCGGTCGAGAATTTCCAGCACCACCGTGGCGCACGCGCTTTGTACGCTGGCAGCAAGATTTGCGCGAACGCTCTCTTCAATCGGGCCTTCCGAGGGCCGCGACGCCTTCAGGCGGCGGTAAAACTCGTCCGAGAACGCGAGTTGGCCCGAATAGCCGGGCTGGAAAAATTTTGGATTCAAGTGCGGCCACACACTTTTCTTCGCTCGGAACATTTCCCGAAACAGGTCATGGAATACCGGCTCGCCGGTGAGCGCCAGCCATTGGGTTTTGTGCTCGTCCGATCGCGGCGTGAATCCCAGCAACTCGGTCACCTGGGTGTAGACCCACGGCAGCGAGTGCGGAAAATGCAGCCCGTGTAACTCGCGAATTTCACGGCCATCGCCGAGAGCCGCAAGGCCGCAGCGGCCATTGCCCACTTCATCCAGCGAAAGGATCAGCGCGCGATCGAAGGGCGAAGCGTAGAACGCGCTGGCGGCGTGGCACGACGCGTGGTCAAACTGCAGCAGTGGCCGGTGCGGCGCGCCTTCCAGCAGATTCAAGATGCGCAGATTATTGAGTTCGCGCGCCAGCTCGCCGAGCGCTTTGCTCTGATAGTAGCCGCTGGAGACCGGCGAGCGCAGCGCCATGCGAGTGCGAAATAGAGCCTGGCGCGCCCAGGCGCGGACCGGAAGGCTGCCGACGGCGACGCTGGCCACGTCCTGCCAGCCGATCCCGGCTGTGGCCAGACAGAAGGATATGGCTTCGCGTGGGATGCCCTGGCAGTGCCGCTGCCGCAGCAGCTTTCCTTCTTCGAACGCGGCCACAATTCCGTCTTCGCCCAGAAGCGCGGCGGCAGGATCGTGCGCCAGCGACGAGATGCCCAGGATGAACATATTTAAGAGATGGCTCGATGGAGTTTACTGCAGAAAGCGGCGATTTCAGCCGCCGGGCTTGACGCGCGAATCGCCGAACCGCGCCGGAAAAACACGGTCAGCGGCTGACGTCCTGCCGCGCCGTTTGCCCGCGGGTCAATAGTCCGCGCAGACCCATCAGCAGCAGCCGCGGCTGGCTCTTGCAAATGTGCCACAGGACGGTCATGGCATCGTCGCGCGAATACTGGCTCAGGGAGCGCCGCGCTGAATCGTTCAGCAGATCCACCAGGCGGCTGTAGTCCGCTTGCTGAAAATGGTGCAGTGATTTTCGGAGCAGCAAATGGGTATCCAACTCGCGGCGGAGCGAACGCAACTCCGGGTTCTGTTTCTTGCCCAGGATCGATTTGGCCACCCCGATCGCTCCGCGAAAACCGGTGACGATTCCGCCCACGGTGGTGACTTTCACCTGCCCGGCCGCGTCGCCTACCAGATAAATTTCGCCGGCACCAAACTCGCGGCGCACAGGAGTCCAGCGCCGATACACAGGAATGCGGGCGCCCTGAAATCCTACCGGCTCAAAATTTCGTTTTTGCATGAAACGTTCCAGATGCTGGCGGGTTTCCACACCGGAAACGCCAATCAGTCCCAGAGCGCCGTGGGTTTTCGATTCCGGAATCAGCCAATAGAAATAAGGGGTATCCTGCGGCACGAACCAAACCCGCACCGTGTGCGGAGCCATATCCTTGGGCAGCGGAACGATGGCTTGAATCAGCGGAACGGTTTCCTGCTGCGGCCAACCGCCGGAGTGTGCCACGCGGCTGGTGCTGCCGTCCCCGCCGACCAGGGTATCGGCGTCGACTTCCTCCCGGCTTCCGTCCGCGACGCGGGTAAAGTCCAACGACATGCCGCCGGACGTAGGCCGAACACCCTGAAATTTTCTTCCGAAATTAATTTGCGCGCCGGCGCTCTGCGCCAGGGCCGCCAGACTCTTCACCAGGGAGGAGCGCTCGATAATCAGGTCGGGCTGATTCAGTTCGACCGTGGCGGCGCGCCCATCGGTAAATAATTCGAAGCGCCGAATCTCATTGACGATCGATGCTTCCGCCGCCGGGCCCAGCAAATCCCGCATCCGGTGGGTGACGATCAGCGCACGCGACGCGGGATCGAGGGTCGGCGATCCTTCGTACACTCGCACCGGCACTCCCTCGCGCGCCAGCATCGCCGCGGTGTAAAGTCCGGCGGCCGAGCCTCCTACAATGGTGACGGGATGCTTGCGGGATGGAAGTTGAGTTCGCGATTGCAGTTTCTGCCCTTGCACTTCCAACTAACTCACCACCTGGAGGGGCGAAGTTGCCGCTCAGTCTTGAAGCGAAAAAATTCAGTGTAAGGATTGCTAACGTGATGCAGCTAGACCCGGTTCTGTTGGTGAACCCAGCCGCAACAGGCTCCCGAAAACTTCTCACACAACCCCGCGAAAGTATAGCGTACCCGCCGGATTCCTCCAATCGCGGCGGAGTGTCGGCCAACACCGAAGTATGTCACTGTTTCGCTTTGGAACTGAGGCAGACCGGGCCGTTTTTGAGTCTGCGCTATTTTTTTCGACAAATGATACTGCAGTTCGCGATTGTCCTTTGGTGGGCGTTCATTTCAAACGAAGTTTGGTGGCAATCTGATGGAGCGCCGGCTAGGGGCCGGACGCGGATCGCAAAAGCAAGAAAGCGTTGGGCACCCCCCAAAGGTAGAACAGCGGGTTGGGCGGGGTACTCACGGTACCGTGCACACCCTCCATGCGGCCAATGTGAATATTTGATGAATATTTTGTTTCAATTGTGCCAGCGCAGCGTATAAGTTTGTGCCCTTGGGCACGGAACGCCGCCTGCCAGTTTTGCGATGAAACGGTCGAGTAGGGGCCTCGCGAATTGGAAACATATTCCAAAGGGGGTAGGGCATGATTCGAGAACATCTCAAGTGGATGATGGTGCTGGTAGTCGCCGCGAATCTCGCGGTCGCGGGACCCATGATGACGGTTGGCGCTCAGGGAGTGAGCGACTCTGCGGCGCATTTCAAGACGACAACGCCGATCAAGCACGTGGTAATCATCTTTCAGGAAAACGAATCCTTCGATCACTATTTCGGAACTTATCCGAAGGCAGCCAATCCTGCCAACGAAACGTCCTTCGTCGCTCTGCCGGGTACGCCGGCGGTGAACGGCCTAAACACCGGTCTGATATCGAACAATCCTAACGCACCAACTGCGTCGCCCTTCCGGCTCGATCCCAGCCAGAATTACACCTGCGATCAGACCCACTATTACTCGCCCGAACAGCAAGCGTTCGACTCCGGGCTGATGGACAAGTTCCCTGAGTTCACCGGCGTCGCCTGCACCACCTATCCATCGCTGGCGTCGTATGGAGCCGGTGTGGTGATGGGCTACTATGACGGCAACACGGTAACCGCGCTGTGGAACTACGCGCAGCATTTTGCGATGAGCGACAATTTCCACGGCTCGACGTTCGGCCCTTCCGCGGTGGGTGCGGTCAACCTGGCTTCGGGCATGACCGGCGGCATCAACTTCTCCAAGGATGATTCCTACGGCGATCTTGCTTCCGACGTGGTGGGCACCACCATGGTGGGAGATCCCGACCCGTGGTACGAGGATTGCGTTAGCTACGATCAGGTGGGTCTCAGCGGCAAGAACATCGGGGACTTACTGAACGCGAAAAATATTTCGTGGGGATGGTTCCAGGGAGGCTTCACCGCTTCCACGCCGTATGTTCCCGCGGAGGGCAGCACAGCGGCCACTCCCGCAACATGCACTACCACGACCAACCGCCTTGACGGCACGCCCGAAACGGCCTATGCCGGCTACCACAATCCGTTTCAGTTCTACGCCAGCACCAACAATCAGCACCACATCCCTCCCGCCAACCTGGCGGAAGTGGGGAACAACGGTCCGGCGAATCACATTTATGACCTGACTTATTTCTGGCAAGCGGCGTATTCCGGAAATCTGCCCGCGGTCACTTTCTTGAAGGCGGCTCGCGCGCAAGATGGCCACCCGAGCAATTCGTCGCCCCTCGACGAACAGCAGTGGCTCACCAATACCATCAACAAACTGCAGTCGCTGCCGGATTGGAGCGAAACAGCGGTGTTCATTGCGTGGGACGATTCCGACGGATGGTACGACCACGTCATTGGACCGATCATGAACCAGTCGGCCACATCGGCTGACAAACTGACCGGTGTGGGCTTCTGCGGTACCGGCGCCAGTTCGCTGGCGGGCATACAAGCACGCTGCGGCTATGGTCCGCGGTTGCCGCTGGTGGTGGTGTCTCCGTACGCGAAGCAAAACTTCGTGGATGATGCGGTGCTGGATCAGACTTCCATTACTCGATTCATTGAGGACAATTGGGGGCTGGGACGCATTGGCGGCGGATCGTTCGACGCTATCGCTGGCGACGCATCGCCGATGTTTGACTTCACGCACCGGCGCCACGATCGGGTGTTCCTGAATACCACTACTGGAACACTGGTGGCCGTTCAAAACCTACCGTAACGGAGCGCGATCACAAATTCACGCCAGAGGGCTGGATCGGATCCTGATCTTTCGGGAGGGTCCGGCCCTTTTTGGCAAATGGCGGCGGTAACTTGATTTCGCCGATGAGTGCTATTCGCCCTCCTCGGTGCTGATGCACACATCGACGCCGTGCACCAGACAGGTGTCGGATTGCTGGTGCACGTCGCGGCGCACCGATTTCAACTTCATCAGGCCGCCGCGGGTCATCGCTGCCTTCCGTAGCGGCTCGCGTTGGGCATCACGCATGCTGGTGCAGGAATAGATGGCCACCGGGGTCACCACCTCCGCGAGAAATTGGCGGCCGTGGCGGGTTATCCTGATCATCAAGCCAATGCCGAGGTTTGGCGTGGTGGCCATAGTCAGCGGGACCACCAGGCAGCCGCCATCGCGTAGCCGATCCAGCCATAGCGGGTTTGGATGTGTCACTCCCGCGTTGATCAGCATCGCGTCGCAAGGGCCCGGATCAAAGGTCGCGCCGTCGCCCGCAAACACCGATGCGTTCGGATAGTCGGAAGGATTTTTCTTCGCGCGTGCCGCCAGATCCGGGCTCGC
>Ga0182024_10005648_pt1 | contig 27922 bp, 20 predicted proteins | sample P32metaG_FD_120480 | JGI IMG/M metagenome (GOLD analysis project Ga0182024, IMG submission 120480) | Permafrost microbial communities from Stordalen Mire, Sweden - P3-2 metaG (Illumina Assembly) | ecosystem: Environmental > Terrestrial > Soil > Wetlands > Permafrost | place: Sweden: Stordalen...
CCCGCAAGTTTCGCGCGGCCATAGTCCTCCAGCGGTCGCGGAACTGTGGAGTCGTCCACCGGGTTGCGGTCGGGAGCTCCGAAGACGGCGCTTGATGACATATGCACGACCTTCCGAACCTTGGCCGCGAGGGACGCCTCGAGCAATTGCCTCGTGCCGTCGCGATTGACGCTCCAGAAGGCGGCGTTGTCCTTCGCGAGCGGCACGAGCGCGACGTTGTGATGCACCACGCTGGCGCCCTCCAGCGCACGTCGTACGGCGCCGAGGTCTCGGATATCCCCGCGCACCATCTCGACCTCCGCCGGGCGCTCCTCGGCATCGTTGATATCGAATATTCGGACGCGCCGGCCGGCGCAGTGCAGGCGCTGGACGAGCCGCGTGCCGAAGTACCCAGCACCACCCGTGACGAGATGTAGCTCGCTCATCGACCGCGCGCCTCCGCTACACGGACTGTCCGTTGTCCAGCATCCAGCGGATCGAGCGGCGCATTCCCTCCTCGAGTTCGACCTTCGGGTCGTAGCCGAGCTCCCGCTCCGCCTTGGCGACGGTGCAGGCGATCGTCTTGTTCATCTCGGAGAGGACGTGGACCTTCTGCTGATAGATCCCCAGCGACTGCAAGACCTTGTCGACGACCCAAGCGACGCCGCTCGCCATCCCGGGGAGTTTCATCCTTTCATGCGAGCACGGGACGCCGAAATCCCGCTCGAGCACCCGCTCGATCGTGTCGACGATCTCCATCATCGGGTAGGGGCGGCGGTCCGCGATCCAGTAGACGTTCCCCCGCGCACGCTCGACTCGCTCGCAGAGGAGGAGCCCCTGGCAGATGTTGTCGACGTACGCCATCGACCTGCGGTTGTCGCCCGGGCCCACGATGGGCGCGTTGCCTTTTTTGATCATCGTGAAGAAGAGCGCCTGTCGCGCGGGCTGGCCCGGGCCGTAGAACCACGGCGGGCGGATCACGACCGTCTCGAGGCCGGCTCCGTCGGCGGACCGCACCATCTGCTCCGCGAGCATCTTGCTCTTGCCGTAGCCCATGTACGGGTTGTACGCGGCCGATTCGTCGAACACGTCACCCTTGGACGGGTTCGTCCCGATCGGCGAGTTGGAGGACACGTGCACAAAGCGACGAATGCTCGCGCGCTTGGCGCCCTCCACCAGGCGCCCGGTCCCCTCGACGTTGACGCGCATGAACTGCCGCGTCCCCTGCGTCGGGTGGATGACGCCCGCACAGTGGAAGAGCGTGGCGCCACCCGCCCCGTCGAGAAATGCGCTCACCGAGGCGTCCTCGGCGAGGTCACCTTCGACGACCTCGACGCCCTTGCCGAGTCTGCGAAGTGCGGAGACGTCGCTCCCGCGCAGAACGAGGCAGCGCAGGCGGCGATCCGGCGAAGGCGACGCGAGCGAAGGCACCTCGGGCAGGCCTTGAAGGAGAGCCTCGACGAGGCGCGTCCCCAGCCATCCGGGAGCGCCGGTCACGAGCGCGAGGGGAGCGATCATGCGCGAAGGGATTCCTTGAAGTGGATTGCGTTTCGGCGAGCAAACGCCATGACGCTGCCCTGCGGGTTCACGCCGGGTGAGTCGGGGAGCATGCTGGCGTCGTTCACGTAGAGGTTGTGGTAGCCGTGCACTTTGCCGAACGAGTTCGCCGCGCAGCGATCGCGCCGCTCGCCGATCGGACAAGACGAGAACGCGTGGACCGTCGTGAGGCTGAGGGCAGAGAGCGGCAGCCGCTCGTCGAGCCAGCGGATGGCCTCGACCTCGCTCCGGATCGTCGACAGCCCCTGTACAGTGGGGTGCACGCGTTCGGCGCCCGCGGCGAGAAGCAGCGTCGCAAGCCTCGCGAGCCCCTTGCTCAGGTTGATCCCGTCCTCGTGGGACAGCTCGTATCGCAGCACGGGCGCTCCGTCTCCGAGGAGCGACGGCCGGACGGAGCCCCGCCCGCTCCCCCGCACCGCCACGTAGTACGACGCCATTTGACGGTACTGCCCCATGGCGTCTCGCGTATCGGGCCAATTGTCGCTGAGGAGCATCGCGAGGTGCCCGGGCGTGAAGAATGCGCCGCCCATCGAGATCTCGGGCCAGAACTCCTTCACTTGCAGGAGCGGAAGCACGCTGTCCTGGGCGTCGATGATCTCGGGGAAGTAGGCGGCCACCTTGAGCATGGGGTGGATGCGGAGCGAGTCGCCCACGTGGTGTTTGATGCCGCTCCGTCGCAACAGGGCCGGTGTCTCCGTCGGTCCGGCGCACACGAACACGTGCTCGGCATCGATGCGAACGAGCTCCCGGGCGCCGTTCTCGCGCCGTAACGTGGCGAGCACGCCCGTCGCCCGATCGCCCTCGAGAACCAGGCGTTCGACGGCGCAGTCCGTCACTACCTTCGCGCCTGCCGCCTGCGCCCGGGGGATCACGCTTCGGCTCATCCCCTGCTTCGCACCTGTCGGGCACCCAGCCGCGCACTGGTTGGTGCTTTTGCAACCGGGAGCGGCGCGGGGCACTTGCTGGGAGGCCCACCCCATCGCCTCGATGCCCCGGGAGAACGCCTCCGTGCTCTTGGGCAGCGGGCCGCCGTACGCCGATACGTCGAGCCACTTCTCGGCGTGGTCGAAGTGGTCGGCGAGCTCGTTGGGCGACGCTTCGGCGAGGTCGAACTGCGCCTTCCACCGGAGGAGGACCTCCCGCGGGGTCCTGTGCCAGAAGCCGCTGTTGATCTCCGTACTCCCGCCGAGGCAGGCCCCCTCGACATATCCAATAGGGACGCGGCCCAGAATGGGTGTCATCCCGCGACGCCGGTACATCTTCCGCATCGCCGCGACCGACCCCTGCCCGTATGCCGCCGCCGGCCAGCGCGAGCCTTCTTCGAGGACGCACACGTCTATCCCGGCGTTGGCAAGCTCCAGCGCCGTCACCGCACCGCCCGCGCCGGAACCCACGACGAGCACCTCCACGCGTCCGGCGTCACGCATTCGCGACGAGCTCCAGCCCACGGCGTGGTTTCGTGATGGCCTCGCACCGGTCGTAATACGCGAGGAGCGCAGTCGACCGCGCCGGGCGAAAGAGCTGCCGGAGCAGGCCGATGGGGCCGAAGGCCCACGAGTGCATCGCCGCCTGCCGCCGGGCTACGCCGAGCCCGCAGAAGCTCCGCAGGTAACGGAGTCGCACGTAGATGCGGAATGCGACCATCCCCGCATCGTAGAGAAAGGCGAGGCGCGCGGGCAGCGCTCGCATCTCCTCGGCGACGAACGCAGCGACGTAGTCGACCGAGGCTCGGTCGACCATGTCGGGCTCTTTCGAGAGCAGCGCTTCGACGAGGGCGACGTCAAACTCAGACGCCGGCGGTCCGGGCCGCGGGGGATCGAGCTCGGCGATCCTATGAATGGGTACGCCTTGCTCGTACGTCGCGTTGGACGACGAGCGAGCGGCACGGGCGATGGCGGCGGTCGCGCCGATCTCCACGCCGTAAAAGAGAACGGCCCCGGCCCCCCAGAGCGTAACCGGGACATAGAAAGTGAGGTGCACGAGGAACGCGAAGCCGAGCGCTGTCGCGGCCGGGATCCCTTGCGCTACGAGGGCCTGTGAGCAGAAGAAGTGAAACGAGCCAACGAACCCCGGGCTGGATGGGAAGAGGATCCCAAGGTTCGTCACGCTCATCGCCGTGAGCGCCGGCGCCAGCTGCAGCTCGAGCCCGAAGGCCGGAAGGATGAACGCGAACATGGCCGACTCGAGGAGCCACACGAGCAGGCTGTATGCGCCGATGACCACTAGGTCGCGCGGCCGACGCAGGCAGGCGCCCGCGGCGGTGACGCTCATTGCGAAGGCGACGACCCGGTCCCGCCATCGAGGGCGCAGGGACGCGGAGACTCGTGACGCAAGGGAGACCAGAAAGCTCGGCAAGACTACAGCGACCAGAAGCAACGCGAGCGCCACTCCGAACACGAGCGAGCCCACGCGCGCGACGTCCCACATCCACTGCGGGCGGGCAGGCAGGGTCGCAGTCCCGATGAGTAGGAGCACCAGGATCGCGATCCCGTCGAGGAGCCGCTCGATGAACGTGATAGTGAGCGACTGCGTCAGCGGAATGCCCGTGAGTTTGGCGAGCATGCCCGCCCGGACGAACTCGCCGAGCCGTGCCGGGAACACGTTGTTGCTCGCGTAGCCGACGACCACGACGTTGCTCGCCGTCGCCAGCGAGAGCGTCGATTCCCGGCGAACGAGAACGCGGAGCCTTTGGCCGCGCACCAACTGCCCCGCCAGGTAGGCCGCGGTCGCGGCCGGGACCCACGGCAGAAGCCTGGCGCTCCGTAAGGACCTCAGGACCGACGCGAAGTCGAGGTGCCGCATCGCGAGACCCACGAACATGGCGCTCGCGGCGAGCCCGACGATCGCCACCGCGACCCGCTGTGACCCCGCGCTCGCCACCTCTCGCCTATACCCGTGCCAGGTCATTTTCGAAACGAATCGGCTCGAGGGACGGCTCCACCCAGTCCTCCTGTCGCAGCATCGCAGCCTTCCGGCGGCTTGCGCGTCCAGGCGGTCGGCCCTCCGATGCTCACTCGATCTACGCAGTAGTTCGCGACGACGAACGTGCGCAAAAAATCGTAGCTCATGAGGGATCGATTCCCCATGCTCGTTGGGGAGTCGAAGATCACCGCCGGCGTCTCGTTTTGGAGCTCCGCCAGCAGGATGTCGCGCGATCCAGGGGCGGCGCGCGCGTCTTCTATCGCCCTGGCGTCATCCACCCACGGGACGTAACCCGCCACGAAGGTCGTGAAGACGTAGCGCGACGCCGAGCGCCGATTGCAGGCCGTGTACGGTGCCGGATCGAATCCCCAAATGAAGATGGAATCCGTTGGCTTCGTCCGTGCTTGCAAGAACCTGCAGATCGGCCAATCCTGTGTGTAGAACATGGCTCGCACCTCGGGGTTCGCGACGAACTCCCTGCTCTTGCACCACCATCCTATCTGAACGACCGCTGCCAGAGGCAGAAGCACGGCCGATCGAGCGAGTAGAGATCGAAGGGGGAAACGTCTCGTCTGCAAAGAAGGGCGCGTCGTCACGCGGTCGATCACGACGCCGAGCAAGAGCGCCGCCCAGGGGACGACCACGAGGTAATAGTGTCCGAAGTTTCGAAGGGAACTGTTCGCAGCGAGGAGAGACGCACCTACGTTTGTCACGACCGTGGCATCGAAGCCTTGCTCCGAATACACGCGCTTCCAGTCACGAGGACGTCCGGCGCGTGCCCCGGCGCGTGCCAAGAGAAGCGAGACACCCCAGCCGAGCAGTGGCGCCCCCACGAGGAGCAAGTCGAAGTGACCGAGGAATGCGTCTTGAAGGAATCGGCTCCGCTCTGCGCCTCGTATCGCGGGCCCGTAAACCGAGAGGTTGTAGGTAATCGTGTAATAGTAAAAAGTGGATAGCTCGTGCGCGATCGCATACCTAGCGAGCACGATCCCAAGTGGGGCGAAGACCCCGAGCGCGAACGCGGCGACGAGCCCCCATCGAAAAGTGCGCGAGAGCTCTCTGCGCTCGGCAGCGGCGGCGATCACCCAAACCCCAAATGGCGCGAGCGCAGCGACGCCGACCTGTTTGCTCAAACTTCCCAGCATGAGTGCCGCGCCGCCGAGGGCAACCAGCGCGAGGTTCGGCCTTCGGGATCGGTTACGCAGGGCTACGGTCAGACACAGAAGAGCCAACATTCCGAAGACGTTGACGACGTGTTCGCCTCCGAACCCAAGACCATCCCCGAGGAACATGCTGGTCGCGCACGCCCCGAAGTAAATGAGGCAAAATATAGCGCCCGCCATGGCGCGGCGGGCCACACACGCGGCGGCGAACCCAAAGCCCATCGTCAGAAGCATCGCGAGGAGGGTCAGCGCTCGCATCGGCGTCCAAGTGCCGTATCCGGAGATCTTCACTGCGAGAGCAACGATCCAGTAAAAGACCGGACCGCGGTGACTCACGGCGTCGACGTAAGGTAGACAATGCCCCTCCAGCATTCGCCGCGCAAAGGCCAAGGCGTACCCCTCGTCCCACTTGTGAAGCATCGCGCCTCGCGGACGCATGAAGAGGAGGTTCGCCGAGATCGTGAGCACCACCGCGTAACCGCACGCGAACGTGATCGGCAGCCCGCAGATCCAGCGCGTGCGCGCTTTCCAGGCCCAGCTGAGTAAACTGTGCAGGCGATCACGCATCGGAGGGCGGAGGTGCGTTCCGCACCCACTGTGCCCGTCGGCCAGGATACACCCAGGTCGAGCAGACCGCGCGTGACTGCTTGCGCGGTCGAATGTGAACCCAGAGGCTATTGCGGCCCGCGCCCGTCTCCGCTTCGCCGCCGAGTACGAGGGAGCGCCGACCGGCTATCGCGACTCTAGAAGAGAGACGCGAAGCAAGACTGTTGCTGCGAGTCCTCCAGCGAGGCGCCGAGATCCGTGGACGGGGTCGCGGTGGCGGTCGTGTCTTTATTGACGAGACCGATCACGAAGTCGGCGAATGCGCAATCGCCGCCGTCCACGCCGCCGCCCTCCACCACGCCAGTATCGGCAGCATGGGCGTCCGCCTTCGAGCCGTCCGAACCACCGTCGGTGGACGGACCCGTGGACGGTGGGCTGCTACTGCTACTGCAGCCTGTCGCCATCAAACCCGCCAGGGCGAGCGCAACCATCAAATAGCGAAGATTGGGCATGGCTGACCTCAAGTACCGTTTCCGTTCGCGCCCTGGTTCGGGGTCGTGATGTACGGGAACGTCGCGTCGAACTGGACCGACGCCTGGTCAACGCCATCCGTGAAGAAGACCGGGGTACTCGCGCCGCCGTCGGTTACCGCGTTGTTGTAGGCCGGGTTTCCGCTCGGGAGGAGGTACCCTTCCACGACGTCAAGGGCGAGATCGACCACGTCGTCGATGGGCCTTCGGCCATTCGGGAAGCCATAAGGGTCGCAGCTCGTCGCGGGCGCGTAGGGTGTGAGCGACGCCGTGTTGAGTGCGCCTTCGCTGAAGCACAACGCCGCGCCGAGACGGTTTTGACTGCCGGCGGGCGTAGGGCCGGTGGTCACGGTCGCTTCGGTGTTGGTGTTGAGGTGGATGTACTCCGCCGGAATGACGGTCTTGCCCTTCGGGAAGGCGTTGATTGGGGCGAGGCCGGTTAGGAAGGCTGCCACAAGGTCCGTGCGGGGGAACACAGTGGGCTGAAAGTCCGTCCCAAAGACGACGTCGATGATGGCGGGCAGCGTCGGATACTCGACATACTTGCCAAAGTTTGCCACGTCGCCCGTAGGCTCGCTCGAGTTCCAGTGATCCTTGTCGGGGAGGCCGATGACGACCTCATTTACAAGGGGGTTGCCCAGACGCGAGACCTGCGTCCACGCGCCGCCTTCGTGGGATGGCTCCACGTACGTCGCGGCCGGGTTCACGACGCGCGCCTGCCGAACGCTCGCGGTGGACCAGACGCCGATGACAGGCTGGGTCGCAGACTGAACGATGCAGTCACGCGGGAGCTCGATGGCGATGGTCGTGACGCTCTTTGCGGCGAGCGGGTTGGGGACCGCAGCGAAGCCACCTACCGCGACGCCGCCGTTTGTGACGACGGTCGCCGGGGCGTCGATGAGGTCGAAGGTCGGCCCGAGGTTGACCGCGAACGGTTCCGAGCGCTGACCGACGAAGACCTGCGCCTTCGTGGCGTCTTTGGCCGTGCAGCCGGGAATCGAGACGCCGCTATAGATGAAGTTCTTGGCATACGCCGCATAATCCGAGACCAATGCCGGCGACGGGGCTGTCGGAGAACCGAGGCTGGCCGACGTGCCGAACGACTTGGCGCCGACATTGTCGGCCGGCTTGTTGAAGCTCGTCCCGCCACCGGGGTTATCGAGCAGCTTCGCAGCACTGCCGCGGCGCGGGCCCTTAACGAGGCCGACAGAGTAAGTCTCAATCACGTTGAGCGCGCTGGCATTGCCCGTGATGGCTGCGTTCGGAATGAGTCCGACGTTGTAGAACGGAACCGCGACCGATTGCTGCCCCCCGTCGGGGCCTATCGGAAGGGTGATTCCCGCGTTCTTCGTCCCGCCGAGCACCGTCTTGAACTGAAACTGGAACGTGAAGTCCTCGACCCCGTCCCCGTTGTTGTCGATCAAGATCTCGTAGAGGGCGTCCGGGTCCATCTGAAAGTAGTTGGGACCTGCGAACGCGTCTTGGAAGGGCTGGTAGTTCGCAATGAGCGTGACCATGCCGGCGTGGCCTGCCTCGTAGCTCTCGAACGCGTACACGTCCGTACCGTCGACCTTGGGGTTTTTGGTGATGAATGGCGCCTCTCGGTGGCTCGAGGCCTGCGCCAAGGTCGGTGCGACAGCGAGCGCGCCGAATGACAGCGCCCCGACGACAGTTCTAAGCCTCATGTCCTAGTCCTTTCCAATACATCGTGTCGAACAGACGCATAGGTGGTCGGCGGACCACCTTCTGGAGAGTTATGGTACCGCGGACCACCTGCTGAAGAGTGAACGCGCGGTGCCCCCTATCGGATCGCCATGTCGTGAGATCTCGAGCATAAATTGCGATCCGAGAAGAGCACACGTGCGTTATATCGAAGACCAATGAGCTCGCATAGTGCGTCTGCTAGGTTTTTGCGCCTCAAGCTGAAGCGAAGAACGGCGTCGTTCGCGATGCTCGTCGCGAGCTCTAGCACCGTAATGACGGCTTGCGGCAAGAAGAGGGCGGAGGAGGCGGCCCCTACCACAAGCGCAACGACCTCAGCTTCATCTTCCGCCGCATCCGCTACGGTCGCAAGCGGCACGGCGACTCCACCGCCTCCTGCGGCACCGAATGGGGCAAACAACCCGAGTGCGGATCCAATGGCCACGATGTTCGGAACCATGGCGACAGAGCTCAAGAATCGTCCCGGCATTCACCCATCGGTCGATGACGGCTTCGCGGCTTTCGCCAAGGCGGGTGTGCCCATAAGCGCGCCCAAGCAGTCGCTCGGCACGACCTACAAGGCCTCGTACTGCTCGCACGGCCTCACGGATACGCAGGACCTGTCTGTGCTGCTCTGCGAATACCCGGATGATGCGCGGGCGACGGCGGGGCTGGCCGAGTCGAAGAAGCTCTTTCCTGGCCTTAACGCGCGGCAAACCTGGTCGCACAAGTCTCTCGTGATGGCGACCATCTTTCAAGATCCCAAACTCGTTGCTTCGGCGATGCCAAAGCAAAAGAAGATCCTCGCAACATTCAACACACTCTGAGTGCGTGGCTCAGAAGATCTTTACGACGAAGGCGCGCTCCACAAGCCATATGCTCGCGACGGCGGCGATGACGACAGACCCGCTGACGAGCCCGACGACGCGGTAAAGTGGGCTCCGGCGGGCAAGGTATGCGAGCGGCAGAAACGCCGCGACGACGCACATCTGCCCAATCTCCACGCCGCAGTTGAAACCGAAGAGCGTGAGAACGAGGTTCGTCCGCGGCAGTCCAAGGTCCATCAGGGTCGCGCTGAAACCGAACCCGTGCAGGAGCCCGAGCGCGAAGGCCGCGGTCCAGCGGTCCTCGTCGAGGACTCGAATCAGATTGTTGACGGCGGCGAGGACGACCGACGCCGCGATGCCGGATTCGACGAAGCGGCTCGGGAGACGCAACACATTCAGCGCAGACAACGTCAGGGTGATCGAGTGCGCGAGCGTGAACGACGTCACGATCTTGAGTACGTCGACGAGCGCGACGCGAAAGTTCTGGGCGGGCACCCATTCCTTCCCTCTTCGAACGAGCACGGACGGAAGGAGGAGAGCGATGAGAAAGAGCAGGTGGTCGATGCCGGCGAAGATGTGATGAACGCCGAGCCGAATGGCTGCGGCGAGCTGGTGGCCGGGGGCCAGGCTCGTCTGCTCGAACTTCTGACGCCGGTCCTGCGGGGTGAAGATGGCCGTACGCGTCCCGGCGCCGTCATCGACGCGAACGATGCCGTGATGCTGTGGGTCGAAGTCGAAAAAGAGCTCGTAGTCGACGTCCAGGGTCTTGGGCTCGGCCGGACACTGTGCGTCGAACAAGAGGACTGCATACGTTCCGTCGGAGTGGCTCGCGACTTGAAGGTCGCGGAGCACGTTGGGGCAAAGGGCGTCTCCGGCGCGGACCGTGAGATGCCCGAGCGCGAAGCTCGCGATCTCGTCCTTTCGCGCGCGCAGCTCGCCCCACGTCACCGATCCGTTCGCGTCCCGATCGAGCCCCATCGCGTAGTCTAGATCGCGGATCGCGACATCCCAGCGTCCGTCGATGCGCGCGCCCCGCACCGTCAACGTGAGGTAACTGTCGCTCGGCTTGTGGGCCTCGGCTCGTCGCGCGAGGACGAGCGTCAGGAAGAAAAGGGCGAACGCGAAGAGCCAAACGGCGGGACGGGAAGAGCGCGCTGTCTTCATTTCGACAGACTCCGCACCTTCGCCGCGAGCGCGAGAATGCGTGGGTCTTGCATGTGCCAGGTCTCCAGAAACTCGAGCGCCGGCGCAGCCGCCTTCGGTTCCTTTGCGACAAAGGCAGCATCGAGCAGGACGCGCACGTCCCAAGGCTCGCGCTGCACGTCCCAATTCGCGCGCGCGAGGGCGAGCGCGGCCTTGGGGTTCTCCTCGAGCCCGAGAATGAAGCGTGCCTCCTCCCTCCGATGCACGGCATCTCCGCGCAGATGGCTCGCATCGAAGCGGTCGCGAAGGAGCTCTGCATGCGCCACTGCGTCTCTTGCGCGGATCCGCGCCTCGGCGAGCGCGAGGCGAAGGAGGAGATTGTCGTTGTCGGTCCGCCCATGCAGGAGCTTCTCGACTTCGGCGGGGCGATCGAGATCGAGCAAGAGGTCCGCGTAGACCGAAAGAACGTAGGGGTCATCTGGGTCAAGGGTCAGCGCGTCGCGAAAGTGCCGCTCGGCGTCCGCGTCGCGACCGAGCCGCACGGCGATCTCGCCAAGCGTCGACACTACCCACTCGTTTTCTGCGGGCGAGAGCCCCGGCGAGCGCCCCATCACGGTTCGGAGCCGGTCGTACGCGGGGCCGGCCGATCCGGTGACCGCATCGATCGCGGTCTCGCACACCGCGAAGACGAGTTCGGGCGCGAGCTTCGGCAGCGGCTGGCAACTTGCCTTTGCCTCGTCATACCGCCCCTTCACCGCCAGCACGACCGAGCGCGTGATCCACGCTTGGGCGTTGTCCGGGTCGAGGACGATGACGCGGTCGAGGTCGACCAGGGCGCGATCGAAGTCGTGCACCGATTGGCGAAGAGTCGCGCGGAGCACGAGCACCTCCGGGGGCGGGGACGGCATTTCCCAGAACGCCCTCAGCGCGGCCTGCGCATAGCTCAGAAAGCGTGGATCGGACCGCGCCCGAGAAAGCTCCACGTCGAGGCGCGCGAGGCTGACGGCCGTGCGAAGGTCGTTCGGGTTCACCGCGAGGATCCGCCTTAAGCGATCTTGCTCGCGCTCTCGAGGGTCACTCGCACCGAGAGGCAGGCGCTCTAGGACCTCGGTGTCCGCCGCGGGGATACGCGGTACGTCGGCTCCTCTGGCGGGACGAAAGCAGATCGCGCCGACGAGAACGAGAATCCCCGCAGCGCCGAAGACGAAGTAGGAGGACTTCATGCGCGCAGCCCCTCAGAAGGAGCCATGCAGACTATACGTCCAAGACGACGCGTCGGTGGCACGTCGACTCTCCAAGACCCTCTCGCTGGGCCGAGCAGGCTAGCTCATCCTGCGGTCCAGCCGACGCCGCCCGTGCTCAACGTACCGGATAGAACCTCTTCACGAAGAAGATGGCGGTCATTGCCCACGCGACCATGAGGACGAACCTTCGAACATGCGGAGGGGCGAGCTTTCGAGCGAACGCGGCGCCGAAGTATCCGCCTGCGACCGCGCCAAGAGCCATCGTCGCGGCGGCCGTCCATTCCACAGCCCCCGCGATCACGAACGCGACGACGCTGATGCCGTTGATGATGGCGCCCAGCATTACCTTCGCGGCGTTCATCTCGTGGATCTTCGTCATTCCGAGCAGTGAGAGCGCAGCAAGCAAGAGGATGCTGACGCCGCCTCCAAAGTACCCCCCGTAAATGGCGATCACGATCTCGAGCGCTACGACGATACCGATGGGGACAGGCGTCTCATTTGGCTTTCGCGAAGCCCTTAGCCACGCCGTAAAGTGGGGCCCAGCTGTAAACAAAAGCGTCGCCGCGAGGAGCAAGTACGGCACGAGGCGGACGAACGTAGCGTCGGAGGTTCGCAAGAGCAGCACGGCCCCCAAAAGCCCGCCGACGAAGCTCGTGCCTGCAAGCGAAAGGAGTACCGGCGATCGAATCGCTCTGAACTCACGTCGATACGCGAGTCCGCTCGAGACGCTCGCCGGCCAGAGCCCGACCGTGCTCGTTGCGTTCGCCATCACCGGCGGTACGCCGACAAAAAGGAGCATCGGGAACGTGAGGAAGCTTCCACCCCCTGCGACCGAATTTAGCGCGCCGGCCACTCCGGACGTGACGAGAAGGGCGAGCGCGCGCGTGAGCGTCATCTTCGATCAGACTCCGACCATCATATCTCGCGTGGGTCGGCGTCACAAGGAACCGGCGAGCGACAGGGACTTCGACCCCGCCTCGGCGCGTGGCATGATGGTGCCGATGCCCCGGCCGCCGTCTTTGCCACCGTCGTCGCCGTTCCTTGACGACTCTGACCGCGGAGCGAGGCGTCTGTCGTCGATCAGCGAGCCTCCCACGGCTCTCATCCGCGATTCGTCGTCGCTTCGAAGGGCGCGAAGCATCATCGAGGTCGTACCGAAGCTCGCCTTCGTCGTGACTTCCGAATCTCATCACGGCGAGCGGACGGTCGTTCACGAAGGCGAGATCTGCCGCATCGGCACGCACTCGTCGAACCACGTCGTCCTCCGCGATCCGGCCGTCTCGCGTTTCCATTGTAAGCTGATACGGAGAGGTTCGATCTGGCGTGTGCAGGACAGCGCCTCCCTCAACGGCACCACCCTCGACGGCGTTCGCGTTCGAGACGCCGAGCTGTCGATCGAGGGGACCCTCGTTCTCGGCGACTCTCGGCTTCACGTTCGCGCCCTAGACGGCACGGACGAGGTCTCGCTTCCGGACGCGCAGTCGTTCGGCGCGCTCATCGGGGGGAGCCTGGCGATGCGCAAGCTCTTCGCGGTCCTCGAGAAGGTGGCGGCCAGCGAGATCAACGTCCTCATCGAAGGCGAGAGCGGCACAGGCAAGGAGCTCGTCGCGGCCGAGATCGTCGAGCGCGGTCCTCGCGCGGAGCAGCCGTTCGTCATCGTCGATTGCAGCGCGATCTCGCCGAGCTTGGTCGAAAGTGAGCTGTTCGGCCACGCCCGGGGAGCCTTCACGGGCGCGGAGCGCGAACGGGTCGGAGCCTTCGAGACCGCGGACGGTGGTACGGTATTTCTGGACGAGATCGGCGAGCTCCCGCTCGACATTCAGCCCAAGTTGCTCCGGGTCATCGAGGCGCGCGAGATCCGTCGCGTGGGCGAAACGGCGCCGCGAAAGGTAAACGTCCGCGTCATCGCCGCGACTAACCGGAACCTCGAGGGCGAGGTGAACCGGGGGCGCTTTCGAGAAGACCTGTACTTCCGATTGGCGGTGGTAAGCGTTCGGGTTCCCCCACTGCGCGACCGCGTCGAGGACCTTTCGCTCCTCATCGAGTCCTTTCTGGCTACGCTCGACTCGTCCGATCACGCCGGCCTTTTTCCGCCTCACGTGCTGGCCGAGCTCGCGAAGCATGAGTGGCCGGGCAACGTGCGCGAGCTCCGAAACTACGTCGAGCGCACCGTCGTCTTGCGCGAGCCGTTGCCGGCTGGCAAACGGCAGGCTGCAGCCGCGGGCGACCTCGACCTTCGCTTACCGTTCAAGCGAGCGAAGGACGCGATGGTCGACGCCTTCGAGCGAAATTACCTCGGCGCCCTCCTCGATGCGGCGGGAGGGAATGTGAGCAAGGCCGCCCGCAACGGCGGGATGGACCGGATGTATCTGCATCGCCTCATCCAAAAGCACGGCCTGCATCGCACCCAATAGCGGCTTGGTCTACGCCTGGCCTGGTTCCGCCGGCAGCGCGGAGAGGAGGCGGGAACGAGTGGACTCTTCGGCCGCGAACATAGATTCGACCGCGCGCTTCGGCTCGGAACGCTCGAGAGCGCCACTTCCGCGGCGCGCCAGGTAGCGGTCTTCGATGAGCTTCTGGAAATCGCGAAAAGTCACGGACTGAGGCGAGAGGGACTCCAGCTCTCCCGTATTTCGCAGGAGCTTCATCGCGGCGAGCATCGTGTGGGCGGCGGTGTAGAGAGCCGGCGTCGAGTAGAGGACGATCTTGAAGCCGAGTTCGTGCAGCCGGCGCGAGCTCAGAAGGGGCGTCTTACCCCCGTAAATCAGGTTGATAATCTTGTGCCCACGTACCTCCGCGGCGACTCGCTCGAGCGCTGCGACGGAGGGAAGGCCATCGATGAGGAGTACGTCCGCGCCCGCATCGTGGAACCTCTTGGCTCGCAGGATCCCCTCGTCGATCGTCGTCGCGTCGGTTCGCGCCACGATGCACATGCAGGTTTGCCGCGCCTTGAGCGCAGCATGCAGCTTTCGCATGTACTCCTCGAGAGGGATGATCTGCTTGCCTGCCGAGTGGCCGCAGCGCTTCGGGAAGACCTGATCCTCCAGGATCATCGCCGCGGCGCCGGCGTGCTCGAGCTCCCCCACCGTTCGGACCACGTTGTCCTCGGTGCCGTAGCCGTTGTCTGCGTCGACGACCAACGGGACGTGAATGGCGCTCGAGATGTTCTTCGTCACGAGCGCCGTCTCGACGAGGCTCGTCAGCCCGATGTCGGGGTTCCCGAGGAGGCTCGCCGCGACTCCGTAGCCACTCATGAAGACGGCGTCGAACCCGGCGCTCTCGAGAACCAGAGCGCTGAGTACGTCGTAGCACCCGGGCAACTCGATCCCTTTCGGACCCTCCAGAAGCTCACGAAACCGTTCCGCCATTCCATTGATTGATCGCATTGAACAAACCTCCTCGTCGCCTTGCCGGCGGCGTGTCATGTCACTGAACTTCGCAGTAGCCGAGATTGCATGCGGGACGTTGTGGGTTTGTGCAGTCGTTCGACGTCCTGCACCCCGTGCACCCCGCGTCGGCGACGCCGTTGACGCTTGCGTCGAAGTAGCAACCGCACTGAAACGGCGGCGAATACGTCGACAGCGGTCCGAGCTCCGACGTTCGCTGCACCATCATCGCGCAGCTCGGCACGAGGCTCGATCCGATGAAGGCGTCGAGGAGCTGCTGCGCTACGTTCGGCACGGCGACCGCCGAAACGAACGACGCGGCTGCCGCCGATACGGGAATGCCGTTGCTCACCGCGGCGAAAAAGTGAATCGGCCCCCAGATCGGGTAGTGACCGTCGCGAACGTTCTGCTTGTCCTTCGTGAACGGACTCGAGTCGGGCAGATACGCGCACTCCTGGGCGTCGGCCTCGAAGGCGAGCGCTTTCAGGTTGGCGCGGTCGGCGTCGTAGTAGTCCGCCGATATGATCCCGATGGCCTGATTCGCCAGCGTTGGATCGGTAATGACGCGAAGATCGGCGTCGACCGCCGCGGCGCTGCCTCGATCGATTCCCCAGAATGCGCTCGGGGGAACGTCGATCGCCCGGCCGATCATCTGTTGCGTTCCCGTGTTCTGGTTGCGAACGAAGTAAAGGAGCGGATTGGTCCATGGCGTGCCGGTGCCATGGTCGCCTCCCATGCCGAAGACTGCGCGCGCGGCCTCTGCGCTTATGGTTTGCTGGCTCGACACGCCGGGTACGACGAAGGTCATCGCCTGGACGGGACCTAGGTACTCCGCGACGCCAGCGCCGGGCGGACCGTAACCGGTGCACGTCGACGAAAAGATGTCCGACTCTCCGACGTCCACGCTGGCACCGCCGGGGCCGAGCAAGCACGGCGCCGCCGTTCCGTCCACCTGGTAGTATTGAGCGAATTTCCCGGTTCCGCCTGGCGCCGGATCCACGATGGTATGATCACTGCCGAGCACCGACGACACGCCCGTGCACGAGTTCGTGACCTGATAGACTGGAGTATACCCCGTCGCCAGGATCAGCGGCGCAAGCTTCGAGAGCAAGGGCGGGAAGTTGCTCGACCCCGTCAGGAACACGGCCTGGGGTCGTCCGTTGGCCGGATCCACGCAGCTAGGTAGGGCTGCGCCGCCGTCTGCGGCGCTGGAGGCACTGGCGGGGGTCGAGGCCTCGAGGGGTGGAGGCGACACGAGAGCGACGTCCATGTCGGAAGCGTCTCCGCAAAGGCCGAGCTTCTGGCAATTGTTGAACGATAGACACTGTGCCGTGGTGCATTGGTTTAGAAAGTCGCTCGGCTGCGACGGGGTCCCATAGAAGCAGTTCGTGGGGCCGAGGCCGGACACTACGCACACTCCCGCCTGACAGTACGGATGGCCACCGAAATGCGCGCAGTCCGAATCGGACTGGCACTGCGTTGCGTCATGCTCGACGAGCACGGTGCACGACACCGATGCGAGTAGCGCCGCCGCGGCCACTGTTCTTCCCCACTTTCGTGAGGCGGTGATTGAAGAGAAATGAGGGGTCTTTCGCGGTATGTTCATGGCTGTCGTTTAAAAGGTCCCTTCGAAGTTCAACGACGTCGGTGCGAGACGGAAGCGTGCGGCGCGTTCGGTCCCATGTCCGGCCCCGTGCGACGTCAGTGTCCAGAGCAGCGTGACTCCTCCCACAGCGACCGCCGCGGCCGTCAGTGAATCGGCGAGGATGGAGTACGTGCGGGTCCGATCGGACTCGCTTTGCAATGTCCCGGCCGAAACGGGAAACGTGGCGCGTGCGGCCTTCAGCTCGGCCGATTCCTCGAGCGCAAAAACGCCGGCGACGGTCGCCCCCGCCCCGAGCAATCCCGTGGAGATCCAGCCTGCGGTTTGCAGCGTGGCGGCGCTGTGCGACGGTGCGCGGCTTTCGGCAAGCTCCGTCCCGCCGAACGCCGCAGTGGAGGGCCCTCTCGCGGAGCCGGTTGCCGAGAGCTCCAGGGTGACGGATGCGTTGTCGTCGGCCGCCACGTCGACGTAGCGCGTGGCAGCGGTTCGTCCAGGATAGGTAGCGGTCACCTTGCGGTGCCCTACGCTCACGAGCAAGCGGTCGTTGAGAGGGGTCTTGCCGGCAGGCTGGTCGTCGACCGAGACCTCGGCGCCCGGCGGGATGGTGACGATGCCGAGGTGCCCGACGCGCGCCTGGAGTACCTCTATGTCGTTCTCGACCTCCGACCGATGACCACTCTCGGGCGGCGCCTCAGCGAGATAGCGAGTGAAAGTGACTAGTGCACTCGCATAGTTCTGGAGCTGGAATTCGGCCTCCCCAATGTTGTAGAGAACCCCGGAGTTCGGCAAAAGAGTGTATGCTCGCTTGAACTCGACGAGCGCCGCCAGGTAGTCGGTCTCGCGGTAGAGAGCGACGCCGCGGTCGAAGTGCTTGCCTGCCTCGCGCGCTGCCGCCGCAGTGTCGTCCGCCGCCGCGTCGGTGGTCGTCGCCGCGAGCAACGCGGCGAACGCACAGCCTAGGAGTCGAGCTTGAAGAGAGAGCTTCGTCATTGAGTTCCGTAGGGGTTGCTGGTCATGATGGGTCGTCGCGGCGCTCGGCCGCCTCCGGGGTCGACCTCCGGACGAGCCATCTCGGCCGGCTCTGCCGGCACGCCGGCTGACGTCGAAGCCGTTCGAGCCGGCTCCGGCGGATCGTGCTTGGGAGCGCGCTGCGCCGGGGCCGCTGGCGCGGTCCAGCGCGGTCGAGGACTCCAGTGCGGAGCGATCGTCGGATTGCTCACGGCTGTAGCGCTGTCGACGGGCGCCGAAGCGGCACTCGGCGTCGCCTGGGGGACGGGATCGACTGGACGAGGGTCGGACGCCGGAGAGGCTATGGCCGGTGACGCCGACGGCACCGGCTTCTGAGCGTCTGCGCCTGGACGTCGAAGCGTGCAATACGCGGCTGCAAGAAGGAGGCACGCGCCCGCCACCAGGCCGGCCGCGACCGCCGCGTGTCTCCGTCGCGGACGGTAGGCCAGATCGACCTCGGGAACCGTCGGTCGAGGCGTGCGAACGCCGGAGACGGACCGCGCCGAGCGGTCAGCTGGGAGCTGCTGAGAGGGCGTCGCCACGAGAAGCGAAGACATGCTCGCGAGATCGTCGCCGAGCCCACCGGAAGGAGCGATGATCTGCGTCCCCGCTCCTAGCGGGAGCAATCCGAGCGTGGGCATGACTCCCGATCGAGGGGCCCCCCGCATCCGCACCATCACGTCCTCGATGGTTACATTCATTCGCTGGCGCTCAGGTTCGAAGGCTTCGCTGACCAACGCGCCGATCTCGCGCATCGACATCATGTCGTCGCGTCGATGGAGGTGAGCTTCGAGGTCGGCGAACAGCGCCGCGGCGGTCGGATGGCGGTCCGACGGTCGCATCGATAAGGCCCGCGCGCAGAGCGCGTCGAGATCGGACGGTATCATCGGATTCACCGACCGCAGCCGCGGGGGTCCTTCGCTCAGGGTCTTCGTGATGATCTCAACGTCGCTCATGCCGTTCCAGAGCCGTCGTCCGGCCGCCGCTTCCCAGATCATCACCCCCGCCGCATAGACGTCGACGCGACGATCACATTGGCTGCCGCGCACGCGCTCGGGTGCCATGTACGCGATCCGACCCTTGAGGATGCCCGCCTGCGTTTCGAGCGAGGAGTCGACCGCCTTCGCGATGCCGAAATCGAGCACCTTGGCCTGGCCGTCGAACGTCACGAGAAGGTTCAACGGACTTACGTCGCGGTGAACGATACCGAGTGGCTCTCCATCGAAGCCACGGAGCTCGTGCGCGTAGTGCAACCCGAGGAGAGCCTCGGCGATCACTCGGAGATGGGCGCCGACGGGGAACCCGCCCCGGCGAGCAAGGTACTTGGAGACGCGGTTGAGGGAGCGCCCGTCGAGGTACTCCATGATCATGTAGTGCCGGGTACCGTCCGACCCGACCTCGTTGGTCTGCACGATGTTCGGATGCGTCAAACGTGCAGCGAGGCGAGCTTCCTCGAGGAACATCGCGACATACATCTCGTCCTCGGCGAACTCGGGCCGCAGCACCTTGACCACGAGCAGTTTGTGGAAGCCGCCGGGACCTTGCGCGATCGCGAGATATACGTTTCCCATCCCGCCGCGCGCGAGCTCTGCGATCAGGTGATACTTCCCGATCTCGTGTGCGAGCTCGGCAGCGATAGCGATTGAAGTCATTCGCGTTGCCCGCTAAGCAAGCGCCGCGCCATCGCGGCGCCGGCGTATTTTCAAGCATCTATCGGCGGGTCGGCACGAATCGACGAGCCGACTGCTGCTGCCGACGAGCCGCACTGAGGACAGTCGGCCGCTACTGGGGCGTGTAGGCCTTCATCGTCACAACCTGCGACTCGTCGGTCCTGACTCGTGGGTCCTGAGTAGGCGCGGCTACTCGCACCCTGTCGACGGCAGGAACGTACAGCTCGTCGCAGGCGTCACGGTCTTCGTCGCGATGCAACCGAGGTAGGTCTGGTAGATCGTCCCTTCAGCGCTCGGCGCGTAGGTGAAGCTGGTCGTCGACGTACCTTTCGGCGTGATGCTGGCGAGCAGCTGCGGATTGTTGCTGCTCGACCACGACCACCCGAAGTAGCCGAGCCCCTGCGCGTCGGCCCAACTCAGAAAGAACGGCCACCACGTCGAACCTGTCGTGCCGGAGCAGGAGTAGTAACCCGTCTCTCCGAGCACGATGGGATAGCCGGCGTTCATGACGGCCTCTGCGCCGAGGCTGCTTGTCGAGCAGAGCGTCGTCGCCGAACTCGCCTCGTCCGTCGTGCACCCCCCCTGGTCGTCGTACACGTGCCAGCTCGCGGCAAGATTGGGAGGATCGAGCGTGTCGGTCGGGACGAAGCTGGGCCAGAGCGAGAGCTGGGACGAATATCCGGGGCTCGACACCATAATGAGGTTGCTCGCCCCCTCGTTTCGCACGGCGGTGACCAGGTCCTGCATCCCTTCGACTGTGAAGCTGATCCCGACCGCGGCGCAGCTCGGGTCCGCGCCGCCGTTCAACAGGCAGGTGAATTGCTGCGTCAACGTTCCGGAGGACATGTGCGGCTCGTTGAAGAGATCGAAGATGACCGACCCGTTGCCCTTGTAGGCCGATGCGACCTGCTGCCAGAAGGTCAGCGTGTGATCTTGGTCGGGCATCTCCCCTTCGCTCGCAGGCAGCGTCGTGCCGGGTGCCGAGAAGTGCAGGTCCAGAATGACGTACATGTCGTTCGTCTGGGTGATGAGGTTGATGGCGGCCAAGATCGGCGCTTGGTAATTGGCCCCACCGACCGATGTGGCGACCCCATTGATACCGAGCCAGCAGTCCTCGTTGAGAGGGATGCGGACCGCGTTGACCCCCCAGGACTTCATGGCGCTCAGGCCGTCTTGAGTGAGAGGTGACGGGCCGTTGGGCGGGGAGACGACGACCGCGGGCGGGCCCCAGGTCGTGCAAAAATTCTCGGTGCCAGACTCGTCGACGCCGTGAAGCACGACGGCGTGACCATCTTTGTCAGCCAAGGATCCGGCGCGCCCGAGGCTGCCCATGACGGCGTGCAGGCCGGAGAAGGCCTTGGAAGACGCATCTGCCCCTGCGTCGACGCTCGGGCCGGCGTCGTTGGACGGCGTGGAGCCGCCGTCGGTCGCCCCCGTGGAGCCGCTGTCGAGAGGAGACGTCGAGCCCGTATCGGTTCGCGCGGTCGCGTCGTCGCCGACGCCGCCGTCGCGGCTGCCGGGACCGCCGCTCGGGCTGCTGCTGCCGCAACCCACGCTGGCCGAGACGGCTGCCATCACTCCCAAGATCCAGAGGATCCTCAGGCTACCCGCTCTCATGCTCGCCTCCTTTGGCGGTGACTTGATCGCTCACGATACCTGGGAATGGTTGGGTAGCGATGCCATTCGGCTTTACCCCGGGATCCGGGAGCGGGTACCCGCGTGTCGTCGAACGCCGCGTCCGCGCTCCCCAGGGCAGGCAGCCTCGGCTCCGGTGCATTGCCCAAGCGGAAACATTCGCGTCACTTCCTAGTGGCCGAGGCGGCACGGAACAGCCACGGGACAGGCTTAGCGTGCAGCCATGCGCACGAGCACCCGATTCCTCCTCCTCATCGGTCTTCCTCTCGCACTCGGCTGTAGCTCCAGTTCAAGCCCTGAGGGCCCCTCGGATGCGGCGGGTCTCGATGGAGCGGGCGACGGATCGTCGAAAAAGGGAGACTCAGGAGCCAGCGACTCGGGGAAGGACACGGGCAAGGAACACAACGATGCCTCCGCCGACAGTTCCGCGGATGCAGAGGCTGGCACACTGCTCACAGGAAATCGGCTTCCGACGGGCGACTACCTCACGCCCTCGGCAGCTCCTGGTTCGTCGATCCTGAAGCTCGATCCGGGACTCGCCGCCGTGCCAAAGTTCCTCGCGGATCACGCGGCATCGACCGCGACGAGCCCGGACGGCAAGACTCTCCTCGTGCTCACGAGCGGGTACAACGAGACGAATTGGATTCCAACCACGGCGCCGTCGGCCGGAGTCATCGGTTACGAAGACCCTGCGAACAGTGGCGAGTGGGTATTCGTCTACGACATTTCAGCGAACAAGGCCGCCGTCCAGAAGCAGGTGCTGAGCCTCCCGAACAGCTTCTCCGGGATCGCATTCAACCCGAACGGCACCGAGTTCTATGTGGGAGGCGGGCAAAGCGACAACCTCCACGTGTTCGACTTGGCCGGCAGCACCTGGGCTGAGACCACCGCGGCGACGGATGCCGGGACAGTACCCGCCCCAATCGCGCTCGGCCACTCGACCGGACTTGGGCTCCAGAATTATCCCGTGACCGCAGGTCTCGCAGTCACGGCGGACGGCGCGACCGTCGTCATTGCCAACTACGAAAACGACTCGATCAGCATCGTGTCTCTCGCCACGAAAGCGGTCGTCGATCTCGACCTGCGCCCCGGAAAGGCGGCGACTTCGCCCGCGAGTGGCGTCGCTGGTGGCGAATATCCGTTCTGGGTCGCCATCAAGAGCAGCACGACCGCCTACGTTTCGAGCCACCGCGATCAAGAGGTCGACGTAGTCGATCTCACCATGACGCCGCCGGTGGTCACGAGTCGCATTCCCGTCGGCCGTCAGCCGAACAAGATGATCTTCAACAAGGACCAGTCGAGCCTCTTCGTCGCCAACGGCAACGACGACACGGTGTCGGTCATCAGCACGCTGACCAACTCGGTCACGGAGACGATTGCCGTGGTCGCGCCCGCGAGCGTCTTCACCAACACGACGCATCTCAAAGGGGCAAATCCAAACGGACTCGCGTTGTCTCCGGACGAGAAGACGCTCTATGTAACGGACGGCGCGACGAATGCTGTCGCCGTCGTTCTGCGCGATCCGACCGGCGCGACGCCCTCGTCCACCGTCGGTCTCATCCCGACCGGATGGTACCCGACGGCGGTGGCGCCGAGCGCGAACGGCGATTTCCTCTACGTGACGAATGCCAAGAGCGTCCCAGGACCCGCATGCAAGGACATCTTGACGGCCGCGTGGGGGCCCGTAGGGACGCTCGACGGTGGGCCGACCGAAGGCGGAGGTCCGACGACCGATCAACATTGCTGGAACGGAAACGAGTACGTCTGGCAGCTCGAAACTGCAGGGCTCCTCAGCGCGCCTACGCCTGCCGGGGCGACTCTCGCGAATCTGACCGCTCAGGTGGCGCAGAACGACCACTTTGCCGCGAGCACCACCGCCGACGCGACCATGGCGTTCCTCAAGAGCAAGATCCAGCACGTTATCTACATCGTCAAAGAGAACCGCACGTTCGACCAGATCCTTGGCGATCTCGGCAACGGCAGCAACGGGGACGCGTCGCTCACGATGTACCCGAAGAGCATCACGCCGAACTTCCACGCTCTCGCAAAGAACTTCGTGACGCTCGACAACTTCCTCGACACCGGTGAGACGAGCGGCGTCGGCTGGAACTGGACGACCGCGGCGCACGCCACCGATCAGATCGAGCGCACGCAGCCGATCAACTACGGCAAGGGTGGTTTCACCTACGACTGGGAAGGCACGAACCGCAACATCAACGTCGGCATCGCAACCCTTGCCGGGCGCCTGACGGCGGACCCACTGACGCCCACCGATCCCGATCTCCTTCCGGGCGCCGTGGACGTCGCGTCGGCGTCGGCTCCGGGAATCGGCACGGCGTATATTTGGGATGGCGCGCTGGCGGCGGGCCTGACGGTGCGCAACTACGGAGCGCTCGTCGACTTGTCGAGGTACACGCTCGCGGGGACGCCCTATGCGGCTCTCTTTCCCCCGCTCGATCACAGTCCCGCCACGACAGGTCACCAGCAGGCATGGCCCGCGAGCGCCGGACTGCAGAACTACACCGACACGTACTACCGCGGCTTCGATCAGGCGTACCCGGACTACTGGCGCTACGAGGAGTGGAACCGCGAGTTTGCCAACTTCGTCACGAACAACAGCCTGCCGAACTTCGAGATCGTGCGCATGCCGCACGATCACACCGGCAGCTACGCCGCCTCGGAGACCACCGCGGGTCTCGGCACGCCTTTACTCCAGGTTGCGGACAATGACGCCGCGGTCGGCGCGCTGGTCGCGGCGGTCGCCGGAAGCCCCTATGCGAAGGACACGCTCATCTTCATCGTCGAAGACGATGCTCAGGACGGCCCCGACCACGTCGATGCTCACCGCAGCAACACCTTCGTCGTGGGCCCTTACGTCAAGCAAGGCAAGGTTGTCTCGACGGCGTACGACACGATCTCGGTCGTACGCACCATCGAAGACGTACTCGGCTTCGGCCCGCTGGGAATCTACGACGCGCTGGCAGCACCCATGAGCGACGTCTTCGACACGACGCTCGATCCGTCGACCTTCAAATACACCGCGACGAGTTCGGGGGCGTTGAGCGGGACCACCGCGCTCTCGCAGCGCGACCTTGGCAAGATCAACGAGTATTATGCTGCGCTCAGGACGGGCCACGACGCTGCGTACTGGGAGCGCGTCATGAAAGGGCAGAACTTCGCGCGTGAGGACGACCTCGATGTCGACAAGTTCAACCGGGCCATGTGGGTCGGCCTGATGGGGTCGAAGCCTTATCCCACCACCCGGTCCGGCACCGTCGTCGAGCGAGCTCATGAGGAGCAGCTCTATTGCCCCGTCGATCTCAATCCCTCCTCCCACACCTGAGGTATCATGACACGCGCTGTGGACTCGCTCGCAAGACTCGCAGTAGCCGGAGCCGCGGCGCTCGCGGCGGCCCTCCTTGCGTCGACGGGTCGCGCCGACGACGTGCAGCCGTCCGTCGACCCGCCGACTTCCGAAAAGGAGGAGGCGACGCACACGACGACCGAACCCATGTCCGCGCGCGGCGACGTGGCGCCGCCCTCGGTCGACAAACCGATGACGGAAGACGACCAGACGAAGTACGCAATCGATCGCACGTGGCTCTACGGCGACGACGCGCGCGTCGCACTGCCGATGACGATCGTGGCCACGTCGAGTTTTTCGTACACGAACGTCGGCTCGGACCCCACCCAAGTCTCGAGCCCGTATCCCAAGGCGGCGGCCGGCTGTTACACGAGCGCGCTCGTGGCGCAGCCTTGCTACTCGAGCTTCGCGGACAATACGGCGCAGCCCGGCGGAACGGCGATCGTCGGCGGCGAGCTTGGGCTTCTGCCGCATCTGTCGATCCTCGGCAACGTCATGGTCAGTGGCGGAGGCGGGAATGGCGTTCCGAGCCCCGGCGTCGGCGGGACGGCTGCCTTGAGGGTCCAGGTCTTTCCGACATCGTGGACCCACGCCCACTTGGTCGTCAGCGGCGGGTACATTCGCGAAGCCTGGAACTCGCCCGTCTACGATGACGACAACGACCGATGGATCGCTGGGCAGCCGGGCGGCGCCAACGCTGCGTACTTCCAGCTGGCGATGTCTGGCGACATCGGCCGCTTGCGACTCGCGGGGACCGTTCACGGCCAGCACACTTTTTCCGAGGGTCGTGACCCCCTCGACGTCATGGTCGACCTCGGAGCGACCTACCGCATTGCCGGCGGCTTCCGGGCCGGCGTGGAGTACGTAGGCCAGGATCTCGAGGAGTCGTTCGATCCTGAAGCCGAAGGTGGCGCACGCCACTTCCTCGGGCCCATTGCGTCGTTGCAGCTCTGGCACGACCGGCTGACCATCGTGGGTGGCCCGGCCATCGGGCTTTCGTCGATGTCGCCCGACTTCGTCGCACGGGTCGCGGGTTCGGTCGGGTTCTGAAGATCGCGCACCGTCCGCACCCCTCACTCTGTGACAGACGAGTGACGACGAAAAGGCAGTTCATCCGATACCTGCTTCGGCCGCCCGATCCGGCGGCGCGATGTCGCTCGAGCGAGAAGAGGAATCACAATGCAAAGCAACGGCAAATTGCATTGTCAAAACGCTTCGGGCGTCGCCGCCTTCTCTCGACGCGTGTCCTAAGTGACAATTACAAACGGCTCCGCTGCTCTATGCGAATACGGCGCGCGGGTCGTTCGCGCATCCCAAGTTTGGGAGAGCGTCGCTGATCGGGTGGTATGGTCCGTGCGTCGGGTGGAAGGCGCTCGATGATTTCGCTTAGGCACCTGCACCTGCTTCTCGCCTTCGCCCTGCCTATGCTCGGCGTACAAGGCTGCGCTGCGCCCTCCGACGAAGTCACGCTACAAGGTTCCGGCGCAACGTTTCCCGCGCCGCTCTACAAACGCTGGTTTCTCGAGTACTACCAACAAAACCACGCAATTCGCGTCAACTATTCGCCCATCGGAAGCGGCGCGGGTATCCGGCAGTTCACCTCCGGTCTCGTCAGCTTTGGCGCGAGCGACGCCGGCATGTCCGAAAAGGAAATCAGCAGGCTGCCAGAGAAGTATGGCGGCGTGCTGCTGCTCCCGATGACCGCCGGCCTCATCGTGCTGTCTTACAATGTTCCTGGTATATCGGGGCCCATCCGACTTTCGCGTAGCGCATATCTCAACATCTTCCTCCGCAAAACTACGAACTGGAATGCCGACGAGATCGCCAAGAGCAACCCCGGACTGAGCCTGCCCAATCAGAGCATCACGATGGTCACCCGCGCCGACAGCAGCGGAACGACCTACGCCTTCACCTCGCATATGGCGGCGGTTTCAAAGGCCATGAACGTCGAATGGACGCCCGGGGTCGACAAGTCCGTGCCATGGAAGGAATCGATCGCCGCACAAGGCAACGACGGCGTGGCCGCGCTCATCCAGCTCACGCCCGGCGCGATCGGCTACGTCGAATTCGGCTATGCGAAGCTTGCGGGCCTGCCCATGGCGGCACTCGAAAACCAGTCCCATCAGTTCATTCTACCGGACGGCAAGGGCAAGTCGGGGGCGAAGGCGCTCGAAGGCGCGACCGTCCCGAACGACCTCCAAATTCGGGCTCCGGACCCCACGTCCGCTGAAGCCTATCCAATTGTCACGTACACGTGGATTCTCGTTCGCAAGCACTATGAGGACAAGCGCGACGCGGACACCCTGAAGGCGCTATTGCTCCATTGCTTGGAGGACGGCCAGCAGAGCCTCGCTCAAGATCTGGGCTACGTGACCTTGCCGAGTGCCGTGGTCGCCAGGCTGCGTGCGGCCATTCAAACGATCACGACGACACCTCAGCGCATGCAACAGCCATGAAGACACCGACAGTGGAACGGAGAAGCATCGCCCGGCCGCCGACCGCTCGTGACCTTGCAGTAGACGCGTCTTTCAAGTGGGCCACGCGAGCCTTCGCCGCATTCAGCGCGGTCGTGGTTACGCTCATCGTGATTCTCATTTCGAAAGAAGCGATGCCGGCAATTCTGAAGTACGGACCGAGCTTCGTCGTCTCGAGACATTGGGACGCCGGCAAGGGCCAATTCGGGATTTTGCCAGAAATCTTCGGAACGCTTCTCACCTCGAGCATTGGCGTCGTTCTCGCCGCCGTGTTTGGCATAGCGGGAGCGGTCTTTCTGACGGAGGAATTCATTCCGCTCTGGCTCGAGAACATCCTGAAGAACGTCATTACCCTGCTCGCAGCCATTCCCAGCGTGGTCTACGGGCTCTGGGGGATCTTCGTCGTTATTCCGGCGATTCGGCCGACCTGCAATTGGCTGCACGCTCATATGGGCTGGATCCCGCTGTTTCGCACGCCGCTTCTCAGCGTCGGAATACTGCCTGCCGCGCTGGTGCTGGCCATCATGATTTTGCCAACCGTCACCGCGATTTCGCGCGACGCGATCGCCGCGGTGGATCCGCTGCTACGCGAGGCCGCGTTCGGAATGGGGGCGACGCGGTGGGAGACGATTTGGGGAGTGACGTTGCCGACATCGAGGCGCGGGATCTATGGTTCGATCGTGCTTGGGCTCGGACGAGCGCTCGGCGAGACGATGGCTCTGGCGATGCTCGTGGGCAGCGCGAACGTGATTAGCCCCTCGCTCTTCTCCCCGGCCGACACGTTGGCTGCGCTTCTGGCCAACAAGTTTCCGGAGGCCGCCTCGGCACTCGACCTCGGCGCCCTCATGTACGCCGCTCTCGTGCTCCTGATCCTCACGCTGCTCGTGAACGTGGGAGGCGAATGGATCATGCGGCGCGATTCCACAAGCAAGAGCGCAGTTGGCGAAAAGGCGGTGTCGAAATGAACCACACGGATTCGACCCTTGCGTTTGTGGTTGTCCCATCGAAAGAAAACGTCAATCGAGGACGGCTCGACCGTTCCCTTCGACGGCCGCGGACGTTGTTCAGCTTGTGCATGAGCGCGTTGTGCGCGCTCCTGGCTCTTCTGGCGGCGGTTCCGCTGTTTTCCGTGCTGATGATGTTGGTCTGGCGGGGAGGTGCACGCTTGAG